>Ga0335078_10016553_pt1 | contig 10945 bp, 11 predicted proteins | sample Lox_Sample_32_FD_206711 | JGI IMG/M metagenome (GOLD analysis project Ga0335078, IMG submission 206711) | Soil microbial communities from Loxahatchee National Wildlife Refuge, Florida, United States - Lox_Sample_3.2 | ecosystem: Environmental > Terrestrial > Soil > Wetlands | place: USA... | reverse complement strand
TACCGCGCAGCCGAGCAGTTGATTCCGCTGATTGATGAAGACAGCCAGCCCGCGCTGTGGGTGCTGGTGACGATTTATCAGCGGCTGCTGGAAAAGATTGTCGCGCGGCAATTCAATGTCTTCCGCAAACGAACTACGCTTACCCGGCGCGAGAAGCTGGCGATTTTAGGGAAAGGCCTGCTCAAGCGCCTCGCGTGATGCCCGCGCCGAGCACGCAAGCGCCCACGGTGGCCGTTGTGGGCGGCGGATTGGCGGGCCTGGCGGCGGCCTGCGCGCTGGCCGAGTCCGGCTTTCGCATCACGCTCTTCGAAAAGCGCCCCTATCTGGGCGGGCGCGCCTCTTCCTACGAACATCCCGGCACCGGCGAAGTGGTGGATAACTGTCAGCACGTGTTGTTCGGCTGCTGTACTAACCTGATCGAGTTTTACCGGCGCATCGGCGTGGAACAGCGGATCGCCTGGTATGACCGCATGACCTTTCTCGAGCCGGGAGGGCGGGCATCCGTTCTGCAGCCTTCATTCCTGCCCGCCCCGCTTCATGCCGCGGGCTCGTTCTTGCGATTCCCATTTCTAGAGGCTGCAGACAAATGGGCCATCAGCCGCGCGCTGGTGGCGCTAGCTCCCGCGCCGCTGCCCGATACCGGCGAATCGTTTCTCGCGTGGCTGCAACAGCACGGCCAAACGGAGTGCGCAGTCGAGCGCTTCTGGAAGCCGATTCTGGTGAGCGCGCTGAACGAAGAAATTGATCGCGTTTCCATTTCCGCCGCGGCGCAGGTGGTGCGCGAGTCGCTGAAGTCCGTTGAGGCGCGCCGCATGGGCATTCCGAAGGTGCCGCTTACCGAGCTTTACAACGCGGCCGGCGACTACATTCGCAAGCGGGGCGGGCATGTGTGCCTGCGCGCCGGCGTGGAGTCTTTCCGGGCTGAGTTCTCGGGAGCAAACCTGCTTGCCGAAAGCGGCGAAATGCCCTTCAACTTCGTAATCCTGGCTGTGCCCTTCGATGCGCTGGCGCGGATGTTGCCGGAAACTTCGATGGCCGAACCGCTGCGCCAGGCGCTGAGCCGCTTCGAGACTTCGCCGATCACGGGCATTCATTTGTGGTTCGACCGCCAGATCAGCGAACTCGATCACGCCGTGCTGCTCGATCGAACCATTCAGTGGATGTTTCACAAATCAAGACTGCTCGAGCGCAGCGGCGAAGCGGGCGGCAGCTATGTGGAGCTGGTGGTGAGCTCATCGAAGACGCTGGTGGAAAAATCGAAGCAGGAAATTGTGGACCTGGGGCTCGCCGAACTGCGCGAATTTTTTCCCGCGGCGCGGAACGCGACCCTGGTGAAATCCACCGTGATCAAAGAAGTGCATGCGACCTATTCGCCGCGGCCGGGAATTGATGCGTACCGTCCCAAGCCGGAGACGGTGTGGCCGCGCGTATTTCTCGCCGGCGACTGGACCGCCTCAGGCTGGCCCGCCACCATGGAAGGCGCCGTGCGCACTGGCTACGCCGCAGCCGAGAGCGTGGCGCGCGTGGGGGGCAAGCGCAACGCGGCTTTCCTGGTTCCGGATCTGGCGCCTACGGGGTTCATGCGGTTACTCCGCTGACTCCGGCAGCACTCTTCCCTCAAGGCTACGCCCCGACTGCCGGCTCGTTGTTACGAAAACAGGAATTCCGGCAGCAAACCGCGCCTAAGGAATTCGGGCACTCACAATGAGCGAACGTCGGATCCCCCGATTCGCCCAGGCAAACAAAGCGCCAAAGTCTGACTAGCGAGAACTAGGAGACTCCATGAAAAACCTCCGCCTGAAAAGCGCGGCTTGGACTCTGATTCTCGCCACGGCGGTCTGTTGCGGGATCAGCGTGGTGAGCGCGAATAGCCAGTCTAACGATCAGGACCAGTCAAGACCGAAAGCCGAAAAGCCTAAACCGCAACACCACGCGGAGAAAAAGCGGGAGGAGAATAACCAAAAAGCAGAGCCACTGCATCGTGACAGGAAAATTCAAGAACATCCGGGATGTGGATCGGGCGGTTCGGACAACGACCATCCGCAAAAGCTTTGCCCCGTAGATCAGAAGTGCCCACCCCAATCACAGTAAGTCCGTCCACAGGCCGGGCCAGGTGGCTGCCCAAGAGGATGTGCCATGAGTATTCAGCCGCAACAAGCTATACCGCCAAAGCTGTTCGATTCCAAACCCAGCGCACCTAGGGCAGACAGGGCGGCCAGGATCAAATGTTGGACAGACATCGCTCAGAATATCGTCACCGTGGCCGCTATTCTCGCCGGCGGAATCTGGTTTCTTCTGCAGCGATCCAATGCTCCCCAGCTACGCTTGGACCAGACGGTGAGTCAGCGCTTGCTATCGGGAAGCACGGATACATGGCTTATCGCGGTGGACGTTCGAGCCACGAACGTGGGAAAGGTGAGGATCTCCCTGGCGGGTGGCGTGATGCAATTGAGGCAGATTAACCCGATTCCTGGAGGAATTATTAAGGAGGAGAAACTTCAAGACTTGGTTCTGGAACCAGGAGAAACCGATCAGGCCTGGTTTCGCACATACCAAGTGCCAAACACAATCAAGACCCTGCAGGTTCGTTCAGACTATGCGGTTCCCGGTTCCCAACGATTGCACTGGAACCTGCTCAGTGCGGTTGATATCGGATCACCTTCAACCGCCAAAGAAGCAGCGAGCACCGGTCCATAAAGGAGACCCGCAACCCGGTCCAGTCTAGTGCCTCACGCCCTCCGCTTTCAGCTTGATCCTATACACGCTGGTGCTGGCGGTGATGTAGAGCGTCCTGCCGTCGGAGTCGCCCCAGGCGATGTTCGAGGTCCGCTCGGGAACTTTGATAGTTCCAATATGCTTGCCCGCGGGAGAAATGATCCACACGCCGCCCGGACCGGAACCATACAGGTTGCCTTTCTTATCCACCCGGATGCCGTCAGGCCCGCCACTCCCTTCTGCCGTTTTGATCTGCGGATCGCAGAACACCGCGCCATCCGTCACCGTGCCATCCTCGCGCACGCGGTAGCGCATCCACAGCAGTCTGCCTGAGTCGGCGATGTAGAGATATTTTTCGTCCGGGGAAAACGCAATTCCATTGGGCCGTGGCAGGTCTTTGATGATGAGCTGCAGCTTGCCGCGATCAGGCGCCGCGCCCGGCTTCTGCTGGCGCGCGTTGGGAATGCGGTACACGCCGTTGATCTTCAGCTCTTTCAGCGGATCGTCATCGCCCTGCGTCGGTAGTCCGTACGGCGGATCGGTGAAATAGAGGAAGCCGTCCGATTTGTACACCAGATCATTCGGGCTGTTGAGCTTTTTGCCTTCATAAGAATCGGCCAGCACCGTGATCTGCCCATGCGGATCGAGTGTTTCCAGGCGCCAAACATTGCGGCGCGCGTGCCCGGCGACGGTGACGCGGCCATCGGCATCGAGCGTCATGCCATTCGAGCCGGGTTCGGGCCCGCCGTAGGGCTGCGAGCCTTCGTATCCGCTGGGATGAAGAAAGACCGTGGCGCCCTTGCCCGGCGCCCATTGGTCAATATTGTTGGCGGGAATTTCGGCGAAGAGCAGCGTGCCGGCGCGCGTCCAGACAGGGCCCTCGGTCCATTTGTTGAAACCCGTCGCGATGCGCTCGAGCTTCGCGTCCGGCGGTACGAGCTGATCGAGCGCCGGATCGAGCTTCTGGATTTCCTGGGCGAATGCAGTAGCGCCGATCGCGAGAACGAAAGCAAGACGGTGCAGGCATTTTTTCATGCGCGGCATTGTAGCGCATGATCAGTTGTCAGTTTCTCGTGCTCCGCTGTCAGCGATCCGCTTTCAGTTGCAATGCGCAGGTTGCCAGTCTCCCTGAACGCCACCGGATGTTACTCAGCAACCGAAACTCAGAACTGGCAACTCGCCCACTAGCAACTGATCACTGCCAACCGCTTCTACACCGCCAGCAACGTCACGCCCGCGGCCACAAACAATGCCGCCAGCCAGCGCCGCCGATCCACGTGCTCGTGCAGAAAAATTCTGGCCGCCACAGCATTCGCCACAAATGTAAGCGAGGCCGCGGCCGGCACCACCAGACTCACGTCTCCCCAGGAAAGCCCGAAGAGCAGGCTGTAAAACGCCGTCGCCATGGCGAGAATACCGAGCACGAAATTCGGATTGCCCAGCACCCGGCCGGTTACCACCAGCACGCCTCCGCGGCGCCACAGCGCGGCCACGTCGCCCACCTGTTTCATCGCGCGCGAAAGCAGAACATCCCCAGTGGTCGAGGCCAGCACAATCGCCGCAACGGCGCTCCAGGTGTGCAACTCGGCATGAAGCTGGTTCATGGCTGCGGCCTCATCGAAACCGGTTCTGGAATCTCCTCCACGCGCCTCGGCCGGTGCGTCAACGCCGGACCCTGCGTCACAAAGCCAACCCCCGCCGCCACCAGAAGAATTCCCAGCCAGCGCGTCAGGCTTACGTTTTCATGCAGAAAGAACCTGGCAATCAGCGCGACCAGCACGTAGCTCAACGAAGTCGCGGGAAGCACGTAGGTCAAATCTGCCCAGGAAAGCGCCGCCAGGTAGCAGGCGAAAAACGCCAGCAGAAATAAAATTCCCAGCGCGACGCCGGGGTGCAGAACAGCCAGAATCATTTCAGAAACGTGCCGCAGCGAAAGATTGCCTGCGGCCTTCATCCCCCGCGAAAGCAGCGAATCGCCAATGGCGGAGAACACCGCCACGCCCAAAAGCACCAGATACTTTCGCAGGCTCACGGTAAGGCTAGGCTTTCGCTGCGGCAGCGGCGGTTGCGGACTGCTTGTCGCGCTTTTCCTTCACCCACTTGTGCCGCATCGAACGCACTTTCAGGAAGGTCCGCGCCTCTTTGTACAGCCGCTTGCGCTCGTGGCCGTCGAAGGCCGCTTTTTTCAGAATGCGAAAAACAGCTTTGGGCCGGAAGTAATATTCATCGTAGAAGCGGTGCACCGATTCGAGAATCTCATCCGCCGGCAGACCGGGATACTGGATCTGCGCCAGCTGGTGGCCGCCTTCGTCCACCATTTGCGTCTCGGCCACCATGAATCCGTTCTTCACCGCGTGGTCGTAAAGCTCCGTGCCGGGATACGCGTGCGCCACCGAAACCTGAATGGTCTCGACATCCAGCTCCTTGGCGAAGGCGATAGTGTTCTTGATGGTCTCGCGCGTCTCGCCGGGCAGCCCCATGATGAAGTCGCCATGCACCACCAGGCCCAGCTTGTGGCAATCCTTGGTGAACTGTCGCGCGCGCGCGATGGTCGCACCCTTCTTGATGTTCTTCAGAATCTGCTGGTCGCCTGACTCGTAGCCCACAATCAGCAACCGGCAGCCCGCTTCTTTCATCGCTTTCAGAGTTTCGTAATCGGTCGTCACTCGCGAGGTGCACGACCATGTCAGCTTGAGCGGCTTGAGCTTCGCGCACAGCTCGACCGTGCGCGCTTTCTGAATGTTGAAGGTATCGTCATCGAAAAAGAACTCTTTGACATAGGGCCAATAATCCTTGGCCTTGGCCATCTCGCGCGCCACATCATCACTCGAGCGCTTGCGCCACGGATGCCCGCTCAGCGTCTGCGGCCACAGGCAAAATGTGCACTGCGCCGGGCAGCCCCGCGTGGTGTAAAGCGAAACATAGGGATTGAGCAGAAACGGCACGTTGTAGCGGCGCACATCCAGATCTCGCCGGTACACGTCCGTCACGTGGGGCAGGGAATCCAGATCCTGAATTTCTGCCCGGTCGGGGTTGTGTACCACGCCGCCGTTCTTGCGATAGGAAATGCCCGCAATCTCTTCCAGCGGCTTGCCCTGCGCAAATTCCACCACGGAATAATCGAATTCCTTGCGGCAGACAAAATCAATCGCCGAGCACTCCTTCAGCGACTTTTCCGGCAGCACGCTGACATGCGGCCCCACGAACGCGATTTTGATCTTCGAGTGGACATCTTTGATCCGCTGCACCAGCCGGATGTCGCCGGGAAAACCGGGCGTGCTGGTGAAGAGCACCAGGAATTCGTAGTCTTTGGCGATGTTGATCGTCTCGTCCGCCGAAACGTAATGCGGCGGAGCATCCAGCAGGCGCGCCCCTTCGAGCATGCCGGTCGGGTACGCCAGCCACACGGGATACCAATACGACTCGATTTCGCGAGTGGCCGGCCAGCGCGAGCCTGCGCCGCCGTCGAAATTCTCAAACGAAGGCGGATTCAGAAACAGTGTCTTTAGAGGCATATTTTTTAATAACTGGAATCTTATCATTCCGGAAGCCGTTTTCGGCGCTTCCGCCGTAATCTCCTGGCTTCTCCGTCTGCTGTTAACTTTCTCAATCTAAATGAGAACAGGCCGTCCAGCAGAGGCTAGTTCATCCAGTGGTTAGTTTGATGCGTTGAACGGGCGCAGGGGGTTGCGAAAAACCTGGGATTTCAACCCTGCCTACTGCGTAGTGGGAGATCGCCAGAAGCGGTGCGCGCATGAAACTACTGCTCGGGCCGCGCCTTCCAAGTCACTGATGCGGCCTTCGTGATCTTCCACTACGCGCAACAGTCGCACCGTGCCTTCCGCGATTTCCGTTACCAGATTCTCCAGCCGCGCGTTGCGCCGGTTGAGACGCCGCATGGCAGCGGTCATCCGGATCAGGCCACGGCCAGGAAGCTCACTCTCGAAGAGCGCCGTGAATCCGCTCGTCGCGTCGCCAAGGCGCGCTGGGCTAGGACTGCGAAGCTCGTAGCCGAGATCACCAAACGCTCGAAGACCCTCGAAAACAGAATCGCGGCAAAACCGCGGACCGCCGCGCGGCTGGCGAAAAAACGGTAGCGCGTTGCGCACCGAATGTCCCTTACCTACCGCCTACTGTCCTGAGTTGACCCAGCTCTCTAGCTCTCCCGTCGCCCGCAGCAGGTTGATGCGCCCCCGCTCCAGCTCGAAGTTCGCGTCCTGCAGTGCGTCATAGCGGTCGTCGCTCTGCGTGCGCGCATTCTCCACATCATGCACCGTAGCATTGCTCGAATTGGCTCGGGTCTGCATGGCCTCCAGATTCGAATGTGCAATCTCGTATTCAAGCTCCGCCACCTGCTGGGCGGCCGCCAGTTGTTCCACCGCACGCTGGGCCCGGAGTGTCTCTTCGGAAAGCTGGTTCTTCGTGGTGACCACCTGCTGGCGTGCGCGCAGCGCCTCGGCATCGGCTGCTTCGGCGCGTGCATGCTGTGAAGGATTGAGAAAGGGAAAACGGACCACCACCCCCAGAATTCCATTGTTGGTTTGAAAACTTCCCGGCACGAAAAAGTGCTGATAATTGTAGAAAGTGGCCAGCAGCGCGTATTGCGCGGCAAAATCCAGCGTAGGCCAGAGTGCGCGGTGCTCGCCGCGCGCTCGAAAAACGTCCGCCTGCGCATGAAACTCCGCTGCCTGCACGGCCGGACTGCTCTGCACGGCCTTCGCCGCCAGCGAATCTTCCTGCCTGATCTCCGGCAACGGAGGAATCGAAGCCGTGACCGTCTCGATCGAATTTGCCGGCAGCCCGGTCATCTGCGAGAGCCGGTTGCGCAGAACGTCAATTGCTCCCTGCGCCTCCGCCAGCCGCAGTCGCACTCGCGCCGAATTCAGCCGCGCCTGGTCCTTTGCCTGCGCACTGTCCACGCCGGCCTGCACCCGCTCCTCCACCGTTTTTTCCATTTTGGCCGCGTCGCTTTGTTCCTCCTGCAGATGCCCCAGCAGGATCTCCCATTTATTCAGCTCGGCATAACTCAGAACCACGTCCTGAATCAACTGATTGCGCTGATCTTTGGCCTGCACCGTCGTGGCCTGCCACTCCGTGCGTGAGGCGCGCACAAATTCGCGCAGTGCCGGGTTGATCAGCGCTGACTGCGCATTGATGTTGACGATGGACGGCGCCGAGCTTTCCAGCGTCAGCGGATACCCCCACGTCTTGCCCACCCCCGATCCCACCGCCAGTTGCGGCAGGTACTGATCGCGGGCTTCATGGTAAGAAGCAAAAGCCCGCTGCTCGTCGGCGGCGCTGGCCGCTGCGGTCGCGCTGTGCGCCAGCGCCAGCTCCACCACGCGTTTCAGTGGCAGCGGTTCGGCCGCCAGCGGAGCGGCAACACCCAGAATCAGCACGCACAAGATCAGCAGGAGAAGACGCAAGGCAGACTTCATCGTTTCAACCTCAGTCTTAGTCTTGAAAGCTTAGTCTTGAAAAGAAAATTGCCGGGAAAACGCGATTGTAAATGAGCAACGAGCAATGAGCAGCGAGCAGCGAGACGTGTGATGAAGTCGAGATTCCGTGACAGGCACGCCTGTCAACGGTTCAGGCGGTCTAGCGCTTCCTGTGCACGAGAGAATCCGCTGGCCAGCGCCAGCGAAGCGCGGTATTCATTGGCGGCGCCTTGTGTGTCGCCTTGTTTTTCCAGCACAGTTCCTAGCAGGTAGTGGGCCTTGAACGCCGGCGCCTCTTCCACCGTGGAGTTCGAAAGGTAGCGCCGCAGCATGCGCACTGCAGCCGGAAAGTCGCGCCCGGCGCGAATCAGCACTTCCGCGCCTTCCATCAGCACCGCGGGCTGGTTCATGGCGGCGGCCGCGGCATGGTTGATCGCGTCCTGCATCTCGTCCAGTCGTCCCGCGTGGTGATAGAAAAGCGCCAGGTTCAGCCAGGCATTGGCGCTGCCGTGGCTGGCGGCAATGGCCGCACGATAATCTTTTTCCGCCGTCGCCAGGTCCTGGTGCTTCTGCGCTATTCGCGCCTGCACCCACAGTGCCTTCGCCGGATCGAGTTCCTCCAGGCTGCGCGCTTCCGCTTCCGCCTTGTCGCGCCCGCCGCCCACGATCGCCGGCGCTTCCAGATAAAACTCCGCCAGGTCGGTGCGCGCGTCCACGCTATCAGGGCTCAGGCGCACTGAGGTTTCAAACTCGGCGCGCACCTTCTTCGCCAACCCCGCCGCGGCAAGAAACTTCGAGTGCGCCGCTTTTTCTCCATAAGCGCGGCCCAGCCACAGGTGATAGCGGCTGTTGCTCGGATCAAGCCCCACCGCCTGCTCGCCCGCCCCCACGCTGCGGTCCCACTCACTCAGAGAAAAGTACGCCCGGCAGAGCAGATTGTAGGACGCCGCGTCTTTGGCCTTGTCGCTCTGCACCCGCGCGATGGCTTCATCCACGCGCCCGGCTGCAAGCAGTTCCTGCGCCGAAGGATCCGCGGACAGAGGAAAACTCAGAAGCGCCAGCGCCAGCCACATCGTAATTTGGCGAATCACCCGCATATCTCAATGCACCACTTTGACCGCCAGGCCTTCATGCAGCGGCTTGGAGTTCGTAGAGGCCAGCGCCACCTGCGCTCCCTGCGCAATGCCGCTCGTGACCTCAACCTGGGTCAGGTTTGAAATGGACGTCTTGATCTCGCGCCGCTGCAGCGCATCATTCACGATCTGATAAACGTACGTCGCGATGTCGTCCTGCCGTACCGCTTCGCGCGGCACGCTCAGCACATCCGCATGCTCCCCCGTCACGATCGTCACGCTCACATTCACATTCGGCAGCAGTTTGAAATCGTGATTGTCAATCACGAAGGTCGTCTCGCCCACGTTTCGCGTGCCGCGCAGTTTCACATTCGAAGGCACCGTACTCACCGTTCCCGGCCATACCCGGCCCGGCAAGGCGTCCCAGTTCACCTCTATGCGCTGGCCGGGGGCGAGATGACCGATATCGGGCTCATCCACAAAGGCCCGCACCAGCACATGCGAAAGATCAGCCTCCTCCAGCACCAGGTCGCCGGCGTTGACGTAGGCCCCCTGATGCACCGGCAAGGAATACACTTCGCCATCAAACGGCGCGCGAACGTTCAGTTGCCGCACCGTCTCCTGCGCCGCCGCATAGCTGGCGCGCGCCTCGTTTTTCTGCGACTCCGTGCGCGCGATCTCAGGCGGCGAATAGCGCTGCCTCTGCTTTTGCTGCAGCATTTTCAATTCCGCGTCGGCGCGTTCGAACTGGCCCTGTGCGTCGTTGACTTCGGCGGGAGACGCCGCCCCTTCTTCGCGCAGGCGCCGCAGTGCCTTCAGATTGCGCCCAGCCGCATCACGCTCCGTGCGCGCCTTCACCAGCTCCGCCTGCAGGCTCAGCACCTCTTCGCGATTGCCGCCGCTCTCAATCGCGCTCAGGTCCGCCTGCGAAGCCTGAATCTGCGCCTGCGCCCGCGCCAGCTGGCTGCGCGCATCGGCATCCTCCAATCGCAAGAGCAGCTGCGCCTTTTTCACGTGCGCGCCTTCTTTCACCAGCAACTCCCGCACCGTGGTTCCCATGGGCGCGTGCGCTTCAAAATTCCGCAAAGGCTCAACCTTCCCGTTGGTCGAAACCACGCTGCGGATGGTGGAGCGCTGCACCGTCGCCGCCTGCACCGGAACCACCTCCCCGCGCGACATGAACGCAGCCAGCAGCACGATGGCGACAACAATGCCCGCCGTCCACGCCAGCCAGTTGCGCCGGCCGAATATGCCGCTCTGCGTACCTTCCACAGCCATGGGATCCAAGGGAAAGCACTAATTTACATCTCCGCGCCGCCGCGACACGAAGAAGCACTTAACTCTTTAGATGCAAGCCGCCTCCCAAAAGCCGCCAATTTCCACTTCGATTTGCAGGCTGACAGTTCCAATATGGGAACCTGCCGCCAGGCGCCTGCAAAAAGCTCGATACAATTAATCATGCCCAAACCCCGCTACACCCCGGAGCATGCCCAGGCGGGCTTGGATGCGAAGTTTCCCGAAATTGAAACCTGGCCCAACCAATTCCCGGGCTATGAGATTGTGGTGGATGATCCCGAATTCACTGCCGTCTGCCCCAAGACTGGACTGCCCGATTTCGGTGTATTAACAATTCGCTACATGCCCGCCAGGCGCTGCCTCGAACTCAAGTCGCTAAAAGAATATTTGCAGTCGTACCGCAATCTGGGAATCTTTCAGGAA
>Ga0335078_10016552_pt1 | contig 10945 bp, 8 predicted proteins | sample Lox_Sample_32_FD_206711 | JGI IMG/M metagenome (GOLD analysis project Ga0335078, IMG submission 206711) | Soil microbial communities from Loxahatchee National Wildlife Refuge, Florida, United States - Lox_Sample_3.2 | ecosystem: Environmental > Terrestrial > Soil > Wetlands | place: USA: Florida... | reverse complement strand
GCCCAGCGGCTTGGCCCGCAGCGTCGGTTCGGCGTTCGGCATGCCGCGCAATTCCGCGCCGTGGCCGCCGATGGCGGCAAGCTGGAGCGGCGCAAAAATCAGATCGACGTCATGGAGCGAGCGGCCGGAGACCAGCGCCAGCGCGCCGCCGGTTAATGTGTCGAGCCGCGCCAACGTCGGCCCCAATCCGGCCGGCACGAAAACCTGCTGCGGCGACGGCGCAAGATCGAGAATGGTGCCGTCGATGTCGAGCAGGATCGCGCATTTGCGCAAATCGCGAACGAGGGTCGCCTCCGCAAGCTCGATGCCGCGATCCAAAAGTTCCAAGCCTGTCAGCGATAAGCCCATCATCGTCTGATACGATATCTGTTGCTTAGTCGACCAATGCAAGCGGCCGCGCCACAGTTTCGAGCGGCTTGCGCTCGGCCGCGACGCCCCATAATGCTTCGACCGCCGCGGCGCCGATCATCAAAGCGGCACCGATGACGTAGCCGACGGCGACGTCGCCGCGCGATCCGCCGTTGATCAGTATGCCGAACAGCAGCGGCCCGGCGATGCCGCCGGCGCCGGTGCCGATGGCGTAGAAGAACGCAATTGCCAGCGCGCGGATTTCCAGCGGGAAGATCTCGCTCACCGTCAGATAGGCGGAGCTCGCCGCGGCCGACGCGAAGAAGAACACGCTCATCCAGGCAATCGTCAGGGATTGTGCCGAAAGCAGATCGCGGCTGAACAGATCGGCGGCAATGGCGAGCAACAACCCGGCGGCGGCATAGGTCGAGGCGATCATTGTCTTGCGTCCGACCGTATCGAACAGCCGGCCAAGCAGAAGCGGACCCAAGACGTTACCGGCCGCAAACGGAAGGATGTACCAGCCGACCCGATCCGCCGGCGTATGGTAGAAGTCGGTGAGAACCAGCGCGTAGGTGAAGAAGATTGCGTTGTAGAAAAACGCCTGCGCCGCCATCAGGCTCAAGCCCACCAGCGTGCGTTGGCGGTAAGTCTTGAACAATGTGCGCGCGACCTCGGTCAGTGGCGTGCGGCTCCGCATGCGCAGCCTGACTTTTCGGTTGGCCGAGGTTTCGCACCGCGCGAATTGCGCTTCGATGCCGCGCACGATCGTGTCGGCGGCCTGGGGCCAGCCATGCGTCACCAGCCAGCGCGGACTTTCCGGAATCCAAAGGCGCATCACGAGAATCACAAGTCCGATTGTTGCTCCGATCAGGAAGGCGAGCCGCCAGCCGATCGCCGGATTGATGAATGCGGGGTCGAGTAAAACCAGGGACCCCCCCGCTCCGAGCGCCGCACCGACCCAGAAGCTGCCGTTGATCAACAGGTCGGTCCAACCGCGGAACCGCGCCGGAATAAGCTCCTGGATTGTCGAATTGATGGCGGCGTATTCGCCGCCTATTCCGGCGCCGGTAATAAAGCGGAACAGGATGAAGCTGAGCGCGTCCCACGAAAAACCGGTGGCGGCAGTCGCCAAGAGATACACGGCCAGCGTGATCGTGAACAATTTCTTGCGCCCAAGGCGGTCGGTCAGCCAGCCGAAAAAGAATGCGCCGAACACGGCGCCGCTCAGGTAACCGCTGCCCGCAAGGCCGACTTGAGTATTGCTCAATCCCAAGGCGGCGGTCGATTTGAGCTCGCCCGCCAGGGCGCCCGCCAGCGTGACTTCGAGGCCGTCAAGAATCCAGGTGATGCCCAGCGCTACGATAACCAACAGATGAAATCGCCCAAAAGGCAGTGCATCGAGGCGTGCGGAAATGTCGGTCTCGATGATCCCATCCTGTCGGGCCGGTGTCGCGTAGCTGAGTTCCGGGATGTCGCTCCGCCAAGGCTGCAGCACGGCCGTTTGATTCGATTGAATGGTGAAAACGCGATGTCGATATGCGTCGCTTGGATAGGAATCCATATCGAATGCCGCCAAGCTGAGACCTCGAGACAACGCGTTGTTGGGCCAAGCGTTCCGGGCCCGGGTTCCAATCCGGAACTTCGCTTTATTGGGCTTGTGCGGCCTCGCCCCTATACCGGATGCGCCAGATGGTGCCGCTGGCATCCTCGGAGACCAGCAGCGCGCCATCCCTGTCCACGGTCACGCCAACCGGCCGGCCCCATACTTCGGAATCGCTAATGGCAAAGCCCGTGGCGAAGTCGTCATATTCGCCGGTCGGCACGCCGCCCTTCACAATGACGCGAATGATTTTATAGCCGGTACGCTTGGATCGGTTCCAGGAGCCGTGTTCGGCGGCGAAAACGTTGCCGCGGTATTCCGTCGGGAATTGGGCGCCATCATAGAACGTCATTCCGAGCGACGCCGAGTGCGGCTGGATCAGCACGTCGGGAATGGTGATCTTGTCTTTGAGGTCCGGCCGCTCGCCCCTGTGGCGCGGATCCTCGCTGGCGCCGATATAGTACCAAGGCCAGCCGTAGAATGCGCCGTCGCGCACGCGCGTGATGTAATCCGGCGGCACATTGTCGCCGAGGCCGTCGCGCTCATTGGTCGAGCACCAGAGCGTGCCGCTCGATTGCTCCACCGCCATGCCGACGCAATTGCGGATGCCGGTTGCGAAAATGTGCTCGTTGCTGCCGTCCGGGTCGAAAGCCAGAACGTCGGCGCGCCCGGCTTCGCGGCCCCACGCGGCGCCGAGCGGATGACCGGATATGAGATTTTGCAGCTCGCCGCCGGTCAGTCGTTGCATGTCCTCGGCGACATTGGTGGCCGAGCCGACCGACACATACATCGTTTTCCCATTCGGTGAGAACACGACGGCGCGCGTGTGGTGGCCGCCGACCGGCAGCCGCGGCACAACGGTTTCTGCGGCGCCGCGAGCCGCGAGGTCGCCGTTGCGATAAGGGAAGCGGACGACGGCATCGGTGTCGCCGACATAGATCCATTGCGGATCGGCTCCCGGTGGATAAAACGCGATCCCGAACGGATAAGTCAGCCCGGACGCGAATACCGCCGCTTGCGGTGCGTTGCCGCCATTCGCTCGCAAAACGCGGATGCGGCCGGCCTCGCTTTCGGCGACGAACACATCGCCGTTCGGCGCGGTGCGGATGATGCGCGGGCCCGATAGACCGGAAGCAAAAAGGTTGACTTCAAAGCCGTTTGGGACGATTGGCTTTTGGTCAGTCCGGTGCACTGTCCTGACGACGTTGCGCACGGATTTGGCAAGGTCGGGCGCGGGTAAATCCTGCGGCCTGATCAGCCGCCGCGTCCCGGGGCGGTCCGCGTGCCAGTCGCCAAATGCGGCCGAGCCTTCAAGCAGACCCGCGCCTGTTTGCGCAAGCAGCGGGATGGCGGTGAGCGAAACTATTGCTGCGAAGGAAGTTGCAATGATTGCGGGGAATGAGCGGCGCACGGCGTGCTCCTGGCAAAGCCCGAACAATGAACGGCGGCGGGCTGGCGCGGTTCCAACAACAAGCGATCTGGTCCCGGCTTGGCGTAACGGCAACAGGCGCGATGTCGCCGCCGGTTGGAATTCTGCTGCATACGCCGGACAGGCGCTCGCTCTGGAATCGTTTCTGGGATTTAACCCTGCTAGCGGACGGTTCTCATTGGCGGCCTTGCCCGCTCTAGATTTCACTTCTCCAGCAGGTAACGCATCTTGATTGCGCGGCTCGCGACGCAGCTCGAAATCCCCCGGCGGTTGCGCGCCGTCGTCAGGGCGCGGGAATCGAGCCTGGTCGCGCTGGCCGCGCTGGTCGGCGTCCTTGCCGGCTTGGTGGTCGCCGCCATGGGCCAGTCCGTCGATCTTCTGCACGAACTCTTTTTCGATTTGGAGCACGGCGAGCGGCTCTCGGCGCGGCTTGCGCTCAATCCTTATCTCGCGCTGTCGGTGCCGCTGCTCGGCGGGCTGATTTTCGGGGTGGCGACCGAAATCATCAGGCGCTGGCGCCCGGAACGTGAAATCGACCCCATCGAGGCCAATGCGCTGCATGGCGGTCGCATGTCGCTGCTCGGCAGCATCATCGTCGCGGCGCAGACGGTGTGGTCGAGCGGCGTCGGCGCCTCGGTCGGTCTTGAAGCCGGCTACACGCAGTTTGCCAGCGGCATTGCCTCGCGCATCGGCAATGCGTTCCGGCTGCGCCGTGGCGACCTGCGTATCCTGGTCGGCTGCGGCGCCGCCGGAGGAATCGCCGGCGCGTTCGGCGCGCCGCTGGCCGGCGCCTTCTACGCGTTCGAGCTCATCATCGGCAGTTATTCGCCGAACGGCTTGGCGCCCGTGGGCGTATCGGCGGTGATCGGTTATCTGGTCGCGCGGCAGCTTTCGCCGGCCGAGCTCGGCATCGTCGCTCCGGAGAAAATGACCATTACGGTACACGATCTCGTTCTCGCCGCCGCGATCGGGCTACTTGCCGCGGTGCTTGGGATTTTCCTCATGCGCGGCGTTGCGCTGTGCGAGAATATTTTCTTGCGCGTGCGGCTGCGCCCGGCGTTACGCACCGTGATCGGCGGCTGTCTCGTCGGGCTCATGGCGATCGTTACGCCGCAGATCATGTCGTCGGGACATGGCGCTTTGCGTGTGGCCGGGATGCTCGATTTATCGGTTCGTACGGTCGCGCTTTTGTTCGCGCTCAAAATCTCGGCGTCCATCATATCTCTCGGCTCCGGCTTTCGCGGCGGCCTGTTCTTCTCATCGTTGCTGATGGGAGCGCTCGGCGGTCATCTCTTGGCGGTGTCGCTGACCATGTTGTGGCCGACCGTGTATTTCGATCCCAACGCCTATGCCGTTATCGGCATGAGCGCGTTGTCCGCCTCGGTGATCGGCGGGCCGCTGACCATGACGTTCATCGCGCTGGAAACCACCGGCGATCTGTGGCTGACCACCACGGTGCTGCTCGCGGTAATCATTGCTGCACAAGTGACACGCGAAGTGTTCGGTTATTCGTTTGCGACCTGGCGCTTCCATCTGCGCGGCGAGACCATCCGCAGTGCCGCCGACATCGGCTGGATGCGCGACCTCACCGTCGAAAAGATGATGCGCCAGGATGTGCAGACGGTGGATGCGGCATCGGCCGTCGCCGCCTTCCGCGAAAGATTTCCGCTCAGCTCCACGGCCTATGTTGTCGCCGTTGACGAGGCCGACCGCTATGTCGGGCTTGTTCTGGTGGCGGATGCCCATGCCGCGGACGCGGCCGACAAATCGGTCAAGGAGCTCTTGCGCCACGCCGACGACATGCTGCTGCCGGGCATGGCGGTGAAGGAAGCGGTGCTCGCCTTCGACCGCGCCGAGTCCGAAGCGCTGGTGGTCGTCGATTCCTATCTCGACCGGCATGTCGTCGGCATCCTCACCGAAGCCTATGTGCTGCGCCGCTATTCGGCGGCACTGGAAGGCCGCCGCCGCGATCTCGTCGGCGAGGAGTAGATGCACGCATTGCGGACGGTCGCGTGGAGCGTAGAAATTGTCGAGCGCCGTGTCCAAGCCGGGCGCCTGCTTAGAACACAATTAAAGAATTATCGGAGTTTTTCGTGTTGCATTGCACATAAAATCCTCGCTCACGGGTTTGTCATCGTTGAGCGGTGCAAATACCGATAGTGTAGTCGTGGTGTGCCGGGAACTAGAAAATAGCTGAAATCACTGCATTGAAGATATTGCTCTTCCGAGAGAGCCCTGGCGCGACGGATCGTAAGGTTGATCTCGTATAAGGCGAGGGTCTGTGGGCGACAGTGCCGTTACGATAGTAGAGCGGCCGGGGCAATCGGCGCCTCCGAACATGATCTGGATTCCGGGCGGTACGTTCCGCATGGGATCGGACCGGCATTACCCGGAGGAGGCCCCGGCGCATCGCGTGACCGTCGATGGATTCTGGATCGACCGCACGCCGGTTACAAACAGGCAGTTCCGCAAATTCGTCAACGCGACCGGACATGTCACGTCCGCCGAGATAGCCCCTGACCCGAAGGATTATCCCGGCGCGCTGCCGCACATGCTCAAGGCGGCGTCGCTGGTATTCACGCCGCCAAATAAGCCGGTCGATCTTCGCGACTGGTCGCAATGGTGGGAATTCAAACGCGGCGCCAACTGGCGGCGGCCATACGGACCGCGCAGTTCGATCAGCGGCCTCGACGATCATCCCGTCGTTCATGTCGCCTATCGCGACGCCGAGGCTTACGCCAAATGGGCCGGCAAGGAATTGCCGACCGAAGCCGAATGGGAATACGCCGCGCGCGGCGGACTTGACGGCGCCGAATTCGCCTGGGGCGACGAGTTCACGCCGGGCGGCACGCACATGGCGAATACCTGGCAAGGCGAATTTCCCCGTCAGAATCTCGGCACCGACGGTTACGAGCGCACGTCACCGGTGATGGCCTTTCCGGCGAACGGCTACGGTCTCTACGACATGATCGGCAATGTATGGGAATGGACCGCGGACTGGTGGTCCGCGAAGCACGAACCTGACGCGCAAAAGCCGTGCTGCATCCCGGAAAATCCGCGCGGCGGCTGCGAAGCCGGCAGTTACGATCCTTGCCAGCCGGCGATCGAGATTCCCCGCAAGGTCATCAAAGGCGGCTCGCACTTATGCGCGCCGAATTACTGCCGCCGCTACCGTCCGGCCGCGCGCCATGCGGAAGCGGTGGATACGTCCACCAGCCATCTCGGATTTCGTTGCATCATTCGCGAGAGGAGACAGTCATGAGCGTCAAGGATGAGAGCGAGAATAAAAGCGCGCTAAGCCGCCGCAACATGCTATTGGCCGGCACGACGCTTGCTGCTGCATCGGCGCTGAATTCGGCTGCTCATGTCGAGGAGGCAGTCGCGCAAGCGGCATCCTCGGGCCGGAAGCCGAATATTCTCGTCATCATGGGCGACGACGTCGGCTGGTTCAATATCGGCGCCTATCATCGCGGCATCATGTCGGGCAAAACGCCCAACCTCGATAAGCTCGCCAGCGAGGGCATGATCTTTACCGACTATTACGCCGAAGCGAGCTGCACCGCAGGTCGTGCCAATTTCATAACCGGACAAATTCCTCTGCGCACCGGCCTGACCACGGTCGGCCAGGCCGGCGCCGACGTTGGCATGCCCGACCAGTCGGTGACGACGGCGCTCATACTCAAGTCGATGGGCTACGCCACGGGGCAGTTCGGCAAGAACCACCTCGGCGACCTGAACAAATATCTGCCGACACTGCACGGCTTCGATGAATTCTTCGGTTATCTGTACCACCTCGATGCGATGTCCGATCCGTACTGGTTCGACTATCCGCAGGATTGGATCGACAAATACGGCCCGCGCAATTTGGTGCACTCTTACGCGACCGACACCGACGATCCGACCGTGATGCCGCGCTGGGGCAAGGTCGGCAAGCAGCGCATCGTCGACGAGGGTCCGCTCAAACCGTTCAAGGATATGAGCGCGGATCACCAGATGTGGCAGAAGGGCCGCGACGCCAAATACGACATGGAGACCTTCGACGAGGTCCTCGTCGAACAAAGCAAAGGCTTCATGGATCGAGCCAAGCAGGCCGGCAAGCCGTTCTTCATCTGGCACAACACCACGCGCATGCACGTGTTCACGTATCTTGCGCAGAAGTACCAGGCCAAGATGAACTATGAGAGCAATTACGGCCTGGAAGAAGCCGGCATGGGGCAGCTCGACGACGATATCGGCGATCTGCTCAAGCATCTCGACGACACCGGCGTCGCCGACAACACCATCGTCATCTTCACCACCGACAACGGCGCGGAAGTCTTTACCTGGCCGGACGGCGGCATGACGCCGTTCCGCGCCACGAAAGGCACCGTGTTCGAGGGCGGCTTCCGCGTGCCGGCTATCATCCGCTGGCCCGGCAAGGTCAAACCAGGTTCAGTGGAGAACGGCATCTTCTCCGGACTGGATTGGCTGCCGACGCTCGTCGCAGCCGCGGGAAATCCGAATATCAAGGATCAACTGTTGCAGGGCGTGCAAATCAACGGTCAGACCTACAAGAACCACCTCGACGGCTATAACCAGATGGACCTGCTCACCGCGAAAGGCCCGTCGGCGCGCCACGAGATCTTTTACTTCGGCGAGTCGCAGCTTGGCGCCATACGGATCGATGACTTCAAGTTCCAGTTCTACCAGCAGCCGTTCGGCTGGCCGGGCGAAAAAGTGACAACCGACATGCCCACCATCGTCAATCTGCGTCAGGATCCGTTCGAGCGGACGCCGGCGGTTCGCGGCGAGACGCTTAACAATCTCGGCGGCGGTTACATGAACGACTTTTATGCTCGCGAGTTCTGGCGCTTCGTGCAAGTCCAGCAGACGGTTGCGGCAGCGGCCCAGTCGTTGGTCGAATTCCCGCCGATGCAGCAAGCCGCCTCATTCAATCTGCAGGCACTCAAAGAGCAGGTCGAGAAGATGATAAAGAATCACGAAGGCCAATAACCGAGAGTCAACTAACTGCGCGAACCAACGAGGGAGGAAACACAATGCTTGTCTTCAATCGGATTGTGAAATTCGTCGCAGTAGCTGCGGCCGCGGTGACGATGCTGGTGGGCGCATCGGCACAATCGCGGGCACAGAGCGGTACAGTCCGCCTGCATATCGTCAAGGCCGGCTTCATTGTCGGCGTCGGCGGCGGCAGCGGCACGTTGCGTTATCATGGCCGGACATACCGTCTGAGCGTCGGCGGCATTGGCGTCGGCAGCCTCGGCGTTGCGGCCGTCGATCTCGTCGGCGCTGCATCCAACCTGCGCAACGCCGGCGATATCGCCGGCACCTACGCGACCGCCGGCGCCGGCGCTGCCTTTGTCGGCGGCGCGCAAGTGGCAACGCTGCAGAACGAAAAGGGCGTCGTCCTGAGACTTCACGGAGTGCAGGCCGGCTTTCAGGTCTCAATTGGCCTGGGAGGCATGACCATCGCCTTGCAATAAATCGGCCGCAGGCTGGCGCGGTTCGGCGACAATAATTCCTGTGCCCGACGTGCCTCGCGCATACCGGGCGCAACCCTGGCGCAACCCTGGCGTTGTCCAGGCTTCGGGCCCGCCAATGCCGTCACCCACCTGTGCAATCCGACGGCGGATGCGATAACATACAGGCTGCTCGGATAGTCGCCACGGCATAATGACGGCGAGGGAGGGCTGGAATGAGCGCGATAGTGAGTAGATTCGTTTTCTTGGCGGCGGCCATGATTGGCGGCATCGGCGCTGCGGCGGCTCAGACCATGAGCTATGCCGACGCGGTCGACCAGCTTGCCGCCGCGTGCCGCACCGATCTCGCGAAATATTGCAAGGGCGTCGAGCTCGGCAACGGGCGCTTGCGCGCCTGCCTCGATGCGCACCAGAGCGTCGTCTCGCCGCGATGCCAGCAGACCCGCACCATGGTCTATGCATCGATTGCGCGCAGGGCCGCCGCGCAGCGCGATATCGGGACGATCTGCGACGCCGATATCGAGCGCTTGTGCGGCACGTCGCACGCCGATGCCCATCTCGTTGAATGCCTGCTCAGCGTCTCGCCTGTCGCGATGAGTCCGGCGTGCAGTCAGGCGTTCACCGACACCGGCTGGCGCACGGAAAGGGCACAGCAATGATCAGGCATCAAATCTACGCCGTCGCTGCGTTGATTCTGGCGATCGCCGTGACGGTCGCCGGGGCCGATACGCGATTGAACTCCGGTCAGATCGCTACCAGTCTGGCCGCCGTCAGCGATACCGGAAAACTCGATCTCACCGCCGTGCAGATGCGACAGGCGGTGATGGATAACATCCGCAACTATCCGGGGGCGCTGCCGCCGCGGGCCTTGTCCTTTCCGCAGCTCGCCAACCTCGCTCAGTTCACCGTGGAGGTTAATTTCGATTTCAACTCCGCGGCGATCCGCCCTGAATCGTACCGCAACGTCGGCGCGATCGCCGACGCGCTGCATAATCCGATCTTGCTGGGCTACGGTTTTCTGGTGATCGGCCATACCGACTCGGTCGGCGGCCGCATATACAATGTGGGCTTGAGTCAGCGGCGCGCCGAGGCCATCGTCGCCGCCTTGGTTAATCCTTTTGGCGTCAATCCCGCAGTGCTGCAGCCGGTCGGGATGGGCGAAGAGCAGTTGCGCGATCCGGCGCACCCGACCTCGGGCGTCAACCGGCGTGTTCAGCTGATCAATGTCGGCAAGAAATTCTGCTTCGGCCGCTCGGGCGAACAGTTCGTGTGCCAATAATGGGTCAATGCGAGCCTGAGGCGGCTGCATGGCGTGATTGCATGCATTCGTCGTCTCCTCGCTGCGCGGCTGCAACAATATCCCTAGCCGCTGGCGTTCGACCCCGCGCCTGGAAGACGCGATCTCGATAGACCGCGTTGGCGGCGGCGATAGAATGGCCGTTGCATAGTGTGGCGGTTCAGAAGTCCGTACCATTATCTCGGCTGGCTCGTTGTGCGGACTTCTGAACCGAAGCCACACTAGCCAATATGCTGCTAGTGTCCCTTCGCTTCCGAAGTTCGCAACCCGAACGTGCCGCATAATCATGCGAACTTCGGAAGCGGGACACTAGGGGAGGAACGTCGGGATGGACGAGCGGACGACAGTGGATTGCGTCGCCAATGCCAGAGCCTTGGCGCCAATTCTTGCCGCCGCGGCGTCGCGCATCGAAGTTGGGCGCGAATTGCCGGCGGATGTCGTGGATGCGCTGCACCAAGCGCGCATGTTCCGCATGCTGGTGCCGCGCTCGTTGGGCGGCGAGGAAGTCTCGCCGGTTGTTTTCGTGCAGGCCATCGAGGAGCTTGCCAAGGCTGATGCGTCGACGGCGTGGTGCATCGCGCAGACCTCGGTTTGTTCGACGATATCGAAGAGCATGGCGCGGGAGACCGCCGAAGAGATTTTCAAGAAAAATCCGCGCGGCGTCCTGGCCTGGGGCGCCTCCACCCACAACGATGCGAGGGCGGTTGCCGAAAACGGCGGCTTTCGCGTCACCGGCGTCTGGCCGTTTGCCAGCGGCAGCCGGCAGGCCTGTTGGCTTGCCGCGCACTGTT
>Ga0335078_10016550_pt1 | contig 10946 bp, 9 predicted proteins | sample Lox_Sample_32_FD_206711 | JGI IMG/M metagenome (GOLD analysis project Ga0335078, IMG submission 206711) | Soil microbial communities from Loxahatchee National Wildlife Refuge, Florida, United States - Lox_Sample_3.2 | ecosystem: Environmental > Terrestrial > Soil > Wetlands | place: USA: Florida... | reverse complement strand
TGTCGTCTGGGCGGGGGACGTCCACATGGGGCGGGCCAAGGTGGGCGATACGGTAGTAGTGGCGGGCGGCGGTTCGACCGGTGCGGAGACAGCCGTGCAAATGGCGAAAGACGGAAAGAAGGCTGTCATAGTGGAAATGCTCCCTCTCACGACAGTGATCGCAGGGTGGCCTCGGGGTCTCATGGACATGGTAGAAAAGCACGGAGTTCAATTCCTTACAGAGACAAAAGTTGAAGAGGTGAGCGCAACCGGCGTGATTGTGGTCGATAAGAGGTGGAACCGCTTCGAGATCCCTGCCGAAACCGTTATTCTTTCTCTCGGCTTTACCGCTCGTGCTCGAGTTGTCGACAAGCTGAAGGAAGCCTTCTCTGAGGTACATGTCGCAGGAGATTGCCTGAAACCACGGTCAATCAAAGAAGCGGTCCATGATGGGTTCAACGTGGCTGTGGAGCTCTAGCGCTGCCCGATAATACAAGCGACAACGGAAACCGGCAGGCAGGCCCGCCGGGCAGAAGAGGTTTTCCACCACATCGTCAACGAAGGAGGGTAGGGAGGTACTTTCATGGATGGCGTGAAGGAAAACGCGAAATACGGTAAGTACGTGATCCAAAATCCCATCGACTACGGCTACAGGGGATATTGCAAATTGCTTAAAAAACAGGCGGTTGTCTACAACCCCGAGGGGTTCTGGGGACCGAACGTCTGGTTCCGGGGCAGCACCGATTTCAACAACGATTTTACCTTGATGTTCATACGTGTCGAAGATGACATGGCAATGGAAGTCGACTCACATGTGCATGACTTCGATATGTACGTGTTCCTCATCCCCCTTGAGCGGGACAACATGGAAGACCTGGGCTGCGAAGTCGAAATGGTCTACGGCACGGGGGAGGATCAGGAAAAGCACGTCCTCACCAAGACCGGCTGCTTCTTCGTTCCCAAGGGAGTCGTCCACGGTCCGTTTACTTTTCGGAATATGACAAAGCCCATTCTTTTCGTCCATACGATGCGGGCAGAGACCTACTACAAGACGGAATCGTTTAACGAGTAGCAGAGAGAGAACTGTTTGACAACATCATAAACTTATAATATTATTCGAACATGAAGAAACTAAGTTTGCAGAGAACGGGCATTCCCCTCTACGTCCAGCTGGAACAGGTCATAAAATCTAGAATCATGACCGGGGAGCTGCTGCCGGGAGAACGGATACCAACCGAAAAAGAGCTTGCCCAAACCTATCAGGTGAGCAGCATTACGGCCCGGCAAGCCGTTTTGAACCTCGTTCAGGAAGGCCTCTTACTGAGAAAGCAGGGTAAAGGGACATACGTCCAAGAGAGCATTGCCAACGTGAAGAACATCATGACCTTGAGCGTACAGGGAGGTCTCAACGATGTCGTCCCTGAAGGCCTGACAAAGCAGAAAGTTGAAGTTCTTGGTATGCAGCTGCTCGCCAGCCCGAAACGCGTTTCTCAGGCACTTGCATTAGCCGGGGCAGGAGAAGTGATGCAGATCCGCAGAAGAAGAATAGACAACGGAATCATCGTTTCCTATGTGAAGAATTACCTGCCGGCCGAGATTGGGAAGCAAATAAGCAAGGAGGACCTGCTTTCCGAGACCATGCTCCAGATACTCCGTGGCAAGATAGGGCTTCCGCTCGAAAGGGGGATACAGTACATCGAGGCGCTCATTGCCGACTACGAAATCGCATCGGCCCTTTCAATAACCATCGCGTCGCCCGTGCTCTATCTTGAAACCATCATTTTCGCAGAAGGGGATAGGCCCGTCGATTTTGTCCAGACCTTCTATCGGTCCGATCAGTTTAAGTACACCTTGAACATCGGTCTGGATGGAATAAAGGTGACGTGAGATTGTTCCGGAACAGTGACCAGGGATAACACATCGGTAAATACGTGATCTGGCGCACAACCCTAGCGTAGATTTACGATGCCGGGGCAGCACTTAAGTAGGGTTCAACCCCGGTGGAAGGACTCGCTCAAGACTTGGGTATCACGAAAACGTTGGGATGCGGTGAGAGAAGACAACTACGAACAAATGGGCTGGCGCTGAAAAAGGGGAAGACCGCTGCCGGAGGACGCTTAGAAGATCGGACTGGCACATTTGATAGAGACCCTGAAGGGGGACTTTGCGGGCCGATGCCCGGAAGGGAAGGCCCCCAAGTCGATTGCCAAGCCGGATGGAGGAGCCCATGAAGCTTTACGTTTTTGAATCGGCCAAGATGCACGTTCCCGATAGAGGTATGATGTCCGGCAGGCCGAGCGGAGTGCCGGTGACGATTCCCGTGCCCTTCTATCTCATCGACCATCCGAAGGGCCTCGCCCTCTTCGATACCGGGATGAAGCTCGATAATTGGCCGGCCGAGTACAAGCAGGACGGCGACCAGCGACCGGATCAGATGATCGACGTCCAGCTCGCCGCTTGTGGTTTCAAGCCGGATGACATCAAGTACGTCATTATGTCTCACCTCCACCTTGATCATGCCGGCGGAATGCCCCTTTTTCCAAAGGCCACTTTCATCGTGAGAAAGAGTGAGCTTAGAGCCGCATGGTGGCCGGAACGTTTTCAGGTGCACTACATATTCGACGACTATAAGGAGACGCGCAATTTCAGTTTCATAGAACTGGACGACACGGAGGTTTTCGACGTATTTCAGGACGGATCGGTCTTGTGCATCGACACGAAGGGACATTCTCAGGGCCATCAGTCGCTCGTGGTAAATCTTCCAAGGTCGGGAAGGTTCGTCTTGACAGCAGACGCTGCCGCCATGGCGGAGATCCTTGACGAGGGCGTTCTCCCCGCCATAGCATGGAACGCCGAAGAGGCGCTTAAGAGTCTCAGAAAGATGCAGCACATGAAGCGAGAAGGGGCGACCGTGCTCATGGCCCACGATCCCGACCAGTGGGAGAAGACAAGGCTTGCACCTGAGTATTACGATTGACGGAGCAAAAAGACGAGGTCGTAGAAGTCAGGAACCGAAAGGAGGAAAACACTATGAGGAGGAGAGAGCGTATGAAAGGAACCAGAGCGTCCGGAGTGCTGCTGATGTCTGTCAGCGTAGTGTTGGCGTTGGTGCTGCTTTTCCCTGCAATGGGCGCGGCCCAGCAGAAGGGTGGACCGGCGAAAACGCTGAAGATCGGGTATCTTCTCTGCCTGAGTGGGTGGTACTCGGTCTTTGATGCCGTTGAGGAAGGGCATGTGAAAGCCGTGGCCCAGATAATCAACGAAAGGGGAGGCATCACGGTCAAAGGCCAGAGGTACAATATCGAGCTGGTGGGAGAGGATGGGAAGAGCACCCTCGATGGTATCGCGGCAGGCGCGAACAAGCTCGTGTACGACCACAAGGTGAAGTTTGTCGTTGGACCGACGGGCTTCTTCTCGACGGGATCTTCGCCGGTTTTTGAGCAGAACAAGGTGCTCCACGTTTCGGGCTATTGCAGCAACCAACCCGGCGAGATGGACAAGACGACACCGTACGGCTTCCTCGGATTCGACGCCAGCATAGGAACATCGATCGGTGCATGGAAGGTCGCAAAAAAGGAATACCCGAATGTAAAGACCTTTGCCGTGGCGACCCCCGATGACGGGGCAGTCCCTTACCTGGTCCCCCTTGCCAAGAAGATGATGGCGGACTACGGCTACAGTATCGTCGGTGATGTCATCCCCTACCCCAACGAGATGGAGGACTTCAGCCCCATCGCCGCAAAACTCAATGCCATCAAAGGAGCTGACGCGTTTTTCATTCTTAACGGCGCGCCGGTTCACCACGGCAACATAGCTAAGGGCCTGAGGGCACTGGGCAACAATAAACCGATCATCCTCCAAAGCCTTGCGCCTGCCGAGGCAGTCATGTCAATTGCCGGCAAGGCCGCATCGAACGACATCACCTGCATGGGGCTGACCCCCGGAGCCAAGGGGAACCCGAAACTATTGGATGAAGTTTTCGAAAAGAACGGCAAAAAGCTGCCCATATTCCTCTTTAACCCCAACGGCCTATGGGTGCTTGCCAGGGTTATTCAGGCAGCAGACAGTCTCGACCCGGACGTGGTCAAGGCCAAATGGGAGAGCATGGACAAGGTCGATTGTCTGTTTGGCACATGTGAATTCGGCGGTGAGAAGACCTACGGGCTGAAAGGTCACGCCATATCTCATCCGCTTCCCTATCAGAAGATCAAGAACGGAAACGTAGTTTACGGCGGCTGGGTCAACGTCGAGCGTATTCCCTAGCTTTAGCTCGCCGAAGGCATGGATAAAGGGGGTGTCTGCGGTGCGTGGTCTTAACCATGCGCCCGGACACCCAATCCCTCTGATTTAAGAGGCAAAGATGGACTTGTTCGTTCAGACGGGCGTTAATGCCCTCATACTTGCTGCTGCCTACATACTGGTCTCGTTGGGTTTTGCCTTTCTTTTCAATATGTTGGGCATACTAAACCTTGCCCACGGCGCCATTTACATGGTCGCCGGTTATCTCGCTTACGCGTTCATCGTTGGCCTTGGTCTGAATCACGCCGTGGCTATGGGGTCAGCCGTGGTCATCGTCGCGGCACTCGGCCTATTCCTCGAGCGATTCTGCTTCCGTCCTTTTGTGGGCGACTTTAACCGACTCGTGATGATCTGCGTTGCCCTGACCATGGTACTCACCACCACCGTGAATATCATCATCGGGACTCAGCAGCTTGCGATCCCCACCTTTGCGGAGGGTGTGTTCAAGTTCGGACAATACTCCGTAAATTGGGACAGGATTCTCACCTTCCTGATAGGCCTGGCCGTTCTCGGCCTCACCACCCTCTTCGTCAACAAGACCAAGTGGGGCCAGCAGATGCAGGCCATCAGCCAGAACATCGAAGGAGCAGCTCTTCAGGGGATCAACATCCACCGAATTTCGTCCGTCGCGTCCGTGCTGGGCTTTGCCCTCGCCGCTTTGGCGGGCTGTCTTATGGGTACCCTCTACAACCTGAGCCCATTCATGGGGCAGTCGACGCTGGTGAAGGTGCTCATGATCGTCATACTGGCCGGGGCAGGCAGCTTCGGCGGCATCTTCATCGTCGGTCTCATCCTCGGGATCCTGTTCGGTGTGCTTCCGGTGATATTCCTGGGAGCCACGAGCGATGCGATAGCCGTCGCCATCTTCATGATGCTCCTCCTCTTCAGACCGCAGGGATTCTTCGGTCACGAGGTCGGGATGGGGGAAAGCAAGGAAACGGAGTCGCTGGTAAGAAAGGAACCGGGCGAAAGAAGGACGTGGGTTCTGCCCCTTGCCTCTGCCGCCCTGGTGGCTGTCCTCGCGATGCTCCCTCTGGCGCTCAATTCTTACACCGCCCACATACTCACGCTGACCTTTATCTACATCATTGTCTCCGTCAGCCTCCGGACCATCACGATATCGGGGCAGTTTCCGCTTGCCCACGGAGCTTTCATGGGTATCGGCGCTTACTTTACTGGAATGATGTCTAAATGGTTGGGATGGCCGATATGGCTTACTATCCCACTCGCCGGTTTTGTTTCTGCAGGGATCAGCATGCTCTTCGGTTATCCCTTCGCCCGGCTGAGGTCCTTATACTATGCCATGGGCAGCCTCTTCCTCGGCGTCGGCGTGATGCAGATCATATCGGCCGGAGGGAAGTGGACCGGGGGATACAGCGGCTTGACAGGTATTCGACCACTCTTTGTCGGCTCGATGACACCCGCCTATTTCTTCTTTCTTGGACTCGCCGCGGTAAGCGTCCTGGCGCTCTATAGGTTCGAGTTCAGCAGAATAGGCAAGACATTGAAAGCCATCGCTCAATCTCACGCGGTAGCGAGCAGCGTCGGGATCAATGAAGGGTGGTACCGCGTGCTCGCCGTCGGCGTCGGATCATTCTTCGTGGGGTTGGCCGGAGCTGCCTACGCCCATTACAATTTTGTACTTTCACCGACCAGCTTCGACCTGTCCGCCACGCTGTGGTTCGTCAACTACGTGCTTATCGGCGGCATCGAAAGCTTCGCAGGGCCGATCATCGGCACCGCCATTCTTGTGTTGATCCCTGAGTTCTTCAGGAGCTTGAAGATGTATTCCCCTTACATTTCTGCTGCGATCCTCATCATCGTGGTCTACCTGATGCCTGGAGGGCTGGCGAGCCTACCTCGCCTCATGAGATCGCGGAGGGTGGAACCAAAAAGGGAGAAGGAGATGGTCTATGGCGGTCGAGATTAGAGATCTCATAAAGCGGTTCGGCGGCCTCACGGCTATCTCGATGTCTGATACGCACGGTGAGACAGGCGAGATAGCGGCCCTTGCTGCGCTCGGCATAGGGCGGGACCTTTCAGCTCAATCCGCTGTCCGGCGATTTCACGGTTTTTGAGAATGGGCCCATCTCTTTTCATCTCCGGCCGCGCCCGAGCCTCTGCGCCGTCTACTGACGCCCAGGATGGTATCGAGATGTCTTTTCGTCCGATAGTCCCGGCGAACCGGAGATTCGGCGCAAGCCTCGCGGCTTTCGCCCTTTTGGTGAATTAGTTATGGCGCGCGGCTACATGGGAAAGATGCTCTGGGTCGATCTGTCGCAGAGAAAGATCAGTAAGGAAGATCTCGACGAGAGCGTCCTGCGTTCGTTCATAGGCGGTTACGGTCTCGGGGCGCATCTTCTCTTCCATCGGCAAGAGGCAGGTGTCGATCCTTTATCGGAGACTGCGATATTAGGCTTTCTCACCGGTCCCCTCACGGGTACGCCGGCCCTCGGTGGGTCCCGTTACACTGTTGTGGGCAAGTCTCCTTTGACGGGTGGTTGGGGCGACGCAAACTCGGGCGGGGATTTCGGGCCCTATCTTAAGTTCGCCGGATATGACGCCATATTCTTCACGGGGATTTCGGCAGAGCCGGTCTACCTTCTCATCGATGAGGGGAGAGCGGAGATGAGAGAGGCCGACCATCTATGGGGCAAGAGCTGTTACGAGACGGAAGAGATCCTCGTCTCGGCCCTCGGAAAGGGCGTCCGCGTTGCGTGCATCGGTCCTGCCGGGGAGAGGATTGCGCGAATCGCGGCGATCATGAACGACAGGGGGAGGGCAGCAGGCCGCTCCGGGCTCGGCGCAGTCATGGGATCGAAGAGGCTGAAGGCCGTCGCGGTAAGGGGGAGATCCCGAATACCACTTTTTGATGAAACGAAGGCTTCCGAGCTGAGAAAGACTTATCTCGGTCAGCTGACGGGCACCATAGGGTGGATGAAGGATCACGGCACTGCCTTTGTCGCAGCCAGCTCTGCCCACAACGGCGATGCGCCGGTAAAGAACTGGGGTGGGGTCGGTTTCAATGACTTTCCTGATATCGAAGAATTCCTCGCTGAGAAGATAACCGCGCGACGGGTAAAACGGTACGGCTGTTTCAAGTGTCCCATAGGGTGTGGCGCACACATGCGGGCGGGCGCCGGCGAGTACGTGTACCAGGAAGGCAGCCACCGGCCGGAATACGAGACGCTGACCATGTTCGGCAGCAATTGCCTCAATAACAACGTCGAATCGATCATCAAGCTGAACGATCTGTGCAACAGCTACGGGATAGATACCATTTCGGCCGGCGCGACGCTGGCATTCGCGATCGAATGCTTCGAGAACAGCTTGATCGACAGCGGTGACACGGACGGCATCGAAATGACGTGGGGAAACCACAGGGCCATGGTGGCGATGATGGAAAAGCTTGCCATCAGGGAAGGCTTCGGGGACATTCTTGCTGACGGCGTAAAGATGGCTGCGGAGAGGGTGGGCAAGGGATCGGACGAATTCGCCATGCATGTCCAGGGACAGGAGCTCGGTGGACACGACCCTAAACATGACTACCATTGGGGTATCGGTTACCTGATCGACCCTACGCCGGGGCGGCATACGCAGAACGCAGAAGTCTTTCGGCCCATGACACAGCTGATCAAGCAGGACCGGATGTCCGATATCGACGTGGGGGAGGAGTATAAGTCGGCCGCCATGCTCTATCACTCGGTGAACTGCTCGGGGTTGTGTGCCTTCGTTTACAGTAATTTTCCACGGCCGGATATTTTCGCCGACTTCATGAACGCCGTTACCGGATGGGAGTACGGGCTCGACGAACTGAGCCTGGCTGGAGAGCGAATTCTCAATATCCGCCAGGCATTTGGCGCCAGGGAAGGGCAGAATCAGGCGAAAAGCAAGGTGCCCGGCCGGGTAGTCGGCCATCCCCCGTTTGAGAGGGGGCCCCATGCGGGAATCAGCGTAGACGAGCGCGCGTGGCTCGAACAATGCTTCGGCGCTGCCGGCTGGGACATGGAGACGGGAAAACCCACGCGCGAGAAGCTGGTAGAATTAGGACTCCGAGACGTTGCAGATGAGTTGTGGGAAGGCGTTCCCCTGCCGGAATAAGGCTGGGCGGATGCTGTCCACAATCGGATTGAGCGGTTCCGGAAAGGGGCGCTGGAATAAGGTGGGCGGCAGAAGCCCGCGTGTAGTTGAATAAGTGTTATACTAAGGAGCTCACATTATGATCGATAATTACTTCAAAGGAAAAATCGCATTCGTCACCGGCGCTGCCGCGAAAAGAGGGATGGGCCGGGCCATCGCGCTGCGTCTCGCCGCCGCAGGCGCCAATGTGGCAATTCTCGACAAGTATGCGCGGCCGAAGACAAACTACCCGGGCGACGCGGCGTGGCGCGGGTTGGATGAGGAACTCGAAGAGATTCGGGCCTACGGCGTCGATGGGCTTGCTCTTGCCGCAGATGTCAGCAGCGGCAGCGAGTGCCGGGAGGCCACGGCCAAGGTACTCAGCAAATTCGGAAGAATAGATATGTTCGTCCACTCCGCGGCCATCCGCGGCCCGGTCGATGTCCGGGTCACCGATTTTTCCGAGGAGGATTGGAGGGCCCAGATGGACGTAAACCTCACCGGGACTTTCCTCATTTCCAAACCTGTGGTGCAACACATGGTGAGCAGGGGAGGCCCTGGTAAGATAATCCTCATTTCATCGCTCGGCGCAAAAATGGGGGCACCGGGAAACGCCGCCTACACGGCGTCCAAATGGGGTGTCCTCGGCTTCACCAAGAGCCTCGCGCTCGAGCTCGCGCCATTGAAGATCAATGTCAACTCCATCTGCCCGGGTCACATCAATACCGACCTTCGTGACAACTGGATAGAAGAACAGGCGAAGAAGCAGGACATGACGCCGGAGGAGTTCCGAAAGAAAGCATATGAGAAGATGGCGTCGACTGTTCCTCTAGGCAGGGAGGGGACTGCCGAGGACGTGGCCGACCTCGCGATGTTCCTGCTCTCGAAACAATCAGACTACATGACCGGGCAGGGCATCAACAGCGACGGCGGCATTTGCATGACCTAGATCGGAACCTGGACGCGCAGGGTACTCCATAAGAGCAACAGGAACAGCATGCCGGTTTTCGGATAAGGAGGACGAATTTATGGAACAGACAAGCCAGAGCAAGCGATTGGCGGAAACAATTGCCGAATTCCTCGTCAGGGAGAAGTACGAGGACCTGCCGAAGGAGACTATAGAAAAAGTCAAAGAATTTACCCTCGATGTCATCGGCTGTATCATAGGGGCCTCTCAACAGCCTCAGATCAAGGCGCTGACCGAGGTGCTCAGCGCCGAGGGCGGGAACGCCCGAAGCTCGGTCTTTGCGCACGGATTCAAGACATCCATGATGAACGCGGCCCTCTTCAACGGCACCATGGGCCATGCCTTTGACTTCGATGACGACCACCGGGAGGGGACCATGCATCCGTCCGTTGCGGTTTTCCCGGCTGTCTTTGCCATAGGAGAGAACCGTGGTGTGTCGGGCAAAGAATTCCTGAGGTCTTTCATTCTCGGGCTTGAGCTGATGATCCGCCTCGGTGAGTCGCTCCTCGGGAAGTCGTACTACCAGGGCTTTCATCCGACAGGCACGTGCGGAGTGTTCGGTGCGGCCGCGGCAGCAGCCACGGTGATGGGTCTCGATCCACTCCGGACAAAGTATGCCCTCGGTATAGCGGGAAGTTTTTCCGCGGGCACTCAGGAATGCACCGGTGAAGGGGCATGGCAGAAGCCGCTTCAGGCGGGCCATCCCGCCATGGGCGGCGTCCTGGCCGCCCTCCTTGCCCAACAGGACTACATCGGGACAGGCACGGTCTTCGACGGACCCTACGGGGTGATCAAAGCTTTGTCCTACAAGGACCAGTTCGACTACGGCCGCATCACCGATACGCTGGGCAAAAAGTGGGAGATGACGGAGACCAGCATCAAAGTTCATGCCTGCTGCCGTTTCTCCGGCCCTGTGGCCGATTGCGCCCTCGATCTTTACCAACAAGGGGTTCGGTCGAAGGACGTGAAAACCATCATGGCGAAGGTAGGGAAGTTTACCGTTGAAATGCTCTGCTACCCGGAAGAGAGAAAGCGGAAGCCGGTCACCCACGTGGACGCACAGTTCAGCCTACCGTGGGCGATAGCAGTTGCCATATGCAAGAATAGAACGGGCATCTACGAGTTCCGTGGTGATGTTCTTCATGACCCCGAGGTCCTTGACCTCGCCCAGAAGGTGACATGGGAGCTCGATCCTGCCGCAGAAGCCATGTATCCCAAGGCCTACCCATCGACCCTTGTCGCCGAGATGAAGGACGGCCGCACCTTCACAGCTCACGTGGACTACCCGAAGGGTGATCCGGAAAACCCGGCGACCAAGGAGGAGATCGTTGCGAAGTTTCATTCCCTCACTGAAAGCTTCCTCGACGCAGAACGAAGGGAGAAGATAGTGGAAACTGTGGGACGTCTCGAGGCCCTGGAGAACATCAATAAGCTGGCCGATCTCGTGAGATAAGGAGCGGGCCGGTGTTCTGTGCAAGGACCTGCCGGTTTCGAAAACGACGGGCAGACGAACGGGAGCAGTAAAGGAGCTGACATCATGAGTGACTTTAGAAAGATACCGTGTGTGATCCAACGGGGCGGA
>Ga0335078_10016549_pt1 | contig 10947 bp, 9 predicted proteins | sample Lox_Sample_32_FD_206711 | JGI IMG/M metagenome (GOLD analysis project Ga0335078, IMG submission 206711) | Soil microbial communities from Loxahatchee National Wildlife Refuge, Florida, United States - Lox_Sample_3.2 | ecosystem: Environmental > Terrestrial > Soil > Wetlands | place: USA: Florida... | reverse complement strand
GTCCTGATGGTCGTAGGCGCCCAGCTGAAGCCACGCGGGCGCGAGCACCGCGATCGCCATGGCGAGAAGGACAGCCGGGGACAGGATGGCCGGCCAGCCAGGCGCCCGGGCTTCGAGCAGCCGGACGCACCTCGCCGCGAGCCACCCCGCTCCCCGGCCGGCCAGCAGGAGCAAGGCGAGTTGCACGCCCATCATGAAACGGCGGAAGAAGATGTCGGCGCTGCCCGGGATCACATCGACGAGCGACCCGAACGTCGTGCGGCCGAACGCCAGCAGCAAGCACACCGCCAGCGCGGCCAGCAGGGCACGCGCGTCCGGCGTCGAGGACCAGGCCAGCCAGGCCAGCCCGAACCCGAGCGCCGCGAACACGGTGACGACAGGCAGCCGCCCGGAGTCGAGCAACTGCCCCGAGAGCAGCCAGTGCATCACCTGACGCGCGCCGTAGCCGTTGACGAGTCCGCTGCCCCGCAGCGGCTCGTTGACCGACGTCCACGGCCGCTGCTCCACGAGCGGGACGATCACCCAGGCCGACGCGAGCAGCGAACCGCCCAGGAGGGCTGCGGCCCGCCGCAACCGGGCCACCAGCGGCCTGCCCGCGACGAGCGGCCAGACGAGCAGCACCGAGAGCGCGAGGTAGCCGGTTTCGAAGTGCAGCGCGACGGTGAGCGCGGTCAGCAGTATCGCGCGGAAGTAGCCGCGCCCGTCGCGGATCGCCCGCCAGGTCCAGCCCCACGCGAGCGGCAGCGTCCACGACGCCCACAGCTGCGTCCAGACGCCGTACCCCCTCCACACGTAGGCGACCTGCTCGTAGCCGACCCCGGTGGCGCTCATCAGGAATGGAGCCATCGCGGCCGAGGCGGCCGCGGCCGGCCGGCCCGCCCCGAACGCGCGGGCCGCCAGGTAGACGCTGACCGGCCACAGCGACAAGAGCAGGTACAGCGACCAGCGAAACGCCGCGTCGGGGCCGACGGCCAGGCCCGCCAGCCCGGCCAGGATGGCCGGCAGGCTCTGATAGTGCAGGAACTGCGGCGATCCCTCCCCGAGGAACGGGAACCAGCTGGTCAGCGGCAGGTGCCCGGCGCGCAGCCGCGCCGTCGCGAACCGCACCATCTGCTCATGCAGCGAGCTGTCGTCGAGGTACGCGACCGGGAGCGTGAGCGCCCGCAGGCTCACGAGATTCCAGCCGGCCGCGGCCGCGACGATCACCCACGGCCACCACCCAGCGGTCCGGCCCTCGCCATCAGACGGGGGCCGGACCGCTAGCCGGGCCATGACTGGCGCCCGCGCCAGGCGGGCGCCAGCGGTTCTCACCAGATCACCCGGCGCCCGTGTTGCCGGTGCCGCCGGTGTCACTCGCCAGGTTGCAGGAGTTGAGGTGCCAGGTCCCGACGCCGGTGTTGTCCGGGGTGGTGCCGGGGTTGATGACCTCGGTACCGTTCGTGCCCACGAGCACCTTCACCGTCGGCTGGTTCGGTATGCCCGGCTCCGGCGCACAGGTGACCGGGCCGCTGACCGATGCCGGACCGGACCCCATGCGAATCACGATTCCCTCGTGGAACCCCATGGCGGCCAGCTTCTGGTCGGCCTGGGAGATCGCCTGGTATCCAGGCTTTTTGATCGTCACCAGTATCGAGCCGTCGCTGGTCTTCGCAACCGTCACGGCGGCATCCGCCGGCGTGCCCGCCGTCGAGGTCAGGCCGAGCGTGAGCGCCGCGGCGGCGCCCGCCAGCGCGAGCGTGCTGCCTGCGAGAACGCGCGGGCGCGGGCCGCGGGCCCGGCCCGGTTCAGGACGCCCGGCCTGCGTGAGGGTCGCGCCGTGGTCCCGGGCGAGATCACGCCAGAGATGATCGGTGAACTTAGTCATTGCTTCCATGCTCCTTTTTCAGCCGGGACCTCGCCCGGGACAGCCGTTTGCGGAACGCGACCCGGGAGACGCCGAGGACCAGCGCCGCCTCCTTCGGGGTGAGCCCCTCCAGGTCGACCAGCTCGATCGCCGCCCGCTCGACCGGGGGCAGCCGTGCGTACCGCCGCATCAGCGCGGCGCCCTCGCGCTCGGCATCGATCCGCTCCGCGAGCTCCTCGATCTCGTCCAGGTCAAGCGCCCGGTGGCCGCCGAGCCGCGCGAGCGCGTCCCGGTCACCCGCCGACTGCTCGCAATGGCGGGCGAACACCCGGGCGGCGATGCCGAACAGCCACGCCCGGTCCGATCCCCGGCGGGGGTCGAACCCGGCGAAGCCGCCCATGGCCCGGACGAACGTCTCGGAGGTGAGATCGGCGACCGTCTGCGGCTCGCGGCACCGGCGCGCGAAGTAGCCCATGAGGACGTCGACGTTGCGCAGGTAAACCTGCTCGAACTCCTCAAGCGGCGTGCTCGGCGGCCGTCCGCGCGCCCTCACCGCGACCGGTCGCTCCCGGATCGTCCCTAACGGTGTTCTTGTCTCAGCGCTCATGTCCTGTAGTTGCGATCCTCGCCTGCGGCTGTGACATCGCCCATCCATGACGTGTCGGCTGTCACCCCAAGCTTGACGGCTGATCCCGCCGCGGTCGCCTCAGCGCCCGAACCGAGCGGTCAGGAGAGATCCACCCAGACCGTCTTGGTCTGCAGGTAGGAGTCGAGCGCCTCACGGCCGAGTTCCTTGCCGAACCCGCTGAGCCGGAACCCGCCGTACGGCACGGCCGGGTCGAACCAGCCGTAGGTGTTGACCCACACCACGCCGGCCCTGATCGCGGCGGCCATCCGGTGCCCGCGCTTGATATCCCGCGTCCACACGCCGGAGGCCAGGCCGAACGAGGTGTCGTTAGCCGCCGCGACCGCCTGGTCCTCGGTACGGAACGTCGACACCATGGCCACCGGCCCGAAGATCTCCTCGCGCATCACCCGCATCTGCGGGGTCACCCCGGTGAGGATCGTCGGGGTGACGTAGTACCCGCCGGCCAGCGCCGGGTCAGCCACCGGCTCGCCCCCGAGCAGCGCGCTGGCCCCCTCATCGAGACCGGACTGCACCAGGGACAGCACCCGGTCCCGCTGCTCGGCACTGACCAGAGGGCCCATCGTCGTCTCGGGATCGAGCCCGGGGCCCAGCCGTACGGCCCGGGCCCGGGCGGCCAGCCGGGCCAGGAACTGGTCGTGCACCGCCTCCTGGACGTACACCCGGGCGCCGGCGATGCAGCACTGGCCCTGGTTGAAGTAGACCGCGCCGAAGGTGCCCTCGACGGCCGCGTCCAGGTCCGCGTCGGCGAAGATCACACTGGGCGATTTGCCGCCCAGTTCCAGCGAGAGCCGCTTCAGGTTGCCCTTCGCGGCCTCCATGATGCTGCGGCCGGTGCCGGTCTCCCCGGTGAAGGTGATCTTGTCCACGTCCGGGTGCGCGGCCAGCGGCGCGCCCGCTTCCGGCCCGAAGCCGGGGACTACATTGACCACGCCGGGCGGAAAGCCGGTCTCCTCGATCAGCTGGGCCAGCCGCAGCGCGGACAGCGGTGTCTGCTCGGCCGGCTTCAGCACCACGGTGTTCCCGGCGGCCAGCGCCGGGCCCAGCTTGTAGCCGCACATGAGCAGCGGGAAGTTCCACGGGATAATGGCCGCCACCACGCCGACCGGCTCGCGCCGGGTGTAGACGTGCAGCGGGGCGCCGCTGGCTGGGGTGATCGTCTCTCCGCCGATCTTGGTGGCCCAGCCGGCGTAGTACTTGAACAGGCCCGCGCACAGCGGCACGTCCACGGCCAGCGACTCGCTGGTCGGCTTGCCGTTGTCCAGCGCTTCGAGCCGGGCGAACTCCGCGGCCAGTTCCTCGATGCGCGCGCCGAGCGCCCAGAGCAGGTCCGCGCGGCGCTGCGGGGCCAGCGCCGCCCACGCGGGCAGGGCCGCGCGGCCGGCCGCGACGGCCGCATCGATATCCGGGGCGCCAGCTTCGGCCACGGTGGCCAGTGGCTGGCCGGTAGCCGGGTTCGTGACCTCGAAGAAGCGGCCCGACGCGGCGGGGCGCTCCACCCCGCCGATGACCAGGCCGCGAGGGCGGTTCAGGAACTGCTCGAGGGGCTCAACGGTGGCCACGGCCGTTCTCCAGATGCGCGACAATAGCAAGAAGATCTAAGATCTCAAATCAAGCACACCGGCCGACGGGCGGTCAAGCAGGGGGATCTGCGGGTGCTCGGGCCGAGACATCAGGCCCTGGGACAGGTGATCTCGCCGCCCGGCAAGGGCCAACCTCGGTCAGTATCCAGGCCCCTTGCCAGCGCGGAGAACGGCCACCTAGACTGGTGACCATAAGATCTGAGATCTTATTTCGACGATTAAGGGATGCCCGTGCTGACTCCGGAACAGCTCAGTGCCCGCGTCGCCGCCGCCGTGCCCACGGACCGGCTGGTCGAGCTGGTACAGCAGGTGTGCCGTATCCCCAGTGTCCTCGGGGAGGAGGGTGAGCTCGCCGCGTTCCTCGACGACGTCATGCGCCAGTCCGGTTTCGAGGCCACCGGCCTGCAGCCGGTGCTGCCGGGTCGGCCGAATGCGCTCGGCGAGCTCAGCTTCGGCACCGGCCAGCGGGTCGTGCTCACCGGGCACATGGACACCAAACCGGTGTCGCACGGCTGGTCGGTGACCGAGCCGTTCTCCGGCGAGCTGGTCGACGGCAGCGTGTACGGTCACGGGATCATGGACATGAAGGCCGCGCTGGCCTGCCAGATCGTGGCCATGGAAGCACTGCGGGACAGCGGGCTGCCGCTGCGCGGAACCGTCGCCATGGCCGCGGTGTCCGATCACATGGGCGACCAGCTCGGCTCCATCGCCTACTTCGACAGCTACCCAGCCGACCTGGCCATCCTCGGCGAGCTGTCGGACAACGAGATCTTCCTCGGCCACCGCGGCCGGTACTACTTCGATGTGACTGTGCTGGGCAAGTCGGCGCATACCTGCCACAAGCCGCTGGCGGTGAACGCGAACGCGCTGGCCGCGCACGCGATCCTGGAACTGGACGCCTCGCGCTACCAGCCGGGCCTGGCCGACTGGGTACGTGACCTGTTCGGCCCGGAGACGTTCATCGTGCCCGGCCGGGTCTACGGCGGGCTGCCGCCGGGCGGCCCGTCGATGATCCCGGACGAGTGCGTGATCCGGGTGGACTGCCGCCCGCAGCCCGGGGTCAGCGTGGACGAGGTACGCGGCGAGATCGACCGGTGCCTGGACCGGGCCCGGCAGCGTGACCCGCGGCTGCGCGCCACCGTCGTGCTGGCCGACGTCAAGGACGGCTACCTGGCCAGCCCGGAAGACGCGGTGGTGCGGCACATGCGCGACGCGGTCCGCGCCGTCCGCGCCCTCCCGGAGCCGGTCAGCCTGCGGCGGCGGAGCGCGGAACCGCAGCTCCAGGTGGCTGGCTGGCTGGGCGACACGGCCAGTTTCGGGGCCAAGGTGCCGACGGTCATCTTCGGCCCCGGCGGTGAGCCGGTCTACTGCCCGGACGAGCACCTGAGCGTGGCCGACATCATCGAGGCCACTCAGGTCTACGCGGCCTTCGCCGCCCTGGCCCTGTACCAGCCCGACGGTCACCAGCCGGACGGGCCCGGGGCGCAGGACTAAGGCCGATGCGGATAGTCCTGGCCAAACCCGGGCTCGACGGCCACGACCGCGGGGTCAAGGTCGTCGCGATGGCGCTGCGGGACGCCGGCGCCGAGGTCATCTACCTCGGGCTGCGGCAGTCCGCGAACCAGATCGCGGTGGCCGCCCGGGCCGAGGACGCGGACGTAATCGGCATCTCGGTGCTGTCCGGCGCTCATCTGGCCCTGAGCCGGCAGGTTCGCGAGGCCCAGGAGGCGGCCGGGGTGGCGGACATCCCGCTGGTGGTGGGCGGCACCATCCCACCGCAGGACGTCGCCCCGCTCACCGGGCTGGGCGCGGCCGCCGTGTTCCCGGTCGGCACCCCGATCGCGGACGTGGTCAAGGGCGTGCTGGCACTGGGTGGAGGTCACCGGTGACCACGACCGACTCAGGCATCCCGGTTGAGCCGCTCTACGAGCCGCCGGACGGCCCGGACCCGGCGCTGGGCCGCCCGGGCGAGCCCCCGTTCACCCGCGGGCCGTACGCCTCGATGTACCGGGAGCGGCTGTGGACCATGCGCCAGTACGCCGGATTCGGGGCCGCCGCGGACACCAACGCGCGGTACCGCTATCTGCTCAGCCAGGGGCAGACCGCGCTGTCGGTCGCGTTCGACCTGCCCACCCAGCTGGGTTATGACTCCTCGCACGAGCTGGCGGCCAGCGAGGTCGGCCGGGTCGGCGTGGCCATCGACACCGCGGACGACATGGCCGCGGTGTTCGACGGGCTGCCGCTGGAGGACCTGTCGGTCAACTTCACCATCAACGCCACCGCCCCGATCATGCTGGCGTTCTACCTGGTCGCCGCCGAGCGGCAGGGCGCCGACCTCACCCGGCTGGCCGGCACGCTGCAGAACGACATCCTCAAAGAGTTCCTGGCCCGCAAGCTGTACGTGTTCCCGCCGCAGCCCTCGCTGCGGCTGGCCGGCGACGTGGTGCAGTTCTGCGCCCAGGAACTGCCCCGGTTCAACCCGATCTCGGTCACCGGCTACCACGCCCGCGAGGCGGGCTGCGACGCGGTGCAGGAACTCGGGCTGACCATGGCCTCGGCCATCGCCTACGCCGAGCATTTCACCGCCCGGGGCCTGGCCTTCGACAGTTTCGCCCCGCGGCTGTCGTTCCACTTCTCCAGCCAGATGGACCTGTTCGAAGAAGTGGCCAAGGTGCGCGCGGCCCGCCGGCTCTGGCACCGGATCGCCACCGAACGGTTCGGTGCCACCAACCCGAACTCCGGGCGCCTGCGCTTCTTCTCCGGCTGCTCGGGCGCCACGCTGACCGCGGCGCAGCCGCTCAACAACGTGATCCGGTCTACCTTGCAGTGCCTGGCCGCGGTGCTGGGCGGCGCCCAGTCCATCCACGTGATGGGCTTCGACGAGGCGCTGGAGATCCCGACCGAGGAGTCGGTCAGGCTGGCGCTGCGCACCCAGCAGATCATCGGCTACGAGTCCGGCGTGACCCGCACCGTGGACCCGCTGGCCGGCTCATACTTCGTCGAGTCACTGACCGACTCGCTGGAGGCGCGGGCGGCCGAGCTGGTGGCCCAGATCGACGCCGCGGGCGGCTATGTCCACCTGCTGGAACAGGGCGCCCCGCAACGCTGGATCGCCGAGTCGGCCTACCGCGCGGAGCAGGCGGTCCAGTCCGGCGAGCGGGTCAAGGTCGGGGTCAACCAGTTCACCGGCGATGATGACGCCCCGCCACCGCGGCTGTTCGAGGTGGACGAGACGGCCGGCCAGCGGCAGCGGGACCGGCTGGCCAGGCACCTGGCCACCCGGGACGAGCCGGCCGCCCAGCGGGCACTAGCGGCACTGGGCAAGGTGGCCACCACAGACGAGAACACCATGCCGGCCCTGCTGGCCGCGGCCCGGGCGGGCGGCACGGTGGGGGAGATCTCCGGCGTATTGCGGGCCGAGTTCGGCGAGTACCGTGAGCCGGCCCCATGGTGAGCCCCGCGGACGAGGCCCCACCGGGCACGCCGCTGGCCGGGATCCAGGTGCTCGACCTGACCCGGTTCGTGTCCGGTGCCTACGCCACCATGGTGCTGGCCGCGCTCGGCGCCGACGTGGTCAAGGTCGAGGCGCTGCCGGCCGGCGATCCGTACCGGTCGCAGGGCGCGGTGCCGGTGGGCAGCCTGAGCGGCTTGTTCGCCGCGCTGAACACCGGCAAGCGCAGCCTGGCCGTCGACCTCCGGGCCCCCGACGGCACAGCTCTGATCCGCAGGCTGGCGTGCGGCAGCGATGTTTTCATCCAGAACGCTCGTCCCGGGTCACTCGACCGGGCCGGGCTCGGGCCGAAAGACCTGCACGAGCTCAACCCGCGACTGGTCTACGCGTCGATCTCAGGTTTCGGCGACACCGGCCCGGACGCCGCCCGCGGCGGATTCGACCTGATCCTGCAGGCGGCCAGCGGGCTGATGGCGGTGACTGGCACCCCGCAGAGCGGCCCGGTCAAGGTCGGCGCGCCCGCGCTGGACATCGGCTCCGGGATCAGCGTGGTGGCCGGCATCATGGCCGCGCTGCTGGCCCGGGCGGCCGACGGGATCGGCCGCACGGTGACGTCCTCGCTGCTGGAGTTCGGGCTGAGCTGCTTCACCAGCTACAGCACCGACATGCTGGAGACCGGCCGCTCGCCCGGGCTGCTCGGCAACGACTCACCACAGTTTGCGCCGTATGGCGTGTTCCGCTGCCAGGACGGCGCGATCGCGCTGGCCGGGGTGGGCCGCGAGGAGCTGTGGACCCGGCTGTGCGACGTGCTCGGCCGCCCCGACTGGGCCGCCGACCCACGCTTCACCAGCAACGCCAGCCGGCTCAAGCACCGCACCGAATTGACCGTCGAGATCGAGGAGGTGCTCGCCGCCGCGCCAACCGCGCACTGGCAGCAGGTGATGGACGAGGCCGGGATCCCGGCCTCGGTCGTGAACCAGCCGATCGCCGCGCTCGGCTCGGAGCAGGCGGCCGCGCTCGGCATCGTGACCGAGTCCCGCACGCCGGATGGTCACGCCTACGGCACGCTGCGCCCGCCGCTGTCGGTGGACGGCATGGCCGGCTACCCGCGCGGCGCGCCCGCGCTCGGCCAGCACACCGCCGAGATCCTCGGCCAGGCCGGCCTCGGCGCGGACGCCATCGGCGACCTGCTGGCCCGCGGGATCGTGGCGGCATGAGCGCCCCGCACGCCGGCCCCGGGCCCGGTCCGCACGCCGGCCCGGAGCCCGGCCCGCGCACAGGTCTGGAGCCCGACCTAGCCCAGGCCCTTGCGGATCACGTGATCCGCCGGACCATCGAGCTTTGCCAGGTGCCCGCGCCGCCGCTGCACGAGCAGGACCGGGCCGCCGTCGTGCTCGGCTGGTGGACCGCCGACGGGCTCCCCGAGGTGCAGGTCGACGCGGCCGGGAACGTCCGGGCCCGGCTCCGCCCCGGCCAGCCGAACCGCCCAGCCGTGCTGGTCTGCGCGCACCTGGACACTGTGTTCAGCCCCGAGGTCCGGCACGGCGTGGTCCGGGCCGACGGCCGGCTGGCAGGCCCGGGGGTGGGGGACGACACCGTCGCGGTCAGTTCGCTGTCCGCCCTGGACGCGCTGCTGCCCCGCCACACCAGGCACCCGGTGTGGATCGTGGCCACCACCGGCGAGGAAGGCCTGGGCAACCTGGCCGGCGTCCGGGCCCTGCTGGCCGACCCTCCCGCCCCGGTCCGGGCGCTCATCGCGCTGGAGGGCAACTACCTGGGCCGGGTCAACCTGACTGGAGTGGGCTCGGTCCGCTGGCAGGTCACCGTCAATGGCCCGGGCGGGCACGCCTGGGAAGAGGCCGGGCAGCCCAGCGCAGTGCATGTGGCGGCCGACTTCATCTCCAGACTCGATGGGCTGGCCGAGATCGGCCCGCCCAAGGTCACGGTCAACGTCGGCCAGATAACCGGCGGTGAATCGGTCAACTCGCGAGCCCAGCGGGCCGAATTCCTGCTCGACCTGCGCAGCGGGGACCCGGCCGCGCTGCAGGCGCTGCGCGATGCCGCCGCCGCCATCCTGCACAGCGCCCTGCAAGACATCCAGGTCACCGTCGAGACCATCGGCGAACGGCCCGCGGGTGCACTGGACCCGGCGCATCCGCTGGCCATCGCGGCCGTTGGCGCGCTCCAGGAGAGCGGGATAACAGCAAGACCGACAGCGGCGAGCACCGACGCCAACGCCGCTTACCCGCTGGGCATCCCGGCGCTGACGCTGGGCATCACGACCGGCGGCGGCACCCACACCGAACAGGAGTGGATCGACATCGAGCCGGTTACGGCCGGGCTGGCCGCGCTGGCGACGACGATCGCCCGACTGGACGAACAGGAGTGGTGACGTGCACACCGGAGTAACCCTGCAGGGCGTGGACCAGCCCGCCGACTTCGAGGCCATGGTGGCCGAGATCGAGAACCTGGGCTACGACAACTTCTGGCTGACCGACTCCTCGCTGCACTCCCGCTATTGCTGGGCCTACCTGACGCTGGCCGCGCGGCAGACCACCCGGATGAGCATCGGCACCGCGGTCACCAATCCGGTGACCCGGCATCCGGCCATCACCGCGGTGGCCGCCGCCACCGTGGCCGAGATCGCCGACGGCCGGCTCATCCTCGGCATCGGCGCGGGGGACCGGCCGCTGCTCTCGCTCGGCCAGCAGCCGGCCAAGGTGGCCACCCTGGAGGCGTCGGTGGCCGCCATCCGCGCCCTGTGGGCGGGCGAAACAGTGGACGCCGACGGCCCCGGGTTCGCGCTGGACCACGCGCACTACCGGTTCCCGCCGAAGCTGGAGATCCCGGTCTACCTGTCCGCCACCGGCCCGCGCACGCTGGAACTGGCGGGCCGGATCGCCGACGGCGTGATCCTCCTGGCCGGGCTGCACCCGGACGGCATCTCGTTCGCGCTGGAGCACATCGACCGCGGGGTGGCCGCGGCCGGCCGGAGCCAGCGCCCGCACGTGGCCGTGTGGGCCTACGGGGCCATCGACGAGGACGAGCAGGCGGCCATCGCCGCGGCCCGCACCATCGCGGCCTGGTTCCCGCAGACCGCGCCGGTGCACTGCCGGCTGGCCGGGCTGTCCGAGGACATCATCGACCAGGTGCGCGGCAGTTACGCCGGAGGGGAGTTCCAGGAAGCGGCCCGCGCGGCCGAGGCCCTCCCGGTGGACTTCGTGAAGCGGATGGCGCTGGCCGGCGGCCGGGACGAAGCCCGCCAGCACCTGCGCACGCTGGCCGGGCTGGGCGTCGACTCGGTCACCGTGTTCCCGCTGGGCGCGGACCGGATGGCCACCGTGCGCGCGTTCGCCGAGTGCGCGGCGGCCGAGGCGGCCGCGGTATGAACGTCACCGGCCTGCACCATGTGGCGTTCACCGAG
>Ga0335078_10016548_pt1 | contig 10947 bp, 6 predicted proteins | sample Lox_Sample_32_FD_206711 | JGI IMG/M metagenome (GOLD analysis project Ga0335078, IMG submission 206711) | Soil microbial communities from Loxahatchee National Wildlife Refuge, Florida, United States - Lox_Sample_3.2 | ecosystem: Environmental > Terrestrial > Soil > Wetlands | place: USA: Florida... | reverse complement strand
TGACCTGGCGCGGCGTCAGCCCGACGTGACGCCGAACAGCTTTCCGATTCCCCACGCGGCAACGGCGCTCACCAGCCCGATCGCCATGAGCTCCAGGGCGGATCGGAGAACGGGGCTCGTGGTCTGCCTTGCCTTGTAGGCGCCCACGCCGAACAGCAGGCCGCCGGCGATACCCACCGAGAAGCCCGTGGCGAGCATGACCCCCGTGAAGAGGAAGGGACTGATGGGGAGGAGGGCGCCGATGAGCGCCGAGAGGCCAACCACGACTGCCGATCGCAGCGCCTGCCTCCGGCCGACCGGCGCCAGGTGGTGCTCCTGACTCAGCATGACCGCGACCCAGACGTCCGGATCCGCGGTGATCGTGTCGACGATGCGGTCGAGCATCGCCCCCGTGAAGCCCTGGCGGGCGTAGATGTCGCGGACCTCGGCGCGCTCGAGGGTCGGCACGGCGCGGACGTGCCGGTACTCGCGCTCGCGCTCGCTCCGGTACACGTCCGCGTCTGCGAGTGCGGACGTGTACGCAACGGCCGCCATCGACAGGGCGCCCGCGAAGGCAGTCGCCAGCCCCGCCGCGACGACGATGCGTGACCCACCGCCCGCGGCCCCCACCCCCAGCAAGACACCCAGCACGTTCACGACTCCGTCTTGCCCGCCGAGGATGAGCTCCGACAGCGAGGTGCCGCGAAGGTGCGGATCGACCCGGTCGTGGTGGGTGTGCTGCCATTCGGGGACGCTGTCCTTGGGGTCGGAGGAAGCTGGCTCACCCATCGCGCGAGCACCGTAGCACTCGCTCTCGGCGTCGGTCCGCGGCAGGAAACGTCTCCTCCGGGATCGGGCACCACCTGGCTCCTGGACGGAACAGAATCCAGCACGCAACACCCGGGCGTGGAGCATCGCCTCCGTCCGACGTGACGACGGTTGTGTTCCGGCGCACACTTGCAGGCATGAAGCATGTCGCATGGGCGGGAGCGGTCGTCGTGGCGCTGGGGGCATGGAGCGGCGGCGCGGCCGCGCAGACCGGTGGTGCGCCGCCGACGCCCGGCGACGGAGCGGCCTATACGGTACGCCTGAAGGATCTGCAGGAGCGCGTCGAGCTTCTGCACGAGCAGGTGCGACGCATGCAACAACGGCAGAAGCTCCTCGGGGCCTCGGTCCCGTCGTCCGGGCCCGTGCAGGCCGAGATCGACGTGCGCGACCTCACGACGAGCGCGTTCGTGCTCATGGGCGTGAAGGTGTGGCTCGACGATCAGCTCGTCTACCAGCGCAGCGAGGGCGGCGCGGCCGTGGGCGATCGTGCCGTCACCGCGTTCCGCGGGGGGGTCGCGCCGGGCGAGCACACCGTGCGGGTCAGCGTGGATCTCGCGGGAAACAGCGCCTTGCTACCCTACATGAGGGCTTACCACTTCGAGGTTCGCGACGAGCGCCGCTTCGTCGCGACCGAGGGCCACGCCGCCAGCGTGACCATCGGCGCCTTCGAGCGCGGCGACGTGACGACGCCCCTCGAGCAGCGCCCGGCGATCTCGTGGGACACGCAGCCGCGCTGAGCATGCTACGGCGCGGGGGGTAGCACCCAGCAGTAGGCGGTGTAGCGATACTCGCTCCACGCCTGCGTCGCCGGAGGCTGCCCCGGTTGCATCGGCTGGTCGGCCGGCGAGAACGCGATGCGCACGCGGATCGACGAGCGGCCCTCGGTGAGCTGCCGCGGCAGGAGCATCTCGTCGTCCCGCCACCGGTGGGTGCTGGTCTCCACGGACGGCAGCCCATTGCTCGTCTCGCTCGGTGAGTCGGCGTAGAGGTAGGTGCTCGCGCCAGCCAGGTACCACGTCCCGGCCTCCACGAAAGGCGCCCCGTCGACATCGTCGGCGACGCTCACGATCGCGCGCTGATCCGGATACGCGTAGTCGAGCTTCCTCCGCAGCAGGACCCCATAATTTGCCGGGTCGAGGGCCAGGGTGAGCTGCGTCGTTCCCTTGGTATGCCTGCCCGTGTCGGTCGTGGTCGGGTACGTCGCGGTGTTTCCGGCCATGTCGACGCCCCACTCGTAGCGGCTCGTGAGCGTGTCGACGTCCGACGCGTCGGGCGACGAGTAGGCGTGGGCCGCCTCGTCGGCTGGATCGCTCACGTGCAGCGTGTCCGTGATCACGAGGCTTGCCCCCGGCAGGCCGTACCAGAACGCCACCGTCTGGTAGTGTTCCGTCGAGTCGTCGACTCCGCCGTGCTCGAGCTGGATGCGCGCGTTCTTGCCGAAGGGCATCGCGTCTGACAAGAGCACGCGGTAAGCCGACGCGATCTCGTCCACCGAACCGTTCGCCAGGGCGGCGCTCGGCGCACCGACGGGGTGACCCGCGAAGGGCAGCGTCGTGATCTGTCCGCCGTTCCAGTAGTCGCCCCCGGCGCCCCACTCCTCGGTGCCCGTCCCCTGCGCCTGCGGGGTCCGACTGTCGTCGAAGAAGAAGCGCGGATCGCCCTCGAGGGTGCCGTACGCAGCCTGGTCCGTGAAGATGAACGAGGTCCCGACGAAGCTGCCGCTCCAGTCGCCGCCGCCCTCCTGCTGCGTGGTATCGAGCAGCACGAGGTCCTGCCCCGGTGTCGGGACGCCCTGGTCGACGTACGTCGCGTGAAGGTAGCCCACCCAGCTCGGCGGATCGGTGTAGGGCTGCGTCCGCACCTGCCAGGACACGCCCGGGATGGCGTCCTGCGAGAGCAGCTCGATGCGCGCGTCCCGGAAGAATGGCATGGGGAAGTACGTGGCGAGCTCGACGCTCGACGCGTCGAAGCGGATGTGCATCGGGAACGCCTGCACCAGGTACTGTGCGTGATTTCGGTTGTAGAGGGTGCCGGCGCCGAAGAAGAGAGCCACGGGCGCGTCGACCGACGGCTCTGCGCGATCGTCCCAGGTGACGCGGATGCGCGCCGCACCGAATGCCTGCTCTTCGCCGAGAGGCACGGTGAAGCGAAGGGCCCGGATGGTGCTCGGGCCCGCGAGGGTCGCGATGCCCGTCGTCGCCCCGGCGGCGAGATCGAGCTGTCCGCTCTGCGTGGTGACGGACGCGTCGTCGGGCGCGATGTCCTGGCCGGACTGGCTGATCAGATCGAGCACGTCCTGAGCGGGCGGCTCCGCCCTCCAGGAGACGATGGGTTGCGACAGGTTCGTCGCCCCCGGGGGATAGACGTGGACGACGTAATAGCCGGTGCCGTAGTCCGTGTGCTCGTAGCCGAGCTGCAGCGACTGCTGGAAGCCGACCGGCACCCAGCTGACGTCCGCGCCCGCGGTCGTCGACTCGGTGAGCGCGAGCGGAGCGGGGAACGCGGTCTGCGGAAGGAACGTGGCGCCGGAGACCGGGTTGTTCGGGTCCTGCGTGTTGGTCTCGCTCACGACGTTGTCGGTGCCGTCGACGACGTAGTGCCATGGGCTGCCGTGCCAGCGGTTCGTGCGAACGAACCTCAGCTCGCCCTGGCCCTGCAGATCCAGCGTCACGTAGTAGCCCGTTGCCTCGCGCAGGAAGTGGCTGGCGTCGGAGGCCTCGTTGCCGCCGGTCCGGTCGTAGGTCGACCGCATGAGCGAGCGCATCCCGATGTGCTGGTAGGGCCAGCGCTCCCAGTGCCGAAAGGCGTCGTCGCCGACCGGGAGAACGGGGACGACGAGCTGCGGTCCCGGATCCGCGCCGCTCTCGGGAGTGCCGGCTTCCGGGCTGCTCGCCGCGCGGTCGGGCTGTCCGCAGGCCCATGCGACGACCAGCGGGACGAGTCCCAGCGAAACCACGGACCAACGCGGACAAGAGGGCACGGTCGAGGAACAGCGTGACACGCGAACGACGCGGCAGCGATGCCCGACGGGGGGATGTCTCGATGGCGCTATCCTGTGGGACATGCGGCGCATGCGCTGGCTCGGCGTCGGTTTCGTGGCGATCCTCGCGGTCCCCATGGCGTGCGGAGGAGGAGGTCACCCGAGCGCCGGCGGCGACGACGGCGGCGCGAGCGTCGACGGGCCGGGCGGGGCAGGGGGAGAAGGCAGCGTCCTGTCCGACGGGGCCATCATGCCCACGGCCGCCTGCAAGGCCGCGGGAGGCACGAGCCCGGTCGCGCAGCCGACGTTCGTGCGAAACATCCCCGCGGGCGAGACGGGCTGGTTCAGCTCCCCCGGGGTCGCCGACCTGGACGGCGACGGGAAAATGGAAATCGTCGCGCCGCTCTACAGCACGTTCGTGTTCGACGCACAGGGCAACCAGCTCGGCAAAGGCACGGCCACGCAGGACCGTGTGTACGCGCCAGGCGTCGTCGCGGACCTCGATCACGACGGCGTGACGGAGATCGTCGTCGGCGGCGACATGGGCACCGTGGCCGCGTACGAATTCTCCGCGGGGGCTCTCTCCGTCAAGAAGGGCTGGCCGGCGAGCACCTGCAGCGCGGGCCAGTGCCCCGAGGCGCGCGGCATGGCCGCGGCGGATCTCGACGGCGACGGCACGATCGAGGTCGTCGTGACCACGACCAACACGGCCGACGGCGGCGCGCAGGTGTTCGTCTTCGAACCCGACGGCACCCTCTACCAGCCCGCAGGCACCTCGTTCCCTGCATGGCCTCGCTACAACACCGCCACCGGGCCGGGCGGCGACGCCGACTTCAACGGCCAGGGAAACCAGGGATACGGCTGCTACGGCGAGAACGTCGGGATCGGCAACCTCGACGACGACCCGAAGCTCGAGATCGTCGTCACCTACGACGACCACCAGATCAACGTCTTCAAGAACGACGGCACGTCGGTGCTCGCGTCGAGCTACTACACCAACCCGCAGACGCAGTTCCTGGGCAACCGCATGGGGTGGGGCCAGTTCATACGCTGGGTCGATCCGACCGTCGAGGCGGAGGCCTACGACACGCACACGCTCTCGCCCGACGTGAACCAGACGATGTGGCTCCAGTGGACGGCGTCGCCGCCCAACGTCGTCGACGTCGATGGCGACGGAAAGAACGAGGTCGTCGGCATCCCCAACGCCGAGGAGCACACGCCGTACGTCACGCAGGCGTTCGCGTTCATGGCCCTGACGGGCGCGACCGGTGATGGCTCGCTCTCCGCGCGACGCCTCGCGGCGTTCGACACGCTCCCGCTCTCCGATCAGCCGCCCGTTCGCGCCTCGGGCGACTATTACCCGCCCGACGGCATCCCGGCCCCCACCACCGTCGACATCGTCGGCGACTCGCGACCCGAGATCGTCGCGGCCATCAACGACGGATACGTGTATGCAATCGGACCGGACGGCGAGCGGCTCTGGCGGTTCGACTACGCGAACGGAGCACCCAAGACGTTTGCCTCCGAAGTGGTTGCCGCGGATCTCAACAAGGACGGCTCGCCGGAGCTCGTCTTCGGGACTTACTCGCTGCAGGCGAACGCCGGGCGCATCGTCATCCTCGCCGCGACGGGCGCGCTCCTCTACGACGTCACGCTGCCCAACCAGGGCACGAACGGAAACGGAATCGGCGTGCCCGCGGCGCCCACGCTCGCCGATCTCGACGGCGACGGCACCCTCGAGATCGTGGTCACGACCTTCGACCACGGCCTCGACGTCTACACGGTCCCGGGCTCCGGAACCGGATGCCTGCTATGGCCGACGGGGCGGGGCAACCTCCTGCGCAACGGCATGGGGCCGAGCACGGCTCAGTGAGAGAGGTCGCTTCGCAACAAGCGCAAGGGCGCGCGTATTGCGCGAAAGCGAGAGTCGAACGGCGCCTTCTTGCGGAGGCACGGTCCCTGCTCTCCGGGATGGGCATGAGGCGTGCGGCATTGCTCGTGCTGCTCGTGGGGGCCGGGCTGGGTGGTTCGGGTGGCTGTGGCAGCTCCGGGAACGGCGTGCCCGCAGACGCAGGAAGCGACGGAGGCGCCCTCGACAGCGCAACCGCAGACAGCGCGGAAGGGGGCTCTCCCGACGTGGAGGAGGTCGACGGAGCGCCCGGCGATGCCGGCAGCGCCGCTTTCCAGCACGTGGCCCTCGTCGTGGCCGGGGGCGATCACCAGGTAGGCCTGCCCAACGGCCCACTGGCCAATGCGCTGGTGGTTCGGGCGCTGGACTTCCATCAGGCGCCCGTCGCCGGCGCGCCGGTGCAGTTCGCCATCACGAGCGGCCCGGGCGCGTTGAAACAATGCTCGGGGTCCACGACGGACGCGAGCGGCTACGCCCGCTGCACGCTGGCCTTCGCCGGGACCACCGGTGTGACGACGGTCACCGCCACCTCGGGCAAGGCGCAGGTGTCGTTCACCGAGACGTGCGCCGACTCCGTCGTGACCACGAGCGTGTCGCTCGACAGCGCCGCACGAGGCGCGACGATCCACGCCCAGTTCGGCACGAACTTCACGGGCAACTACCTCGACGCCGTGCAGGTGCCCGGGGCGCCGCCGCAGCGCAAGGGCTCCATTCCCGCGCTCACCCGACTGAAGGACTGGCCGGGCGCCGTCGTTCGCATCCACGCCAACCCCGCCGTGAACGGGCCCGCGGTGAATGCCTCGTTGCCTCTGCCCTACGCGACCACGACGGCGGCCGCGTGGGACTTCTCGTTCCTGAACCAGCAGATCCAGGACATCCAGAGCATCCAGCCGCCCCAGGACATCCTGCTGTGCGTCTCGTACGCGCCCTACGACTCGCTCGACCAGGCGAACGCCCACACCGTGGGTGCGGGCGTCCCACTCGTCACGTTCCCTCGCCCGAACGCCGACCCCGGCTACGGCTACCTCGCCGATCCGACGTACACCGCCTACGCGACGTACATCCAGAACCTCGTCCGCTACTACAACGGAGGCGGCTTCACGGACTCCTACGGGCCGCATACACGACCGGGCAGCATCCAGCCGATCAAGTACTGGTCGATCGCGAACGAGCCCAACTGGGCCGGCAGCTCGGCCGAGTGGACCAACGTCGGGAACCCGCCGAGCTTCGCAGCCCCCTATCCGCCCCAGTTCGCGCCCGAGCAGTTCGTCGCATTCTGGAACGCGACCGTCCCGGGCATGAAGTCGATCGCCGCGGGCGCAGGCAATCCCATCCTCGTGGTGGGCCCCGAGAGCGCGGGGAGTTACCCGAACTGGTTTCAGTACTCGCAGGCCCTTCTCAACCTGCCCGTCACGCAAGCCGTCGCGGGGACCGCGCTCTACTCTCCGGTCCCCGCGGCGGTCACCGTTCTGCCGGATGTCCTGTCGATCCACGACTACGGCGCGGAGGCGGACGATGGGACGAACGGGGGAGGTACGGATGTCCAGAGCCTCGCGGCCATCGAAGGAAAGTTCGTGCCGGAGGCACAGCAGGTCGCCGCGTACCTCGGCACGGCGCAGCAATCGATGCCCGTGTGGTTCGGCGAGCTGGGGATGATGCAGCACAACTCCACGAGCGGACTGGGCGACGTGGCCTGGGGCCGGACGTGGACCGGCATGAGCGCCGCCTGGTACGGCTGGGCCTTCGACCAGCTGGCCGAGAACGGGGTCTCGGCGATCGCGCAGTTCGCCTTCTCCACCAAGTGGGCGGCGGCGAACGGGAGCACTCCCGACGGGGACAACCAGCGGTCGCTGCTCGACAACATGGACTCGGATCAGACGACCCCCGTGCTGCAGTACTGGACGATGGCCTTGCTCGATCAGTTCTTCCCCCCGGCGAGCACCCTGCTCACGACGACTGTGACGTCCGCGGCGAGCCCGCCGGACGGCATCCTCCACGCCTTCGCGGCGACTCCGGGATCGGATGCGGCCCGCGTGGCGATCGTGAACATGCCGGATCCATCGGGGAGCTCCACGATCCGGGGCGGTGCGGGCAATCCACAGAACGTGACGGTGAGCTACACGTTCGCGAGCGCGGCGGACGCGCAGGCCGCGGCCACCACGGCCGTACCGACCGCGTTCTTCTTCGACAACACGCTCTTCACGGACACGCAGATGAAGAGCGCGACGGGCGCTACGCAGATCACGTTCCAGCCCTTCGGGACGACCAACCCCCCGACGGACAACGGTGTGCCGAGTTGCCCCGCCGCGAGCTTGCTCACCCCGAGCGTCCAGGGAGACGTCGTCACCGTGACTCTCACGTCGCCGGGCTACGGCCTCGTCCTCGTCGACTTCCCGACCGCCGCCGGGCCGGCGATCGCGCGGCCCACGATCGTGCTCGACGCCACGTCCGGCAACGGCCAGTCCGCCGCGGTCGGCAGCCCGGTCGCCGCCCCGTTCGTCGTCACCGTGAAGGACTCGAGGAGCGGCACGGTCGAGGGTGTTCCGGTCGCGTTCCAGATCACCGGTGGCTCCGGCACGCTGTCAGCAGCCACCGCCGTCACCGACGCCTCCGGGCAGGCACGGACGACGCTGACGATCGGCGCGGCGGGTCCCGTCGAGGTCCAGGCGAGCGCGGTGGACCTGATCCCCGTGAGCTTCACCGCGACGGGACAATGACGCGGAGCCTCACCGCAGCCCGAGCACCAGCTGCATGGCGCCCGGGAACCGCTGGGCCCAGTACGTCTCGCTGTGCGCCGCGCCCGGCTGGATCACGTGACGGAAGTTCGTCCCGTCGACGTAGCCCAGCGCGAGGTATGCCGCCGCCAGCTGGTCGGTGTCCGACTCGTCGTCGACCGAGCCTTGCCCCGAGTCGACATAGACGACCAGCGGGCGATTCGGCGCGGCAGGCGTTCCCTGGACGTCGGTGACGATCACGTCGCTGTCCCACCAGGTCGAAGGCGACAGCTCGGCGACCCTCCCGAAGACGTCCGGCCGCTTGAGGCCGGCGTAGGCCGTGACGAGGCCACCGAGCGAGCTGCCCGCCATCGCCGTCGAGCCGACGTCGGGACGCGTGCGGAGCATCGCGTCGATGGTCGGCTTCAGCTCCGTGACCAGCATCTGGATGTACTGGTCCGCGCCTCCGGCCGGCCCCAGCGATGTCTGCGTGGGGTCGACCGTCGGGGTGTACTCGTAGATCCGGTTGGCGTCGTTCGCCACGCCGATCACGATGGCCTCCGGGAAGGTGGCGCATCCTTGCCCCGCCGAGCAGTCGCCGTCGCCCGTGCACGTCGTCGCAGTGCCTCCGAGCGGCTGGGCACCCCACCCCGCGACGCCGACGGCCGAGCAGGCGCCGACCTGGGACGCCGTGTCGAACGCGGTGTCGACGTTCCACGTCCCGCTGAACGCCAGCTGCGGCATCGCGGCCCAGAGGTTCTGCCCGTCGTGCATGTAGACGACGGGGTACGTCGCGTCGGTGTTCTCGGCGTAGCTCGGCGGCAGGTACGCGTAGATGGCGCGGTCGTCGTTCAGCACCGTCGAGTGGAAGTCGGCGATGAGTGTCGTCACCTGGCCGTTCATCGTCGTGAAGTGCGGCCAGATGTCCACCGTCTGGCCGGACGCGACGTGGTAGTTCGGGCCGATCGCCCAGGTCGTGTCGTCGAGCAGCGGTTTCCACTCGACCGTCGTCGTGACCCCCGTCAGCGTGTACGAGAAAGTGCTCCCGGACGCGGAGGTGGCCTTTCCCGCCGTCCAGCTCATGCCACCCGCGCTGCCGCGGACGGTGACGGCGTGGCTTCCGGCCGGGTAGTGCACGCGGACCATCGCCGTCCCCGCGGGGAGCGTCCCGCCGCCCTCGGTGCCCGCGTCTCCCCCGTCGGCCGCGGTCGTTCCGCCTTCCGGGTGCGCCGCGGCTTCCGCGCCGCCGTCCGGTGCCGTGCCGGTGTCCGCCGTCACGCCGGCGTCCGCGCCGCCGCCGTTCGAGCTCCAGCCCGCGTCGGCCGTCGAGGACGAGGCGGTGGAGCCGCACGCCCCGAGGAGCAGGGCCAGGGAAGGGAGCAGCAGCGGGGGCAGAACGGAGGAAGGGCGCGGGCGCACGAGCCACCCGGTAGCACGTAACGCGGGCCGGAGTCACTACACGTCCCCCGACGTGTTGCACGGCGCGGGAGCCCGCGGGCCCGAAGGGCGCACACGCCTCGCGCCTCACCGCGCAGAATTGCGACGTCGCCGCAGGACGTGCGTCCCCCCGTTGGGGGGATGCTCCGAGATCGCAAGAAGCAGCCGAGGTCGGGCGCGGTCTCCGCCTTGCATCTGCCCCGACGCATGCACTTCGTGCGCGACGTCCTCCGCATCGACGCGGCCGCAACGGCAATGCGCATCGAGGGCGTGATCCGCGAGCAGATACTCGGCACGCTCCGCCGGCGCGGCGCCGTCGTGGGCCTGTCCGGCGGGGTCGACAGCTCGGTCGTGGCCGCCCTCTGCGTCGCGGCGCTCGGCAAGGAACGCGTCTTGGGCGTGCTGATGCCCGAGCGTGATTCATCCGGCGACGCGACACGCCTGGGGCGCGCGATGGCCGAGCAGCTGGGGATCGAGGCGGCGGTCGACGACATCGGACCCGCGCTCGAGGCGCTCGGCTGCTACCGGCTTCAGGAGAAGGCCATCCGCACCGTCTTCCCCGACTACGGCGAGGGCTGGCGGTGCAAGGTCACGCTGCCCTCGATCCTCGACGGGGACCGGCTGAACGTCTTCCAGCTCGTCGTCGAGAGCCCTTCCGGCGAGCGCTTCCGCTCCCGGATGTCTTCGTCCGCATACCTCTTGCTCGTGGCCGCGACCAACTTCAAGCAACGGACCCGGGCCATGCTCGAGTACTTCCACGCAGACCGGCTCGGCTACGCCGTGGCGGGTACGCCGAATCGCCTGGAGTACGACCAGGGCTTCTTCGTGAAGCAAGGCGACGGCGCGGCCGACGTCAAGCCCATCGCCCACCTCTACAAGACCCAGGTGTACGCGCTGGCAGCGCACCTCGGCATCCCCGAGGAGATCCGCTCGCGCCCGCCGACCACCGATACGTACTCGCTCGAGCAGACGCAGGAGGAGTTCTACTTCGCCCTCCCGTTCGCTCGCATGGACCTGTGCCTGTGGGCGCACGACCACCGCGTGCCCGCCGCCGAGGCCGCGCCCGTGCTCGAGCTGTCGACCGGGCAGGTCGAGCGCGT
>Ga0335078_10016547_pt1 | contig 10947 bp, 8 predicted proteins | sample Lox_Sample_32_FD_206711 | JGI IMG/M metagenome (GOLD analysis project Ga0335078, IMG submission 206711) | Soil microbial communities from Loxahatchee National Wildlife Refuge, Florida, United States - Lox_Sample_3.2 | ecosystem: Environmental > Terrestrial > Soil > Wetlands | place: USA: Florida... | reverse complement strand
TGAGCCAGGCGGGTGACCCGGCGCAAGATAGCCTTGGTGCCCTATGGCGCAGCGTCCTGATCCCCTGGAGAGCATGCCGCCTGCCTTCGGCGAGGAGGCAGCCCGGCAGATCCTGCGGGAGGGCTTCGGTGTGGAATCGTCATCCCTTCGTGCCCTCGCGGGCGAACGGGATCAGAACTTCCGCCTGGATACCGCCGGCGGCGAGCGCTTCTTGTTCAAGATCTCCAACCCGGCGGATGACCGGCCCATCCTGGCCATGCAGACGGCTGCCCTCGACCACATCAGGCGGGTGGATCCCGGCCTGCCGGTGATGCGTACCCTGCCGGCCGCGACGGGAGAGCCCTGGGTAGAGGTGCCGGGACCGGACGGCAGGACCTACCCGGCGCGCCTTTTCACCTTCCTGCCCGGGCAGGTGACGGTGAACACCGCGCTCACCGTCGGCGCGCTCCGGGGCCATGGGCAGATCACGGCGCGTCTGGGGCGGGCGCTGCGGGGGTTTTTCCATCCCGCCGCCGACTACGAGATCTTGTGGGACATCACCCGCCTGCCGCGGCTCCGGCCACTGCTCGCCCACATCTGCGACGGCGCTCGAAGGGCTCAGGCGGAGCGCATAGTGGACAGGTTCGAGGAGCGGGTCGCGCCGGCGCTACCCGGGCTGCGCGCGCAGGTGATCCACGGCGACATGGGCCTGAGCAACGTGCTGTACGGCGACGATCTCCGGGTCAGCGGGATCGTGGACTTCGGCGACATGACCCATGCGCCGCTGGTGTGCGATCTGGCCGCCGCCGTCGCCGATGTGCTGCACGGCCGTGCGGACGCCATCGAGGCCGCCGACGCGATGATCGGCGGCTACGCCTCGGTGACGCCGCTGGAAGACGAGGAGGCCGCGCTGCTCGCGGACCTGGTGGCGGCAAGGCTGGCCACCGAGGTCACGATCATCGCCTGGCGGCGGGGGCTCTACCCGGACAACGCCGCCTACGCGGAAAGCGGCGAGCCGGGGGCATGGGCGTTCCTCGATGCCATGGAGGCGATGGGGACAGACGCCGTCGCGCGGCGTTTCCTGGAGGCCTGCCATGACCTTCCGTACCGGAGGTCTGCCACCAGCGCCCTGCTGGAGCGCCGCCGCCGGGTGCTGCCCCGCTCGCCGCTGTTCTACGACCAGCCGGTGCACCTGGTCCGCGGCGAGGGCGTCTGGCTGTCTGACGCAGACGGCAGGCGCTATCTCGACTGCTACAACAACGTGCCCGTGGTCGGGCACAGCCACCCCCAGGTCGTGGCGGCGGTCACGCAGCAACAGCGGCTGCTGGCGACCCACAGCCGCTACCTGCACGAAGCAATCGTCGAGCTGGCCGAACGGATTGGGGCCACCCTGCCGCCCGGACTGGACGCGGTGATGGTCGTGAACTCCGGCAGCGAGGCCAACGACCTCGCCTGGCGGATCGCCCGCGCGGCCACCGGGCGGGCCGGAGCGGTCGTGACCGCCTACGCCTACCACGGGCTGACCGAGGCCACCCACGCGCTGTCGCCCGAGGAGTGGGGCAAGCGGGAGCAGCCCGCCCACGTCGCCACGATTCCCGCGCCCGACGGGTACCGCGGCCCGTACCGGCGGGAGGAAGCCGGGTGGGTGCAGCGGTACGCCGCCCACATCGATGACGCCGCCCGCGCGCTCGGCGACAGGGGCTTCGCCGCCATCTACCTTGACCCGGCATTCACCGCCGACGGCATCCTGTCACCCCCCGCCACGTACCTGCGGGAGGCAGCCCATCGGGCCCGGGCGCTTGGCGGACTGATGGTAGCCGACGAAGTGCAGGCAGGTCACGGCCGGTCCGGCACGCACCTGTGGAGCTTCGGCGCGTCCGGCATCGAGCCCGACATGGTGGTCATGGGCAAGCCGATGGGCAACGGGTTCCCGGTCGCCGCCGTGGTGGCCAGGTCCGAGCTGTTCGCGGCCGTCCCCGAGGAAATCGAGCTGTTCAGCACCTTCGGCGGGAACCCGGTGGCCTGCGCGGCCGCGCTCGCCGTCCTGGCCGTCATCGACGATGAGGGCCTGGTGGCAAACGCCGCGGAGGTCGGCTCCTACCTCCTGCGGGGCCTGCATGCGCTCGCGGACCGCCATCCCGTCATCGGGGACGTCCGGGGCGAAGGCCTCCTGCTGGGAGTGGAACTGGCCGACGAAGCGCGCATGCCCGCGGCCGGGCAGGCCCGCAAGGTGACCGAGGCGATGCGCGAACGTCAGATCCTGCTCGGCACGACCGGCCCAGCCGGCAATGTCATCAAGATCCGGCCGCCCCTGGTGTTCCGGCCCGAACACGCCGACCTTCTCCTCCAAGCCCTCGACGAGGCTCTCACTTCCTGCCGTCTTTGATGGCGTGCAGTGCTGCGGCCAAGGCGACCTCGGTCCCGGCCAGGCCGACCGAGCAGAACACGGTGATCTGCCCCGGGCCGGTCCTGCCCGCGGCCGCTCCGGCGAGCACCGCTCCGAGGCTCACAACGGGCTCGCCGGCGAAGAGATGCGGCTCGGGGTAGGCGGCCAGCTGGGCGGGGGAGTCGGTCAGGATCACGTCGGCGCGTTCGGCCAGTGCGGCGGGCACCTCATGCCTGGAGATGGACTTCGGGCCCAGCGTGGTCACGTGCGTCCCCGGCGCGATCCAGTCGGCCTCGAAGACGGGCGTCGCGCTGTTGGTGGCCACGATCACCACGTCCTGATCGCGGACCGCGTCCCGCGCGTCCGTCACTGCCCGCACTACCAGGCCTAGCTCGGCGGCTGCCCGCTCGGCGAAGGCCGCGGACCGCTCCGTGCGCCGCGCCGCGACCGTTACCGACGTCACCTGGCGGACCGCGCGCACCGCCCACAGCTGCGTCCATGCCTGCGTGCCCGCCCCCACCAGGCCCAGCCGGATCGGCCCCGGCCCCGCCGCAGCGTCCACCGCGACCGCGCCGATGGCGCCGGTTCGCCGGGCGCCGAGCTCGTCGCCGCACACCAGTGCGCGCAGCCTGCCATCGTCCAGGCCCCAGACGGCCACGAGCTGCTCCGCGCCCACCAGCGTGTCGTAGGCGCGGAACCCGAATACCCCGGCCGGCTCTACCAGCCCGGCCGTGAATACCAGGTTCCCGGCGCCCAGGTCGGCCATGGTCCGGGGTGGCGCATGCAGCAGGCCGGAGTGCGCCGCGAGCAGCGCCTCTCGCACGGCACGGACCGCCGTGCCCGGGTCGAGGCGAGCCCGCACGTCATCGTCATCTAGCAGCAGAACCGGCACCCGACCAGTGTGCCGGTTCCGCACCGGCCACACATCGGCCGCCGGTCCTAAGCATCAGGAGCATGTCAGGGCTCAGCGCTTCGTCCGGGCCGGCGCCGGCGGCGTGGCGGGCGCTCCGTGTCCGGGGTGCTCGCCAGCAGCGGCAGCCGCGACGGGGGCTTGACCTCGGCAAGCCTCAGGTATGTGACGAGCCGCGAGCCGCCCCGGGTTGCCAGGCTGGCGAGGACTTCCTGCAGCTCGCTTACGTCACGCGCGACGACGCTGAGCAGGTAGTCGGTCTCGCCCGCCACGTTGTCCGCGGCGATGATCTGCGGCAGCGACCTGATCTCGTCGTCGAAGATGCGCGACGAGCGCGGATCGTGCCTGGCCAGCGTCGCCGTGACGTACACCTGCAGCGGGAAGCCCGCGGCGGCAGGGTCGAGCTGGGCGCTGATGATCCTGATCACGCCCGACTCCTTCAGCCGGCGGACCCGGTGGAGTGTGGCTGCCGGGGACAGCCCGGTCAGCCGGGCCAGCTCGACGTTGGTCCTGTCGGCATCCTCCTGCAGCGCAGTGAGCAGTTCTACGTCAACTTCGTCAAGTTCAACTGCCATAAAACAAAATTTTATATCGTTGTTGCAGTCAATTGACAAATTTTGCGTACTGCATCGCCGATGATGGCCGCATGAGCACCAACCGCCGTCACGCCGTCGCCGCGCTCACCACCGCGGGCCTGCTGTGGGGCACGACCGTGCCGCTGTCCAAGCTCGCCCTGCCCTGGCTGGCGCCCGGCTGGCTTACCGTCGCCCGCTTCGGCCTGGCCGCCGCGATCCTGCTCGCGATCGTCCGTCCCCGGCTGAGCGGCATGTTCACCCCGAAGCTGCTCGCCTACGGCGCCGCCGGGTACGGCGGGTCCGTCGTCGTGCAGAACCTCGGCATCGCACGGACGAGCGTCAGCCACGCGGCACTGCTGATCGGGGCGGTGCCCGTGCTGATCGCGATCATCGCGGCGGTGTGGCACCGCGCCGTCGCCCGGCCGGCCGTCTGGGTCGGCTTCGCGGTGTCGCTGGCCGGCGTCGGCCTGATCACCGGCAGCCACGCCGGCGGCGGCGCCACGCTCGCCGGCGACGGGCTCGTGCTTGCCTCGCTGGTGCTTTCAGGGACGTTCACCGTGGCGCAGACCCGCCTGCTGACCGGGCGCGACCCGGTCGCGGTCACCGCCGTGCAGTTCCTCGGAGCCGCGCTCGGCGCGCTGCCGTTCGCCGCGATCACCGAGGGCGCGCCGGCCGCGCCCGCCGGGCTGCTCCCGGTGCTGGCAGTCGTGGGCCTGACCGCAGGCGGCACGGTGCTGCCCTTCACGCTGTTCGCCTTCGGGCAGAGCCGCGTGCCCGCCGAGATCGCCGGGGCGTTCCTCAACCTCGAGCCTCTGGTCGGCGCCGTCGCGGGCGTCGTGATCTTCGGCAACCCGTTCGGCCCGGCGCAACTCGCCGGCGGCGCGGCCATTCTTGGCGGCCTCGCGCTGAGCAGCCTGCCGCTGGTCGGCCGCGCGAGCCGCACGGCACCGCGTGCCGAAGACCGTCCAGGACAACGCGAACAAAGCCGGACCGTGCCGCCGGTCCCCGCGGGCCAGCCCGACCGCAGCCTTGCCGCCCGCCCCCGTCTTGCCGAGGCAGGCGCCGGCCAGCACGTCGGCCACGCCTCACGTGATGGCGCACCTGCCGTCCAGGTCCACCCGCAGTCGCGACCGGCCCTGCCCGCCGCGCAGCCTGGTGTGCAGCCCCTGCACCTCGTCGGGGACAGGCGCGCTGCGGGCCCGCGCCAGGTCCGCCACGGCAGTGACGAGGCCAGGCAAGCCTGGCATAAACGCCGCGCTGCCTGAGCTGGTGAACCGAACGCGGACCAGCTCAGGCGGCGCTGCCGGCCAGGGGCGCTACGTCACCAGCCGCGTTCGCGCCACTCGGCGAGATGAGGGCGCTCGGCGCCGAGCGTGGTGTCCTTGCCGTGCCCGGGGTACACCCAGGTCCCGTCGGGGAGCCGGCCGAACAGCCGCTCGCTCACGTCGCTGAGCAGCGAGGTGAAGTCCTCGGGGGAGTTGGTCTTGCCGACGCCGCCGGGGAACAGCGAGTCGCCGGTGAACACGTGCGGCCCGTCGGCCAGCCTGCCGCCCGCGTCGTAGCCGATCGCGATGCTGCCCGGGGTGTGCCCGCGCAGGTGGATGACCGAGACCTCGGCGTCGCCGAAGCGCAGCACGTCGCCGTTCTCGACCCGGCGCCCGACCGTGACGGGCAGGAAGTCCGCGTCGGCCGGGTGCGCGACCACCTCGGCACCAGTGTGCTCGGCCACCTCTGGCAGCGCCTGCCAGTGATCTGCATGGCGGTGCGTGGTCACGATCGCGCCGACGGGCGTGTCGCCGATCAGCTCGATCAGCCGGCCCGCCTCGTTGGCCGCGTCGATCAGGATTGCCTGGCCGGTGCTCGCGCAGCGGAGCAGGTAGGCATTGTTGTCCATGGGACCCACGGCTATCTTGGTCACGGTCAGGCCGTCGATCTCACGCGTGTCGGCGGGGCCGCCGACACGTACGTCTCCCGAGTACGTCACCCCTAGAACCTATACCGAACGACCGTCGGCACTTGCCCCGCGCCGGCGCATTAGCCCCGGTGGTTAAGCCACGCCCCAGCTGGAGAGCCGCGTGAAGATACTTGTGCTTGCCGCCCGCGACGTGCACGAGCTGCTGCCCTACAGGGAGTGCGCGCACGTGATGCGCGAGGCCCTGGCCGAGCTGGCGCGCGGCCGGATCCAGCAGCCGCTGCGGACGATCGTCAGGCCGGCCGGCACGGTCGGCTTCATGGCGCTGATGCCCGCCTACGCCCCTCCCGCCGAGCCTGGCGGTGTCGGCTACGGGCTGAAGGCGATCTGCATCTCGCCGGGCAACCCCGCGATCGGCAAGGACGCGCACCAGGGCGGGGTGCTGCTGTTCGCGGCGGACACCGGAGAGCCGCTGGCACTGGTGAACGCGTCCGCCGTGACCGAGGTGCGCACCGCGGCCGTCTCTGCCGTGGCCACCGACCTGCTGGCCCGGCCGGGTGCCGCGGAACTGGCCGTCATCGGCACCGGCGTGCAGGCGCGGGCGCACGCGCGCGCCATAGCCGCGACCCGGCCGCTCAGCGCGATCCGCATCGCGGGCCGCCACCCCGGCCGCGCCCGCGAGGCCGCCGCCGAGCTGGCCGCGGAGCTTGGCCTGCCGGTCAGCGCCCATGAGGTCGCCGACGCGGTGGCGAACGCGGACATCGTGGTGACCGCCACCACGTCGTCGCGGCCAGTGCTGCAGCGTTCCTGGCTGTCGGCGGGAACGCACGTCAACGCGGTCGGCGCCTGCGTGCCTGGCGACCGGGAGATCGACACCGCGACCATGGCCGAGGCGGCCCTGTTCGCGGACAGCCGCGAGTCGGTCCGCAACGAGGCGGGCGACTACCTGCTGGCCGAACGCGAGGCCTATCACCTCCCCATCCGCGCCGAACTCGGTGAGCTGCTGATCGGCGCGGCCGCCGGCCGCGCCGACGAGGAGGAGATCACCTTGTTCGAGTCGCTCGGCCTGGCCGCCGAGGACCTGGCCGCCGCCAGCTACCTGTACGAGAAGGCCACCCGGCTGCACGCGGGGACCGCCGCCGAGTTCTAGCGGGCGCGCGCGGGCGTCGTTGGCTATCGTGGGAGGTAGCGGGGCCGGGCATAACGGAGGCTGAGTCAGCGCTCTTACAGAGTGCGGCGCTTGTGCCCGCCCCGACGCGGAGTCCCGACTGTGCCAACCCGGGGGGCGACCCCCGAACCCCCGAAAATGTCAGACCCCCGGGCTACCATCGCCAAGCGATCCGTCCACCTACTTTCCGAGCCCGCAGAGAAGAGGCGTTGTGGCTGACCGGCTCGTCGTTCGCGGCGCGCGCGAGCACAACCTGAAGGATGTCTCGCTCGACCTGCCGCGGGACGCCATGATCGTGTTCACCGGGCTGTCCGGTTCCGGCAAGTCCAGCCTGGCCTTCGACACCATCTTCGCCGAGGGCCAGCGCCGGTACGTGGAGTCCCTGTCCGCCTACGCCAGGCAGTTCCTCGGCCAGATGGACAAGCCCGACGTGGACTTCATCGACGGCCTCTCGCCCGCGGTGTCGATCGACCAGAAGTCGGCAAGCAGGAACCCGCGGTCGACCGTCGGGACGATCACCGAGGTGTACGACTACCTGCGGCTGCTGTACGCCAGGATCGGCAAGCCGCACTGTCCGATCTGCGGCAGGCCGATCGCCAGGCAGACCCCGCAGCAGATCGTGGACCGGGTGCTCGAGCTCGAGGACGGCACCAGGTTCCAGGTGCTCGCCCCGGTGGTACGCGGGCGCAAGGGTGAATACGGCGAGCTGCTGCGCGAACTGCAGACGAAGGGGTACTCCCGGGCCCGGGTGGACGGCGTGGTCGTCCGCCTCGACGAGGCGCTGTCCGGCCAGCTGCCTGCGCTGAAGAAGTACGAGAAGCACGACATCGAGGTGATCGTCGACCGGCTCGCCGTGAAGGACACGGCGCGGCGCAGGCTGACCGACTCGGTGGAGACCGCGCTCGGCCTGTCCGGCGGTGTCGTCATCCTCGACTTCATCGACCTGCCGGAGAATGACCCGCACCGCGAGCGAATGTACTCCGAGCACCTGGCCTGCCTGTATGACGACCTGTCCTTCGACGAGCTTGAGCCGCGCTCGTTCTCGTTCAACTCGCCGTGGGGCGCCTGCCCGGCGTGCACCGGGCTCGGCACCAAGCTGGAGGTCGACCCCGAGCTGATCGTCCCGGACGAGAGCCTGTCGCTGGCCGACGGGGCGCTCGCGCCGTGGAGCAGCGGGCACCTCAGCGACTACTTCGTCCGGCTGATCGAGGCGCTCGGCGAGGCCGTGGGATTCCGCATGGACACGCCATGGGCGAAGCTGCCCGCCCCGGCCCGCCAGGCGCTGCTGCGCGGCTACGGCCCGCAGGTGCACGTGCGGTACCGGAACAGGTACGGACGGGAGCGCTCGTACTACACCAACTTCGAGGGCGTGATCCCGTGGGTCGAGCGCCGGCACGCCGAGGCGGAGTCGGACTCCAGCAGGGAGAAGTTCGCTGGCTACATGCGCGAGGTGCCGTGCCCGTCCTGCCGCGGCGCGAGGCTCAAGCCGGTCTCGCTGGCAGTGACCGTGGACGGCAAGTCGATCGCGGAGCTGTGCGCGCTGCCCGTCGGTGACCTGGCCAAGCTCCTGCTCACGCTGGAGCTGTCCGACCGCGACATGCAGATCGCCCAGCGGATCGTCAAGGAAGTCAACGCGCGGATGGGCTTCCTGCTCGACGTGGGCCTGGACTACCTGACCCTGGACCGGGCCTCGGCCACCCTGGCCGGCGGCGAGGCGCAGCGGATCAGGCTGGCCACCCAGATCGGCTCGGGCCTGGTCGGCGTGCTGTACGTGCTGGACGAGCCGTCCATCGGGCTGCACCAGCGCGACAATCACCGGCTGCTCGAGACCCTGCTCCGGCTGCGCGACCTGGGCAACACGCTGATCGTCGTCGAGCACGACGAGGACACGATCCGCGCCGCCGACTGGGTAGTCGACATCGGGCCGCGCGCGGGGGAGCACGGCGGGCACATCGTGGTCTCCGGGACGGTCGAGGAATTGCTCGCCAGCCCCGAGTCCCTGACTGGCGCGTACCTGTCCGGCCGGGAGTCCATCCCGGTGCCAGCGACCCGCAGGACGCCGAAGAAGAGCCGCGAGGTGACGGTCAAGGGCGCGAGCGAGCACAACCTGCGCGGCGTGGACGTGTCGTTCCCGCTCGGCTGCCTGGTCGCGGTCACCGGCGTGTCGGGCTCTGGCAAGTCCACGCTGGTCAACGACATCCTGTACAAGGCGCTCGCCAGGGAACTGAACGGTGCGCGCACCGTGCCGGGCAAGCACGTCAGGGTGACGGGGACCCAGCAGCTTGACAAGGTGGTCCACGTCGACCAGGGCCCGATCGGGCGGACGCCCAGGTCCAACCCTGCCACCTACACCGGCGTGTTCGACCACGTGCGGAAGCTGTTCGCGGCGACCACCGAAGCCAAGATCCGCGGCTACCAGCCGGGCCGGTTCTCGTTCAACGTGAAGGGCGGCCGCTGCGAGGCCTGCTCGGGCGACGGCACGATCAAGATCGAGATGCAGTTCCTGCCCGACGTCTACGTGCCGTGCGAGGTCTGCCACGGCGCCAGGTACAACACCGACACCCTCCAGGTGCACTACAAGGGCAAGACGATCGCCGAGGTCCTCGACATGCCGATCGAGGAGGCGTGCGAGTTCTTCGAGCCGGTGCCGGCCATCCACCGTCACCTGAAGACCCTCGTCGACGTCGGCCTCGGCTACGTCCGGCTGGGCCAGCCCGCGCCTACCCTGTCCGGCGGCGAGGCACAGCGGGTCAAGCTCGCCTCGGAACTGCAGCGCCGGGCCACCGGCCGCACGATCTACGTGCTCGACGAGCCGACCACCGGCCTGCACTTCGAGGACATCCGCAAGCTGCTCGGCGTGCTGACCCGGCTGGTCGAGACCGGCAACACTGTCATCGTGATCGAGCACAACCTCGACGTCATCAAGACCGCCGACTGGGTCGTCGACCTCGGCCCAGAGGGCGGCGCGGGCGGCGGCCAGGTGATCGCCGAGGGCCCGCCCGAGAAGATCGCCGCCGTCGAGGAAAGCTACACCGGCCAGTTCCTCAAGAAGCTGCTCAGCGTGTAGTCGGGCGGTCGCTCGTTCCGGGCCGCGAGGACAATGGCGCCGTGAAGATCGCTACCGGCGGCGGCGCCGCCACGGCCGAGCTCGACGGGGACGCGGCGACCGCCCGGTTCCTGATGGTGCTCACGCACGGCTCGGGCGGCGGGGTTCAGGCGCCCGACCTGCTCGCGGCGCGTGACGCCGGCCTCAAGAGGGACGGGCTGGTGGCGCGGGTCGTCCAGCCTTACCGGGTCAGGGGCGGGCGCGCCCCAGGGTCCGCCGACCGCCAGGACGCAGCCTGGGCAGAGATCATCGCCGCGCTCCGGCAACTGGCTCCTGACGTGCCGCTCGTCCAGGGCGGCCGGAGTAACGGCGCCCGGGTTGCCTGCCGCACCGCGGCCGAGGTGGGCGCCCGGGCCGTGATCGCGCTGGCTTTTCCGCTGCATCCCCCGAACGCGCCGGACCGCAGCAGGCGGGCCGAGCTCCTTCAGGCTCGCACGGCCGGTGCCGCGGTCCTTGTCGTGAACGGCGAGCGCGACCCGTTCGGCATCCCGGGACCCGGGGACGCGGACCGGGTCGTCGTCGTGCCAGGGGAGACGCACGCGCTGAAAGGCCACAGGCAGGTCATCTCCGCAGCCGTCGCGGACTGGCTGGTGACCGTGCTGTGACCCGGCGCTGACTCGGCTGGCGATCGTGCTGCAACCGATGCCGACTGGCGGCCGATCAGTGCCGTAACCGATGCTCAACCGTGATGTTGGCCCGAGACCGGGAAAGCCGAGTCAGAATCCCCCGCGCAATGCCGCGCGACCCCCTGCGGCAGATCGGCTCAGGCCGCCGGGGCCTGGCCACCGTGCCCGTGACCCAACTCGACTGGACGCTCAAAACCCAGGTCGGTGGGCCGGTGCGGCGCGATGCACGCGCCGTCGGGGAGAAGCTCCCCGGTGTCCTCGAAGATCACGACGCCATTGCAGAGC
>Ga0335078_10016546_pt1 | contig 10947 bp, 9 predicted proteins | sample Lox_Sample_32_FD_206711 | JGI IMG/M metagenome (GOLD analysis project Ga0335078, IMG submission 206711) | Soil microbial communities from Loxahatchee National Wildlife Refuge, Florida, United States - Lox_Sample_3.2 | ecosystem: Environmental > Terrestrial > Soil > Wetlands | place: USA: Florida... | reverse complement strand
ACTTTTTGCACCTGGTCGACCGCGCGGCGCAGCTCGGCGTGGATCTCCGCGAGTTGCCTCTGCGCGCCGGCGTCTTCGGCGCCGAACCGTGGACCGGCTCCATGCGCAGGCACATCGAGGCCGCCGCCGGCATCCGGGCCTTCGACATCTACGGGCTGTCGGAAATCACCGGCCCCGGCGTGGCCGTCGAATGCCCGCAGCAGGACGGCCTGCACATCTTCGAGGATCATTTCTATCCGGAAATCGTCGACCCCGAGACCGGCCGCGTGCTGCCGGATGGCGAAGAGGGCGAACTGGTCCTCACCACGCTCAGCAAGCAGGCCATGCCGATGATCCGCTACCGCACGCGCGACATCACCGCGCTGATGCCGGGCACGTGCCCCTGCGGGCGATCGCTGCGCCGCATGCGCCGCATCGGTCGCCGCAGCGACGACATGCTGATCGTGCGCGGCGTCAACGTGTTCCCGTCCCAGGTGGAAGCGGCGCTGCTCGAAGTGGAGGGCACGCTGCCGCATTACCAGATCATTCTCACCAGCGAGCGGGGCCTGGACCAGATCGAGGTCCAGGTGGAAGTGACCCCGGAGACGTTCAGCGATCAGATCGGCGTGCTGGAGCGCCTCAACCAGCGGATCTCGGATACCTTGGAGCAGGTGTTGGGAATCCGCGCGCAGGTGACCCTGGTCGAACCGCTCACCATCCAGCGCAGCGAAGGAAAGGCCCGCCGGGTGATCGACCGGCGCAATGTGCAGCCATGAAACTCCACCAGCTCTCCGTCTTTTCCGAAAACAAGCCCGGCCACATGATCGCGCCCTGCCGCCTGCTGGCGCGCGACGGCATCGATATCCGCGCGCTGGCGCTGGCCGATACCGAGCGCTTCGGCATCCTGCGCATGATCGTCTCCGACTGGCAGCGCGCCAAGACGCTGCTGGAGCAGGGCGGCTCAGTGGTGAGGGTGACCGAGGTCCTGGCTGTCGAAGTGCCGGACCGTCCCGGCGGCCTGGCCGACGTGCTCGAAGCCTTCGTCGGCACCGCCGTCAACATCGAGTATATGTACGCCTTCCCCTTCGTCCGCGGCGAAAAAGCGGTACTCATTTTCCGCTTCGACCAACCCGACGCCGCCCTCGCCAGGTTGCAGGAGCGCGGCTTCGCCGTCCTATCGAGCGGCGCGCTGGAAGAGAAGTAGGAAGCAGTTGACAGGCGAAAGCGTCCCACATAGCCGCATGTCCTCTGGCGCCAAAGTGGGACAGGCGCTTCCGCCTGTCAACCGATTTCTTCTTCCGTAGGTGCCTCTCTCATGGTATCCTAAAACTGGGATGACACCCTGATGCGAATGCCGGTTCACGGGGAGCGGCCCCTCTATTGGGTTGGCTCCGCGAAACGGGACCTGCTGGCGTTTCCCGAAGCAGTGAAGGATGCTATCGGAACTGCGCTGAGCGTCGCTCAATTTGGCGGGAAGCACCCGGCGGCTAAGCCGTGGAAAGGAGCAGGCTCCGGCGTACTGGAGATCGTAGAGGACTATGACAGAAATACGTATCGTGCCGCCTATACCGTCCGCTTCCGTTTGGCGACCTATGTCTTGCACTGTTACCAGAAGAAGTCCCACAGGAGCGTGAAGACATCGCGGCGCGATGTGGAACTTGTTTCACAGCGCCTGAAGTTGGCTCAACAGGATTATGAGGAGCGATATGGCAACATCGGGCAGTAAGCTCACGCGAAAAATCGAGCGGAGTTCGGGAAACGTTTTCGCCGACCTCGGCTTCGCGGACGCCGGCGAACGCCAGACCAAGGTCCGGCTGGCCATGGCCATCAACGAAGTTCTGCGCCGCCGCGCCCTATCGCAAGGCAGGGCAGGCGAGCTGCTGGGCATCAACCAGCCCAAGGTTTCGGCTCTCTCGAAGTACCGTCTGGAAGGCTTTTCCGTGGAGCGCTTGATGCGGTATCTGACGGCCTTGAACCAGGACGTCGAGATTGTCATCCGGAACCGTCCGCGGGCGCGGAGGCCAGGGAGGGTCTCGGTCACAGCGGCGTGAAAAGCGGGGCGTTGGCGGAGAAACAGGCAGTTGACACGCCACAGCGCCTGTCCCCAATAACAACGTGCCCTCTGGCGTAACGTGGGGCAGGCGCTTCCGCCTGTCAAGTGTCATCCCAGCTCGATCCGCGCGCCGCGAGGTACCGACTCAGGTTTATACTGATTGGCAGAAATGAGACGCATCTCCGTCCGCAGTTTGCTGCTCGTGCTTGCATGTTCCTGCGGCGTCGCGGATGGGCAGATAGCCGGAAAGTTCAGCATCGAGAAGCAGTCATATGCGCTCGGGGAGCCCGTTTTTCTGTATTTTGAGGCGAGTAACTCGGGGCAAGAACCTCAAGCGATCCTCCACGCCGATCCCTACAACTTCTGCGCCGATTACGAGGTCCACTTATCCAGCGATCCGAGTCCCACGTCGACATGCCCGTTAATGCTTCCCGCCGGCTCTTGTGCGTCCACCGTCATGCCTTTTCAGCCGGGCGACAAATATTCCGAGCGGATCCTGCTGAATTATGCGCACGACATCACCGTGCCCGGCTCCTACATCGTCGATGCGCAACGTCAACTTCGCTACGGGCCCCTCCGTCTGCGGCCGTTGCCTTTTCCTTCGAAACTGGAGGTGCATGCGCAGTTGCACTTCGTCGTGGACAGTGACGCCAGATTCGGGCCCAAGGACCTGGAGCCCTGGGTTACGCAACTGCAATCTCCCGATCCCGCCAAGCGTTCGGAGGCCGGTCGCACGCTAGCGAGCTTGGCGCCGCCCTCGCTGGAAGACACTCTGCTTGGCTTCATGGATAAGGAAGATCTCCGGGGTTGGGTGCCTCTGGCGATGCACCGCCTGCATACACCTCGCAGCACGGCAGCCCTGGCCGAATTGGTTCGGAACACCCGATCGGGAACGTCTGAACACTCGGAATCCGTTCGGTTCTTGGGGTCGAGCGGCGACCCACGGTGGTTTCCCCTGCTCCTGTCATTTGCGCAGTCGCACCCCGGGGACGGTAGTTACCTATATCCAGCCGCCGAGAGCGGCGGCGACCGGGCCGTTCCCTTTCTGATGAATGCAATTCGCTTTGAGACGGGACAAGCGCGTCAGGTTGCGATCAGCGCGATGGCATATACCGGCTCGCGCGGTGTTATACCGTTCCTGCTGGATCTGCTTAAGGGTCCGGACATGGAGGCATCGGAGCGCGCACTATATGGACTGGAAGACCTGACCCACCGTAAGCTATCCGGAGCCACTGGTACTCCGCAATCGCAGTATCCGGCCTGGCTGCAGTGGTGGTGGCGTCACCGCGATACTTCTCACATCTACAAACCCAGTGAGTGCGGCGAATTCACGCCCTTGGAGCGGGATTGAGGGCCGGCACGATTCGCGCGAGCGTATCTGCCCTACGTCCCTACCCCATCGCCCTGCCGCGCCACTCTCAACCCCCCATACACCCCCGCCCCGATCATCACAATGATGAGTCCCGGCCACGTAGTCGCCGGCCGGTAGGCGAACAGGATCAGCGTTACCACCGACGCGCCTAAGATGTATGCTGCCGGTAGCCATGGATAGCCCCACACTTTGTAGGGCCGCTCCGCATTGGGCCGCGTCCGCCGCAGGCGGAATACTCCTGCGGTAGTTAGTATGTAAGATAGCAGCGCCGCCGACATGACCCAGTCGAGTAAGTTGCTGTATAGGTTCCCGTAGTGCTGCGTGGCCGGGTTATAAGTGCGCGGAAGCACTAACACCGCTGCCCAGATGCCTTGCGCCACCAGGCCCCACGCCGGCACGTGCGCGCGGTTCAGCACGCCAGCCGGCGCGAAGAACAGGCCGTCCTTCGCCATCGCGTAATACGCGCGGGCGCCAGCCAGCGCCAGGCTGTTGACGCAGCCGAAAGTGGAAACCATGATGGCGATCGCCATCAGCACCGGGCCATAGCCGGGAAATAGCCGTTCCAGCATCGCCGTGGCGACGCGGTCGGCCGGGGCGTGCTGAATTTCCGGAAACGAGAGCACCGCGAGATACGCCACATTCACCAGCAGGTACAACCCGACCACGGCCGAGCAGCCGAACAGCAGTGCGAGCGGTATGTTGCGCTTCGGGTTGCGCACCTCGCCCGCCACCATGGTGATGTCGTGCCAGGAATCGGCCGCGAACATCGAGCCCGATTGCGAAACGCAAATCGCCACCACCAGGCCGAAGATGCTCGCCGCCGGCACGCCGAGCGCCGGATCGAACGCGCCCAGGTGAAAGGCGTGCGTGAAATTCGTGCGCACGGCGGCCGCGTTCCATCCCAGCGCCGCGCCCAGCACGATCAGCGCCGCCAGCGCCAGCGTCTTGGCCGAGGTGAAAATGGTCTGCACGATCTTGCCGTACGCGAGGCCGCGCGTGTTGGTCCAGGTGAGCAGCGCAATCACGCCGATCGCCACCACCTGCGCCGTGGAAAGCGAGACTGCGTAGCCGGACGAGATATGAATCGGCCGGATCAGGTAACGATCCTCGGCCACCGCCGGCAGCACGATGGAGGAAAAGCGCGCGAACGCCACCGCTACCGCCGCGATGGTCCCGGTCTGGATCACGGTGAAAAACGTCCAGCCATAGAGGAAGCCCCACAGCGGCGAAAACGCCTCGCGCAGGTAAATGTACATGCCGCCGGCCTGCGGCATCATCGCCGCCAGTTCGCCATAAGAAAGCGCCGCGGCGACCGTCAGCACGCCGGTGAGCACCCAGGCCATCAGCATCCAGCCGGGACTGCCGATGAGGCGCGACATATCCGCCGAGACGATGAAGATCCCCGAGCCGATCATCACCGCCATGACGACCAGCGTGGAATCGAAAAGGCCGAGGCCCTGCACGAACTGCTGTTCCGGTTTCTGGTTGACGACGGGTTGGCTCATCATTGGCTTGGCGGGCGCTGGCGGGCAGCTTACACTAGTATGCCGCCTCAAACGCGCGGCGGCAAAATCACGCAGGGAACACCGGGTGGGGAAAAGAAAAAGCCGGGACGAATTCCGGCTCGGCAGCCTGGACAGGCTGCGCCACGCTTACCGCGCATGCCCAATCGAGACCACATCCGCCGCCGGCGCAAACGAATTCGGAGCGAAGTGGAAGATCGGGGCGCGGTAGATGCCCCACCGCGCCAGCGCCACTTCAAGCGACGTTGCCAGCACACCCACTCCGTACACCGCGCTGCGATGGAAGTTGATGGAAGACGCCTCGGCGAAATAGCGCGTCGGGCAGGAGATCTCGCCGATGCGCGCGCCGATCAGCACCGCCTGCGCCAGGATCTGGTTGTCGAACACGAAATCGTCCGAATTGCGATCGAGCGGCAGCGCTGTGAGCAACTGCCGGCTGAACGCGCGGAATCCGGTGTGGTATTCGGAGAGCTTCGCCCCGGTCACCAGGTTCTGCGCCGCGGTAAGGAACCGGTTGGCCACGTACTTGTAGCGCGGCATGCCGCCGCGCAGCGCGCCGCCGCCCAGGATGCGCGAGCCCAGCGCGAGGTCGTAAACGCCGTACGCGATCATGGTGGCGATCGGCGTCACCAGCAGCGGGTTGTACTGGTAATCCGGGTGCAGCATCACGATTACGTCGGCGCCGCGCGCGAGCGCGATGCGGTAGCACGTTTTCTGGTTGCCGCCGTAGCCGAGGTTCCGGGGATGCACCTCGATCGTCAGCCCCAGCCGCCGCGCCACCTCCACCGTGTAATCGCGCGAGTGATCGTCCACCAGGATGCGGTCGTCCACAATCTCGGGAAGTTCCCGCACAGTTGCCTCCAGCGTCATCGCGGCATTGTAGGCCGGCAATACGACAGCGATGCGTTTTCCGTTGATCACGGCTGCGCTCCCTAGCAGTGTAGCCGGTTTTGTGTGGACCTGCGAAAAATCTGAATAACAGGCTGACAGGCGGAAGCGCCTGTCCCACGGCCGCTCCAATATCGAACAGACCCGGCGCCGCCGGCGAGCGCTGCAAGAACTCCTTTTGGGCGTCACGTCCGATAAACTGTTGGCAGCAACCCGCTGCGGCGCTTTTACAGGACGGCGCCTTCTTATTGCAGGACCGGCAGCCCGAGATAGCCGGGCGCGACGAACAGGCTGCCTTCGGTGATGCCGGCGGGTGCGATGCGGGCGAGTTGGCGAGCCAGGGCGGCGGAATCGAGGTTGCCGGCAAGGGCGTCCCAGAAGGCTTGCGCGACCGCCGACACCTGCGCCGCCGATTCATGGGCGAATTCCAGCCGGAAATGGCGGATGCCGGCATCGAGCCAGGCTTGGAGATGCGCCGCTGCCTGCTGGGCTTCGGCGCCGAAGACGGTGTTGCGGCAGCCGACATCGGCCATCACGGGATGAGCACGGCCGCTGGCGTCGCGCAGCGCGAGGCGGTGTTTGTCGCAGGGACGGCCGCAATCGAGGTAGCTGGTCCCGGTCGAGAGAAAACGGCAGAACACGCAGTGCTCGGTGTGGAAGACGGGCAGATGATGAAAGGCGATGGCCTCGATGCGTTCGGCGCCGACGGCACGCGCCAAGTCCACAACCTGGGCCGCGTTCAGGTCGTGCGTGGGCGCCAGCGAATCGAGGCCGAGGGCGAGCAATTCGGCGGCGGCGATGGCGTTGGCCGCGTTGAGGCTGAAATCGCCGGCGAGCGCGGCATGGGGCCGCTCGCGCAGCGTGTCGAGCAGGCCGGCCGAACGCACCAGGATGGGGCACTCGCAGCTCAACAGGAAATCGGCCACGCGCTCTTCGCCCGGTTTCAGGATGCGCGGGCTGGCGACGCGCGGGCGCAAGCCGGCGGCGCGGATGCGCTCGAGCGAGGGCTTGAGGCCGTAGAGATCCAGGTAATCGAGCGTGATGGTGGCGGGGCGAAAGTCGAGTGCGGCATCGAGTTGCTCCGCGGTGCGAACGAGCAGGTGGAGGGAGGGTTGACAGGCGAAAGCGCCTGTCCCACGCTCTCGGGCAGCCTTCTCCTGCGAGGGGATAGCGGCGCCTTCGTCGGTTAACCGCACAGGCGAGATTTCCGCGATCACTGCCGCGGGATCATGAACCTCGGTCCGCTTTGGCGCTACGGCTGCGGCGTCCAGGCGTTCGACTGCATCGCGGCGCACCTGGTTGAGCAGCGAAGCGGGCGCGAAGGGCGAGCCCTCGACCGACAGTTCGACGTCCGCGAGCCGGTACGGGGTGTTGCCCAGCCGGGAGAACTGATCGCGCAGAAGCCCGGCATCGAGCGCACGGCTGCGCGCGCGGCCGAGCGGGGCGGCGGAATCGACGTTCACGCGGACGCCGCCGGCTTCCCACACGGTCGAGAGCGGCGCGTCTTCCCGCGCAGTCACGCGCACGCGCACAGGGAGGCGCTCGGCGGGCAGCGCGCGGATACGCTTTTCGAGCTCCGGATCGTTCGTGCGCCAGACCAGGTCGCCGCGGCGGATGCGGGCGTGGTCGAGGGCGCGGTTGGCGAAGCGCAGATCGAAAGCGCCGGCGCGCGGGATGACTTCGAAGATGCGGCCGCCTTCTTCCGGCTCTTCGGGGCTGCGCCAATCGGCGCCATCGAACACAACGCCATCGCCGGGCTTGAGCGGGGAAAGCCGGTTCGCCGCGGCCGGATCGATGGTCACTGCGGTCTCGGAGATGGCGGTGACGCGGCCCATGAGAACGCCGCGATGGCGCGGAGCGCGCCCGCGCACCACGGCCTGATGATCGGTACCGTTCAAAAAGTGCGGGCCCATTCCGCGCGAGTAGACCTGCTCGAGCTCGAGCTCGCGGCGCGGGTCGATGGAGGCTTCGCGGCCTTCCCACGCGGCATCGACCGCCTGGCGGTAAGCGCGCGTCGCGAGCGCGACATAATCGGCGTCCTTGTAGCGGCCTTCGATCTTGAGCGCGGAGACGCCGATGGAGACGATCTCCGGGATCTGGCGCAGCGCGAAGAGGTCGCCCGGCGAAAGCAGGTAGCGGGCTTCGCCGAGCGGCTTCAGCTTGCCATCCACGATCAACTCGTAAGGCAGGCGGCAGGCTTGCGCGCACTGGCCGCGGTTGGCGCTGCGGCCGCCCCAGGCTTCGCTTGAGAAGCACTGGCCGGAATAGGCCACGCAGAGCGCGCCGTGAACGAAGATTTCGAGCTCGCAGGAAACTTCGGCGCGGATGGCGCGGACCTGGGCGAGAGAGAGCTCGCGGGCCAGCGTGACGCGGCGCGCGCCGAGGCGTTCGGCTAAGCGCGCGCCGGCGGCATTGGCGACGCTCATCTGCGTGCTGGCATGGAGCTCGAGATCGGGAGCGATGGCGCGCGCCAGCTTCAGGATGCCGAGGTCCTGCACGATGATGGCATCGGCGCCGGCTTCGGCGATGGCGGCCAGCACCCGCGCGGCTTCCCGCAGCTCGTGATCGAACACCAGCGTGTTGAAGGTGACGAAGCCGCGGGCGCCGCGGCGGTGGAGGGTGGCGATCGCCTGCGGCAGCTCGCCCAGCGCGAAGCCGACCTTGGCGCGCGCCGTGAAGTGCCGCAGGCCGAAATAGACGGCGTCGGCGCCGGCATCGAGCGCGGCTTCCAGTTGCGGCCAGTATCCGGCCGGGCTCATCACTTCCGGTCTGCGGCGGGCGGGGCCCATGGGGGGTATGGCTTCAGAGTAGCAGAAGCGCCGCGCGGCCTCGGCGGGCTGCCCTTTTGTTATCCTCGGCTCATGGAAGATCGCCGTTTCAGCGACGTGGGTGGGACCCCGGGTGGGCTCGGCCACTTTGTGATGGGGCTCATCATGGCGTGCGCGGGCGCGTACTTTCTGGCCGACCGGGTAACGGTGGTCGGTTCCTACTGGAGTTTCTACGGCGGCAATTCGTTCGGCATCACGCTGGTTCCGATGCTGATCGGCGTCGGGCTGTTGTTTTATAACGGCCGCAGCGTCATCGGCTGGCTGTTGACTGGAGCGGGTGCGCTTTTCATTCTGGCCGGCGTGATCGCCAACATGCACATCTATTTCCAACCGACCAGCCTGTTTCACACCATCATCATGCTGGTGCTGCTGGTGGGCGGGCTGGGCATGATCGCACGAGCACTTGCTTCGCACCGCGGCGCGCCGCCCGAGTGAGGGGCCGCGGGTGACAGGCGAAATCCGCTACGGACCGAGGGCGCGTGGCCCACGAACTGGCGCGTGTTCGGGCACACGGAGCTAAGGCTGCGGGCCGGTCATGCCCAGGGCAATGCCCGGCCCATACAGGCGGTCACCGGCGCTGCGCGGAGGAATCGCGATAGAGGGCGTGTTCGAACCTGGCGGCGACGGTGGGGGTTCTGAAGTCGCCGGCGAGAATCTCACGGTTGGTCACATCGCGGCCATAGAGTTCCCGGTTCGATTCCTCATCCGGGCGCAGGGTGGCGCCATCGAGCGAGATCCCGGCGAACAGCCCGCGCGAACGGGAATACGACAGCATTTCGGCGCGCATCATGGCGTCCGTTTCAGCGCTCAAGTCGCGGCCCACAGGGCCCGCCGCCGCGGTCGCCTCGCCGCCGATGGTGAACTTGTCCGCCAGGAGGTGCCTCATGGCGTGATCGTTCATCACCAGCAGCAGCACATCGGTCTCCGAGGCGCCGATCTGAAATCCGACGCTGCCGCCTTCCACGAGAATCGAGGCCGGGGCGGTCCAGCCGCGACCTCCGTGCCGGCGGCAAACGGCGAAGCCGCGGCCATATTTGCCGCCGAAGATGAATCCGGCCTTTTTCATACCCGGCACTACGACCACGCAGCGCGCTTTGTCGATCAAATCCTGCGGGATGCCTTTATCGGAAGCCCTCATCATGTCGGTCAGCGTGTCGGTCGCAGCGTCCAGCCGGTCTGCGACTTTGATTTCGCGGTCCGCGCCGAAAGCAGCGGCAATGGAGCCGGCAGCCACCAGCACGGTTAGCAATGTTCTGCTCATCACAGTTTTCTCCTCCCGGGTTTGTAGTGCATCCGGGCTTCCAGTGTGTTGGCGATCACGTTACCGGGAACCGCGCTGTCGCAGCATCGCGGACGCCGCGGCAGTCGGGCAGTGCGTTACACTCGGTCGTTGCTTCATGCCGGACCGCGCTAATTCAACCGTTCCCGAGCGCCGCACTTGGCGCATAGTGCTCCTCTCGCTGGTTCTGTTTGGACTGAACGCCGCGATTTGCGCGCCGTTATTCCACATCGAGTACCTGGATCACATGGGATCGGCGGAGGGCGTTTTCATTGCGCTGGCGCGTTATATGCGCGACCACGCGGGCGATCTCGTCTGGTGCCCGCTGTGGTTCAGCGGCATGCCTTTTGCGAACACGTATCCGCCGCTGCTGCACGCGATCGCGGCGCTGGTCTCGGTTGGCGCGCGGATTTCGCCGGCGCTGGCTTACCACGCGGTGACCGCCTCGTTCTATTGTCTGGGGCCGGTGGCTCTGTTTTTGTTTGTGGCGAGGCACACGGGCCGCGCGTCGGCGGGTTTTGCGGCGGGATTGCTCTGGTCGCTGTTTTCTCCCTCGGCGGCGCTGCTTCCGGAGTTGCGTGCGGATATCGGTGGCGTGCTGCACGCGCGGCGCCTGCAATGCGCGGTGCACTATGGCGAAGGGCCGCACGCAGCCGCGCTGGCCCTGATCCCGCTGGCGCTGATGGCGGTGGAAGTGGCATTCGCCCGCCGGCGGCCGGTCCATTTTTTGTGGGCCGTGCTGGCTTCGGCGGCGGTGGTGCTGACCAACTGGCCGGGAGCGGTGGATCTGCTGATGGTGCTGGTGGCGTGGATCTGGGCCAAGCAACGATCGGAGATGCTGCGCGCGGCGGGCCTGGTCGCGATGGCGGGGACGGCGGGCTATGCGATTTTCTCGCCGTGGTGCCCGCCCTCGACGCTGCGCGTGGTCTTTGAGAACGCACAGCGCGCGGGCGGCGCTTACGGGATCGGCTGGCGGCAGATCGCCTGGGCGGCGATGCTGGCGGCGGCGTGCTGGGCGCTGCGGT
>Ga0335078_10016545_pt1 | contig 10948 bp, 5 predicted proteins | sample Lox_Sample_32_FD_206711 | JGI IMG/M metagenome (GOLD analysis project Ga0335078, IMG submission 206711) | Soil microbial communities from Loxahatchee National Wildlife Refuge, Florida, United States - Lox_Sample_3.2 | ecosystem: Environmental > Terrestrial > Soil > Wetlands | place: USA: Florida... | reverse complement strand
TTGTCCTTGGTGCGCAGTCCCTTTCTGATTTAGATCTTCGGCCATAAGTCAAAAATCCGTTCGCGCCTCGCGATCACTCTGATCGATTCCACGGCGGCCAGGGGCTAAGGACAAAGGACCAGGGACCACGGACCAAGGACAAAGGACTAGAGACCTCTGAGCTGCCTTTGCCACAGTTCGAAGTTGAGCAGCGCCCAGAGCTGCTTCTGCCGGTCGCGGACGCCGTCCAGGTGCTCGCGTACGAACCGCTCCATCGATTGCCTATTAAAGTAGCCTCTGGTAAGCGCTTCGGGCGAGAGCAGCAGGTCCGCGATCATGGGCTTGAGCGACCTGCGGAACCATTCGCCGACGGGCACGGTAAATCCTACCTTTCGCCGGCGCAAGGTCCCGGGGTCGAGAATGGGCTTGAGCGCGCGTTTGAGCAGCGCCTTGGTGCGGAAGCCGCGCGTCAGCATGCGGCCCGGAATGCGCGCGGCGAGCTCCACGAGCTTGTGATCGAGGAAGGGGACGCGCTCTTCGATGCTGGCCGCCATGGTCATCTGGTCGCCGCGCAACAGGAGATTATCCGGCAGCCAGAGCTTCAGGTCGGCATAGAGCAGACGCTTCACCGGCGACACTTGCAGCGCACGTACGCGGGCGCGCTGGAGGTATTCGGCGAGCACGCGCGCCGGGTGCGCCGCGTCCACGCTGGCCAGAAAGTCCGGAGCGAACAAGGCGCGGCGTTCCTGGCTGCTGAAGGAAGCGAACCAGGTGGCGGATCGCTCCGCCTCGTCAGCGATCGACAGCGTTTCGAGAGCGAGACGCCAGCGGCGGCCGGAGTAGGGCAAAAGGCCGGCCAGAGTCCGCGTCAAGTCGCCGGGAAGAGCAGAGATCAGCCCGGCCAGGCGGTCGAACGCATATTTCGGATAGCCCGCGAAGAGCTCGTCTCCACCTTCGCCCGCCAGCACCACTTTTACGCTCCCGGCGGCCAGGCGCGAGATGCAGTAAAGAGCCACATCGGTGGGCTCGGCAATCGGCTCATGCCGGAAGGCGATCAGACGCTCCAGATGCTCGCTCAGGTCGTTCGCACGAACCACGAGCTCGTGGTGCTCGGTGTTGAAGGCTTCGGCGGTGCGGCGGGCGGCCGGCAGCTCGCTATAGCCAGGCTCCTCAAAGCCAACCGAAAAAGTGCGCAGCGGGCCCGGGCCGAGGCCGGCGGCCAGAGCCAGCACGGCGCTCGAATCCGTTCCACCGCTCAGAAGGATCCCCACGGGAACGTCGGCGACCAGGCGCAGGTTCACGGATTCGCGCAGACTCTCGATGATCTCGCGCTCGATCTGTTCTGACGCCGCCGGGCTTTGCTTTTCACGCTCCTCGGCGGGCACATCCCACCAGCAGGTTGTTCTCACGCCGGTGCGGTCGGCGAGCAGATAATGTCCGGGCAACAGCTTCAGGAAGCTTTTGTAAAACGTGCCCGGGCCGGGCACGTATCGGAAGCCGAAAAAGTCGTAGACCGCCTGGGGGTCCACCTCCGGTGAGCCACCGTGGTTGCCCCCGAGCTCAGCAATCGCGCGCAGTTCCGAAGCAAAGGTGATACTGCCGGCGCTCATTCGATAAAACAGCGGCTTCACGCCCAGGCGGTCGCGAGCGAGAAGCAGCCGTTGGGCGCGGGTGTCCCACAGCGCAAAGGCGAACATCCCCCGGAGTCGCTCGAGGCAGGCCGGTCCCAGGTCCTCGTAGAGATGGACGATGGTCTCGGTATCGCTCGCGGTCCGGAAGTGATGCCCCCGCGATTTCAAGTTCTGTTGGAGCTCGCGGTAGTTGTAGATCTCGCCGTTGAACGTGATCCAGACGGTGCCGTCTTCGTTGGATATGGGCTGATGGCCACCCGGCAGATCGATGATGCTCAGGCGCCGGTTGCCGAGACCGAGAGCCCCATCGAAATAGAAGCCCTCGTCATCGGGTCCGCGATGCACCATGGCCGCGGTGGCGCGGGCGAGCGCCTGCAGATCGGCCGGCGCCTCAGTTCCGAAGTTGAATATCCCTGCTATGCCACACATGGGGGCTCACAGCGAGTGTACCAGCTTCTCTCGCATCAATGACGTCACGCCCATCGCACCAAATCGAATCTAAATGGTTGTCTTTCAGTAAGGTAACGGCTTTCGACATATAACTCTTTCGTTTTCAGCAACCTAACGGCTTTCAAGCGCTATAAAAATGGTAAGTCAATCATTTTCAGCAACCTAACGGCTTCGTTTTGCGCAAAACTGATTTCCCCGGCTCTCTTCTTTCGTAAGACGTCGGCCCCAAAGAGCCGACAGAGTACGGTCCTCCCGAAATTTTGGACGGTGGGGATTAGTGAGAAAACCGAGAAGTTTATTTTCTTTTTAGAGTCAGCGACTTAGGCCAAATTGAGGGATTCCTGCCAAGCCATTCCCGGCGTATGGGTCTAGGCTCACCTCCGGGCGCAGATTCCGAGCTCCCGATTTGGGACTAATGGGCCATTCCCGGCCCGTGTCCCTTCGGCTTCCTCATCAGGAAAATCATGGGCAGCATGAGGAGGAACATGACTCCGAGCAGCCGGAAGACGTCGTTATAGGAGAGCATGGCCGCTTGCTGCAGGACCATGTCCCACATGGCGACGTAAGCGCGGTGGGCGGCCGCCACGGGGTCGCCCCCGACCGCGGTGAAGTACCCCTTAAGCTGCCGCATGGTCGCCTGCGAGGTAGCACTCAACGCGTTCACGTGTGCTCCGAGAAGGCCGATATGCGTCTGCTCCAGCCGCACCTGCATGGTGGCGACAGCCGAGATCCCGACGCTGCCGCCCAGGTTGCGCACCAGGTTGAACAAACTGGTGGCATTCCCCATCGACTCCCGGGGAATCGGATCCATGGTCACTGTCGTCAGGGGCACGAAGATGAAGCCCAGCGACAATCCCATAATCAGCAGAGGCCAGAAGAACTCCCAGTAGCCCGCATTCAGATTGAGGCGCGAGAACTGGACCAGCGTGAGGGCGCACACACCGAGGCCGAGCGCCAGCAGCTTGCGCGAGTCGAAGCGCGTGAGGATGAGTCCCACCAGCGGCATGGCCAGAAACGAGCCGAGACCGCGCGGCGCCATGGCGATTCCCGCCTGGAGAGCCGGATAGCCCAACAAGGTCTGCAGGACGAGCGGAATGAGCACGGTGCTGCCGTACAGGCCGACGCCCAGGACCGACATCATAAAGGCACCGATCGAATAGCTGCGGTTCTTGAACACCCGCAGATTCACCACGGGGTGCTCGGTCACGAGTTCGTAGATAACGAAGCTGACCAGAAGAACCACGGCCAGCAACGTCAGTGCCGTAATCCAGTGCGTGCCGAACCAGTCTTTCTCCTGGCCCTTGTCGAGTACGATCTGCAGCGCCCCGATGCCGACGGCGAGCATGCCGATGCCCCAGTAATCGACGCGCGACGAGGTGCGCCGGATGTAGGGCGGGTCGAAGATGAAGAGCTTTGTCATGATGATGGACGCGATGCCGATGGGCACGTTGATGTAGAACACCCAGCGCCAACTGTAGCTGTCGGTCAGCCATCCGCCCAGGACCGGACCGAGCATGGGCGCGACCACGATGCCGAGTCCCCAGAAGCCCATCGCCTTACCGCGATCCCGGGGAGGGAAGGATTCAAGCAGCACCGCCTGCGAGATCGGCTGGAGACCGCCGCCGCAGGCGCCCTGAATCACGCGGAAAAACACCAGGAATCCCAGGTTGGGAGCGAGACCACAGAGGAACGAGGCGGACGTGAAGCCGATCACCGAGAGCATTAACAGGCGCTTGCGACCGAAGTAGTTGGCGAGCCAGCCGGTGATGGGCAGGATGATGGCGTTTGACACCAGGTACGACGTCAGCGTCCAGGTGGACTCGTCGACGGTAGCGGACAGGCTCCCCGCGATGTGCGGCAGCGACACGTTCACCACGGTGGTGTCGAGCACCTCCATGAAGGTGCTCAGCATCACCGCCACCGCGATGATCCAGGGATTGACCAGCGGCGGCGCGGCCGCCGTTTGCTCCGTCGAAGCCATAGACGACCTATTTTATGCGATGACCGCACCCAGGCCCAAAGTTTCCCCTTGATTATCGACAAGAGCGGGGGTATGCTCTTGTCGGTAACTGACAGGAGGAAAGAACGGCCTTGAGCAAACCAACCGATCTCGTGCAGGGCACCCTGGACCTGCTGATCATGAAAACCATCGCGCTCGAACCCGCGCACGGCTGGGCCATCGCCCAGCGCATCCGTCAGGTGTCGAAAGACGTGCTGCAGGTGAATCAGGGATCGCTCTACCCGGCCCTGCATCGCCTGGAGCAGAGCGGCTGGATCAAGGCCAAGTGGGGCGAGAGCGACAACAATCGTCGGGCCAAGTACTACTCGCTGACTCCGGCGGGACGCAAGTATCTGGATCAGGAGCAGGCGAACTGGCAGCGTCTCTCGGCCGCGATCGGACTGGTGCTGGAAATTGCCGATTGACGATTGTCAATTGACGATTGGCAGGTCACAGTTATGCGCATCTTTTATAAAACCTTTCTGCGAGTCCGGTCGATCTTCCGCAAGAACCGCGTGGAACAGGAACTGGCGGACGAGGTTCGGTTCCACTTGGAGAGACTCGTCGAGCAGAACATCGGGCGCGGAATGACACCCGACCTGGCTCGCGGCGCGGCCCTGCGCGATTTGGGCGGTCTGGAGCAGATCAAGGAGGAGTGCCGGGAGATGCGCCGGGTGAGTTTCATCGAGAACGTGATTCGGGACCTTCGCTACGGATTGAGGATGCTGGCGAAGAGCCCAGGCTTCACCGTCGTCGCCGTGGCGACCCTTGGGGTTGGGATCGGCGCCAACACGGCGATGTTCTCCATAATCCACGCGGCACTGATCAGGCCCCTGCCCTACCGGGACCCCGCGCAACTCACCTTCGGTGGCGCGCCCAATCCGATGGCCTCGGCGCCGGATTACTACGACTATCGCGAGCAGGCCGACTGCTTCGCGGGGTTTTCCGCGATACTGGCGATGGCACCGAAGACGACCGTGACGGGAGGGGCCGAGCCCGAGCGCGTGGCGCTGACCTACGTTGCCTTCGACTTCTTCCGAACCCTGGGGGTTGCCCCGGCAGCCGGCCGCGCCTTCACGCACGAAGAGGGTCAGGCCGGCGCGCCCTATGTGATTGTGGTGGGTGAACGCTTTGCGCAGCGCCGGTTCGGTGGCGCCCGCAACGCCGTTGGAGCCACTCTCAACCTGGATGGACTGCCGTACACGGTCGTCGGCGTCATGCCCGCCAGATTCCGCTTTGTCAACGACGTCGATGTGTGGGCGCCGATGCGCCGCGGCAAATCGTGGGCGGGGGCGCCAAGGCAATACCATAATTGGCTCATCGTCGCGCGCCTGAAACCCGGCGTCTCCATCAACAGAGCCCAACAGCAAGTTGACGTCATTTCGAAGCGCCTGGAGCAGCAGTATCCTGCTTCCGACACCGGCATGGGACTTCGGCTGGACCCGCTTCAGGCAGCGATTGCGGGGCCCGAGAAGCCGCGGCTCGTGCTGCTGATGGTTGCGGTGGCGCTGGTTCTCCTCATCGCCTGTGCCAACCTGGCCGGCCTGCTGCTGGCGCGAGGCTCGGCGCGCCGCCTGGAGCTGGCCGTGCGAGCGGCGCTGGGGGCCTCACGGGCGCAGATCGCCGCGCAGTTGCTGACTGAGAGCGTGACGCTGGCCCTGCTTTCGGGCCTCCTCGGGGTGGCGCTGGCCCTCTGGCTCGACCGGCTTTTGCCGCTGGTCACCGGCCTGACCGATCCTGGCAGCACGCCCAAGGGACTGGAGTGGCCGGTGTTGCTCTTCGCGCTGGCGCTCTCGATCGTAACCGGCGTGCTCTTCGGGGCTGCGCCCGCCCTGCGAGCTGCGGCGCTGCCCCTGGCGCAGGATCTGGCGCCGGGCGCGCGCACGACCGCCTCCAGGGGTGGAACGTCTTTGCGGGGCGCCTTGGTGGTAGGTCAGGTGACAGTCTCGTTGGTGCTGCTCGCCGGTACCGGCCTGCTGATCCGCAGCCTGGCGCGGCTGGCCGGGACCAATCCGGGGTTTGATCCGCACCACCTGCTGACCGGTGAAATCCAGTTGTTGGCGGCACAGTATCCGGATCCCGATCAGCGCATCCGCTTCTTCGACGGCCTGCGCGAGGACGTCGCCGGCATCCCCGGCGTGAAGGCGGCCGGGTTCATTAACGATCTGCCGATCCGCGATCCGTTTGACAACATCGGGGCTTGGGACGCGGATCACCCCCCCGACAGCCCGGCGAACGAGCGCCTCGCGCACCGGCGCGTGGTGCTGCCCGGCTACTTCGAGGCCGTCCGGATCCCGCTTCTTGCCGGCCGCGAACTCGGAAAGCGCGACAGCGAGCAGGCCCCTCTTGCCATGGTCATCAATCAGCGCATGGCTCGCACGCTTTTCCCGGGCGTGAATCCGCTCGGGAAGCGGGTGGCCGTGGACATGGGTCGGGCCACGCCCGCCGTTTTTGAGGTTGTGGGCGTGGTGGGCGACGCCCGCATCATCGCGGTAGGGCTGGGCAGCCCCATGACCATGTACCTTTCGTACGACCAGTTCCCGAACGCGACCCTTCGGTTCGCGATCCGGACCGATCTGGCCCCCCAGACAATCGCACAAGCCGTGCGGAGGCTGGTGGCAGCGCGCAATCGCGACATCCCCGTGGAGAACCTGGTCAGCATGGAAGACATTATCGGCGATTCGCTGGCGCCCCAGCAGGTAACCACTGTCACGCTGGCGCTGTTCGCGGGCGTCGCGCTCCTGCTGGCGTGCCTCGGCCTTTATGGGGTTCTGGCCTACTCGGTCGGCCAGCGAACCCACGAGATCGGCGTCCGCATGGCGGTGGGAGCGAGGCGCGCCGATGTTCTGAGGCTGGTGGTTGGGCAAGGCCTCAAGCTGGCGCTGATGGGATTAGGCATCGGTGTTTTGGGCGGCCTCGCGGCAACGCGCTTTCTGGCAGGCTTGCTCTATGGCGTGACGCCTACCGATCCGGCAACCTTCATTGCCGTCTCGGCGGTCCTCGCGGCGGTTTCGCTGCTGGCAGCCTACATCCCCGCCCGCCGTGCGATGAATGTAGATCCGATGGTCGCGCTGCGGCACGAGTGAAACAGTGGCAGGTGATAGCGGGTGACAAGTGGCAAGTGATAGGCACAGAGAGCCTGAAGTAGGAAAGGACAACCGCTGGCCATCGAGGCGTGAGAGCTGAGGAGCTTTATGCGCTGGATTTACAAGTTGCCTCTCCGCCTTCGGTCCGCCTTTCGGAAGAATCGCGTGGAATGTGAACTCACCGCCGAGATCCGTTTCCACTTGGCCAAGCTAATTGAACAGAACCTTGCCGATGGCATGACGCCGGCGCAGGCCCGATACGCCGCCTTGCGTGAACTCGGCGGAGTCGAGCAAATCAAGGAGGAGTGCCGCGACATGCGCCGCGTGAATTTCATCGCCAATCTGATTCAAGACCTTCGTTATGGTTTGCGGATGCTGGCCAAGTCGCCGGGCTTCACGGCGGTGGTCATTCTCTCGCTCGCGCTCGGCATCGGCGCCAACACCGCGATCTTCAGCCTGATTGACGCGGTGATGCTGAAGTCGCTGCCGGTGCGACAGCCGGAGCAGCTCGTGCTGCTGAATTGGGTGTCCAGGGGCCAGTCTTATGTGATCCAGGACTACGACGGCAGTTCCTGGGCGGACAGCAAAGGTCGCGATGTCGGCACATCTTTCTCTTATCCGATTTATCGGGCCATTCGGGCCCGCAACAGCGCTTTTTCCGATGTGCTGGGATTCGCGGACGCCGACCAGCAGCTCAACCTGAACGTTGGAGGAACGTCCGCCTTGGCCAGAGGGCAGTATGTGTCGGGAAATTACTTCTCAACGCTCGGCGTCGGCGCTGCCGCGGGCCGCACCATCGTCAATGCGGACGACCAAGCGGGCGTGGCTCCGGTGGCCATGATCAGTTACGCCTATTGGACCAGCCGATTCGGACGCGACCGGTCGGTGGTGGGAGAGTCCATCACCTTGAATAACGTTCCCTTTACCCTCGTCGGTGTGGCGGAGCCCGAGTTCTTCGGACTCCAGGCCGGACGTCCCACCGATGTCTGGGTCCCGCTTGCGACGCACGCGCAAGTCGACCCGAGCTGGTCGCGCTGGCTGCCCAAGGGCGAGTCCATCTTCTCGGTGCGAACCGAATGGTGGGTGCTGATGATGGGCCGCCTCAAACCGGGCGTTACTGCGCAGCAGGTGGAAGCGTCGCTGGACGTCATCGTGCGACAGGAAGCGGCAGGAATTGAGCCGCCTCCGCCCGGCCATCGGCGACGGGACATGACGCTGCAGCTTCCCACCGTCGAACTCGAACCCGCGAGCGGCGGCCTCGACGAACTGCGGCGGCAATTCTCACAGCCGCTGTTCGTGCTGATGTCCTTGGTCGGACTCGTCCTGCTGATCGCCTGCGCCAATGTCGCCAACCTGCTGCTGGCGCGCGCCGAGTGGCGCCAGAAAGAGATCGCGGTGCGGCTCGCGCTAGGCGCCGGCCGCCGCAGAATCATCCGCCAGTTGCTTACCGAAAGCGTGATGCTTGCGGTGGCGGGCGGGGCTTGTGGCGTCGTTCTCGCTTACTGGGGGAGCGGACTTCTGCTGCGGTTCATGTCCGGCGGGGGCAACCAGCTTCAGCTTTCAGTCTCTCCCGACCTCAACGTGCTCGGGTTCACAGCACTCGTCTCGCTCCTTACCGGGGTTGTCTTCGGGCTCGCTCCGGCTCTGCGCGGCACCTGTCTGGATCTGACGCCTGCCCTCAAGGAAGGCGCGGGCCGGGTTACCGGGAGCGGGCCGGGCGGCAGCAGAATGCGTCCCAAACTCGGCAAGGCCCTGGTGGTCGCGCAAGCGGCCATGTCAGTCATGCTGTTGGTCGGCGCCGGCCTTTTTGTACGAACCTTGCGCAACCTGACGACGGAAGATCTCGGATTTGATCGATCGAATCTTCTGCTCTTCAGCATTGATGCCAACCGCGCCGGTTACAAGGGCCAGCGTCTGGCGGACTTTTACCTGGAGATGCAGCGCCGCATCGAGGCCATTCCCGGCGTGCGCTCGGCAACCATGTCCCGCCACTTTCTGGTCAACGATGGCCAGGGCGGCGAAGAGGTGGCCATCGAAGGCTACACCCCGAAGCCCGGCGAGTCCGAAGGTGACGGAGCGGTCTCTGTCTACACCCACTACGTTGGTTCTCGGTTCTTTGAGACTCTCGGGATTCCCCTGCTGCTTGGGCGGACCATTCAGGATGGCGATACGGGCGCGGCGCCCAGAGTCGGGGTGGTCAACCAGGCATTTGCCCGGCGCTACCTCGCAGCCTCCAGCCCGATCGGGCGTCAGTTCCGGTTCAACTCACATACTGATCCTCTGGACATGACGATCGTCGGCGTGGTCGGCGACGCTACTTACGGCGAGATGCGCAAAGGTCCGCCGCCCACGGTGTACGTTCCCTTCGATCAGCACCTCAGCATACTCGACTGGCAGAACGTCGAAGTTCGCACCGCCGGGAATCCCGCGGGCGTAGTCAACGCTGTGCGGCGAACAATCCAGGATCTTGACAGGAATGTTCCCATGCACGACGTCTTGACGGAAACGGAGCAGATCGATCAGGCGACGTTTCAGGAGAGGCTCTTTGCGCGACTTTCGAGCTTCTTTGCCCTGCTGGCGCTGACGCTCGCCTGCGTCGGCCTCTACGGGACGCTGTCCTATGCCGTCGCGCGCAGGACGAATGAGATCGGCATTCGCATGGCGATCGGCGCCGAACGATCGAGCATCGTGCGGATGGTCCTCCGCGAAGCCTTGCTGTTGGCGCTGCTCGGGATTGTCGTCGGCATACCTGCGGCGCTGGCGGCATCGCGCCTGATTTCAAGCATGCTCTACGGGCTGAAGCCGACCGATCCCGTTACCGTCGCTGCCGCCACGCTTCTGATGATCGGCGTGGCTGCGCTGGCGGGGTATCTACCGGCCCGGCGCGCTGCGAATGTCGACCCCATGGTGGCGCTACGCTATGAGTAAGCGCGTTGTCAGTTCGGAGTCGTCAATTTTCAGTCGGCAAATAATATAGTGCGGCAAGCGTCGCTCTATCCTTGGTGTTATTGACTTATCGAGTGTAAGAGCGCATAAGAGAGCTTTACACCGGACTGAGGTTCTTCGATGGTTTCGCGCATCACCAACCCGGAGACACGCGGATCGAGTGGGCTGGCGAGCGTCGGCGTAATCGCTTTCGAGCGCAGGCCGGACAACGTCCCAGGGCAGAAAAAAAGATGTTAAATTTTGCAAAACGAAGCCGAGCGAAGCCAGAATGTCCTTTAGAATCAATACAGCGGTCGGAAAACCGGCCAAAAACGAACCCAAATAAGCCCTCTAAAACGGTCTCAAATCCGCTTAAATCGCCTTAAACGAACCCATCCGCCGAAACAACGTAGAGCCGGCTATCAGGCCGGCATGATAAGCTAGATTAGGAGGCTACGTCGGCCTGCCCTACGGTCGCGTCGGAGTCACCTGCGACGTATGGTCATGGATGATTCGCCAGCCTTCGGGGAACTTGCGGAAGACCAGCGTGAAAACACCAGCCGGCTCGTCGTTCTGGCGTCGGAGATGAAAGTGGCCGACCACCATGGCTGCGTCGGGCCCGAGCATCGTGATCTCGAGATCGGAGAAATCAAGATGCCCCATGGCCGCGCGATTGGGGTAGGATTTGCGGTAGCGCTCGAGGACAGGTTGCCAGCCGCGCACGATCCCGGTTGATCCCACAAACTCCGTCTCGGACGAATTCCAATAGCCTTGCATGAACGTGGTCACGGCGCCGCGATTCCACGCCTTCACTTGCGCATCGAGCACGGCGCGGATCTGCGCCTGGTCAGTGCTCGCTTCCGTTGGTGAAGGCGTCG
>Ga0335078_10016544_pt1 | contig 10948 bp, 12 predicted proteins | sample Lox_Sample_32_FD_206711 | JGI IMG/M metagenome (GOLD analysis project Ga0335078, IMG submission 206711) | Soil microbial communities from Loxahatchee National Wildlife Refuge, Florida, United States - Lox_Sample_3.2 | ecosystem: Environmental > Terrestrial > Soil > Wetlands | place: USA... | reverse complement strand
CTGCCGTTCGGCGGCACCAAGCGCTCCGGCTTCGGCCGCGAGCTAGGCCCCCTCGGCATCGACGAATTCGTCAACAAGCGCCTCTTTTACGTCGAGAAGTAGCGCTTGACGAGTAACGCCCCAGTGTCGCCCCGCAGGCCACTCCCGGTGGCCTGCGGTGCTGGTCGGGTAGCCCGGGGTGCGATTCCCCGGGGCTACCCGACCAGGGTAATGCTGTACGCCCCGCCCCGGTTCCAGCGCGACTCGTGCGCTGTCGTGATCACATGCCGGGGACGCGGCCCACGCCGGCCAGCACGTGCCCGTTACGATCGTCCGCCTCGGGCGGCCGCTTCGGCCAGGTCCGTGCCTCGGTAACGCCAGGCCCTACTAGTTCCAGCCCGCCGAAGAACGCCGCGATGTCGGCAGGTGAATGGTTGTACCAGGTCGCCGCGGTGTACTCCTCGGCGAGCTGCTTGGCCAATTCCTCATCCTCGAACCGGGCGCAGGACAGGACCAGGCAGCTGCCCGGCGCCATCAGCGAGGCGTATCCAGCGGTCACCGCGCGGGCGGCTTGCGGGCCGAGGAAGTGCAAGACGGCGCCGAGGATGACGCAGACCGGCCGGCCAGGGTTGATGACAGCCCGCAGGTCCTGGTGGCCCAGGACAGCCGCCGGGTCACGCAGGTCCGCGTCGACGGCGGCCACGCCATCGTCGGTGGCCAGCAGAGCCGCGGCGTGCGACAGCACCACCGGGTCGATGTCGACATAGGCGACCCGGGCTGCGGGCAGGACCGCCCGCGCGGCCTGGTGGACCGGCGGAGACGCCGGGAGCCCTGCACCCAGATCGATGAACTGCCCGATCCCCTGCCGGGCGGCCCACCCGGCCGCCTTGATGAGGAACGCCCGGTTCTGCCGGGCCAGCGCGGGCAGCGGCGGGTAGAGCTCCACCAGCCTTTGCGCCTCGGCCCGGTCAGCGGCGAAGTGGTCCTTGCCGCCCAGCCAGCAGTTATAGACCCGCGCCATGTTCGGCACGCTGGTATCGAGCGCGGACGTCACCGCGAGCACCGCCCCGGCGTGCCGCAGCACGACGGGCCGGGCCCTGGCCACAGCCGCCGCCATGCCCGCCGCAGCCGCAGCATCGTGAGCCGCCATCTGAACCTGCTGCGCCGGGCCTGGCAGGGGAAGTGCCGGGCGCACACCGCCGGCAGCCGGCCGCAGCCCGGGCATCCGGCTCCGGGCGGGCTGACGCGGTGATCCCGTCCCGGCAGGCACGGGCTGTCCGGGGACGGGCCGGTCATCCCGCAGGCCAGGCAGATAAGGACATCGGGCCGGCCCGCCGGGACAGGCCGGGCAGGTGTGTTCATCACGGCTCCCTCACGCCCTTTCCCGTCCGGAGTGTCGCCTGTGAGCACCTCGCCGGAACTGCTGATCGCGCTCCACAGGCTGTGCTCCAGGACGCAGAAGCCGTGGTAGCCGCCGTCAGCCCATGCCCTTTCCACAACGTGGCGGTCATCAATTGTTCGCAGCCGCGTTCATGAACGATGAAATTATTTGGTGCATGGACCTGCGTCTAGCGCTATTCCTGTGGCTGCATAAGATGGGTGAGCTGAACTGCTAGCCGATGTTCGCACCAGGCAGTCGGTGGGTCTATGCAGCAGCGTGCATGACCCTTGACTAGTGACTCTCAGCCCGCTTAGCGTCTGTCACGTTCGCGCGTAAAGAGGAGAGGCAGGTCCCGCCGTATGAGTCAGTCCCCGCATCTCACCCGTATCGCTGGCGGCGACTGCGGTCGCGACGACTGTCCTGCTGTCTTCACCACCGATCGCGGTACGGTCGCCATTCAGGGCTCTAACATTGACAAGAAAACTCCCGCTGGTGAATCCGTCGTTGAGATTCCCCTTGATGTGCTCAAGGAGGCTGTGAGTGCGCTTGGATGGTGAGCGGTGGCGAACCTTCTTCGACGCCTTCCAGCACACCGCCTTCCGGCTCGAAACTTATCCGTCATATGACGTCACCAGCGAGCGGGAAGAGTACGAGGGCTTCCTGTCCTCGGGCAGCCTCAGCCTTCCCGAGAATGACCCCTGGCTGACGCGCGTCCGGCACTTCCGGGCCACCGGCCGCTGGATCGGCCGGGTCCACGTCCTTCGCAGGCCGCTGACGGACTATCTCCGCTACGAGTTCGCCGTCTACCGTCACACCGCGGCGGCTGGCGAGGACATCCGCATCCTCGATCTCACCAGCCAGCCGGACCCCGGCCTGCCGAGCCAGGACTTCTGGCTCTTCGATGAGACCTCGGTCGTCCGCATGGACTACGACGACCAGGGCGTGCAACTCGGCCGCGAGCTTCTCGAAGGCATCGATCCGGCCCCATATGCCGAGTGGCAGCGTCTAGCCCTCGCACAAGCTCAGCCCTACGCGGAGTACGTGAAACTACTGGCGTGAGACTCGACCCGGAGCAGGCAGGGCACGACCGCCAGAGTCTCGCCAGCGCGTTGCGCGACCTGCGTCGCGCCTCCGGCCTGTCCGGTGAGCGTCTGGCCCGGCGCTGCCACATGTCGCAGTCGAAGGTGAGCCGGATCGAGAACGGCCGTCTCCTCCCCAGCGTCGTTGACGTAGACCGCATAGTGCGTGCCCTGGGAGTTGACCAAGCCACCCGCGGTGAGCTGCTAGCCCTGGCGCGCGTTGCCAACACCGAATACCAGGACATCCGGGCCTCAGTCCGGCGCGGTCTTCACCATCGGCAACGGGAGCTGGCAGCCCTCGAAGCCGGCGCCAGGGAGATGCGTCATTTCCTGCCGACTCTCATCACCGGCATCCTCCAGACACCGGAATACATGCGGGCAGCCATGGATACGCCGGTTGAGCCTGCGGCCGGGGATACCACGACCGCTATTGCCCTCAAGCTCGAACGCCAGGCCATCCTGCACGACAAGTCCAAGCACTTCGAGTTCTTGCTGACCGAATCCGCGCTACGCTGGCAGCTCTGCGAGCCATCCGTCATGGCCGTGCAGCTCGACCGGCTCGTATCACTATCCTGGCTGCCGAACATCCGTATCGGCGTCCTGCCGCTCGGCATTCAGGTCGGTGACGGACCGTACCACACGTTCGTGATCTACGACGACCACATCGTCACCATCGAGCTGTTCACCGGGCAGCTCGTACTCCGCGACCCCAAGGACATCGACCACTACCACGCCCTGGCCAGCTTCTTCGGAGGTCATGCACTGTGGAAAGACGCGGCCAGGGACTTCATCTGCGGGATCGCTGAGCACTACCGGGCACCCGGATAACGCCAGACGTAGGGTTCACCGTCTTTCTGGCCGCCGCCCTCTGTGATCCGTCCGGGGATCGCGCAGTGGTTGCTGCGCCCTGCCCGGGCAGACCGCGCGCTGCCCAACCGGGGGATGCCTGGCCGTTCGGGGTCAGCGCCGGGCCGTGGCCCGGTCCGCGGCGAGCTTGCTGATCAGGTCGTCGATGCCCGCCGCGGTGGGCAGGCTCGCACCGTCGGCGATGGCCTGCCGCCAGCCTCTTTCCCGGTCGGCGACCTCCTTGGTCATGGCGAGCACCGGCGCGAGGTGTTCCTTCGGGACGACGACGAGGCCGCTGGCGTCGCCGCGGATCACGTCCCCGGGGCGGACGGTCACCCCGCCGCACTGCACGACGACGTTGATCGCACCCGGTCCCTGGTTCGAGCCCGTCGCGGGATGGGCGCCCGCGGCGAACGTCGGCAACCCCGCCGCGTCGAGACCGTCGAGGTCACGGACGGCGCCGTCGACGACCAGCCCGTCACAGCCGAGGTCGGCGAGAGCCTGGCCGGCGATGTCGCCGATCACCGCTGCGTCCGGCCGGCTGCCGCCGTCGACGACCAGCACGTCGCCGGCAGCGATCAGGTCCACCGCCTTCAGCACGTACAGGATGTCGCCGGGCTTGGTCCACACGGTCACCGCCGGTCCGCACAGCTGCGCGCCGCCGGCCAGGTGACGCAGCGGCGGGCCCATGATCGCGACAGGACCGCCGCAGTCGGCGATCTGCGTCGTGGCGAACTCCCGCAGCGCGGTCACCAGCGACCTCTCCGGGCGTTCCGCGACCTCGCGGATCATCCACTGCTCGGGATGGGACTTGCTCACCTGTGTCTCCTCGGGAATCGGCGTTTTCTGCACCGACGGCGGCCCCTCGGACCCGGTGGCCCCTGACGCGGGCGGGACCGGCCCGGGTGGCCGCCCTGGGCCCGGCCGATCAGCGGCCCCCCTGCCGCCGGGAGGGGACGCCGCCGTCATACTAGCCATCGATGGCCGAGCCGGTGATCCTGGAGCTGGCGGTGAACGGCGCAACCCCCCGTCACCGCAACCGCCACGTGCCCCGCACGCCCGCCGAGATCACCGAGGCCGCTCTGGCGGGGATCGAGTCGGGCGCCTCGATCGTGCACAACCACAACGACGAGCCGATGTTCACGCCTTCGGCAGCTGACAACGATTCGGTGCAGGTGCCGCCGACGGCCACCCTGATCCGGCAGCCCATCGGCGTCCCGTTCAGCCGGCGGCGCGTTTGAGGATGTCGGCGGGAAAGGCGCCAGCCGCGATGCACCGCTCGCTCCAGCCATCCAGCCGGGCGCACACCTCGTCCAGCTGGTCGCCCAGCGCGGCGACGATCGCCTGCTCCACGGCGTCGGTGCGGTCCTCGATGCCGGCCCTGGCGGCGCGGCCCGCGTCGGTCAGCGCGCCGTCCCGCAGCCAGCCGCGGGCTTCCAGCCCGTCCACCGCGGCACGCATCTCCGCCTCCGGCCAGCCGCGGGTGGCGGTGTAGGACAGCAGCGGCATGCCGAGCCAGCACTCGGTGAGCACGTTCATCTCGACCGGCCCGAGCCCGGCCGCGTTCACCACCGCGACATGTGAGTCGCCGCGGTGCTCGCGCACCAGGTCGCAGGCCCACCACAGGCGCTGGACGGGATCGCCGGGCCGGCCGCGCCCGCGCAGCCCGCTGAACAGCGGACGCCCGGTGCCGTCGGCGCCCTCCGCGGCGTCGGCGAGCAGGTCGGCCACCGCGGTCGGGTCGTCCCCGGCGAGCACCTCGGCCAGGCTGGCGGTGGTGGCGGTGTCCCTGGCCGCCAGCAGCCGCTCCCGCGGCGCCGCCGACCGGGCGGCCTCGTACCACCCGGCCAGCAGATTCGGCTCGAACCAGGCGAACGCCGCCGCGACGACCGGCGGCGACGGCTCGCCCAGGCTCGCCGCGCGGCCGCCGACGTAGCCGATGAGGAAGTCCAGGCCGATGGCGGCCAGGCGTTCATTGGTGCGGCGGTTCCACACCGCGTGCATGGCGATCGGCTCGCACGCATCCCGCAGCCTGCGGGCGGGGCCGCCGGCGCGGACCACCTCCGGCAGCGGGGTGCCCGCAGGGCGCGGGCCGCAAAACGTCGCGACGGCGTCGGCGTAGTCCATTTCTCAGCCCTCCGGCACGTTGCGGCCCGGCGCGGCCCGGGCGGCCGCCAGCGCCTCGCGGGCCAGCGAGCTGGCGCCGACGTCACCCGGGCCCACGAGCGGCAGGCGTCCCATGGGCCGGAGCCTATCCCGGCGTGCATCGGGTGCGCCACGGTTCGCCCTGCGGGCCGCCGGTACGTGAAACACCGGCCGTAATGATCCCCGGCCCGGGCCTTCGGGCGACCAGAGCGGAGATCGGGCCGAGCGCTTCAGCGCGCTTCAGCGCTGCTTCAGAGCCCGCTGTCATAGTCCACATGAGGCAGGCCGTCGGTGTTGCCTCGCTGACAGCTGACAGAAAGCAGGCAGAGCGGATGCTGGCACTGGGCGGAACGGCGCGCCGTGGCGTGCACATGGTCCTCACCTTCGCCGTGGTGGCGGCCGCAGCCGTGGCCGGGACGGCGGCCCCGGCGGCCCCGGCGACCGCGGCACCCGCGGCCGGGCAGAGCGTGGGGCCGGGGCCGACCGCCGTCTTCAGCTGGGGCTGGAACCAGGACGGCGAGAACGGCGACGGGACGACGGACCACCGGGCCACGCCGGGACCCGTGCTGGGCCTGCCGTCCGTGCACGGATTGCAGGTCGCGGTGAAGCAGCTCGCCTCCGCTCACAACTCGCAAGGCCGTGCCGTGCTGCTGGCCGACGGCACCGTGTACACCTGGGGGTTTAACGCCTTCGGCGAACTCGGCGACGGGACGACGACGGAGCGGCACACGCCCGTGCTCGTGCCCGGGCTGTCCGGAGTCACCCAGATCGCCCAGGGTACCTCTCACATGCTGGCCGCGGGAGCCGGCGGGGTCGTCTGGGCCTGGGGTGATAACGAGTACGGGCAGTTGGGCGACGGAACCACGACCAGCCGGAAGAGCCCCGTGCCGGTACCCGGCCTGACCGGGATCACCCAGCTGGCCGCGGGCGACTATCACTCGCTCGCGCTGCGCTCCGACGGCACCGTCTTGTCCTGGGGCAGGAATGACTACGGAGACCTCGGTACCGGGACCACCACCAGCCGGACCAGCCCCGGGCCGGTGCCTGGCCTGACCGGGATCATCCAGGTGGCGGCAGGCGGCGCTGCCAGTTACGCGCTGCGCTCTGACGGGACGCTGTTCGCCTGGGGCGGCGGCATCTTGGGTAACGGCTCGAACACGGTGAATCCCGTTCCTGTCACGGTGCCGCTGGCCGGGGTGACCCAGGTCACGACCAGCGGCGACGACACCCTGGCGATCGCCGGTCCCAGCCACACCGTGTACGCCTGGGGCAACAACTTCGGCGGCGAGGTCGGGAACGGAACACAGCACGTCCAGCAGCTCATCCCGGCGCAGGTGAACCTGAGCGGCGTCATCGGTGTCAGCGAGGGTGACTGGTCGAGCGCGGCGATCCGCTCCGACGGCTCGCTGTTCACCTGGGGCGCCAACGGCCTGTTCAACCTGGGCACCGGCGGGAACCCGGATAATCAGCTCATTCCGATCCAGGTCGCCTACCTGAGCAACGTGAGCCAGGTCGTGCTCGGCTACGAGGGCGGCCTGGCCGTCGGCCGGTACGACGCGGCCACCGTCCCGAGCGTGATCGGCTTCACCCAGTCCGAGGCGTCCGCCGCGCTGCAGGCGGCGGGGTTCGCGCTCGGCCGGGTCGTCTTGGTCGTGGACCTCACCTGCGAGTTCATCGGCGAGGTGAAGACCCAGACCCCGGCCGCGGGCACGCTGGCCCGGCTGGGCACGGCGGTCAACGTGACCATCGGCAAGCCCGGCGGCAAATGCCTGTAACGCGCGAGGCGCGGCCGGCCTGGCGGGACGGCCCGCCTGCAGCTTCACGCGGACCCGGTCGCCGTCGGGATGGTCGAGCTCGTCGAAGATGAGCAGGGCATCTGCCCAGGCCCGTTCGGCACTCTCGGCGTCACCCGCGCTGAGCTGGACGTCGCCGAGGTGATCGAGCGTGTCGGCTTCGTTGAAGCGGTCCGCGAGTTCCCAGTAGAGGCCGATGGATCGCTGGTAGCAGGTGACCGCTCGCTCGTGCTCGCCGAGCTGGTGATGGATGTAGCCGAGGCTGTCCCAGGTGGCGGCCTCCCAGTTGCGCTCGCCCACCGCCCGGATGGCGTCAAGCGCCTGCTCGCAGGACGCGATGGCCTGCTGGTAATCGCCGAGCAGGGCCTGACAGAAGCCGACGTCGTTGAGGGCCTGCGCCTGGCCCGGCAGGTGCTCTGCCGTACGGAAAAGCTCGAGGGCACGCAGGGCGTGGCCGAGTGCGTCCGGGGGACGCTGCTCCCGTTCGGAAAGCCAGGCGAGGCTGACGTGAATTCGTGCCTGGCTGACGCCGTCGCCGATGGCCTCGAATTGCCGCAGGGCGTGCTGGAAGTGCGGGTAGGCGTCGTGGAAGCGGCCGGACCTGGCGTAGCCCAGGGCGAGACCGTGCCGGGCGTGGGCCTCCCCGGCCACGTCGCCTATCCGGCAGGCGGCGGCCAGCGCGGCGTGCTGGGCCCGGGCGTTGTCCGCCCAGGATCCGCCGCGGATGAAGGCAGGGCTCAGCATCCAGGCGAGCTGCCATGCGCGGGTGCCGTGGCCCGCGTCGGCGGCGAGCTGGACAGCAGCGAGCAGCACGGCGTGCTCGGCGCGGAACCAGGACATCGCGCCCTCGGCCGTGCCGGGCTCGCCCGGGCTGACCCCAGGCTGAGCTGGCGTCACGGCGGGCGGCTCGAAGTGCGGATCGATCAGCATCGCTGCGTTCCGGGCGGTGTGCAGGTAGTGGTCGAGGAGGCGATGCACGGCCGCGTCCCTGACCTGCTGGCTGTCGTGCGCCTGGGCCTGCTCGGCGGCATAGGAGCGGAGCAGGTCGTGGAAGGCGTAGCGGCCGGGAGACTGCTCGGCGAGCAGGTGCGCGCGGGTCAGCTCGGCCAGCGGCGCGCGGGCCCGGTCCGGCTGGATCGCGGCGAGGCTGGCCGCGGCGGCGAGGCCGATGTCCGGCCCCGGGTGCAGGCCCAGCAGCCGGAACAGCCGCGCCGCGGCGGCGCTCAGCGCGCGGTAGGACCACGAGAACACCGTGCGGACGTCGGTGGCCAGGTCACCCCCATCGAAGGGATCGAGCGCGCGGGTCGCCTCGCGCAGCTCGGCGGCGAAGACAGCCAGCGGGAAGCTGGGGCTGGTCGCGGCGCGGGCGGCGGCGATGGTCAGGGCCAGCGGCAGCCGCGCGCAGCCGGCGATGATGTCATCGACCGCTGCTGGCTCGCCGGCCACCCGGCTTGATCCCAGGCGGCGGATGAGCAGGTCGCGGGCGTCGGCGGCGGGCAGCAGGCCCAGGGTCAGCGGGTGAGCGCCTTCGGTGGCGACCAGACCGGTGAGGTGGTTGCGGCTGGTCACCACGGCCAGGCAGCCCGGCGATCCGGGCAGCAGCGGGCGGACCTGCTCGACGTCCCGCGCATTGTCCAGCACCACCAGGACCCGCCTGCCCGCGAGCAGGCTGCGGTAGAGCCCGGCCTGGCCTGGCAGGTCCGCCGGAATCCGGGTAACCGGCACCCCGAACGCCTCCAGGAATCCGCGTACCGCCTCGCTGGGATCCAGCGCCTCCCCGCCTGGATCGAATCCTTTCAGGTTGACGTACAGCTGCCCGTCGGGAAACCGCGCGGACACCCGGTGCGCCCAGTGCACGGCCAGTGTGGTCTTGCCCGCCCCGGCGGTACCCGACAGCGCCGCTATGATCACCGCGCCCGGCCGGGCGGAGCTGGCCTCGTCCGCCACCGGGAGAAGCGTGTCAAGGCTGGCCAGCTCCGCGCCGCGGCCGGCGAAGGCAGGCAGCGCCGGCGGCAGCTGCGCCGGTATCGGCACCCTCGGCGAGGCCAGCGGCACCAAGGGCGCTGGCCCGGGGGCATCGAGGGCCGGATCCTGCCTGAGGACCGCCGCTTCCAGGTCGCGCAGCTCCTGGCCGGGGTCTATACCCAGCTCCTCATCCAGACTCAGGCGCAGCCGGTGGTAGGCGGCCAGCGCATCAGCTTGCCGGCCGCAGCGGTACAGCGCCAGCATGAGCTGCGCGTGGACCTGCTCGTCCAGCGGGCGCTCGGCCGCGAGCTGTTCCAGATCGGGCACCAGCGCCAGATGCTCTCCACTCGCGAGCCTGGCCTCGGACAAGGCCAGCCTGACCTGCACGGCGAGCAACTCCAGCCGCTCCGCCTGCTCCTCCAGCCAGGGCAGGCCGGCCAGGTCCGCCAACGGCTGCCCGCGCCACAGCGCCAGCGCGGTCTCCAGCAGCCGCGCGCCCCGGACAGGATCGGCTGACCAGGTGCCTTGCCGCAGAAGCCGCTCGGCCAGCTGCACGTCGGTGCTATCGGTGCCGAGATCCAGGACATAGCCGGGCGGCCGCGCGCGGATGGCGGTCTTGCTGCCGAGCACGCCGCGCAGGTACGACACGTGAGCCTGAAGCGTGTTCGCGACCGTCGGCGGGGCGGTCTCTCCCCAGACGATATCGACCAGCCGGCCGGTGCTGACGACCTCCCCGCAGTGCAACGCCAGAACCGCCAGTACTGCCCCGCGCCGCACACCGCGCACCGGCCGCGACCCGCCATCCGCGATGACATCAACTGGCCCAAGAAGCCGCACCTGCATGACGCCCCGTCCTCACGGCGAAAAGGCGCTGGGATCGGCCGGATTGAAGATGAGCAGCCCGGGGAGGTCGCGCCGGTATGTCGACCGCACGGTCACCGCGACGTCCTCGGTCTCGCCGAGGAAGAAGCCGGGCGGATCCAGCTGCACCGTCAGGTTCTCGGGCAGGACCGTCGCGGTGATGGTGATGTCGTGCGTGACAGACGCGCCGTCCGCGCTTACCGTCAGAACCGCGGTGGCCGTGAATGTTTCCTTGGCCGGCTGATCTGGGCAGGCAAACCTGACCGTGACGCCGAATCCCGGGCCGCCGTCGACAGGTCCGGGGCCGTCGGCTTCGGACCCGGTCTCCCAGGCGCGGGCCGGGGCGTCGGGATCCTTGACAAGCTGGAGCGTCTCCATGCCAGCGATGCTGAAGAAGCCCGCGTCGTCGCCGGTCAGGCTGGCGGTGGCCGTGCCCACGACGCGGAGTATCGCGCCGGCTTCGCCGGCGGCGGAGTCCCCGGGCACGACGTTAGCCAGGCGGACCGCCGGGGGAAGCGGAAACTGCGGGGCAGGGGGCATGGCGGATACTCCTCGGCGTGAGTCGCTTGATCGCCCTTCCAGAGGCCGCCTGACCCGCGTAGATACAGTCTGTTTCCGGGCACGCCGGCATCGCCGCCTTCGAGCCCGGGGCAGCTGAGCGCCGGTACCATTCGACTGTGTGCAGCGGCCACGATATTAAGGTGAATGTCGATCCGCCCGATGGGGAGCGGCTTCTCACATCGCTGCGGGAGCTGCCTTCGGCCTTGACGGATCACGGCTATCGTTTCGCGACCGGTGTGCCCTGCTCCACCTTCCACGGCATCATCCAGCACTTCAGCGCCACCGCGGCGGCCGGGTACACGCCAGCCGTGAACGAAGGCGCCGCGCTGTCCCTGGCC
>Ga0335078_10016543_pt1 | contig 10948 bp, 14 predicted proteins | sample Lox_Sample_32_FD_206711 | JGI IMG/M metagenome (GOLD analysis project Ga0335078, IMG submission 206711) | Soil microbial communities from Loxahatchee National Wildlife Refuge, Florida, United States - Lox_Sample_3.2 | ecosystem: Environmental > Terrestrial > Soil > Wetlands | place: USA... | reverse complement strand
GGATTTCGAAGATAGCGGATGTCTGGGTACACCCGGGTGTACCCAGACATCCACCATGACGGGAAGCCCGCGGGCCGCGGGGCGATATGCCCGGATTGTCCGGCAACGCCGCCGGCGCATCCCTCACGGACCGTGAACAACCTTCAAAGCGGAGGATAAGTGGCAGAACCGGCGACCGCCGAGGCGCGCTGGCGCTCGCGGTTCGCCGGCGGGACGGGCTTCATCTCGGCGGCATGGGGTGTCGGGGCGATCGCGGGAGGCCTGGTCGCGCTGCGGGTCAAGCCGCGACGGCCGCTCGTCGCCGCGACCCTGCTACCACCCTGATCGCGCTGCCGCCGCCGCCGCTGGCGTTCACCCACTCGGCGGCACTGATCGCGGTGGCGCTGGTGGGTTTCGCGTTCGAGGTCGTGTGGTCGAACAGCATGTTCACATCGACCATTCAGGCGCTGATCCCCGACCAGGTGCACCCGGTCGGTCCGGCTGCGCCGGACGGGCGCGGCGAGTGACAGGCTCCACGACCAGCAGGATGTCGAGGCCGCCTTCCAGGGTGCAGAACTCGGTGCACCGGCTAAGCCGGCCGCAACGCGCAGCAGCCCGAGCTGGTGCTCCCACCCGGCGCGGTGGGTGCCGATGTCGGCGGCCAGGAGGCCGCGGTGCGTGAGAACCACCATCGTGCCGTCGCCGACTGGGGTCAGCACGACCTCGACGGTCGATCCGCCGGGTGGCAGCGTGTCACTGCCGGGGACGCCCCAGCTGAACGAGACGCGGTACGGCGGATTGACGTTGATGTAGGCGCCGCGGGCGGTGACCTGGCCCATGCCGAGCAAGAACACGCCGCCGGGCTGCGGGTCGAGCTCGGCCCGGTCGCCGATCCAGGTGACGATGAGCGCGGGGTCGGTGAAGTAGGGGAAGACGACCTCGGGCGGTGCCATGATGTGCTCGGTCGCGACGATGACGTCGTTGCGGATCTCGGCGGTCACGGCTACCTCTCCGGCGGTCGGGGATGGGCCGTCTCGACGGCCTTCTTCAGGCGGCGCAGGGCGTCGGGCCAGAACTCGGACAGCAGCTCGCGCACCGGCTCCAGCGCCTGGTGGTTCAGGGTGTAGAGGCGGCGGGTTCCCTCGCGGCGCTCGGTGAGGAGGCCGGCCTGCCTGAGCACGCCGATGTGCTGGCTGACCGCCTGCTGGGTGAGGGTGAAGCTCGCCGCGATCTGGCCCGCGGGCAGCTCGGCATGCTGGACGAGGCGCAGGATCTGCCGGCGGTGCGGGTCGGCGAGCGCCCGCAGCACCGCATCGGGTGCCGCGGGCGCCGGCTGCCTCCGCTCGTCCATCGGGCTAGTGTCTCAGGTCCCGAACGGGGTACCGGTGCCGGTCGTGGCGAAGGCCTCGATGCTCCCCATGAAGGACGTCCAGGCGGCGGCGCAGGCCTCCCAGCACTCCAGCCGCGGGGTCAGGCCGGCGTGCCGGAAGCGGAGCTCGGTTCCGGTGCCCGCGGGAATGATGTCGAACTCCATCGTCGTGCCCAGCCACTCCCGCGTGTGCCTGGTGGGCGTGGTCCCTTCAGGCACGACAGGCTCCCAGACCACGCGAGCGGGCCCGGCCTCGAGGACGCGCATCGCGTTGACGCCGTAGTCGCCGAAGCTGGTGACGAGCGTGCCGCCGGCTGTCCCGTCGCCCTCGGTCGGGCCCCACCAGCGGCTGACGCCGGCGGCAGAGGTGAACAGCGCCGACACAGCATCGGGGCTGGCGGGAAGGTTCAGGACCGCGGTGAAGTCCTCGGTCCGCGCGCTGGTGTCGCCGGTCATCCCGGTCTCCTCTCATCTTTACAAGCAATCGCTTGTACAAGTATTTACTTGTAAAGATAAGCGGGGTTCTGACGCATGTCAAGAGGTCGCTGGTTACCGCCGCCGCGCTTCAGGCCCGTCCGCCGAGCGCCACGCGGACCTGCTTGACTGGCTCGGCCTCGACGTCGTCCCAGTAACTTGACCTGGCTCAAATTAGTGCGCAGATTCGTTTCCGCGTCGCCGCGCGAGCCTCGCGAGTACCAGGTCAGTTACCGGCTGCCCGGCCCGTGCGACCCGATCGATGCCGGGCGTGCCCGCGCGCCTGACGATCTCGGTGACGTGGCGATAAATCAGTGCGCGGGCTAGCAGCTGGTCGAGTTCGGGCTAGCAGCTGGTCGAGTTCGGGCTAGCAGCTGGTCGAGTTCGGGCTCGTCGGCGAGCTGGTCGAGTACCGCGGGCAGCGCCTGGCGCCACTGCAGCGCGTCCACCGCCGCGACGGCGAGCGGCAGCCCAGCGGGCCGCTCCAGCGGGGAGAAGTCGATGACGGCGGGCGGCATCCCGTCGGCGAACAGCACGTTCCCCGCGAGGTCCGCGTGGATGAGCTGATCCGGGAGGTTGACCGGCCGCAGCGCGGCCAGCAGCAGCCGTACCTGCCCGGCAAGTTGCCCGGCAGCGAGCCGAGCAGCGCGCCCGGGTCACGCTCGCCCCATGCCACCTGGTCGCCGACCACCCACGGGTTCTCCTCCGCGCTCCTCCACGGCGGCACCGAGATACCGGGCAGCGCGGCGTGCAGCGCCCGGCTTACCGCGATCAGCTCCGGCCAGCGAGGCGAGACGCCCGACCAGTCAGTGTTCCGGCACCACCGCTGGCGCACCGGCCAGCCGTGGCCGGGTCAGCTGGGTTCGTAGATGAAGAACTGATTGGTGTCGGTCCCGTTGCAGGCCGCCAATGTCACCGGATTGTATTGCGGCGGCGCGCCGAAAATGAATGACATGCACGGGTCACCCGACGCGGCATATTGGCTCTGCAGTGCGTAGATCTTGTACCCGCGCGCGGTAGCCAGATAGATGAACTTCCACTGCAGGTAGGTCAGCGAGGTGCCATTGCACCCGCTAGGATTATGCAGGTACACCCAGTCGTCGGCGGCGCTATACGCCAGGCACTCTCCCGAGGTGCTTGCAGAAAGGTCGTATATCACGACGATCGGGCTATTAGCCGCTACCCTAGCCTGGCAGAATACGTCTCCCTGCCCGCCGATAACATGCCCGAAGGTGAGTACGCCGTCGCTGAGGGTTAGTGCCTCGCCCGACGTGGCGTCACCGTTGTCCACGTCGTTGGAATGCCCTAGCTGGAAGTCGGGCCCAAAGCAATTCCCCGAGGACAGGGCCATTGCCTTACCTACTCCTAGGGGAATCGCGAGGGCGACGAGCAGCGCGATTCCGGCCGCCATTCCGATCCATTTTTTACGCACGGTAGTTGTTCCTCCGGACGCCGGGCCTGCACGGCAGTTACCAGACCTCAGCGTAACGCTATCCCCTCGGTGTGGGAATAACCCGGGGCCGCCATAATCAGCCGTAGGCCGATAAAATAAATCACGCAGCATATAAGCCATTTTCCGAAACTATCTCGACCGATCCAGCCGCACAAGGCCATGGTCGTTTTCGTTATTCGAGATTCATGGCGGTCAGTGACCCGAAGGGGTTACCTGCATTCCACCAGCCGCACTTCACTCCTCACCCCGAGGTCTGAGCGGCAAACTAACGTGCTGCTGGGCAGTGCGCGGCTGGCCCCGTGGGCAGCGGCTGACAGGCCGAGGGCAAGGCCTGCCTCCGGCGGCCGCAGGGCCTGCGGCTGAGCAGGCGCGGGAACCGCCGGGCCAGCCACGCCATCCACATGATCGCCGTCACCCAGGTCCGCCACAAGCACAGCGAGGGCCGCGCCTGCTTCGACAAGAGACTGGCCGAGGGAGGGAAAGACCCGCAAGGAGGCCTGCGCGCGCTCAAGCGGCAGGTCAGCGACGCCGTCTTCACGCCGGCCCGGATCATCGCCGCTCCTACCGCCATGTCCTGCGGGCGATCCCGGCTCGCTGTAGACCCCCTGAGCCCGGCAGGTGAGACGATGGGCATGGCAGCCGTCTAGCCCAAGGGGCGGGAGACATGACAACACAGCCAGGGCTCACCGCCAGGCGCCAGGTCGCCGCCGGGATGGCCGAAGCCGCGCGGGCGTGGCTGGCCTGCCTCGATTCCGAGCAGCGGGCGGTGGCCCGCGGCTCAGTCCCGGTGGACGCCGATTCGGACACCGAACGACGCCGGTGGTTCTACACCCCCACTGATCACGGCGGGCTTACCTTGAACCAGCAGCGGCCCGCTCAGCAGCGCGCCGCCATGCGCCTTGTCGCCTCGGGGCTGTCCACCGCCGGGTACGTCACGGTTGCCCTGACCATGGGCCTGGAGAACGTCCTTGACCACACCGAGGGCTTCACCGCGGGTTTCGACCGGGACCGCGGCCGGGACCCGGGCATGTACTACCTGAGGGTCTTCGGCGAGCCCGGGGGATCCCGGCCGTGGGCATGGCGGTTCGGCGGCCATCACGTCTCGCTCAACTACCTCATCGCCGACGACCTGCCGGCCTCCGCGACGCCCTGCTTCATGGGCGCTGACCCAGCGTCCTCGCCCCTCCTCGGCGAGCTGGTGCATCGTCCGCTCGGCCGGGTGGAGGACCTGGCACGAGAACTTGTCAGCTCCCTTCCGCAAGAGCTGGCGGCGCGCGCCGTTCTCCTGCAGAAGGCCCCGCCGGACCTCGTCACGGCCAACCGCAGCAGCGTCTCCGATGGCGACCGGCCGATCCCGCTGACCGGGATCTGGCGCGGCCGGCGCTTCCTCGATCCAGCCGAGCAGGCACGTATCCAGGCCGCGAGCGACGCCATCGACGCGGCGGCCGGGTTCGACGAGAGCGACCACCGGGCCGTGGAATTCACCGCCAGCCCCAAGGGGCTGCCCGCCGCCGAACTGGACGACAGCCAGCGTGCCCTCCTGCGCGCGCTGCTCGGCACCTACTTCGGCCGCGTCCCGGACGGTGTCTCGCCGCTGGGGGACTACCACGGCACGGCCCTCGACGCCGTGCACGTCGCCTGGGCCGGGTCCCTCGATCCAGGCCAGCCCCACTACTACCGGATACAGGGCCCGCACCTGCTGATCGAATGGGACAACACCCAGCGCGGTGCCAACCACGCGCACTCGGTGTGGCGCGACCCCTCCCGCGACTTCGGACTCGACGTCCTCGCCCTCCACCACCGCCTCCACCACTGACGCCGGGACCGCCGCCGGCAACGTTTCGCGCCTTCAAGTACTGGCTCGCGGGCTTACCGGTAAAATTCCTGCCAGCGGGTAAACTTTTCACCCGGCGTAAACAAAAGGCACCCTGGCCGTCTTTTTCCTACTTGCCGTGAAATGTTTGCCCGTAACTCCGGCGGCACCGCCCCGCGCAGGCACCGAAGGGCAAAGCGGGACTGCGGCAGACCTCATACGCGACAGTCACGGTTCTTGACGAGAAGACGCCGCGGGTAACTGCGCTCGCCGAGCGCATCGCCGCGTTTCACCACGGCGCCGCGATGGCAGCCGTCAACGCTGAGCGGCGCGCTCAGGCTGAGCCTGATGTCGCGTTCACGCACTCGGCGTTCGTGCTGTGCTGGTCATCGGCGCCGCAGATACCAAGGCGGTCAGGGCGCACGGCGGCCGGGGGAGTCTCTAACGGCGACGCGCCAGCCAGACCGTATGCCCTCCGCAGTCGGGGTCCTCGGCTGTGTGGGCCACGACGTCGAAACCGTTCCGGTCGAGCAGCAGGCGGTATTCGCCGGCACCGAGGCTCGCATGGTAGAGAGGCTCCCCTTGGAGCGTGCCGATCGCTTCCCCGGCGGCAGGGCCGCTCGTGAACAGCAGCGGGGCACCCGGCAGGGCATGGTCGCGGAAGACGGGAAACATCGGCCGCTGCTCATCAGGAGCCAGGTGAAAGAGGCCGTCCCAGGCGATATCGAGCACCGTCGAGCCAGGGACGAGCATGGCCGCCATGCCCGCAACAGGCCGGTCCTGGGTCGCTCCTGCCTCCGCCATCTCACCAAGGACGGTTCAGAAGTGACTCCAGGAAAAGGAGTCCTTCCATGCCGGATCTCCGGACGCGAACCCCTCGAAAGCCGCTACGACATCGGCGAGGCTGGCAGCCAGGGTCCGGGGGTGGGCCGGAAACCGCCCAAGCAACTCCTGAATAAAGCCTTGCACCCTGCCATCAGCGCTCACCGGGCTGGTGTTCCCCGCCGTGACGTCAGAGGGAACACCGAGAGGTTTCGGAGGGCGGGAGCCGCTCCGCTTGCCGCCTCAGTACTGTGACTTCGTATGACCGGCACCGAGATCGAGATCACCGCAGAGCTGGTCCGCGGCCTGCTGCAGGAGCAGCATCCAGACCTCGCGGGGCTGGCCATCCTCGAGGTGGCGGGCGGCTGGGGCAACCAAATGTGGCGTCTCGGGGACGAGCTGGCCGTGCGCATGCAGCGTATGGACCGCACCCCGGAGCTCCAGCTCAAGGAGCGGCGGTGGCTACCTGTGCTGGCCCCGCTCCTGCCGCTCCCGGTGCCGACCCCGGTGCGGTTCGGTGAACCGTCCGAGCGCTTCCCCAAGCACTGGACCGTGATGACGTGGGTTCCCGGCGAGCCGCTTGACCACGGCTCGATCAGCCGCGGCGCCGACGCGGCCGACACTTTGGCAGGCTTCCTTCAGGCGCTCCATGTGGCGGCGCCCGCCGAGGCGCCGGTCGCTAGAGACCGCCGTGCCCATCCCAGGGATTGCACGAACGGCTTCGAGAACTTCCTCCGGGCCGTTGCTCCCGACGACATCGCTGCCGACGTCCGGGCGGTCTGGGAAGACGCCGTCGCGGCCCGGGCGTGGGAGGGCCCGCCGGTGTGGGTGCACGGGGATCTCCATCCCGCGAACGTCGTCGTCTCGGACGGGACGCTCTCCGGCGTCATCGACTTCGGTGACATGTTCGCCGGCGATCCGGCGTGGGACCTCGCCGCCGCTTGGGTGCTGCTGCCTGCGGGCACGGCTGCACGGTTCTTCGACATGTACGCGCATGCAGATGAGGCGGCGATCCGGCGCGCCCGCGGCCTGGCCGCCATGAAGAGCCTCTTCCTGATGCGCATGGGGCAGAACGGAGACCGGGGTCTTCCCGGAGGCAAGCCTCACTGGGGACCTGCAGGCCGGGCGGCACTTGATCGTGTTCTGAAGGGCGTTTGACGCACGCTGCGCTGAACCTATTGTCGATCTTGTTGAGGCCCCCACTCGGCAGCCTGCCTTCGCGGTTCATAGATCGCCACGCGTGGTGGGGATGCCAAGGCCCACGGCCGCATCCGGACGGGCTCACTCGATGACGACGACCAAGCCGAGGACCTCGACAGCTACAAGCCGGCTGGCGTGCACGGGTCAGCGCCAGCGAGGACCGCTGGTCTTATCGCGGTCGCTGTGCCAGGGCGCCGGGCAGGTGGATGACGGAGCCGCCCAGAAGGAGGGCGGGGCCAGCGCTGCCGGGTTGGCGGAGTTCGATGACACCGGCGTTGGGGACCAGGTAGCGGTCGGCGAAGCCGCGGAAGCTGCGCATCTGGCCTTGGTCCGGCGTGGTGACGCCGGTCAGCAGAGACCACGCGACGGCCGCATAAACAGCCCGTGGGTGAACACCACGACCGGCCCGGATACCTGCGCGCTGAGCCGGCTCAGGAAGTCCGTGGCGCGCCCGCGCAGGCCGGCGAGGTAGGTGAACTCCTGGACGGGCCACTCCTGGCACTCGGCGGCGGGGAACCGGCTGATCGTGGGCTGCGCGCCGTCAGCGGCACTCGCCGCGCAACTGGCCGCGAGCGCCCGCCGCCTGCCTGCGCTGCGCTGCGGTACGGGATGGACAATGGACGGGTGATCGAGGTTGACCCGGGGCGCTTCGAGGAGATGGTCGCCTCGGCGCTGGACGGGCTGCCGGAGGAGCTCGGGCGGCTGATGAGCAACGTCGCCGTCACGGTGGAGCACGGCACCGGACCGCCCGGCCTGCTGGGGCTCTACCAGGGCGTGCCCTTGACCAGCAGGACAACCGGGTACGCCGGGGTGCTGCCCGACCGGATCACCATCTACCGCCTGGCGATCTGCTCGATCTGCCAGACCGAGCAGGAGGTCGCCGGGCAGGTCCGCCAGACCGTCATCCACGAGGTCGCGCACCACTTCGGCATCGATGACAGGCGCCTGAGCGAACTGGGCTGGTGACACTGCCACCGTGCCGTGCTGCAGGCGCGAGACGACAGGATCCGCCGGGCGCTGCACTCACTCGATCACCTGCTGAGCGATTCAAGGGGAGCCACGATGGCACTTGGCGAGGCGGCCGCCCCGGCCGTCACCGACGAGCGCAAGCTCGCTGCGCAACTGTTCAACGACACTCAGGCGCTGCTGGAGAAGGAGCACCGGACGCCAGAGGATGACGACCGCATGGTGCACATGGCCCACGCCTCCCGCTTCCATGGGGACAACGTAGGTGATGACCAGAACCGGGCGATCGGTGAATGGCAGGTCGCCCGTGTCTACTCAGTGCTCGGGCGCGGCGAGCCGGCCCTCTTCCACGCGCGCCGGTGCCTGGACTACGCCAGCCGGCCCGTAACTGCCCGCCGCAGCCGCTCCTGCCCGCCGTCCCCCGCAGGCCCGGCTGGCCGCCTTCTGGGTCCGCTGGGCCGGAGCTGGGCACCGTATCCCAAGTCCGGTGATATCAGTGCAGGCAGAACTCGTTGCCTTCGGGATCGCGCATGACGTAGGTGAGCGGCCCGCGGTCATCACGGGTCGCGATCAGCTCGGCGCCGAGCCGGGTCAGCCGGGCGGCCTCCTGCGCCTTGCGGCCGGGCTCGACGTGGATGTCGAGGTGAACGCGGTTCTTCGCGGCCTTGCCTTCGGGCACGCGCTGGAAGAACAGCCGCGGCTCGGTGCCGCTGGGGTCGCGGCATGCCGCGACGTCGCGGAACGCTGACCGGCCGCCGATGACGATGCGGTCCCGCGCCGGCATGCGCCCCGTCGCGACGAGCTGGTCGACGAGGCCGGAGTGATCCTCGACCTCGCACCCGAGGACGTCCGCCCAGAACGCCGCCAGAGCGTGCGGGTCCGCCGCGTCGAAGGTCACCTGGGTTCTCATAGCGCCTCTTTGCCAGCGGGCAACCCGGGGAGGGCGGCCGGGCAGGCCGCAGCGCCGCGTCTGCGACGCTGCGCACAGCCTACGCCGCCGGCGGGAATGCCGGCCTCGGCGGGCTGGCCCAGGCTGGTCATTGCCAGCCCAGATCGTCGCGGATTGTAGTCACCGTAGGTGACCACTGCCGTTGGCCGTGCCGCAGCTGGCAGCGCTTGCTATTCGGCAGGGATCTGATAGGCGCCGGTCCCTTGAAAGAGAAATCGTTTGTCACGTTATGTAGTGCCATGCGTGCATTTGGCTGCTAACTTGGGAGGTGGCAGTTCCCCACGGCTGGCTGGTTGGGCTGCGGCGACCCTGGATAAGCCGGCAGGCCCATTGAGTCGGTCGCCGGGGCTGAGGCGAGTGAATCCCAGGCGCAGCGGACGGGCGTGATGCGGACAGGCCAGGTGTTTGTTTCCCACACCTCTGACATGGATGAGTTCCCCGAGCGCCGGTCATTTGTGCAGGCTGCGCTTGACGCTGTGAGCCGGGCTGGCATGGCGCCGGTCGATATGCGCTACTTCGCCGCACGCGACGGCAAGCCGGCTGACTACTGCCGGCAGCGGGTCCGCGAATGCGAGGTCTACGTTGCGGTGATCGGGTTCCGGTACGGGTCGATGGTGCCGGGCGGGGCGGTGTCCTACACCGAGCTGGAGTTCGATGAGGCTGGCACTGCCGGCCTGCCCCGCCTTGTGTTCTTGCTCGATGAGCCTGTCGGTATGCCGGCCACGCTGGCCGGTGCGGACCGGGATGCGGCGGAGGGGTTCCGGCAGCGGCTTCGCAGTGCCGGGCTGGTAGTCCGCGCCTTCACCTCACCTGCCGCTCTAGAGCTTGAGGTGTTCCACGCGCTGACAGAGGCGAGCGTGCTGCCGGCGGCCCGGGGGGCCCGGGGGACGGTGCTTGCGCTGCCAGCCGGGAGCGGGGTTCCCGGGCCATTGCCCAGGGGCATTGCCGCTGCGACGCGCACGCTGCCGCGCGACATCGCCTCGTTCACCGGGCGGGAGCCGGAAATCGAGTCGATCCTGGCGGCCGTGGCGGGCGCTGGGGCGAGCGGCGTGGTGGACATCTGCGCGATTAACGGGATGGCGGGGATCGGTAAGACCGCCCTTGCGGTGCACGCCGCGCACCGGCTGGCAGGCCGGTTCCCGGACGGGCAGGTCTTCCTGCAGTTGCACGGGCACACGCCGGGCCACCGGCCCGTCGATCCTGCTGACGCGCTGGCCAGCCTGCTGCGGGCCTCCGGCATCGCTGCCCAGGATATCCCGGACGGGCTGGAGCCTCGGGGCATGCTATGGCGCGATCGCCTGGCGGGCATGCGCATGCTCCTCGTGCTTGATAACGCGGCAGGCAGCGGGCAGGTGGCCCCGCTGCTGCCCGGAGACGGGGAGTGCCTGGTGCTGATCACCAGCCGCCGTCACCTGGGCGACCTGCCCGGCACGGTCACTGCGGTGCTGCTGGACGTGCTGACGCCTTCGCAGGCGGCGCAGATGTTCACCCGGCTGGCCCCGCGTGCCGCGAGCAGACCAGACGAGGTCGCGGAGGTGGTGCGGCTGGCCGGGTTCCTGCCGCTGGCGATCTCGCTGCTGGCCCGGCTGTTCGCCAGGCACCAGTCCTGGACGCTGGCCGACCTGGCCGCCGAGACCCGGGCGAGCCTGCTGACCCTGGCCGCGGAGCACGACAGCGTCGCCGCCGCGTTCGAGGTGTCCTACCAGCACCTAGACCCCGCCAGGCAGCGGATGTTCCGCCTGCTGGGCCTGCACCCGGGTCCCACCACCGACTGCTACGCGGCCGCGGCGCTGGCCGCAACCAGCGTGGGGGAAGCCACCGGGCTGCTTGACGGGCTGCACGGGGAGGGGCTGCTGACCGAGACCGGTCACCGCCGGTACGGGATGCATGACCTGCTGCGCCGCTACGCCCGCGACCACGCCG
>Ga0335078_10016542_pt1 | contig 10949 bp, 7 predicted proteins | sample Lox_Sample_32_FD_206711 | JGI IMG/M metagenome (GOLD analysis project Ga0335078, IMG submission 206711) | Soil microbial communities from Loxahatchee National Wildlife Refuge, Florida, United States - Lox_Sample_3.2 | ecosystem: Environmental > Terrestrial > Soil > Wetlands | place: USA: Florida... | reverse complement strand
GAAACCGTTTCGCGGCCGGCATCATTTTGGGGGATGAGTTCTCGGATTACGTGTCCGGCGAGTTCAGCTATCTTTATCATGACGGCCACCCTTTCCTTCAGACTCCTGGAGTGAAGTCCGACATACAGGGCAATTCCGATGCGCTGACTTGTCAGTTACTGTTCCATTTCAAGAAGCGCGAGCGTCGTTTGCGGCCCTTTCTGGCCGGAGGTTCGGGCGCCAAGGAATACGTCATCGCCGGCCCGGAGCCGTTTCCACAGCCGATTCCGCAAATCGCCAGCCTCACTACCAACGATGTATGGAAAGTGGTGTTCAGCGCCGGCGGGGGCGTCACGTTCCGCCTGATTCCGCACATGCTGCTGCGCGCGGAATTCCGCGACTACATTACTACGTTCCCCAGACAGCAGATCGTCCCCGCTACGCACAATACGGCACGCGGGATCTTTGAGCAGTTCACCCCGCTATTCGGCGTCAGCTACACCTTCTGATCGGACCCCGTGGGGCAGGTTGTCAACCTGCAGGCGGACTGTCAATCGGCCATTCCCCTGACCTCGCGGCGGCGCACCAGCGTGGTGTGCGGCGTTACACTCGGTTTATGGGGTATTTCGGAGTTGTCGCTCTGTTTGCCTTCCTGGGGCCCGAGGCTCCGCCCGCGTCCCTGCCGGCCGGGTGGAAGGTGCTCAAAGATCCCAAGGGCGCCTGCCAAATCACAGTCCCAGCGGACTGGGATGCCTCCTCGGAGCGAGCCGGCTGGGCCGTCCTGAAGGACTCCACCACGGCTATCGCAGTAGTCACCAGCCAGCCGGGCCAGGCCTTGAAACCGCTATCGGAGTCCATGCTGAAGATGTTGCGCATACCCAAGGAAAAGGTCTTCGGGAACTCGGCCAGGCGCATCTATTATCAGGACAAAATCGCCGCCAGTCCCTCGGATGCGAACGCTTTCACCGTAGTGGTGCCGGGGAAAGCGGGCACCTGCAGTTCGCGCGTCGTCTTTCTGCCCGAAGTTACCGACGAAACCGCCCGCAAGATCGTCCTCAGTGTCGGCCCGGCGCCGGAATAGCGGGAAGGCGGGTGCGGCGTGAGCTCATCCATGGCGTCCACCACCCGCCGCGCGGCCTGGCGGCGGCTGTTCCCACCCGGCCCTGCGCCCCTGGCAGCGCTTTCGCCGGATGCCCGGGCCGATGCGCGGCGCGCCGCTGGGTTGATTCTGGCCGCCCATCGCGGCTATCTTGCGGAATTCAACGAACTGACCGCCAAAGCCAAAGAGATGTTCGAAAACAGGGCGTGGACGCAAGGCGCCCTGGATGCCGGCCGCCGCGTCCAGCTTTACCGCGACGCGGTGAACGGGACCTGGCGGAAACTCCAGCGGCTGTTTCCGGACCGCGCACTCGGCCGCGAGTTTTGGATGGGCGCGCGGCAGGCCTTCCTGGAAGAGGCCTTCGACGATTATGAGAACGACATCGCGCTCACCTTTTTTTACTCCACCATGCGCCTGGCCTTCGACCAGCACGACACGCCAGTGGAATACGCGGACGACGGCTTGGCCGAGCGGTCGCATGTGCGGAACTCGCGCCCGGTCTGGAGGTCATACCGTGCCGGCCCAAAACCCTTGATCCGGTCTGTGGTCGAGGTGCTGCAGAACTGCGGCTTCCGCGCACCCTTCGAAAATGCGGAACGGGACGCGGCCCTGGCGGCTGGACGCCTGCTCGCGGAATGGCGCGGGCAGATCGGCGGGGGTTCTCCGCGCGATCTGCAGATGCTGGAGCCGCTGTTCTTTCGCGACCGGGAGGCCTACCTGGTAGGCAAGCTGCGCGCCGGCGCGCGCGAGCTTCCGGTGGTCTTCGCCCTGCGGCATGCGGAGCGCGGCATTACCGTCGATGCCGTGCTGGCGGGCAAGGAAGACATGCGCAATATTCTGTTCGTCTCCACGCGCTCCACCTTCCACGTCCGTACTGACGCCTACCGCGAAGTGCTCGCCTTTCTCGATACGCTGGCCCCCGAGCGCGGCCACCCGGCCATGTGCGCCGTGCTGGGTTTTACGCACCCGGCGCGCGTGGCGCTGAACCAGCGCCTGCGCCGCCATCTGCGGGAAACCGGCGAACGCTTCACGCCCACGCCGGGACGAGTGGGCATGGCCATGATCGTGTTTTCGCCCCCTTCGTTCCCTTATGTGTTCAAGGTCATCCGGGACTTCTCCTCCAAGCAGGCATGGATGGGCAGGACGCACATCATGGAAACCTACCGCTGGGTTCACGAGATGAACCGGGGACGCCTGATGCTGGATGCCTGGCTCTACCGCAACCTGCACTTCCCGCGCGAGTTCTTCGACGAGCGGGTGTTGCGGGAGTTGGCGGCCAACGCGCCCTCGAGCGTCCGGCTGGATGGCGACACAGTGGTCCTCAAGCATGTCTACGCGCAGCGGCGCGTGCTGCCGCTGAGCACGTTTTTCGAACAGGTGCGCGACCGCGCCGCGCGCCAGCGGGCTATCGATGCCATGGGCGCATTTGTCAAGGACCTGGCCGGGATGGGCTTCTTCATGAGCGACTGTTACGGCCTTCCGTGCAACACCGGATTGACGCATGCCTCCAACGTGGCCCTGTTCGACTTCGACGACCTGGGGCCAATCCTGCGCCAGCGGTTTCGGGAAACACCGCCGCTCGGCGAGCAGGACGAATTGCTCTGGAATACCGAAACCGATGGCGCCTGGTTTTCCGTTGGGGAAAATGACGTCCTGGTGGACGAATGGGAACGTTATCTGGGTGTTCCGCCCGACTTACAGAACTATTTCCGCGAGAGGCACGGCGACCTGTTTACCGTGGATTACTGGGAGCAGTTGCAGCACCGCATCCTGGCCGGTAAGTTGCACTTTGTGACTCCCTATCCGCCGGAAAGGCGCTTGCGAACCGCTTGACACGCGTCCGGGCGACCGAATAACATCGACCTGCAATGCATAGACGAACCTTCTGCGCGCTTCCCCTCGCGGCGCTGCCCGCTTGGCCGCAAGCCGACCCGGGCGCGCCCGCCGCCGCTATCGAACGCTGGAAAGACCTGCGCTTCGGAATGTTCGTCCACTGGGGTCCGGTGAGCATTGTAGGCACCGAGATCAGTTGGTCCCGGGCCGGCGAGCGGCGCGGGCGGCACGATGCCCACACCGGCAACGTCCCGGTGGAGATCTACGACAATCTCTACCGCATCTTCAACCCGGTGAAGTTCAATCCCGATGAGTGGGTGCAACTGGCGAAAGACTCGGGCATGAAGTACCTGGTGTTCACCGCCAAGCACCACGACGGCTTCTGCGAGTTCGATTCCGAGCTCACCGATTATAAGATCACCAGCCCGCGCTCGCCGTATGGCAAGGACATCGTGCGGCAAATTGCGGATGCCTGCCATCGCGGCGGAATCGAGTGGGGCGTCTACTACTCGCAACCCGACTGGCATCATCCCGACTACCGCAACGGCGCGGCGCACGCAAAATATATCGCATACCTGCACGGGCAGGTGCGCGAATTGCTGACCCACTACGGTAAGGCCGGCATGTGGTTCTTCGACGGCCTGGACGGCGTGGCGGCGGACTGGGACGCGCCGCGGCTGATCCGCATGATGCGGCAGTTGCAGCCCGACCTGGTTATCAACGATCGCGCCGGCATCCCGGCCGATTACGATACTCCCGAGCAGGAGATCGGCACGTTCCAGAACAAGCGGCCCTGGGAGACATGCGCCACTGTGGGCCAGCAATGGGCGTACAATCCGGACGAGGCCCTGCGGCCCATCGAGGAGTGCCTGCGCGGGCTGGTGTGCTGCGCCATCGGCGACGGCAACCTGCTGTTTAATGTAGGTCCGCGGCCCGACGGGATGATCGAGGAATCCCACGCGGACCGGCTGCGCGAAATGGGCGAGTTCCTGAAGAAGTACGGCGATAGCATTTACGGCACGCGCGGCGGTCCCTTCGTCGCCCCCGACGAGAAGAAGCGGCCAGCCGATGCGCAGCATTTCAGGCTGGCGGAAGGGCAGTGGTGGGGCGGCAGCACGCACACCGGAGACGTCATCTACCTGCACATCCTGCGCTGGCCAGCCGATACGATCGAGTTGCCGGCGATCGCCCGGCGCATCGTGCGCCACAGCGTGTTGACGGGCGGCAGGGCGGAGGCGCGGCAGTCCGCCGCAGGCATCCAGGTGCGCGTGCCGGCGGCCCACCGGCATGCCGTCGATACCATCGTCAAGCTGGAGCTCGACGGTCCCTCAGGGAGCATAAAAGAGAGCGCGAGGGGTCGCATGATTGCCGGCTGATTGGGAGGCTGGCCGTCACCATTACGCTACCTAATCCCTCAAGGCCTTCATCGATGAGCAGCTCACCAACAAGAGATACAGCAAATGTGAGCGAATATTTCCGCTTCCTTCTATGCGGTGCGCAGAAGGAAGAAGAAGACGCCCGGCTGGAGGCGCTGCTGCTCAAAGCGCAAGCGCGTGGGACTGCCGCGAAGCACAGGTTACGGAAGAAGCGCCCGTGAGACGCGCCCGAAGTGGACGCAGTCGAGACCTCGGTCGGCCAGCTATGGCGCATGCCCGGGATGGACCGCCCCAGCGCAAGGCAAGGTCAATCCTCTCCTCCCGCCTAAGGCAGGGTCTGGAAAAGGCCGGCCTGGACGCCGGCCGCAGGACTGGAGTCCCGCCCCAGCACAACCTACGCCGCTTTCCGGCCGTTGGCGATTTCGATGGCCTTCTTCAGCAGCGGATCTTCCTGCTTGTGCTCGGGCTGATCCGGAACCACCTGTATCGGCTCGTCGTTTTCGTCGAGTTCCACCTGGGCTTCGGGCTCCGACATCACGGTCTCCGGGGTGACGCCCACATCCTGGATGGCTTTGCCATCCGGCGAATAATACTTCGCCACCGAGAGGATGATGGCGGCGCCGTCATCCATAGTGATGGCTTTGCGCAGAGAAGCGTCGCCGTAAGTCCGCTCGCCCACCAACTCGGCGCGCTTGTCGTCCATTAAGGCGGCCGCGGCGATTTCCGCGCCGTCCGCCGTGCCCCGATTGGTGATCACCACCAGCGGCAGCGTGGTGATGTCCTTGGCGGCGTCCGCCTCAAAATCCTGGCGCGCCACCTTCTGGCCCTGCAAATAGGTGATCTCGCCTTTGGCCAGGAACAGGTTGGCCAGCGCGATGCCATCCTGCGGCCCGCCCACCGCGCAGTTCCGCAGATCCAGGATCAGCTTCTGCGCCCCCTGCTTCTGCAATAACTCTACCGCGGCCGCGACTTCCTTCACTTTGCCCGGCGCCAGCGTGCCCGGCTGAATGTAGCCGATATTGTCCGGCATCATCTTCTGGGTGACCGGGAGATACACGATGTCGGCGCGCGTCAGCTTGATCTTCTGCGGCTCCGGCCGCCGCACCCGCACCACCGTCAGTTCCACACTGGATCCGGGGTCGCCCTCCAGCAGCAGGCTGGCATAAGCCAGAGGCATGTCCCGCGTGGCCACGCCGTTGATGGTCTCCAGCATGTCGTTGGTGGCCAGCCCCGCCTTGGCAGCCGGCGATCCGGGGGTCACGCCCACGATGCCGACGAATCCGAATTTCTTGGCCAGCACCATGCCCACTCCGGCCTTGTGCGCGTCCTTGTTCTTCTGGTAGTCCTTGTACTGATCGGCATTGAGATAGCTGGCGAACGGATCGACCGATTCGAGCAGTCCATTCAAAGCGCCCAGGGTGACGCTCTTCATATCCGGCTCTTCCACGTATTCGCTCTTGATGCGGTGCAGCACTTCGGTGTACACGCCGAGCTGCGGATAGGGCCGGTCGGTTGATGCGCCTCTGCTCAGCACGTTGCCTAAAACCAGCAGGAGCATGACGCATGTGGAGGTGGTGACCACCAGGTATTTGATACGGCTGTTCATATGGTTGGAACCTGTTGCAAATCGGGGGACCCGCAGCCATTATAGCAGGTGGGACTTGCCTCCTGGCCTGTCCATAAGGATGCCCTGCACGATTAGACGGAGATCAGGCGGCTTTGGTTGCCCGGCGCGGCCTTCGCCTGGCGGCCGCCTGCCGGCGGGCTCGGCGATGGGTTCGCCTGCTCGCCGTGGCTCTCCTCCGTACGGAAACCGTGCGGACCGTGTGCGCGGTGGCCGTCCGGATCGCCGGAGCGGGCGCGGCGAGGGGAACCGCGAAGATCCCGGGGATTCGCGGTCCCGGCAACTGTATGGGCAACTCCGGCGGGAGCGCCTCGGCCAGCGTGGCTGTCCCGGTGGCCGGCGGGAGCGCGGCGCTGGCCTCCGCGGCTTTCGGCTCGGTCATCAACGGTCGACCCCGCTTGGCGTTCGGCGCGGACTCCAGCATCGCCATGATCGTGCCGGTGGCCTGGCCAAGGTCGATGCGGGCAATATTATGGTTGAACAGCGCGGCGATCCGGTTGTCGTTGGCGCGCTCCAGGCGCGTCTGCGCGTCGGTGACCTCCAGGCTGCTGGCGACGCCCGCCTCGTAGCGCCGCCGGGCCTGGGTAAACTCGCTCTGCGCCAGCGCCAGTCCGGCTTCCGCTACTTTGGCCTGCTCCTCGGCCGAATGCAGGCTATCCAGAGCCATGCGGACTTCCAACTCGATCTGCTCATGCAGATCGTTGGTGCGCACCCGCTCCTGGCGGAATTGGGAGGCGGTTTCGGCGCGACGGGCGTCCCGTCGGCCGCCGTCGAAGATGGGCACGCGCAAGGACATCCCGTAATCCCGCGTGGGCAGCATGGCCACGGTGTCGCCGTTGACGCCCGTGGAGCCGTAGTCGGCATAAGCCACCAGGCTCGGCAGGCGTTCGGACTTCACGGCATTGGCGTTCAGCCGGGCCGCGGCTTCGCGCTCGGCTTGCGCTTTGACATCCGGACGGTTCTTCCAGGCCTGGCTCTCGGCTTGCTCCACGGTGATGGCATCCACCGGCTCGTAGCTGAGTTTGTCGGTCAGTTCCAACTCCGTGGCCAGGTTGAGGCCCATCGCCCGCAACAACTGCAGGTGCGCCTTGCTGCGCTCGTTCTGGACCACCAGCAGGCGCTGCCTTTCATTGGCCAGCTGCACATTGGCGCGCGTGACCTCGATGCCCGTACCGGTGCCCGCGATTTTCTGATTCTCCGCCTGCTTCAAAATGGCCTCGGCCAGCCCCACGTCGGCCTGATAGGTTTCCACGTCGGCATCCGCGCGCAGGGCCGCCAGGTACGCTTTGGCCACCGCCGCGGAGACCGAGTTGTCGGTGTTGTTGCGATCGCTCTTGGCCGCGCGGTACGCGGCGCGCGAGGATTGATAGCGGCGGATGTTGCTGAAGTCGAAAACGCTCTGGGTCAGCCGGGCGCGCACGTCCACCGAGTTGAAGGGGCCCACCACACGCGGGATCTGGTTGGCGATGTCGCCCAGCAGAGGCGCTTCGGCGGTGTTCAGCACGCCGCATATCAAAGGAGTGGCCGTGCACGGCGGGGGATTCTTGGCCGCCCCCAGTAGGGTGTCGGTGGCGGCCAGGTCCAGGCCCAGGGCGGCCAGGCTGCGCATGGCGGTGGTCTGCGCGGCTTGCGTTTCGATATCGGGCAGCAACGCGGAGCGCACTTCGGCGGAGCGGGATTTGGCCTGGCGAAGACTCTCGTCGGAAAGCTGGATGTAAGTGTTGCCTTCCGGCGAAAGCGCTAACTCCACGGCGCGCTTCAGAGTCAGTTGCAACGGGCCGCGATCCGGCGCGCCTTCTCCGGCGGAACAAAGCAACGGCGCTGTGACTAACAAGGGCAGCAGAGACCATCTGTGCATCGAACGCTCCTCTTACTGCATAAGTTGCATACAACTTATCGCGGTACTCAGGTACGGAGTTTAACATCGAACTTAGTAACGAGAGTTATGCAGTCCAAAGAAACTTGTGGGGCAGGTTGTAAACCTGCGGCCGATTGTCAATCGGCCTGCCCCGCCGCGTCGCAGTGTGTTCTGATACAATCGGGTTGCACAAATGTCCACTGTCAACGGCCAGCCGCGGCTCACGGTTGCGGACCTGGCCGCCCGCTGCCGCGGCCAATTTATTCCGCTCACCAACACCTTCTCCTATTTCTGTACTCCTTCCATGGCGGAAGAGGATTTGCGGCAGTATTTGCACGATCCCATCGCAGCTCTCTCGCCCCTGATTTGCGCCGATCTGGGCGCCGTGGGGCTGGCGCTGGTGCCCTACCTGGAGAAAGGCAATGGCCGCGCCGGTGACATCGTCAGTTTCGAGAAACCCGCGGAGGGGCGCCAGTTGACCTCCGCGCGCGCGACGGCCGGCGGCATGACCATCCTGGTGCTGGCGACCAAGGACGAGGACATCGCCAACTACCACTATACCTTTTACAACGCGCTGGCCGCGCTGATTGCGGACACCTGGCAGTTCGGTCCGCGGGAGAGCTTCTACCAGCAACTGCGCGAGGAACTCCGCGCCGAAGTGCATGGCGAGGTGGACGAGCGGAGCTGGCATCTGAAGCAGGCCCTGGTCCGGCGCCAGACCAACATCCGCAAGGAGACCAAACTGTTTCGCGACTACGCCCGGCAGGCGTTTGAAGACACCCTGACGCTCTATCTGCACGGCACCTGTTGCGATATCGACGTGGAGACCGGCCCGCGCCAGATGCCCAGCCGCTACCTGCGCAAACGCCTGGAACTGCTGGCTTCTTTGTACCCGCCGCCGTCAGGTTACGCCGTTTTCCCCGACCAGGCTAAGAAGCGGTAACAGGGCGAGAATCCGCCGATCCCCCTATTGTTGCGGACGCTTGGCCTGCTCCATCGCAATCTGGTTGATGTGCGCCAGCGCCTTGGCTCCCGACGCCCCTTCGATGGCTTTCACCGCGATGTCCTGCACCTGCTGCTTGGCTTCCGCCACCTGCTTCTCGAGCGCCGCAATCTGCGCCGCCTGCCGCGCGATGGTGTCTTCCATCGTCTTTACCTGCAGGATCGCCAGGCGCTTCTCCGTGTCGGCTTCCTTCTTCAGCAGCAGGATCTCCTGCGCGAATTTCTGTTCCGCCGCCTTGGCCGCCAGCGCCGCCGCCTTCTCCGACTCCGTCTTCACGCTCTCGGGGAAATCCTCCGCTTCCTTGCGCAGCCGCAGCAATTCCTGCTCCTGCTCCTTCAACGCGGCCTCACGCTGCTGCCAGCTCTTTTCGAGTATCTCCTGCCGCTCCTTGTTTTTCTTCTCCTGCAGACGCTGATCCTCTTCGTATTTGTCCTGCGCCTTCTTGCGCTCCAGGTTCTTCTTGTATTCGTACTCCTCGATCTCCCGCGCGCGCGCCTTCTTCAGATTTTCTTCCTGCTCCTTGCGCTCGCGCTCGCCGTCGCGGGATTCCGCCTCCCAGGCCGCCCGCTGCTCCGCGATTTCGGCTTCCAGCCGCTCCTTCTCGCGCGCGTGATCCTGCACCATCTGGTCGAGCGCCGTGGCCGCCACGTCGATCTTGTGCAGCCGCTCCAGTTCGGTGCGCTCCAGGCTGACGGCTTCGCGCACCGCGGAAAGCCGCTCCACTTCCTCCACCAGCTTTGCGGACAAGTCCGCCAGCGCCTTGGAAATCTCCAGTCCCAGGCCGGAGATCCGCTGCACCACGCCTTCCACCGTGGTGCCTTCTACACTTTGGCGGACCTCGGCCGCGCGCAACCGGGCGGCCTCCTCGGCCTTCGCATCGGACGACTCCCGGGCCGCCTCCGTCTCTTGCCGGATCCCGGCGAATTCTTCCTGTATTTCGGTCTTGGCGCGTTTGGCACGCACCGGGGGTTTGGTTGTTTTAGGCATTTTCGCGATCAGCATAACAGATCTGCAATCGCCCGTGCATGTTTTTATCGGCGTTCATCGGCGGCCAATATTGGTTTTGGTTCTCGCGTTTGCGGGAAACTAAGTGTCTCTTCGGTGAAGCCTTAAGCGAATTTACGCGTACGGAAACTGGCTCACCGGCCGATGAGCCAGACATGGTTCCAGTTACGCCCCGCGCCTTCTCTGCCCAGGCGCGCCTATACCTTGCCGCCGCGCTTTGCGTTGGCGCGAGCGTGTTTGCCGTGCCGGCCGCCGCTGCGCCGGGCCAGACACTCCCAAACCACGTGCCGCAGGCCGTCGGACAATCGCGGCGCTTAGGTCCGCTGTCCGGCGCGGCTCGGATGAATCTGGCTATTGGCCTGCCGCTGCGCAACCGCCAGGATCTCGACCTGTTTCTGGAGCAGGTTTCAGATCCGCGAAGTCCAAACTACCGGCGCTATCTGAGTGCCAGCGAGTTTGCCGCGCGATTTGGCCCTACCCAGGCCGATTACGACAAATTGATCGGCTTCTTTCAGGCGCATGGCCTGGCGGTATCGGGAACGCACCCGAACCGCATGATCCTGGACGTCACCGGGCCGGTTTCGGCAATCGATCAAACGCTGCATGTCAATATGACAGTTTGGGAGCACCCCACGCGCGGCCGGTTCTTCGCGCCGGACCGGGACCCCTCACTCGACGTGGACGTCGCGGTCCTGGACATCACCGGCCTCGACAACTTCGCGCTGCCCAAGCCGGCGGATCTGAAGACGGCGCCGCTCGTTTCGGCCAGGCCGATGACCACCGGATCGGGGCCCGACGGTCTGTTTTTCGGTAACGATTTCCGGGCAGCCTACGCGCCTTCCGTGGCGCTGACCGGCGCCGGACAGACGATCGGCCTGGTGGAGTTCGACGGCTTTTACGCGGCGGATATGACCGCGAATTTCCAACAGGCCGGACTGCCGCCGGTGCCTGTCTCGACCGTGCTGCTGGATGGTTTCAGCGGCTCCCCTGGCAACGACAACATCGAAGTAATCCTGGACATCATGATGGCGGGCTTCATGGCTCCGGGAGCCAACATCATCGTGTACGAGGGCTATAACTGGAATGACGTTCTGAATCGCATGGCCACCGATAACTTGGCCACGCAACTGAGTTGTTCGTGGATGTTTTACCCGATCAACGCGACCACCGAA
>Ga0335078_10016541_pt1 | contig 10949 bp, 9 predicted proteins | sample Lox_Sample_32_FD_206711 | JGI IMG/M metagenome (GOLD analysis project Ga0335078, IMG submission 206711) | Soil microbial communities from Loxahatchee National Wildlife Refuge, Florida, United States - Lox_Sample_3.2 | ecosystem: Environmental > Terrestrial > Soil > Wetlands | place: USA: Florida... | reverse complement strand
GGCACCGGCGTGCCCATCTCAGTGATGCGCCACGATGGCGGCGACGACATTGACCGCGACGATGACGAGGGCGCAGCCGGCAAGCGTCCAGCCGAGCTCGCGCAGCATCTCGGCCTGGGACTTATCCGTCTCGGCGGGGTGCGGCACGCGGCGCGCGGGCATCTCCAAGGCCGCGCGGCCGCTGCCCGCTCCCCCAAGACTGCGCAGGAAATCGCGCATCGTGATTCTCCTCAGCCCCAACTGTTTTGCCGCTCGATCAGTAGGGCGCGCGCGGATAAAAATTCGAGACGGGTCTCGCGGGCGCGCCATAAAGACGCCGACGGCCGCGCGCAGCGGCCTGATCCCGTTGCGGTTTCTCGCATTTTTATGCGGCCTTTATGCGCCCCCCGATGGAAGCGCCTCGATTCTTTATGGTGTGCCGCCATATACGCTGCAGCGTCAGCGCCAGCCGTCACAGGGCTCGCGACGAGCGGGTTTCGCGTGCGGAACTGACATAGATCAAAGTGAAGTGAAGCCACTCCGCCCTTAATCAATCATCTCGCTTAACCGGGTTGCCGCAGCCGCCGATCTCGGCGCCGCCTCCGGAAGGAGAGTTCCAATGCTCGATGCAGTCATGGTGGTCCTCGGCCTGGGCTTCTTCGTCCTGGCGTTGGGCTTCGTCGCCGCTTGCGACGGCATGTGAGGAGACACCGATGCTTTTCGACTACGCGCTGGGCTCGCTGGTGAGCCTCTTGATCACGGCCTACCTGGTCTACGCCCTCGTGCGGCCAGAGCGCTTCTAGGAGAGTCCGATGACCCTCAACGGTTGGCTTCAGATCGCGCTCTACTGCGTGGTCATCATCGCGATCACGCGCCCCTTCGGCGGCTACATGACGCGCGTCTTCCAGGGCGAGCGCACCTTCCTGAGCCCGGTGCTGCGCCCGCTCGAGCGCGGCATCTATCGCGTCTGCGGCGTCGACGAGACCGATGAGCAGCATTGGCTGGTCTACGCCATCGCGCTGCTGTTCTTCAGCATCGCCGGCTTCGTCACGCTCTACGCGCTGCAGCGGCTGCAGGCGGTGCTGCCGTTCAATCCGGCCGGCCAGAGCGCGGTCGAGGAGAGCCTCGCCTTCAACACCGCCGTGAGCTTCGTCACCAATACCAACTGGCAGTCCTACACGCCCGAAACCACCATGAGCTACCTCGTCCAGATGGCGGGGCTCACGGTGCATAATTTCCTGTCGGCGGCAACCGGCATCGCGCTCGCCATCGCGCTGGTGCGCGGCTTCGCGCGCCGCTCGGCGCAGACGATCGGCAATTTCTGGGTCGATCTCACCCGTTGCACCCTCTACATCCTGCTGCCGATCTCGGTCGTGGTCGGACTGTTCTTCGTCTGGCAGGGCATGCCGCAGAACCTCGCGGCCTACACCGACGTCGCGACCCTCGAGGGCGCCAAGCAGACCATCGCCCAGGGCCCGGTCGCCTCCCAGGAGGTGATCAAGATGCTCGGCACCAACGGCGGCGGCTTCTTCAACGCCAACTCCGCGCATCCCTTCGAGAACCCGAACGCGCTCACCAACTTCGTCCAGATCGTGCTGATCTTCTCGATCGGCGCCGGCCTCACCAATGTGCTGGGCCGGATGGTGAAGGACGAGCGCCAGGGCTGGGCGATCTTCGCCGCCATGGGCGTGCTGTTCCTGATGGGCGTCACCACCGTCTACTGGGCCGAGGGCGCCGGCAATCCCGCCTTCGCCGCGCTCAACGTCGACCAGGCGCCGAGCGCGCTGCAGGCCGGCGGCAACATGGAGGGCAAGGAGGTGCGCTTCGGCATCGCCAACTCCGCCCTCTTCACCACCATCACCACCGACGCCTCCTGCGGCGCCGTCAACAACATGCATGACAGCCTGACGCCGCTCGGCGGCATGATCCCGCTGCTCAACATCCAGCTCGGCGAGATCATCTTCGGCGGCGTGGGATCCGGCCTCTACGGCATGCTCGCCTTCGCCATCGTCGCCATGTTCGTCGCCGGGCTGATGGTGGGCCGCACGCCGGAGTATCTCGGCAAGAAGCTGGAGGCCAAGGAGGTGAAGATGAGCATCCTCGCCATCCTGATCCTGCCGCTTTCCATGCTGGGCTGGACCGCCCTCGCCGCGGTGCTGCCCGATGGCCTCGCCGGCCCCGCCAATCCCGGCCCGCACGGCTTCAGCGAGATCCTCTACGCCTATACCTCGGCGACGGGAAACAACGGCAGCGCTTTCGCCGGCATCAGCGCCAACACGATGTTCTACAACCTCACCCTCGCCACGGCGATGCTGATGGGCCGCTTCCTCTTCGTGATCCCGCTGCTGGCGGTGGCGGGCTCGCTGGCGTCGAAGAAGCTGGTGGCGCCCTCGGCGGGCACCTTCCCGACCCAGAGCCCGCTCTTCGTGGGCCTGCTGGTGGGCGTGATCCTGATCGTCGGCGGCCTCACCTACTTCCCGGCACTCGCGCTCGGCCCCATCGTCGAGCAGATCGCCATGCATCACGGCACGCTCTTCGCCGCCGCCGCGCAGTAAACAACAAGATCGTTCTTTAAGGACAGATCGCCATGACCCTCGTCTCTCCCGCCCCTTCCTCGCCGCACACGGGCCTGTTCAAGCGGCACGTGCAGCCGCTGTCGCTGTTCGACCGCTCGCTGGTCGTGCCGGCGATCTGGGCCTCGTTCCGCAAGCTCGATCCGCGGACGCTGGCGAAGAACCCCGTGATGTTCGTGGTGGAGATCGTTTCCGTCCTCACCACGATCTTCTTCCTGCGCGATCTCTTCATCGGCAGCAGCTTCGCCGGCGAGACCGCGGGCTTCTCCGGCCAGATCGCCGCCTGGCTCTGGTTCACCGTGCTGTTCGCGAATTTCGCCGAAGCCGTCGCCGAGGGCCGCGGCAAGGCGCAGGCGGAGACGCTGCGTCGCACCCGCACCGAGACCATGGCGAAGCGGCTGGTCGGGCCGGACAACCGGCGCTTCGAGCAGGTCGCCGCGGCGAAGCTGCGCCAGGGCGACATCGCGCTGGTGGAGGCCGGCGACACCGTCCCCAGCGACGGCGAGGTGATCGAGGGCATTGCCTCCGTCGACGAGTCCGCGATCACCGGCGAATCCGCGCCGGTCATCCGCGAGAGCGGCGGCGACCGCTCGGCGGTTACCGGCGGCACCCGCGTCATCTCCGACTGGATCAAGGTGCGGATCACCGCGGCCCAGGGCTCGACCTTCCTCGACCGCATGATCGCGCTGGTCGAAGGGGCCGTGCGCCAGAAGACGCCGAACGAGATCGCCCTCAACATCCTGCTGGCGGGCATGACGATCATCTTCGTCTTCGCCACGGTGACGATCCCGAGCTTCGCCGCCTATGCGGGCGGCGCGGTCTCGATCGTGGTGCTGATCGCGCTCTTCGTCACGCTGATCCCCACCACCATCGGCGCGCTCCTGTCGGCGATCGGCATCGCCGGCATGGACCGCCTGGTGCGCTTCAACGTGCTCGCCATGTCCGGCCGCGCCGTCGAGGCGGCGGGCGACGTCGACACCCTGCTCCTGGACAAGACCGGCACCATCACCCTCGGCAACCGCGTCGCCAGCGAGTTTCTGCCGCTCCCCGGCGTCACCGAGGCGGAGCTCGCCGACGCGGCGCAGCTCTCCTCGCTCAGCGACGAGACGCCGGAGGGCCGCTCGATCGTCGTGCTGGCCAAGGAGAAGTACAAGCTCCGCGGCCGCGAGATGGGGAGCCTCAAGGCGCGCTTCGTGCCGTTCTCGGCGCAGACGCGGATGAGCGGCGTCGATGTCGACGGCCAGGTGATCCGCAAGGGCGCCGTCGATTCGATCCTGGCCTTCGTCCGCCAGCAGACCAGCAACGCCAACATGCCGGCGCCGGCGCAGCTCACCGGCATCGTCGAGAAGATCGCCAAATCCGGCGGCACGCCGCTCGCCGTCGCCAAGAACGACCGCATCCTCGGCGTCATCCACCTGAAGGATATCGTCAAGGGCGGCATCCGCGAGCGCTTCTCGGAGCTGCGCCAGATGGGGATCCGCACGGTGATGATCACCGGCGACAACCCGCTGACCGCCGCGGCGATCGCCGCCGAATCCGGTGTCGACGATTTCCTGGCGCAGGCGACGCCGGAGGACAAGCTGAAGCTCATCCGCGAGGAGCAGGCCAAGGGCAAGCTGGTCGCCATGTGCGGCGACGGCACCAACGACGCGCCGGCCCTCGCCCAGGCGGATGTCGGCGTCGCCATGAACACCGGCACCATGGCCGCCCGCGAGGCCGGCAACATGGTCGACCTCGACAGCGATCCCACCAAGCTCATCGAGATCGTCGCCATCGGCAAGCAGCTGCTGATGACCCGCGGCGCGCTCACCACCTTCTCGATCGCCAACGACGTGGCGAAATACTTCGCCATCATCCCGGCGATGTTCGTCGCCTTCTACCCGCAGCTCGGCGTCCTCAACGTCATGCATCTGGCGACGCCGCAGAGCGCCATCCTGTCGGCGATCATCTTCAACGCGCTGATCATCATCGCCCTCATCCCGCTGTCGCTGCGCGGCGTCACCTACAAGCCCGCCGGCGCCGCCAGCATCCTCCGCCGCAACCTGCTGATCTACGGCATCGGCGGCATCATCGTGCCCTTCATCGGCATCAAGGCGATCGACCTCGTCGTCACCGCGATCGGCCTCGCGTAAGGAACCCGACCCATGTTGAAGCAGATCCGCCCCGCCATCCTGATGATCGTCGTCATGACGGTCATCACCGGCCTCATCTATCCCCTCGGCATGACCGGCATCGCCCAGGCGATCTTCCCGCACCAGGCCAATGGCAGCCTGGTCGAGAAGGGCGGCAAGGTGGTGGGCTCCGAGCTCATCGGCCAGGACTTCGAGGACGCCAAGTATTTCCACGGCCGCCCCTCGGCGACCACCGAGCCCGATCCCAAGGACCCGACCAAGACCGTGCCGGTACCCTACGCCGCCGACAATTCCGCCGCCTCCAACGCCGGCCCGACCAGCCAGGCGCTGGTCGACCGGATGAAGGACGACGCCGGCAAGCTCGCGGCCGAGGGCCAGGGCAAGATCCCCGTCGACCTCGTCACCACCTCGGCGAGCGGCCTCGATCCCGACATCACGCCGGCCGGCGCCTATTTCCAGGTCGACCGGGTGGCGAAGGCCCGCGGCCTTGCGCCGGAGAAGGTGCGTGACCTCGTTGCCGATCACGTGGAGGGCCGCACTTTCGGGGTTCTCGGCGAACCGCATGTCAACGTGCTGCAGCTCAACCTCGCCCTCGACGCCCTCAAATAGCTCTGGCGGCGCCGGCGTGGTACATCAGGCCCGCATGACAGGCCCGATGAGCCGCCCATGACGGTGCCGGAGCAGACGCGAAGCGAGCAGCGGCCCTCGCCGGAGGCGCTCCTCGCCGCGGCCCAGGCGGAGCACCGGGGCAAGCTCAAGATCTTCCTGGGCGCGGCACCCGGCGTCGGCAAGACCTACGAGATGCTGCAGGCGGCCGCCGCCCGCCGGCGCGAGGGCGCCGACGTGGTGATCGGCGTCGTCGAGACCCATGGCCGCGTCGAGACCGAGCAGCTGGTGCGCGGCTACGAGATGATCCCGCGCCGCCGCGTCGAGTATCGCGGCCAGGCGATCGACGAGATGGACATCGATGCGATCCTGGCGCGCCGGCCGCAGCTCGTCCTGGTGGACGAGCTCGCGCATAGCAACGCACCCGGCAGCCGGCACCCCAAGCGCTACCTCGATGTCGAGGAACTGCTCGCCGCCGGCATCGACGTCTATTCCACCCTCAACATCCAGCACGTCGAGAGCCTGAACGACGTGGTGGCGCAGATCACCCGCATCCGCGTGCGCGAGACGGTGCCCGACAGCATCGTCGACCGCGCCGACGAGATCGAGGTGGTGGACCTGACGCCGGCGGACCTGATCCAGCGCCTCCACGAGGGCAAGGTCTACGTCAAGGACCAGGCCCAGCGCGCGCTCCGCCACTACTTCAAGCCCGGCAATCTCGCGGCGCTCCGCGAGCTGGCGCTCCGCCGCACCGCGCAGCGGGTCGACGAGCAGATGCTGAGCTATATGCAGGCGCACGCCATCGCCGGCCCCTGGCCCGCGAGCGAGCGCCTGCTGGTCTGCGTCAACGAGACCCCGCTCTCGGCCCAGGTGGTGCGTCACGGACGCCGCCTCGCCGATCAGCTGAAGGCGCCGTGGACCGCGCTCTATGTGGAGAGCGCGCGGCATCATCGCCTCTCCGAGGTGGAGCGCGACCGCATCGCCGATACGCTCAGGCTGGCCCAGCAGCTCGGCGCCGAGACCATCACCATTCCCGGCGGCGACATCGCCAAGGACGTGCTGGCCTACGCCCAGGCCAACAACGTGACGCAGATCGTGATCGGCAAGTCGCAGCGCTCGCGCTGGTTCGAGCTGCTGCATGGCTCGGTCGCCTGGGAGCTGATGCGGCGCTCGGGAAAGATCGGCGTGCAGATCGTCTCCGGCGAAGGCGAGCCGGTGCCGCAGAAGACCGTCGAGACGCGCCAGGACGGCGAGGGCTTCGACCCCGTCCCCTATCTCACCAGCACCCTCACGGTCGCGGTGGCGCTGGGGATCGCGCTCGGCATCGACCGCGTCCTCTCGGTGCCCAACATCTCCCTGGTGTTCCTGTCGGCGGTGCTGTTCAGCGCCATTGCCTATGGGCTGCTGCCGTCGCTCTACGCGACGCTGCTCTCGGTGCTGGCCTACAACTTCTTCTTCCTGCCGCCGGTCTACACCTTCACCATCGCCGATCCCGCCAACGTGGTGGCGCTGATCTTCTTCGGCATCGTGGCGGTGCTCACCAGCAACCTGACCGCGCGGACGCGGAGCCAGGTGGTGACCGCCCAGTCGCGCGCCAAGGCCACCGCCGAGCTCTACGCCTTCAGCCGCAAGCTCGCCGCGGTCGGCGATCTCGAGGATCTGCTCTGGGCCACCTGCTACCAGATCGCCTCGATGCTGAAGGTGCGGGTGGTGACGCTGCTGCCGGAAGGACCCGACCTCATGGTGCGCGCGGGATATCCGCCGGAGGACGAGATCGACCAGGCCGATATCGCCGCCGCCAAATGGGCCTGGGATCACAACCGGCCGGCGGGCCGCGGCGCCGACACGCTGCCCGGCGCCAAGCGGCTCTTCCTGCCGCTGCGCACCGAGCGCGGCGCGGTGGGCGTCATCGGCATCGACCGCGACCGGCCGGGCCCGCTGCTCACCCCCGACGAGCGCCGGCTGCTCGACGCGCTCAGCGACCAGGCGGCCGTCGCGATCGAGCGCATTCGGCTGGCCGACGACATCGACGAGGCGCGGGTGATGGCGGAGACCGAGCGGCTGCGCTCCACCCTGCTCTCCTCGATCTCGCACGATCTGCGCACGCCGCTCGCCTCGATCCTGGGCTCGATCACCACGCTCCGCGGCATGGGCGGCGAGGCGCCGGCGCAGGCCGAGCTCATGGCCACCATCCAGGACGAGGCGGAGCGGCTCAACCGCTTCGTCGGCAATCTCCTCGACATCACGCGGCTCGAATCCGGCACGCTGCAGTTCCGCCGCGAGCGTGTCGATCTCGCCGAGCTGGCCGAGACCGCGCTCCGCCGCGCCGGCCGGCTGCTCTCCCATCACCGGGTCGAGGTGCATCTGGCCGCGGACCTCCCGATGGTGGACGTCGACGTGGCGCTTTTCGAGCAGGTGCTGTTCAACCTGCTCGACAACGCCGCCAAGTACTCGCCCCGGCACTCGACCATCAGGCTGGAGGCGCGGCTCGATGCGGGACGCATCGCGGTCGAGGTCGTGGATGAGGGACCGGGCATCCCGCCCGATGAGCTCGAGCGCATCTTCGACAAGTTCCACCGCGCCCGCGCCGGCGACAGCAAGACCGCCGGCACCGGCCTCGGCCTCGCGATCTGCCGCGGCTTCGTCGAGGGCATGGGCGGCCGCATCTACGCCGCCAACCGCGCGGACCGCTCCGGCGCCCGCTTCACCATCGAGCTGCCGGTCGAGCCGGCGCCGGCGGAGTTGCCGTCATGAGCAAGCGCCCGCGCATCCTGGTGGTGGACGACGAGGCGGCGATCCGCCGCTTCCTCAAGGCCGGCCTCGGCGCCGAGGGCTACGAGCTCGTCGAGGCGGAGACCGGCGCCGCCGCCGTCGCGCTCGCGGCGAAGGAGAAGCCCGATCTGGTCATCCTCGACCTCGGCCTGCCCGACAAGGACGGCACCGAGGTGCTGCGCGAGATCCGCCATGCCTCGCTGGTGCCGGTGATCGTGCTGTCCGTGCGCAGCGACGAGAAGGGCAAGGTGGCGGCGCTCGATCTCGGCGCCGACGACTACATCACCAAGCCCTTCGGCATGAGCGAGCTCGTCGCCCGCATCCGCGCCGCGCTCCGCCACCGGCTGCAGCAGCAGGGCGAGGCGCCGGTGTTCCGTTCCGGCGACCTCGCCGTCGATCTGGTGCGCCGCGTGGTGACCCTCGCCGGCAAGGAGGTGAAGCTCTCCGCCAAGGAATACGATCTCCTCCGCATGCTGGTGATGCATGCGGGCAAGGTGCTGACGCATCAGTTCCTGCTGCGCGAGGTGTGGGGGCCGGCGCACACCGAGGACGTCCAATATCTCCGCGTCTATGTCCGGACGCTGCGCGAGAAGCTGGAGGAGGAGCCGACGCGGCCGCGCTACATCCTCACCGAGACCGGCGTCGGATATCGCCTCAAGGCACCGGAGTGAGGGATCAGGCGACCCGGACCAGGAAGGTGAGGCCGCTCAGGACGTAGGTGACGAGGATCAGCAGCGAGAAGCGGCGCTCGCTCATCCGCAGGCGCACCTTCTGCCCCAGCACCAGGCCGAGAAAGACCGGCGCGCAGGCGAGCGCCGAGATGCCGAGCTGGGTCGGCGAGCTGGCGCCGAACAGCAGCAGCCCCAGCGCCAGGCCGACCGCGCCGACGCTGAACATCTGCGAGACCGCCACCACGAAGATCTCCTTCGGCAGCCGGAGCCACATCACGTAGAGCATCAGCGGCGGGCCGTAGTAGCTGGAGATGCCGCCGATGACACCGGCGAAGACGCCCGCCAGCGGCGCCAGCCACTTCTCCTGGGCCGGCTGCAGCCGGATGTGCGGCCGGAGATGCGCCAGCGTAGGGAAGAGAATGAGGCCGACGCCGATCACGCCGAAGAGGTAGCGCTCGGGCACGACGACGAGCGCCCGCGTGCTGACCGCGATCGTGAGAAAAAGGGTGACGTAGATCGGCCAGAACCGCCGCAGCACCGGCCAGAAGAGGCCGCCCTCGAAGCTCTGGAACAGGTTCGAGAAGATGAGCGGCAGCACCAGCACGCCAACCGCGGCCTTGAGGCTGATCGCGGCGGTGAGGAGCGGCAGCCCGACCAGCGGCAGGCCGAGACCGGCAACGCCCTTGAATAGGCCGCCGGCGAAAAGGGCTGCGGTGCAATAGAGAATGATCTGGAGTGGATCCATGGGGCGGGGCGCACCCTACAGACCGCTGCAGCACCGGGAAAGCCCCGACACCGCATGGCTGGCTTCCGGCGGCTCGGTCAGAGCCGCTCGATCTCCTCGGGATGGGTGATGTCGATGACGGCGCGGCCGCGGTCGCGGCGGATATAGCCGCGCGCGCGGAGCGCCGCGCCCTTGAGCGCGAGCGGATCGATGCCGGCGGCGCGGAACAGCTTGAGCGCGTCGCCCCTGAGGTGGAGGGTGAAGGCGGTGTGCCAGTCGGCGCCGAAGTTGAGATAGACGCCGCCGGAGACGCGGACGGCCTCGACGACGCGGCCCTCGACGAGCTCGAACGCGTCGACGTGCTCGAGCGCCTCCTCGGGCGCCAGGACCGCGTAGAAGGGATCCGCCCAGATGCCGCGACGCGCCTGGCGCGCCTCGGCCTCGAGCGCGTACATGGCCGGCGCGGCGGCGCGGTTGTCGGCGAAGGTGTAGACGCGGGCCAGGCCGCGCCGCAGCAGCTCGCCCTCGATCCAGAGCCCGTCATCGGCGCGCGCGAGATGGGCGAGGACGCGGCCGTAGCGATCCTGCCGCGCGCCGCCGAAAGCGAGGGTGACGGAGCGGCCGCCGGCGATCTCGCCGAGCGCCGCCTGCGCCGCGCCCGCCAGCGGCCATTCGGGAAAGTTGGGCCGGCCTTTGGGCAGCTTCGGCGCCTGGATGCCGACGAGGCGCACGGTGCGGCCATCCGCAAGCGTGAGGCTGTCGCCATCGATCACCGTGGCGACGGTGGCGCTGCCGCCGGGCTCGAGCTCCGCGGGGAGCCGCGGCGCCGGTGCCTCGGCCCAGGCCAGCGCCGTCTGCGCCGCCAGCAGAACCGCAATGACGATGACGCGCGCGTGCCGCCGCAACCCTGCCTCCCCCAAAGCCCGGGCGAGTGTGGGTCAGGCAACGCGCCTATGCAACGGCGGGGGAGACTGGAGAAGGGAAGGTGCGTCCTTCGACTCGATCGCTGCGCGCCGAGTCGAAGGACGCACCATGCCGGCCGCGCTGTCGCGCCGCTCAGCAGCTGGCGTTGAAGAGATCCTCGGCGCTCTCGGCGCGGCGGCGGATGGCGTGGCGGAGCTTGGTGAGGGCGCGATGCTCGAGCTGGCGCACGCGCTCCTTGGAGACGCCGAGGGTGCGGCCGAGCTCCTCCAGCGTGGCGCCTTCCTCGCGCAGGCGGCGCTCGCGGATGATCGCGCGCTCCCGCGCCGAGAGCTCGCCCATCGCCTCGGCGAGCCAGCGCGAGCGCGTCTCGTCATCGCGCATCACCGCCACCGCCTCTTCCGGGTTGGGGCGGCGATCCGGCAGGAAGTCCTGCCAGTCGTCCTCGCTGCCGTTCCCCACCGGCGCGTTCAGCGACTGGTCGGCGCCGCCGAGCCGCATGTCCATCAGCTCCACCTCCGAGAGATCGACCTGCAGCTCCTCCGCGATCTTGCGGCGGCCGGCGTCGGTG
>Ga0335078_10016540_pt1 | contig 10949 bp, 12 predicted proteins | sample Lox_Sample_32_FD_206711 | JGI IMG/M metagenome (GOLD analysis project Ga0335078, IMG submission 206711) | Soil microbial communities from Loxahatchee National Wildlife Refuge, Florida, United States - Lox_Sample_3.2 | ecosystem: Environmental > Terrestrial > Soil > Wetlands | place: USA... | reverse complement strand
GATTGCCGCGGCATGCCTCCTACCGGGGCGCGGGGCGTGGTCGAACGTGTCGGCGTCCGCGCTGGGCGCCCTGGTGCTGCGGTCTGCCAGCCCCATTCGTCACATGATTCTCGCTGGGCTCCAGGATTCCACCGTGGCGGGGGCGGCGACCGCAACGATGTGAAGATGTGGCGGCTATAACCGCTACAACCTCACATCGTTGCGGTCGGCCTGGGCAGCGGCGGGCACGGGACAGGCCTTCTGGCCGTCGGCGAGAGCGGGCGGGACGAGTTTTGCTCGCGATATGTCTTGACTATGCGAGGATGAGATATATCGTTAGGAGTAACGACCGGACCTACGGGAAGGACGGGTGGGATGGCGCACTGGACCATTGACGCTCCGACCAGCCTGGATTTTGCCGAGGTGAGCGGGCTTCGGGTCAGGCTCATCGGCGGTTCCGTGGCCGTGCTCGCAACCGACGGTACGCCGTCGCTCGACGTGGCGAACGTCTCGGGCGACCCGCTTGAGGTCAGCTACGAGGACGGCGTGCTTACCATCAGCCACGAGAACCTGACCTGGGAAGGGCTGCTGAAGTGGCTGCGGCCGCAGCGGCATGCCGCGACCGTGACGGTCACCGTGCCGCGCAAGTGCCCGACGCAAGTCGGCGTGGTCACCGCGAGCGCGGTGCTGTCCGGGCTCAGCGCGAAGGCATCGGTCAAGAGCGTCTCCGGCGGGATCACCCTGGATGGCGTCACCGGCGACGTGGACGCCAACACCGTGTCCGGGGCGCTCGAGGCGCAGGGTATCAACGGACGGCTCAACTTCCGTTCTGTATCCGGGGACCTGACGCTGGCCGAGGGCTGGCTGGAGCGCCTGGACGCGCACGCGGTGAGCGGCGATGTGACCGCGGACGTCGACCTGGACCCGCTCGGCGGCCTGCAGGTCACCACGGTCTCCGGCGAGGTGACGCTGAGGCTCCCCGCGCGGAGCGACACCAAGGTCCACCTGCACTCCATGTCGGGCGACGTGCGCAGCGAGTTCGAGGGGCTGAGGCGTTCGTCGGCGCCCGCCTCACATAGCGTAAGCGGTAACCTTGGCGCCGGCTCGGGACTGGTGTCGGTGACTACCATGTCCGGCCGGGTGGTGCTGCTGCGGCGCGCCGAGCGCGATGCGGCACCGGGTCGCGCCGAGGCCGATAATGAGCATGAGATGGAAGGCGAGTCCAGTTGAGTCCGGTATTCCGCCATGGCAGCCTGCGGCTGTACCTGCTTCGGCTTCTCGACGAGGAGCCGAGGCACGGCTACGAGGTCATCCGGCTGCTGCGTGACCGGTTCATGGGCGTCTACTCACCCTCGCCGGGCACGATCTACCCGCGGCTTGCAAGGCTCGAGGAAGAGGGCCTGGTCACACACGATGAGGTGGATGGGCGCAAGGTCTACCGGATAACCGAGGCGGGCCGCGAGGAACTGCGCGGCCGAAGCGACGAGCTCGACGAGCTCGAAGAGGAGCTCTCCGCGTCCGTCGACGACATCGTCCGCGAGGTCAGGGAGGATGTCAGGGAGACCGTCCGCAGCCTCCGCGAGGAGCTGACCTGGGCGGCCCGCGAATCTCGCCGCCTGGGCCGGGATATCGGCGCCGACCTGCGCGATCAGGCTAAGCAGGCCAAGGACCAAGCGCGCGAGCAGGCAAGGCAGGCCAGGGACGAGGCCCGTGAGCAGGCAAGGCATGCCCACGACGAGGCGGGACGAGCCCGCGACGAGGCGCGCGAGCAGGCAAGGCAGGCCAGGGACGAAGCGCGCGAGCAGACCAGGCGTGCCCACGAGCAGGCCGGACGAACCGGCGGCGAGGCGCCGGGCGAGGATGCCGCCTGGCGGGTGCACGACCGGGCGCGGCGACTGCGCGAGGAGGCCGGCGCGCGGTTCCGCTTCAGCGACCAGGACTGGGGCACGCCGGGCTGGGCGAACTGGGGTCAGGGATCCGGCGGCTGGACGGACTGGCCGGGACGTCGGGGCTGGGAAGAGTGGGCGCGGACGCGCGGCGGGCGGGGCTGGGCCGGACCGCTCGACCTGGGGACCATCCGCGACCTGGAACGGCTGGCGGTCCAGTTCACCTCCGACCTGAGGCGGCTGGTCATGGAGTCCAGCGCCGCAGGCGAGAACGTGATCACCGACCTGCGGGTAATCCTCGAAGAGGCGCTTGAGCGCATCAAGACGGAGATCTTCGGCTCGGCGCACGAGGCAGGCGAGCGCCGCGACACGGGCCAGGGAGCCGCCGGGACCGCCAACGCCGGGACCGCCGGGACCGCCGGGACCGGGGACGCCGGGACCGGGGACGCCGGGACCGCGGACGCCGGGACCGCGGACGCCGGGACCGGGGACGCCGGGACCGCGGACGCTGCCGCTCAAGCCGCCGTCGAGGAAATCCGCGATGCGGCCGAGGGCACTCCCCCGGCGGCCGGCGACGCCGCGGACCAGGCGGGCGAACGGAGCAGCTGAACCGGGCTTGAGCGCGCTCGATAGCCGTTGACCGGCCCTGACGGAGAATCTGGCGGTGCTTGAGGGCGCCGGAGGGCATTTAGCGATCGTGCTGACCTAGACGGTGAAGACGATCTTGCCGAAGAGGTCGCCGGCGATCATGGCACGGAAGCCGTCGCGGGCTTGCGTCAACGGGAGTGCCCGGTCAATGACGGGGCGGGCGCCGGTTTGCTCGCAGAAGCCGGCAAGCCGGGCCAGCTCGGCTCGGGTGCCCATGGTGGATCCGGTCACGGTTAGCTGGTTGAAGAAGATCCGGGTCAGCTCGGCCGGGGGTGCCTCGCCGCTGGTGGCGCCGCAGATCACGATCCGGCCGCCCGGCCTGACCGAACGTACGGAATGCGCCCAGGTGGCATGGCCGACGGTCTCCATGACCGCGTCGACCCGTTCTGGCAGCCTGGCCCCGGCGGGGAACGCCTGGTCGGCGCCGAGTTCGAGGGCGCGCTCGCGCTTGGCCTCGCTCCGGCTGGTGGCCCACACCCGGTAGCCCGCGGCCCGGCCGAGCAGGATGAGCGCGGTGGCCACCCCGCCCCCGGCGCCCTGAACGAGCAGGGTGGCGCCAGGCTGCACGCCTGACTTCTCGAACAGCATCTTGTACGCGGTCAGATAGGCGGTCGGCAGGCAGGCAGCCTCGGCGAAGGACAGCGCGGCCGGCTTGGCTACCAGGTTGCGGCGTGGCACGCAGACCTGTTCGGCGAAGGTGCCGTCGTACCGCTCCGACAGCAGCGACCGGCGCGGATCGAGGGTCTCGTCGCCGTCACCCGCGTCCAGGTCGCCGATCACGGCGTGCACGATGACCTCGTTGCCTTCCGGGTCGGTCCCCGCGGCATCGCAGCCGAGCACGATCGGCAGCCGGTCCGCCGATATGCCCACCCCGCGCAGCGACCAGACGTCGTGATGATTCAGCGCCGTCGCCTTGACCGTTACCGCGACCCACCCGTCGGGCGGGACAGGTTCCGGCCGTTCGCCGAGCTCAAGCCCGGACAGCGGGTTATCGGCGTCGATCCGTGCGGCAGTCACAGCAAACACACCGACACCCTACCCACCCGCCGAACCCGGAAGCTGGCACGGGATCCCCGGAATTGGGGATGTGTAATTGTCAGGGCACAGAACGTCGGCGTGCTGCTGGCGTCCGGCGCCGGGATGGTGTAATACTCGATACCGGCCGTTGGCCATTACCATCAACCTCCCCGCAGCTAGGGACCGTGGAGTGGACCTCAACTCCTACGCTGAACTCGCGGTGCGGCTCGTTAACTCGGCCGGCGCCGGGGGCGAAGACGGCGACCGGCTGGCCAACCTGGACGGACTGCGCGCCCTGGTCGCCGACCGGCAGCACCTCAATCACGGGGTGACGCGCAATGACCTTGACGCACTGCGCGGCCTGCGAGGCGAGTTCCGCGCCTTCTTCACGGCCTGCGCCGAGGGCGACGGCGAGGACGCCGCGGCGCGGCTGAACGCGCTGCTCATCCAGCATCCTGTCCATCCGCAGTTGTCCGGGCACGACGGCCAGCCGTGGCACGTGCACTATACGGAGAGCGGGTCGGTCGCGGACAAGTACGCGGCCGGGGCCGTTATGGGGCTGGCGGTCCGGCTTACCGATCTGGGCATCGGCCGGTTCGGCGTCTGCCAGGCGGCCGGCTGCCAGGGCGTATTCATCGATATCAGCACGAGCAACACCAGGCGTTACTGCTCGGACCGGTGCATGAACCGGGCAAACGTCTCCGCGTTCCGCGCCCGCAAGCGCGGCGAAGACGACACGGATGGGAAGGACCCTAAGACACCGACCGTCACCGCATAGGCGTGTTAGGATTCAGCCGATCGGTCTATTAAGGCTCCCATAATGCGGTCTTGCCTTATGTGAAGGCGTTCACAAGCGGGCACTGAAACCGTAACATCGAGTTATTTCAAGGACATGCACGCGTGATGACCGCGAAGCGTGCAACATCGCCTTTACCTCAGCAACATGGCCCCTGACCTGCGTTATCAAAACGAATCCGGGTGAACACTTCTCAGCTATCACGATGATCTCTACGATGATCTCACTCGACGCATACGAGTTGCTCACGACTTCTGGGTATCTCGGATGGAGGGTGGCAAGCCCTACGGGGCACGATCGGGAAAGAGATCGATCATGGCAACTGAGACTGCGGGAACCGGTGTAACCGTCCCGACAGACGTCGGCCTAAAGCGAGAGATTGGGCTGATCGGGGCGACCTGGGCCTCGGAGACCTCGATCATCGGTTCCGGCTGGCTGTTCGGCGCCCTCGGCGCGGCCCAAGCGGCGGGCACATCGGCCCTGCTCGGCTGGGTCATCGGCGGCGTCATCGTCATCATCCTCGCGCTGGTCCACGCCGAACTCGGCGGGATGTACCCGGTGTCCGGCGGGACCGCCCGGTTCCCGCACTTCGCGTTCGGCGGCGGCGCCGGAATGTCGTTCGGCTTCTTCTCCTGGCTGCAGGCGGTCACGGTGGCGCCGATCGAGTGCTTCGCCGTCATGCAGTACGGGTCGTACGCCTGGCACGGCCTGTTCGACTCCACGAACTCGAAGGTCACGGGCATCGGCTTCGTGATGACGATCATCCTGATGGCGATCTTCACCGCGCTCAACTTCCTGGCCATCAAGCTGTTCAACAGGGTCAACTCGGGCATCACGTGGTGGAAGGTGGCAATCCCGGTCCTGGCCATCATCATCTTCGCGTTCAAGTTCAAGTCGAGCAACATGGACGTCGGCGGCTTCATGCCGTTCGGCGCCAAGGCCTTCTTCAGCGCCATCCCGTCGGCGGGCATCGTGTTCGCCTACCTCGGCTTCGAGCAGGCCGACCAGCTTGCCGGAGAGGTCAAGGACCCGCAGCGGAACCTGCCGCGGGCGATCATCCTGGCCTGCACGATCGGCATCATCATCTACGTGCTGCTGCAGTTGGTGTTCATCGGCGCGATCCCGCACGCCCTGATCTCCGGCCCGAAGGGCTGGGCAGGCATCCCCTCGACCAGCCCGATCGCGGTCGGGCCGTTCGCGGGGCTGGCAGGCGCAGTCGGGCTCGGCTGGCTGGCGGTCGTGCTGCGACTTGACGCGGTGGTCTCGCCGTTCGGCACCGGGATGATCTACGAGACGTCCACCTCGCGCGTGGGTTACGGCCTGGCCCGTAACCGTTACTTCCCGCAGGCCTTCCGGTGGACCGACAGGAACGGCGTGCCGTGGTTCAGCCTGATCGTCGCGTTCATCTTCGGGCTGTTCTTCCTGCTGCCGTTCCCGAGCTGGCACTCCCTGGTCAGCCTGGTCACCGGCGCGAGCGTGCTGATGTACGCCGGGGCGCCGCTGTCGCTCGGCGCGTTCCGCGGCCAGGTCCCCGACGCGGTGCGGCCGTACCGGATGCCGGGCGCCGTATGGCTCTCGCCGCTGGCCTTCATCCTTGCCAACCTGATCATCTACTGGAGCGGCTTCCCGGCCCTGTGGAAGCTCGGCATCTGCATCGTGATCGGCTACATCCTTATCGGGATCTGCATGATCTTCGACCCGCAGCGGCCGAAGATCGACTGGAGGTCCGGCCAGTGGCTGCCGGTCTACCTAATCGGCATGGGCATCATCTCGTGGCTGGGCCAGTTCCCGACCAAGGGCAACGGCGGTGCGCCGCCGATCAACACCTTCAAGATCCCGTTCGGGGTTGACTTCGCGGTCGTGGCCGTGTTCAGCCTGGTCATCTACTTCTGGGCGATGGCCGTGAGGCTGTCCCGCGAGGACATGCTCGCCCTGGTCAACCGCCAGTCGGGCGAGGCGCCCGACCCGCGGCTGCACTAGAGTCCGCACACCAGGGTGGCCCCGTCTCCGGACGGGGCCACTGTGCTGCGCCCTGGGCGGTGGGGTAGGCGCGGGCGGGATACCACGGCTCGTTCTGGCTAATAAAAAGGACCGGTATTGGTGCGGTCGGTCAGCGGCGGCGGCGCCAGTAGCGGAGCAGGACGCGGCCCTGGATGAGGGCGTCGGGGACGGGTCCGAAGCGGCGGCTGTCGACGGCGGCGGGGTCGGGGTTGTCCGAGGTCAGCCACCAGCCGACGCCTTGGCGGCGGGCGGCGCGCTTGACGATGAGCAGGTCCGGGCGGCCGGGGTGCCTGGCGAGCACGATCTGGCCTGGGCGGATGCTGCGGGTGCGGCGGACGAGGAGCCAGTCGCCTGGGCGCAGTGCGGGCAGCATGGAGACCTCCGCCACCTCGACCCGCAGCAGGGGCGACCGGGGCTTGCGCAACTGCACGGATCCCTCCGGTGTCATGCCAGGAGGCAGGGGTAGTGTCGGGTCTGCAAGCAAACGAACCTGAGAAGAGGAATCGATGAGGCTGCTTACCCGCCTGCTCGAGCCGAAGGCCGTCGCTCACGCCCACTGCGACCTGCCCTGCGGAGTCTATGACCCGGCGCAGGCCAGGATCGAGGCGGAGTCCGTCAAGGCGATCGCGGAGAAGTACCAGCAGAACACCGACCCCGAGTTCCGCGCTCGGGCCATCTACATCAAGGAGCAGCGCTCCGAGCTGGTCAAGCACCACCTCTGGGTGCTCTGGACGGACTACTTCAAGCCGCCGCACTTCGAGAAGTACCCGCAGCTGAACCAGCTGTTCAACGAGGCCACCAAGCTCGCGGGCGCCTCCGGCACCAAGGGCAGCGTGGACCCCGCCGTGGCGGACCAGCTGCTTGGCAAGATCGAGGAGATCAGCAAGATCTTCTGGGAGACCAAGCAGGGCTGAAACCCTCCCGCTATCGTGGATCGTTACCTGTTGAGGTAACGATCCACGATTTTTCTGAACGCTCTCTGAGCTGGGGTTTCACTGTGGGCTTAAGGTGCGCAAGCCGCGCGCCGCGTTTATTGTCGATATCGGAGGGCGGTAGGTTGCTTGCAGTGGGTGGCGACCGGGACCTGCCCAGAGGAGAGATGTGACCGAAGACACCGCCGCGACGAAGGCCGTGCCTGGTCCTAGGGACCCTGGGGCGGCGCAAGCGGAACGCGAGCTGCCGCGAGACCACGTGCAGGTGTGCATGCCCGCCGAGGGCGCGTACCTGTCCGTGCTGCGGACCGCGACCGCGGGCCTGGCGGCGAGGCTCGATTTCACCCTCGACGAGATCGAGGACCTGCGCATCGCGGTGGACGAGGCCTGCGCCATGCTGCTCACCCAGGCGATACCCGGCACCAACCTGGAGTGTGACTTCGATCTGGACGCCGAGGAGATGACGATCATCGTGTCGGTTGTCGCCGCGCGGCCGCGGATCCCCGCGCGCGACACCTTCGCCTGGACCGTGCTCTCGGCGCTCGCGGGCACGGTCGATTCCCGGCTGGGGCCTGATGACCAGGTGTCCATCGTGCTGCGCAAGCGCCGCGGGACGCCTTCGGGGCCGGGGTCGGGGTGAGCAACGAATACGAGGTCCAGGTGACCGAGGATCTCGACGTCATCCAGGCGACCGCGGAAATCAGGATCGACCAGGGATCACCGGACCGGGCACGGGCCAGGGAGCTGTTCGAGCGCCTCGCGGTGCTGCCGCCCGGCGACCCGGAGCGCGCGCGGATCAGGGGCTATCTCGTCGAGCTGCACCTGCCGCTTGTGGAGTACCTGGCCCGTCGCTTCAGGAACCGGGGCGAGTGGCTCGATGACCTGACCCAGGTGGCGACCATCGGGCTGATCAAGTCCATCGACAGGTTCGACCTCGAGCGCGGCGTGGAGTTCTCCACCTACGCCACGCCCACCATCGTGGGCGAGATCAAGCGGCACTTCAGGGACAAGGGCTGGGCCGTGCGGGTGCCGCGCAGGCTGCAGGAACTCAAGCTGTCCCTCACCAAGGCCATCGGCGACCTGGCGCAGCGGGAGGGACGCGCGCCCACGGTCAGCGAGCTTGCGGCGCACCTGCAGATGAGCGAGGAGGAGGTGCTCGAGGGACTCGAGTCGGCCAACGCCTACTCCACCGTGTCGCTGGACGCCCCGGACTCCGGCGACGAGGACGCGCCGGCGGTCGCCGACTCGCTCGGCATGGTCGACGACGCGCTTGAGGGCGTGGAGTACCGGGAGTCGCTCAAGCCGCTGCTCGAGCAGCTGCCGCCGCGGGAGAAGAAGATCCTGCTGCTGCGGTTCTTCGGCAACATGACGCAGTCCCAGATCGCCGCGGAGCTCGGCATCTCCCAGATGCACGTGTCCCGGCTGCTGGCGCGCACGCTGACCCAGCTGCGGGACGGGCTCACCAACGACGACTAGGGGTTCGGCGGCGTGCCCGGTGCGGTCGGCGTGTTCGGCCTGTTTGGCCTGTTGAGGGCGCGCAGCGCGGCCGGGGTGAACAGGCAGGCCGCGCAGACGGCCGCGAGCGCGAGCGCGGGCACGCCCCATTCCGGCCTGTCCCCCTGCAGCGCGAGCACGCCGCCGATGACGACGAAAAACTGCGTCATGAAGACCGGGGTCCGGGTCCACGGCTTGGCCCTGGTGAGCGCGATCGCGATCGCGGCGACGCACGCGGCCGTGCAGAACGCGATCAGGGTCAGCGCGATGCCGCTGCCAAGCTGGTAAGACCGGCCGTCCGCGGTCGAGATGGCGGCGAACACGCCCGCGACGAACAGGCCCACCGCCTCGGCGGCCTGGGCGGCCGCGGCCAGCCACAGCGCCGGCGGCCTGGGGGTCCTCATGGACCCGGCCGGTCGCTTCGCCATTTCCGCACCAATCCCTCGAACATCCGGGGCCGCACCGGCTCCCAGCTTAGGCTCCGGTTAGCCTGGGCGAGTGCGCGGCCTCCTGATCGTCAACCCGCGTGCGACCACCACGACGGGCAACGCCAGCGAATTGGTGGTCCGCTCGCTCGCCGGCCTTGTCGACCTCGACGTCGAACATACCCGGCGTCGCGGGCATGCTCGCGAGCTTGCCGAGGCTGCCGACGCCGAGCTTGTGATCGTGCTCGGCGGCGACGGGGCGATCAACGAGGCCGTCAACGGGCTCATGAGCAAGCCGGACGGAGCGCGCCCGCTGCTCGCGGTCATTCCCGGCGGCGGCGGTAACGTGCTCGCCAGGGCGCTCGGGCTGCCTGTTGACACCCAGGCGGCGATCGGCAGGATCAGGGACGTGATCGCCGGCGGGCGGCACCGGACGATCGGGCTCGGGCTGGCCGGCGACAGGTACTTCACGTTCAGCGCGGGGCTGGGCATGGATGCCGAGGTCGTGGGCGAGGTCGAGCGGCTGCGGGCGGACGGGCACAGGGAGAGCGCACGGCTGTTCGGCTGGGCAATGCTGCGCCGCTACTACTCGGGTTCCGACCGGCGAGTCCCGGCGCTGACGGTCGAGCGCGACGGGCAGCCGCCGATGCCGCGGGTGTTCATGACCATCGTCACGAACCACTCGCCGTGGACATATCTTCGCGGGCGGCCGCTGCTGCCGTTTCCCGACCCGGATTTCAACTCCGGCCTCGACCTGGTGACGCTCGGCAAGCTGAACCTGACCACCATATTCGGCGCGGTCGGGCAGATGCTCTTGGTCAGGAGCCGGCCGCCGCGCGGGCGGCACGTGCTCACCGCCGCGGGCATTGACACGATGACGGTTCGTTCGGCTCGGCCGGTCGCGTTCCAGGTCGACGGCGAGTATCTGGGCGAGACCGAGGCGGTCAAATTCCAATTCGTCCCGCACGCGCTCCGCGTCGTAGCGTTACCCGCACGGGCCGGGCGAGGGCTGTTTGAGGGCCGGCCGAAGCGGCGCGAGCAAAATGTGATCGATCTGACATGGAATTCACCTGAGGGTTCCCTGTGGCCCCTTGCGCTCGCCAACCGACGTTGAGAGGCTTAACACGATGTCTGGCGCGGGGGCGTATCGCATCTGTCATCAGCTTGGATGACGTCTGCGTCGCCTTCGGGGGCGCGCCCGGGCCGCTCGCGGCCCGGGTCGAGTTCTTGCTCGGCATCGTGACGGTCCTAGGCAACTTGGACGGCCGCAACAATTTGGTCCAGCTCGTGAAATTCTTCACAAGCGGGATGGGAGTTACAAGGCTGTATACCGGATGCAGTCGCCCGATCATCCGGTCGCCGAGAAGGAGTAGACGTCATGGACTGGCGTGGCCAAGCCGCTTGCCGTCAGGTGGACCCCGAGCTGTTCTTCCCCATCGGAAACAGCGGTCCCGCGCTGCTCCAGATCGAAGAAGCCAAGCAAGTGTGCCGCCGCTGCCCGGTAGTGCAGGAGTGCCTGCATTGGGCGATCGATTCCGGCCAGGACGCCGGCGTCTGGGGCGGGATGAGCGAGGACGAGCGGCGCGCGCTCAAGCGCCGTACGATCAGGCTCCGCGCCCGCGCGCACGCCTAGGTCCTGTCGCTAGCCCTGTTCTAGTCCTGCTCCGGGCCGAGCGGAAGGTCGACAAACGCTTCGGTGCCGCCGCCCGGCCGCGGCGTGATCTTCAGCCGGCCGCCGAGTTCCCCGACTACCAGCGTGCGCACGATCTGC
>Ga0335078_10016539_pt1 | contig 10949 bp, 10 predicted proteins | sample Lox_Sample_32_FD_206711 | JGI IMG/M metagenome (GOLD analysis project Ga0335078, IMG submission 206711) | Soil microbial communities from Loxahatchee National Wildlife Refuge, Florida, United States - Lox_Sample_3.2 | ecosystem: Environmental > Terrestrial > Soil > Wetlands | place: USA... | reverse complement strand
CACCGCCTTGGCCCTCGCCAGGTCGGTCACGGGATGCAGCACGGTCTTGATTCCTTGGGTGGAAGAGCCGGTCATGATCACTCCTGAAGTCGCGGGTCACATCGACCCGGTGGATACGGTCGGGTTGAACAGCCAGGGGCCACCGGGCGCGAAGGTCTTGCCTCAGCGCCGCACGGTGCCCTGTGTGCAGGTCATGTCCGCGGTCGGCGGACGGCTCAGCGGAGCTCGCTGATGCGGATCAGGTTGCCCGCGGGATCGCGGAAGGCGCAGTCGCGAATCCCGTACGGCTGCTCGGCCGGCTCCTGGACGACTTCGGCACCGCTGGCCTCCAGCCTTGCGAAGGTGCCGTCGAGGTCGGCGGTGGCCAGGGTGATGTGGGCGTAGCTGCCCTTGGCCATCATCTGGAGGATGGTTCGGCGCTCGTCGTCGGTGACGCCGCAGCCCGGCGCGGCCGGCGGCTCCAGGACGATGGACGTGCCGGGCTGGTCGGCCGGGCCGAGCGTGATCCAGCGCATCCCGCCGTATCCGACGTCGTCGCGGACCTCGAAACCGAGGGCGTCGCGATAGAAGGCCAGGGAGGCGTCCGGGTCGTTGTGCGGCAGGAAGGCTCCGTGAATGGTGATGTCCATGGCGGTCAGGCTAGTTGCGGCTGGGTGACTTGCGCTTCTCGATTCCTGATCGGTCTGGTCACCTGCTTGGCCACGCACGCCGGCATCCCCGCCGTCGCGCGCGCCGCGTGGCGCCGGTAGGTGCTGGGCGGCACGCCGACCAGCTCGGTGAACCGGGTGCTGAAGGTGCCCAGCGACGAGCAGCCGACCGCGAAGCAGACCTCGGTGACGCTGAGGTCGCCACGCCGCAGCAGCGCCATCGCACGCTCGATGCGCCGCGTCATCAGGTACCCGTACGGCGACTCGCCGTAGGCGAGCTTGAATTCGCGGCTGAGGTGCCCGGCTGACATGTGCGCGCCGCAGGCGAGCGCCTCGACGTCCAGCGGCTGCGCGTACTCCCGGTCGATCCGGTCCCGGACGCGGCGCAGCCGCGCGAGGTCGCGCAGGTGCTCCGCCTCGGCCGGTCTGCTGGTCACATGCGAGATCGTACAAAAGGTGCGCCCGGATTGCCCAGCACGGCCGGACGGGCCGGCCCCTGCCGCTGCACGCTTCTTGCTGTTATCAGAATGGCCACCCGGGTGCTGCGGTGCCGCGGTCGCCGTCATGCGGGTTGACAGCTCGACCAGATTTCGACTAGGCATGGGTGCAAGAAGTTTTATTCGAACATTATTACTATGAACGGACATGGTCATACCGCGGACTTCCCGCACCGGGTTACGAGGAGCGAGCAGATGAACGCGCTCTGGGTAAAGAGCTCCCTGAGTTTCTCCAACGGCAACTGCGTCGAGGTGGCCGCACTGCCCGGCGGCGCTGTCGGCGTCCGCAGCAGCCGGGATCCCGAGGGGCCGGCCCTGACGTTCACGCGCGGAGAGTGGGACGCTTTCCTCGGCGGCGTGCGGCTTGGCGAATTCGACAGGTTCGGCGGCCCCCCGTAACGGCATGAGAGCGGTCACGAGACGTTCGTCCCGGGCAGGGCGGCGAACGCGCGGAGGCCGGAGACGAAGATCAGGCCGCCCGCGACGATGAATATCAGGCTGACCGAGTTGACGGTGACGCCGGCGAACGAGGCGCGGAAGCCCCGCAGGACGGTGCTCGTCAGCCAGCCGGCGATGACGACCGAGACCATGGACGCGAGCTGGTTGACCGGAGTGAACACCGCCATCACCCGTCCCAGGTACTCGCGCGGCGCCGCATCCAGGAGCAGCGGCGCCACCGCCGTGTTCAGCATGGCGATCGGCACGGCGTAGATCGCCAGCATGACCAGGCCGGCGGGGAAACTGCGCTGCAGCGCGTAGCCCGCCGCCAGGACGCCGGTGGCCAGCAAGCCGGACCAGGTGAGCGTGCGTGCGCCGATCCACCGCACCATGCGGCCGGCCGCCAGCGCGCCGGCGATGAAGCCGATCCCCATCGCCGTTTCGGCGATGCCGAACAGCCGGGACGAGGCGTGCAGATCGCGGGTCACGAAGAACACGTTCAGCGCGCTGATCGCCCCGGTGCCGCACTGGCAGATCATCGTGACCGTCAGCAGCGTCACCAGGAACCGGTTGCGCGCGAAGAGCCGCAGGCCGAAGGAGAACTCGGCGTGCAGGCTGGTCTGGTCCGGGCCGGCCGGGGCCGGCGGGTGAGGCTCGGGCGCCAGCCGCAGGAAGCGGATGGCCAGGTAAGACACAGCGTAGGAGGCGGCGTTGGCGGCCAGCGCCCACCGGAAGCCGACGGTGAACAGCAGCAGCGCCGCGATGGGCGGGCCGATGATCCCGGCCGCCGACGTGGTGGCCTCGGCCAGGCCCACGGCCCGCGCCCGGTCCTGTTCGCCCTGTACCACGTCGGCGGTCGTCGCGAACCTGGCCGGGCTGAAGAACTGGCCGGCCGCGTTGAGGACGAACACGACCAGGTACACGGCGGCGAGCCACAGGCCGACGGGAAGGTCGCGGACCGGGACGAACGACAGCCCCGTGAGGCCCGCGGCCATCGCCGCGCGGATCACCTCGGTCCGCATCATCGTCGACTTGCGGTTCCACCGGTCCACGAACACCCCGGCGACCGGCCCGACCAGCACGACCGCGGTGCCCGCCGCGACCAGGATCCCGCCGACCGCGGCGGGGGCCCAGGGCGAGCCGCGCGCGAGCACCTGCGACACCCACAGCACGAGCGTCGTGCCGAAGACGGTGTCCCCGATCGCGGACACGGCCTGGCCGTACCACAGCTTCGCGTAATTCCGGTTAACCAGCACCCGCCGCAGCGACGGCAAGTTTACCTTGTGGTTATTGTTAATGCAGCGCTCAGAGCGGTTTTCATATACGTACGCCATTGTTATTGCACGTGCTGCCCTGGCTGGTGATCTCCTGGCTGGCGCCGGCCCGGCGGTGAGGATGCCGGAGCCTCGCGACACCCTGCGCTCATGAACACCACGGCGGTACGCCACATACCGGCTCGTCAGGAAGCCAGAGCTCACCGGCCTGACGTCGTGCCCTCATTTTCTGCTCTTCCGAAAACTAGAAAAACTTGCCAGAACGAACCGCCCGCAGTGATAAGGAGCTGCTCATTCTGTAACTCCAGGGAACGGCTGCCCGTCGAGTAACATCGGCATCATCCATCCGTTTCGCGACGGTCGCTAGGTGCGCCATTACCGTCACGTTATTTGTGGAGCAGCCGGGAAATCTCGCGTTTCGGGAAATTGGAGGGCACTAGTACGGAATCTGCATTTCGGGTTGTGAACTGGGCGAAGGTGCCTGACGGTCACTGGCGGGCCACGATGGTGCCGCCGTCCCCCACCGCGTAACAGGTGACCGCATCGGCACAGGTGATGCCGTACAGGTCCCGGGTGGTGGGGCGGCCGTCGGCCACCCACGTGGTCCCGTTGACCGTCCGGGTGATCGTCCCCCGGTCCCCGGCCGTGTAGCAGGTCCGCGCGGCCGGGCAGGCAATGGCGGTGCGGATGCTGCTGGCCCCGCTCGGCCCTTGCAGCCACAGTTCCCCGCCATCGGCGGACCAGGCCACGCCGCTGCCGGCCGAGAGCGAGAAGCCGTAGCAGCGAGCGCTCGCGGGGCAGGCGCCCGCGTCGGGCGAGAACGGCGCGCCGGGAGGAAACGGATGGATGGCCATCAGGGCCTTGTAGCACGGGGCGGGGGGCTGGGCACAGGTGAGCATCGTCCAGGGCGCGCCGGGACGGGCCGACGCGACGACGGCGTACACCCAGCCGCAGTTCCCGCAGCCGCCGAAGTATCCCCCGCCGGCCCGGCACAGCCCGCTGCCCAGACACGAAACCCATTCCAGGGGATAGTGATAGAGCAGGGCTCCGCAGTCGCCATTTGTGCACCCCACGCCCGCCGGGACGGACTGCCGGGTCCAGCTTGTCCCTCCGTCGCTGGTCATCCAGATGGCATTGGGCGGGCCGGCCTGGCCCGGAACGGGAATTGGCGAATAGAAGTACCCGGCTGGCCCGGTGGCTACGGCGTAGCAGGTGCTGGCGCTGACGCAGGCGATGTCCAGCAGGCCCAGCCGGCATGGCTGCGCGCTGGGGCCACTCACAGGACCCGGCGGGCATGCCCGGCTGGTAAGGCCCGCGCCGGCCCCGGCCAGGGATAGCACATGGCTGCTCCAGGTGACGCCGCCGTCGTGCGTCACCAAGATGGTGTCCGGCCTGGCGATGACATAGCAGGAGCTCGGCGCCACGCAGGCGATCCGGTACAAGATCTTCGAGGAGCCCCGCAGCGGGCTGGCCTGGGCCCGCCAGGTGGCCCCGCCGTCCCCGGTCGACACGATGGTGCCCGCCGCCCCCACCGCCTCGCACCGCAGCGCGGACAGGCAGGCCACCGCGTACAGCCGCTGCTGCGTGCCGCTGGACTCCGCCCGCCACGCACCGGACGTCACCGCGGAGCGGCCCGTGCCCGGCGCACCCGGCCTGGCCTGGCCCGCGCTCCCGCAACCGGCCAGCAGGACGGCGGCGACGCACGCCAGCAGCCTCGCCGCCACCCTGGCCCGGATCGAGGAGGCCGCCGTTCCGCCCACCATCTGATTGTTCCTCCTGCCCGTACCGCAGGCAACGCAGCGGCGGCGCGCCGACTACCGCGGGACGGGTCACGGCGGGCACAGTGGCAGGTATCCGGCAACCTGAGAGTGGTGACCTCCGCATGAACGGCGCCCAGAGCCTGCTGGCCACGCTGACCCGGAACGGGATCGAGGTGTGCTTCGCCAACCCGGGGACCTCGGAGATGCACTTCGTCGCCGCGCTGGACCAGGCGGAAGGCCTGCGCTGCGTCCTGGGACTGTTCGAAGGCGTGGTCACAGGCGCTGCGGACGGCTATGCCCGGATGGCCGACCGCCCGGCCTCGACGCTGCTGCACCTGGGGCCCGGCCTGGCTAACGGCCTGTCCAACCTGCACAACGCGATGCGCGCGCAGTCCCCGGTCGTCAACGTCATCGGCGACCACGCCACCTACCATCGCCATTACGACGCCCCCCTGACCTCGGATATCGAGGGCACCGCCCGTCCCTTCAGCCACTGGGTGCGGACCTCGCCCAGCGCGGACTGCGTCGCCGCGGACGCCGCCGCCGCCGTGGCGGCCGCGCGCACCGCCCCGGGCCGCATCGCCTCGCTGATCCTGCCGGCCGACACCGCCTGGACGCCGCTGACCGCCGGACGCTCCCCCGCCGAGGCGCCCCGTGCGGCCGTGCCCGCTCCCCCGCCGGTCCCGGGGCCGGCGGTCGACGCGGCCGCGCGCATCCTGCGATCCGGCGAGACGACGGTCCTGCTCCTCGGGCCGAAGGCGACCCGCGAGGCGCCCCTGGAAGTGGCCGGGCAGATCGCCGGCGTCACCGGGGCGCGGCTGTACGCGCCGACGCACACCGCGCGGATCAGCCGCGGCGCCGGGCGCGTCCCGGTGCGGCGGGTCCCGTACCCGATCGGCCAGGCGGTGGCGGCCTTCGACGACGTGCAGAACATCATCCTGGCGGGCGCGAAGCCCCCCGTGGCGTTCTTCGCCTACCCGGGCAAGCCCAGCCGCCTGTCCCGGCCCGGGACGCGCATCCACGAGCTGGCCCGGGCGGACCAGGACGTCCCCGGCGCGCTGACGGCGCTGCGCGACGCGCTGGACGCGGGCAGCGCGACACCGAAGCGGGCCGGGCTGAGCCTGCCGGACCTGCCCGCGGGGACGCTGACCCCGCCGAAGATCGGCGCGGTCATCGCGGCGTCGCTGCCGGAGAACGCCGTGGTGATCGACGAGTCGATCACCACCGGGCGCTCGTTCCTCGCCGACACCGCGGGCTCTCGCCCGCATGACTGGATCTTGTCGACCGGCGGCTCCATCGGGTACGCGCTGCCCTGCGCGACCGGCGCGGCGATCGCCTGCCCGGACCGCAAGGCCGTCGTGCTGGAGAGCGACGGCAGCGGGATGTACATGCCCCAGGCGCTGTGGACCCAGGCCCGCGAGCAGCTGGACATCCTCACCATCGTGTTCGCCAACCGCAAGTACCAGATCCTGCGCGACGAGATGAGCAACGTGGGCGTGGCCGCGGGCGGCCCGAAGGCCGAGGCGCTGATGGACATCGGCCGCCCGCGCATCGACTGGGTGTCGCTGGCCCGGGCCTTCGGCGTCGAGGCGTTCCGCGCTGCCAGCACCGACGAGTTCTCCCGGCACCTGGCGGCCGGCCTGGCCGTCCAGGGGCCCGCCGTCATCGAGGTGGCGCTTTGACTACTCCCCGCCCTGAAGGACGGGGATCCCGGCCGTCACCGGCCGGGGTTCCTGTTTCACCGCCGGCCGCACCCGGGAGGTCCCGGAATGTCTGACGCCAGCTCCGCAGGCAGAAACGGCACGACCTGCCGCCAGGATGTTCTTCGCGGCGTTGATATCCCGGTCATGCCGGGCACCGCAGGACCGGCACGTCCAGTACCGGGTGGACAGTCTTAGCTCCGCGAGCAGGTACCCGCACGCCGAGCAGGTCTTGCTGCTGGGGTACCACCGGTACGCCGTCCTCACTCTCCGATTATCGAACACATGGCCGTAGACGGCCTGGAGGCGCGCCGGGCGTGTCTGATTTCACACCTGCCGCGCAGCTTGGCGGGGCGCGCGATTCCTCCCCGGCCTGAAGGCCGGGACACCCTCCCGAGGTCTTGGTGATCACGCCGACCCCGCGGCCGCACCCGGACCTGGCCCCGGGCGATCGCCTGAGCCTAGGCTCTGGGTATGACCCAGCCTTCGGGGGACGCTGACCGGAAGAGCCTGCGTGCCTCGGATCAGGACCGGCAGAGCGTGGCGGAGGTATTGCGCGATGCGGCCGGGGACGGCCGGCTGAGCATGAGCGAGCTCGATGAGCGGCTGGACGCCGTTTACGCGGCCAAGACTTATGCCGACCTCGAGCCGATCATCCGTGACTTGCCGCATCCGGCTATAGCGCCGGACTCGGCCGCGGTCCAGGCGAGTCCGCCCGGCGGTGCCGTTGAGCGGTTCGGCGGGGAGCCGACGTCCAGCTCCGCCATCGCCATCATGGGCGGCTTCTCCCGCAAGGGCGCCTGGGTGGTGCCGACCCACTTCACCGCCGTGGCGATCATGGCCGGCGGGGAGCTGGACCTGCGGGACGCGAGGTTCTCCGAGCGCGTGGTGAACATCCACGCCACGGCGATCATGGGCGGCATCGGCATTATCGTGCCCGACGATGCCGAGGTACAGGTCAGCGGCATCGGGGTGATGGGAGCCTTCGAGCACGGACCGACGGGCCCGGGACAGCCCGGCGGACCGGTCATTCATATCAACGGGCTGGCCTTCTGGGGCGCCGTCGACGTCAGGCGCAAGCCGCCGAAGGGCGGCAGGCGCCAGGAACTCGAGGCCAGGCGCCGGGAAGTGGAGTCCGGGAACCCGGAGGAATAGCGGGCGCGCGCCGGTCCCTTCTGTGCTGTAACCGCGCGGCGGGTCGGCGGCTGGCGGCGATTTCGCGGCGGCCGGCGGGTCTGTATATATGGGGCCAGCGGGTCGCTGGCGTTCGCGCGGGCGAGTTTGGGGTAGCCGATGACGGTCAGCGAGGATTTCACCAGTCTCACCGGCGGGTTCCGGGGTGAGCTGCTGGCTCACTGCTACCGGATGCTGGGCTCGGCCGAGGAGGCCGAGGACCTGGTTCAGGAGACATACCTGCGGGCGTGGCGGTCCTACGAGGGCTTCGAGGGCCGTTCGTCGGTGCGGACCTGGCTGTACCGGATCGCGACCAACGCGTGCCTGACCGCGATCGAGCGCCGCGGCCGCCGGCCGCTGCCGTCCGGGCTGGGCGCGCCGGCGCAGGACCCGGAGGCACCGCTGGTGGCGGGGACGGAAGTGCCGTGGCTGCAGCCGTTTCCCGACGCGCTGCTGGCCGGGGAGTACGAGGACCCGGCCGCGGTGACGGCGTCCCGGGCGGGTATCCGGCTGGCCTTCGTCGCGGCGCTGCAGTACCTGTCCGCCCGCCAGCGCGCGATGCTGATCATGCGGGACGTGCTGCAGTGGCCCGCCGCGGAGGTGGCGGACCTGCTGGGCACGACGACCACCGCGGTGAACAGCGGCCTGCGCCGGGCCCGCGCCCAGCTCGCGCAGGCGCTGCCCGCCGAAGAGGAGATGGCCGAGCCCGCCGAGCCGGACCGGCGAGCGCTGCTGGACCGGTTCGCCGCGGCCATCGAGAACGCCGACGCCAGCGCGCTGGCCGAACTGCTGCGGGAGGATGCCGTGCTGGAGATGCCCCCGGTGCTGACCTGGTTCACCGGCCGCCAGGCGGTGACGCGCTTCACCGCGGCGCGCCTTTTCACCGGGCCCGGACAGCTCCGGCTCGTTCCGGTCGTGGCGAACCGGCAGCCGGCGTTCGCGGTCTACCAGCGCGAACCGGGCGGAACCTACCGGGCGCACGCGCTGCAGGTGCTTACGGTCACCGCCACCGGGATCGCGCGCATCGTCGCCTTCCAGGACACGGGCCTGTTCGGGTCGTTCGGCCTGCCCCAGGCGCACGGCGCGGCCGTGACCTGAACGGGGGCATCGCCCCGCGGCGATTCCCCCGGACCCGGCTGGTCTATATCAGTAGGCCGCCAAGCTAAGCGGCACCGAATCCGCAGAACCGGGAGAACCGTCGTGAGCATCACCGATAAGACTGTCCTGATCACCGGGGCCAACCGCGGCATCGGCCAGGCCCTCGTCAGCGAAGCCCTGGCCAGGGGCGCCAGGCGGGTTTACGCCGGCACGCGCCAGCCCATGACCCACCCCGATCCGCGGGTCACGCCGCTGGCCCTGGACGTGACCGACGCGGCGCAGATCCAGGCCGCCGCCGGTCAGGTCGGATCTCTCGACCTGCTGATCAACAACGCCGGCATCGCGCTGTACGACGACCTGACCGACCGGGCCCTGCTCGAACGGCACCTGGCCGTCAACCTCTTCGGCACCTACGGCGTGACCCAGGCCTTCCTGCCGGAGCTGACGCGTTCGGGGGGCGCCGTCGTCAACAACGTGTCCCTGATGGCCCTGGCACCCTTCCCGGTCACCCCGGCCTACGCGATCTCCAAGGCGGCCGCGTTCAACCTGACCCAATCGCTGCGCGCCCTGCTGGCCGGGCGGGGCGTGCGGGTCCACGCCGTGCTGACCGGCCCGACCGACACCGCGATGACCCAGGGCTTCGAAATCCCCAAGGCCTCCCCGGAATCGGTCGCGCGCGCCATCTTCGACGCACTCGACCGCGGCGAGGAGGACATCTTCCCCGACCCCATGTCCGCGTCCGTGGCGGACGGCTGGCGCCGCAGCGTGGCCAAGGCGATGGAGCGCGAGAACGCGGCGTTCGTCCCGCCCGAGCCGGCGGCCGCCTAGGCCGGAGGGGCAGGCGCCGCTTGCACCTGAGCGGCCAGTCTGAAACGATTTCGTTTTGAAAGCTACTTTCGCCATGTGAAGGTAGCCGGATGAACGGAGCTGAGCCGGTGCCTGACGTGGTGATTGCCGGGTACGGCCCGGCCGGTGCGGCCGCCGCGATCGCCGCCCATGACGCGGGGCGCAGCGTGCTCGTCCTGGAATCGGCCGACCGCGGCGGCGGCAACGCCCGCTACAGCGGCGGCTTCCTGTTCGACGTGCCGGGCGAAGCGGCCCGCGGCACGACGAGCGGGCCCGGGTGCTCCGGCCGGACGGCCGGCCCATCGGCGGCCTCTACGCGGCCGGGGCGGTCAGCCTGGCCTGGGGGCACCTGATCGAGCACGGCGGCGGCCTCACCGACGCCATGGTGTTCGGCCGGATCGCGGGAGCGCAGGCGGCCGGCGCATGACCGGCCGGCGACGGTCCGAGATCAAGATGAGACCGAACAGAGTTCTCAGGCGGTGCGGGCGTTAGGTAGCTTGCGAAGCTGATGCTGAATCGGGGAACGTTCACGCTGCCCCGGCTGAACGCCCACCGGGTGGTACTAGCTGCGGCGGCGCTCACCACGCTGGTGGCGGCGGCGCTCGCGACCACCCTGGCGGTATTTTCCGGCCAGGCCGTGCCCCGATCAGTGGACCAGCGCCTGACCGCGGCGCCCGGCACGTCGATGATGGTCAGCGGCCCGGTCACCAGCGCGGAGGCGGCCGGGTACACCGAGGCCCTGCGCGCCGACCTGACCGCGGCGCTGGGCGGCGCGCCGTCGGCCTTCTACTACGCGTACTGGTCAGATCCGCTGCAGCTGGCGGTCCAGGGCGGGAAGGACATCCCGCTCACTGAGGCCGCCGCGTTCGACGGCGTCACCTCGCACGCGCACCTGCTGTCCGGCGCCTGGCCGGCCGCCCCGGCCCCCGGCGAGCCGATACCCGCGGCGCTGCCCGCACCCGCCGCGGCCCTGCTGCACCTCTCACCCGATGACCTGCTGCGGCTCCGGGACCGGGTCACCAACCGTGAGGTGTCGTTCCGGATCACCGGCCTGTTCCAGGCCGCGACGACGGCGTACTGGAGCCTCAATCAGATCCCGGCCAGCGGATCAAGCACGCAAGGCGGTTTCGTCACCTACGGGCCGCTGGTGGTGAACCCAGCGGTCCTTCCCGGCAGGCTCGCCGTCTTCGGGGGTTCCTGGGTGGATGAGCCGGACCTGCGGGCGATTCCGCTCGGCCGGTTCGGCATGATCGCCGCTCACGTGTCCGCGCTGCGCCAGACGGTGTCCCAGTCGCCCGCGGTCTCCGGCCTGGAGCTGTCCACCAGCCTGGATTCGGTGCTGGCCGGGACGGCGACCAGCCTCGGCGTGTCCCGGTCTCTGCTGGCCATCACCGGGGTCGAACTGCTCCTGCTCACGGGCGCGGCGCTGGTCGCGGCCGCGCAGCTGCTCGCGGCGCAGCGTGAGGGCGAGTACGCCATGCTGGCCGCCCGGGGCGCCACCCGCCTGCAGCTGATC
>Ga0335078_10016538_pt1 | contig 10950 bp, 12 predicted proteins | sample Lox_Sample_32_FD_206711 | JGI IMG/M metagenome (GOLD analysis project Ga0335078, IMG submission 206711) | Soil microbial communities from Loxahatchee National Wildlife Refuge, Florida, United States - Lox_Sample_3.2 | ecosystem: Environmental > Terrestrial > Soil > Wetlands | place: USA... | reverse complement strand
TGGCGATCCTCGAAACCATCCTCGTTGTAGTAAGACGAGTCGCCGATTCTCAAGCTGAGACTTCATCGCGAAGCCGTTTCTCGTTTCTGCATGACCAGGAGCCTTTATGACAAAGAAGGAATTTGTGCGCGGGGAGCGTGTGGTGTTGGCTGAAGGAACGTATCAAGGCACCCGCGGAGTATTCTTGCAGCTCAGGCCGGATGTTCACTGGGCCGATATCGAGGAGACACGCGGCGTGGTCCGATCACATCCGATCGAGTGGCTGCGACACGCAACGGGTTCGGACTAACTACAAACAAACTGTTGAATGAGAGAGGCGCACTGTGGTCGTCGTAATGTATGGCGTAGTCCTATTGGCCGTGTTCGTGGCGGTCATTTCTGCCGCTACAAAGGATGCCCGCCTGGTCAAAGAATCACCTTCGGAGATCAGGCCGGCGGGCTCCCTTCCCATTTTCATCACGCCGCAAATAGTGCATCTAGATAAGGAAAGAGCGCAAAACGATGTCTAATCCAAGTAGGTTTCACGGAAGCCACGGGCTCCCCGATTTGTCCTGTCGGCCACTTGACGATGAGGTCTGGCAAAGATGGCAGGCAAAGAATCGTCTCCATGACGAGCGGATTGCCACGAGGCTCACAAAGGCAGTGAAGTGGGCGTGCATCGCGACACTTCTTGTCGCCGCATCCCTGCCTTTGTACATCGCGCCATATCAGAACGCTCTCAGATTCATCGTGGTTGTGGGTGCGGCAATGGTGACATTACAGGCGCTCCATGCGCACCGTTATGTCGTTGCGGCGTTATTCGCCGCGACTGGCCTGCTCTACAATCCAGTCATCCCCACGTTCAGCTTAGCGGGCAATTGGCAAGTCTTGATCATCTACGTGACTGTGGTTCTGTTCTCCATCTCCCTGACTTGGTGGAACATGGCGAGCCCGGGGTTAGCGGCTTTTCCAAGCAGAAACGCCCGATGAGATCAGGCCGATTGGAGATTGTATGTTGAGCTCACTGAAAGCGGCCTCTTGGGCCTTGGTTGTATTCGGGATGCTGACGGGACCTGCGCCATTGCTGGCCGAGGATCTCTCGTCGTACCGGTCGTTCCGCATCGGAACGAGCCTGGCCACCGTGGCCGCACAGGTCCATATGGACCCTACTATGGTACAGACAGTCTATGGACGGCCGGCGTTGATTCAACAATTCACGTGGTGGCCTGACAACCTAGCCGTGCCTGCGCAGACGGAGGCCGTTAAATTCCTGGTATTCACCTTCTACAACAGTGAGCTGTGTCGAATCTTTGTCATCTACGACCGCAGCCGGACTCAAGGCTTGAGTGCGGATGACCTCATCGATTCCATTTCCGCTGTGTACGGGAAGCCAACCCGGCCGGCTGCCAGCATCCGCACCGATTCATCCGTGCTGTACGGGTTTGGCGACGATGAAAAAGTGATTGCGCGCTGGCAGGATTTACAGTCTTCAGTCAACCTGATTCGCTCGTCTCGCGACCAACTTTACGGTCTCATTATGGTCTCGAAGCGCGTGGACGGCCTTGCGCAAGAGGCAATGATCGAAGGGGCCAGACTCGATGTCGTGGAGCGTCCGCAGCGAGAAAGTGACCGAAAGCAGCGCGAGGCGGAAATAGAGCGAGCCAACGCGGAGAAGGCCAGAGTCGTCAATCTGCCGGCCTTTCGGCCTTAAGCTGCATAGCCGATTGGAGCATGTTATGGACACAACGATCGCAGCCTGGGAGAACGAGGGCGGAGCGCGTCAGTCGATGGAGCGCAACCCAGCGCGGAGGTTTGCCGGTCACCGCACGTTCCTGGTCGGCCTCCTGTATGTGATTACGATCATCGTGATTCTTGCGATTGTCTCGAGGCTGTAAACAGTTCTTAGGACCGAACCGGATTGTTTCGCGGCCCATTGGAAGGGAGTTCCTTGTGAGTGTCTATCAACTGAATGCGCCGCCGGCGCGAGCACGGCGCGGTCTACACACCTTGGTGTTCCTGGCAATCGGTTTTGTGTTGCTCCTCTTCGCCGCGCGGACGATCGCCTCTTTTGTGATCGAGTACCGGTGGTGGCAGGAGATGAACCAGGTCCCCACTTGGCTGAATTTGATGCTGTACGAGTTTTCTCCGCTCGCAGTGGCGACACTGCTGTCCTTTGCGTCTTTGTTCTCCGCCCATGCGCTGGGGATGAAGTTCGCGGGGATGCGCCTTCGTGAGAATTCACGCTATGCGGCAATCTCGACCACGGTCCTACTGTTAGTCGCGTTCCTGTTGTCAGCGGCGATGATCGACACCTGGACTGTGGTGCGATTCTTCGGGGGGCGGAATCTGCCGATCGAGGCGACAGCCTGGAAGGATTCCGTCTTTGGCTTGCCGTTGGGATTTTACTTGTTCGACTTGCCGTTCTATGACGTGCTGCGAGGCTTTGTACTGCTGCTGGCGATCGCGAGCGCGGTGGTCTACTGGCTCACGGTGCGGGGCTGGCAGTTGCGGGATCGCATTACGGTGCTCCTGGAGCAGGGCCAGTTCGATGTTCGGATTTTCAGTCTGAAGGGCGCTCTGCAGTCCCGATTCATCCGCGGCACTGCAGCCACAGTCCTGGTGGCGCTGGCCGTGCGCTTTTTCCTGGGCCGTTACGAGATGGTCTGGAACGATCACAGTTTCATGGTTGGGGTGGATTATGTGGACCAGATGTTCACGCTGCCCTTACAGTGGTTGGTGATCGTTGCATGCCTGGTGGCGGCCGGGTTGGTGACCGCGGGCCGGTGGAAACTGGCCACCTGGATGGCGCTGGCGCTGGTCTTTCGAATGGCCGGCCCAGCCGCGGTCAGGGCTATCTACGTCGGTCCTAACGAAATCTCCGTCGAGCGCCCTTACATCCAGCAACACATCGAGGCGACGCGAAGCGCGTTCGGGCTCGACCGGAGGCTGACTGAAACCGAGGTAGCCGCAAAGCTCGACGGGCGCTTCGATCCGGCGAAAAACCAGGCGCTGCTTCAGAATGTGCGGCTTTGGGACTGGCGCGCCTTCCGCGACACGGTCACTCAAATCCAAGCGCTGCGGCCTTATTACTCATTCGCCGACACGGACGTAGATCGCTACATGATCGATGGCCAATTGCGGCAGGTATTACTCACACCGCGTGAATTGGACATCCAGCAACTGCCCGATGCGCGCACTCGCTGGATCAACCCACATTTCATTTATACGCACGGGTACGGCCTGGTGATGGCCGAAGCGAACCGGATCACCGCGGACGGCCTGCCACTGCTCTTTATCCAAGACGCTCCTGCTGTGGTGAAGACGCAGAGCCTGAAGCTGACACGTCCCGAACTCTACTATGGGGAGGTCACTCACGAGCCGGTCTTCGTCCACACGGAGCAGCCCGAGTTCAACTACCCGTCCGGCGCCGATAACGTCTTCGCTCGTTACGAGGGCAAGGGCGGATTCCCGGTTTCCTCGTTACCGATGCGCATGGCGGCCGCTGTCGCCGAAGGGGATCCTAACATTTTGCTGACCGGTTATCTGACGCCGCAAAGCCGGATGATGATCCGCCGGAACGTGATCGCCCGGCTCCACGCCCTGGCCGGCTTCATCACGTGGGAACACGATCCCTATCTGGTAGTCACCCAGGCGGGCCGCATGGTCTGGACCGTCGACGGATTCACCACCTCCAACGCTCATCCTTATTCTCGCAGTATCGATCTAGAGGACGTCGGAGCCATCAACTACATGCGGAACGCGGTCAAGGCGACCGTGGACGCCTATGACGGCGAAACGCGGATCTACATCTTCGATCCATCCGACCCGATCATTCGGGCGTATCGGCATATATTTCCTCGGTTGCTGCTTCCCTTTTCAGAGATGCCGGCGGACCTGAAATCCCATGCGCGTTACCCGGAAACGTTTTTTCGTGTGCAGGCAGAGGTCTACCGCACGTATCACATGCGGGACCCGCAGGCCTTCTATAACAAGGAGGATCTCTGGGACATCGCACGGACCGTCCAAGGCGGCAAGCCCGAACCGGTGGGGCCTACCTATGTGGTTGCCAGCCTGCCCGGAGAAGACCAGGCGGAATTTCTACTGATCACCTCGTTTACGCCGCGGACTAAGGACAACATGATCGGTCTGATGGTAGCCCGCTGCGACGGGGACCACTTGGGTGAGTTAGTAGTCCTGCAACTCTCCAAGCAGGAGCTGATCTTCGGCACGATGCAGATTGGGGCCCGGATTAACCAGGATCAAACCATCTCGAAAGATCTGTCGCTGTGGAACCAGCAAGGCTCGCAGGTACTGCGAGGCCAGACTCTGGTGCTGCCAGTCGGGAATACATTTCTGTATGTGGAGCCCCTGTACATCCAAGCGTCGGATGCACGCATGCCTCAGTTGAAGAAGGTCATCCTGGCAATCGGAAATACTCTGATCTATCGGGACACTTACGAGCAGGCGCTGGGTGATCTGAACGGCTTGATGCAAGGCGGAACTCCAGGCACTGTTCAGCCGGTTGTCGCAGCGGCTTCACCTTCCGGAGGCGTAACGCCGCCGGCAGAACTCAGCGGCTTGCGGGAGTCGATCCAAAACCATCTCCGCCGGGCGCGGGAACTCGCCGCGCAAGGCAAATGGGCCGAAGCGGGCAAAGAACTGGACGCCATTGAGGCAGCAGCGCGGAAGTAGCCGTTTCGGCCGGCACTTCTCTAGCAGCCGTGCTGGGAAAGGTGCTTATCCACTTGGATGCGCGACTGTTCGCACCGGCGGTGGACCCGTCCGGTCTCGTCAAGGGCGTGGATAAATGCTTCGACTTCGTGGCTGGCTTTTCGCAGTTGCTCAACCGCTTCGCAAAACTCGCGCGCTCGGGCGGCGTACTCGTCCAGCAGCCGGTCCCGTTCGTCGCAGCGCATTCCGTACCCCAATCGTACCCTGCCAGAGTGACCGAGTGCGGTCGGAGCGAACAGGGGCCGATTACGGTTCGTGGATAAGGAGGAAAAAATGAAGTGGTCCTGGCGCATCGGTCGGCTTCTGGGGATCGATGTCTACATGCATGCTACCTTTTTGATTCTGCTGCTTTGGCTGGGAATCAGCTACTATCTGCCGCAACACCGCATGGCGGATGTGATCAATGGTTTGACGCTGATCGTGGCGCTGTTTGGCATTGTGATCCTTCACGAGATGGGACACGCGTTGACCGCGCGTCGCTTCGGAATTCGCACCCGCGATATCACGCTGTTGCCAATCGGCGGGGTCGCACGCCTGGAACGGATGCCTGAAGATCCCCAACAGGAGCTTCTCGTGGCCCTGGCGGGCCCGGCAGTTAACATCGTTTTGGCTGGAGTGTTCTTCCTCACGATTCTGCTGACAGGGGCAGCGCTGACCGTTCCTGATTCTCGCATGGCCGGCGGAAACTTCCTGTCCAATCTGCTGTGGATCAATCTCAGCTTGGCGGTGTTCAACATGGTCCCGGCTTTTCCCATGGACGGCGGTCGAGTTCTCCGCGCCCTGCTCGCCATGAGGATGGACTACGTTCACGCCACGCAAAGAGCTGCCAGCACCGGCCAGGCATTGGCGCTGGTATTCGGATTGGTCGGCCTATTCTATAACCCGTTCTTGGTGTTCATCGCGCTGTTCGTCTGGATGGGAGCGGCGGCCGAATCCAGCATGGTGCAGATGAAGTCCGCACTCGCAGGAATCCCCGTTAGCAAAGCGATGATTACGGACTTCCGTAGCTTGGCACCCACCAATTCGCTGCAAGAGGCGATCGAACACGTTCTCGCCGGCTTTCAGCACGACTTTCCAGTCCTGGAGCAGGGGCGACTTGTGGGTGTGTTGACCAGAGACGATCTCCTCAAGAGTCTCGCTCAAAAGGGTCCGGAGACGCGAGTTGCCGAAACGATGACGGAACGCTTCGAAACCGGCGATCCCGCTGACATGCTCGACCTCGTGCTGGCTCGACTTCAGAGCTGCCGTTGCCGCACTTTGCTTGTACTCAAAGGCGGGGAACTGGTCGGTATCTTGACGATGGACAACGTTGGCGAGTTTCTGATGTTTCAGTCCGCGCTTCGCCATGACGCCCGGGCCGGACGAATCGCAATGGCGGTACGTCCCGCGTGATTGTTTAGGTAGAACCTCCTGGCACCCGTTCGGCGCGAACGATAAACCGGTTGGGGGCTGGGCCGACAAAGTAGAACGGATGACAGGTAATCAAGGTCAGGGTCTCACTTCCAGTGGGATCCAATACAGCCACGTTATCCGGAGTCACCACTCTCGTCGAAACGACTCGGTAGCGATATTCGCCCTGCAATGTTGTGAACGTAATGAGGTCGTTCCGTTGGATATTTCGCAAGGGCCGGAAGAACGTATCGCGATGCCCGGTGATCCCCACGTTTCCAGACTCACCCGGTAGAGACGTGCCGGGCACGTGACCTGCTGCCCGCCGGAGGATTCGCTGCCCGTCTCCCTCCATGACGATGACGGAGAGGCGCAGGCGTGGAATTTCGAGGCGTCCGATCATGCCACCGGTTGCAGCCGGGGGCAGTCTGATTGCGCGGGCCGGCTTCTCGTTATGCAATTGGCGCTCGAGCCCGCGGCTCTCCTGGCGCTGGAAGATCCAGGCGTCCGCCAGAACAAATCCACAATAACCCAACGTCAAACCGGCACTCGCGAACAAGATCCGGCGGCACCATGTCAAAGTCATTTTCCGCATTCAGTTCTGTTTCGCCGGCGCGTCTCCGGAGATATAGCCGGTTCGGGTGCGCACGAAGAGTTTGTCGTGGCCGGCCGGGCGAGCGACAACTCGGATGGTTCGGTATACTCCTTTGCGCACGTTGGTGGGCACATATCCGATGGTGTATTGGTTGCGAATCTCGCGTGCGGTACGTTCGCAGATACCGACCACCTCGCCGAGTTGGCGGGGAAAGAAGGCCTCCCCGCCGGTGGCCTTTGCCAGGCGATGGAGCACCCTCGGATTCCAGTCCAGATCGCTCTCATCGAAGAGGCCAATGGTATAGATGAGAGCGCTGGAGCGCTCGGCGATGCCGGTGACCTGGGCGAGGCTATGCAAGCTGGCATTGTCGCCGCCGTCGCTGATCACGAGCAGCACCTTTTTGTCCCAGCGGCCTTCCTGCACGCGCGCCAAAGCCTTGACCAGCGCATCGTAGAGTGCCGTCTCGCCATAGGCAGGAGCCCCCCAGATTGCGCCTCCGAGTGCGGCGGAGTCATTGCTGAACGGGGTTGTCTTGGGAAGGCCCATTGAAACAGTCTCGTTGAAGTTCACAACGAACATCCGGTCCTCGGAGTTGCTGAACTGGACAAAGCTGCGCGCGGCCGCGGTCACCTCGCGAAGCTTCGGCCGCATACTCCCGCTGTGGTCGATCACGAGTCCGACGGTGACCGGAATGTCCTCATGCTGGAACAGCCGGATGTGTTGCGGCGCGCCGTCCTCGTAAACCTGAAAATCCTGCTCGCGCAAATCGGCGGCGAATCCACCCTGCCGGTCGCGCACGGTAGCGTGCAACACCACCAGGTTCACGTCCACCGACAATCGGTAATCCGGGTCGTGACCGTCGCCTGCCGACGCAGTCTGAGAGCTCACGTAAGAGCCGGGCATCATCAGAAGGATCGCCGGAAGACCGAGCGTCCTCAGGATGCCGTTCGGCGCCATCTCAGGACGCCTGGATCCGGCTGTACTCCGGCCGCCACATCGCATCTTGCACCTGTTGAACAATGTCGCCGAGTTCGATTTCCGCCAACCCTTCCGCTGCCGCCGCTTCCGCGACCGCTACCGCGACCGTCAGGGAGACGTCGCGCAGGTTGTCGATCCTTGGAAGGAGTGGCGCACCGCGTTGGTGGACAGCGACCAGGCTGGAAACGGCGTTCGCCGCGGCAATCAGCATTCCGTCGCTCACGGCCCGGGCTCGGGCCACGATGGCGCCCAGGCAGAGGCCGGGATACAGCTTGGCGTTGTTGGTCTGCCCGATGACGTGGGTAATTCCCCGATACGTGACGGGGGCGAAGGCAACACCCGTGACGATGAGCGCCCTGCCCTCGGTCCAGGCGATCAAATGGGCTGGTGTCGCCTCGGCCGACGGCATGGAAAGTGGAAAGATGATAGGCCACTCAACGTGAGCGGCCATTTCCTTGACGATAGCCTCCGTGAAAGCACCGGCTACCGCCGACGTGCCGATCAGCATTGTCGGACGCACCTGGCGCACTACTTCCGCGAGAGTGATGACGCCTTCGGCGCCCTCGCGCTTCCATGCCTTCACGTCGGCAGACGGGCGCGCGTACGGCGCCTGATCGTCGCGCAGCACGCCGCCCATATCGTCCGTGAGCAATCCCTGCCGATCCACGCACCAAAAGCGGCGCGCGGCTTCCGCAGGGGAGAGCCCTTCGGCGACCATCGCATTGCGGATCTGGTCGGCGATGCCGATGCCCGCCGTGCCGGCGCCGAAGATCACGACGCGCTGGTGTCGCAGTGGCTCTCCGCACACCCGCATCGCCGAAATCGTGGCCGCCAGCGTGATCGCGCCCGTGCCCTGCAGGTCGTCGCTAAACGTGCGAATCTGCCGGCGAGACTTCTCGAGGACGCGCCGTCCGTTGCTCAGCCCAAAGTCTTCCCAGAGCAGGAGCGCCTTGGGAAACAGCTTTGTGGCGACCCGGACGTACGAATCGATAAAGGAGTCATAACGGTCTCCGCTGATCCGCGCGTGCCGGTTCCCGATGTACATCGGATCCTTGAGCAGGCTTTCCCGGTTTGTGCCCACGTCCAGCATCACCGGAATCATCCGCGTCGGATCGATTCCTCCCGCGGCGGTGTAGATCGCAAGCTTGCCGATCGACACCTCGATACCACCGACGCCCCAGTCTCCAATTCCCAGGACCTGCTCGGCATCGGTGGCCAGGATCAAATCGATATCGTTCGGGCCAGCCCCGAGGTTCCCAAACGGCGCCTCGATCGCATCGACATGGTCGATCGAGAGGTACACTCCTCTCGGGCGGCGGCACTCGTGGTGGTATTGCTCCATTGCCATGCCGCCCGTCCGATCGTTGACAATCGGAATCATTTCGCGCAGATGGTCGGAGAAAAGCCGGAAGAATAGCACGTCATTGCGATCGTGCAGTGCGGTCAGGTAAATGTTCTTGCTGAGTGCATCAGGCAGCCGCTGGTACTGAATGTAGGCGCCATCCGCCTGAGCATCCAGTGTACTGACTGCGGCTGGGAGTAATCCCACCAAGCCCAATTCTTCTCGCTCTTCTACTGTAAAGGCGGTGCCCTTGTTCAACAGCGGCGAGGCGAGCACAGCCATCCCCCGAGATTTGGTCTTGCGGCAATCCGCGCCATTCTGACGATTGGAAATGGATGGCGCCAATAACGGGACGGTTCTGGCTCGCATGCTGTTACCTCTTGCCCTCAGGATTGATCGGCGGCCTCGACAGTGATCGGTCTAAGACCACCCGCGGCGCGTCAACGTTCCGCGCCGCGTGACACACGCTAACGCCTACAGAGCGCGTTTTTCGACAAGGCGGAGCGTGACAGCCCCGCCCAACAAGAGCAGCCCGAACAGGCCGATTAGCGGCAGCGGGCTCGCGGTTTGCGGAAGCGTCCTGGTGTTGGCCGGCGTGCCGGCATCCGCGATTTGGGTCTGCGCGGGCGGTGGCGTTACCACCTGGGCCAGTTCCACTTCTTCTCCCGTCGGTTTGATCGCCAGAACGGGCGCCTGCTTGAGTTGCACAACCACCGGCTCATTGGCCGTTTTGATCGGCTGTGCCACTTCCAATGGAATCTCAACAGGAGTGAAGAGGACAGGGACATTCGTAGCCTTGGCCAGTTCTACGGCTTTCGCCTTTGGATAGACAAATTCCTCGCCCCAGTTCCTGCCCGGATAAAACCAGGCCCGAAGCGCTTCCGGCTGTCCCGACGGACGCTCTCTGAACGTGAGCACCGTCTTGTCCGTCGCCTGCAACCGGTAATTGGGAATGGCTAGGATTGTGGCGTAGATCATCGTTTCGTCGTCGTTGAAGATCTGAACGATATGTCGATCCGACGCTGAGTCCAGGATCTTGAAGACGTACGTGCCTGCCGGCAGCACTCCCCAGCCTTTTAAGTGGACTCCGGGAATCTCCACCGGCCCACTGAAGGTCATCGTAGTCTTCCGGCTCCAATCGTCAGCCCGGGCGCCCGGTAGCAGCATCGCGCCTAGTAGCGCCATACCGAGCACCGTTTCTGTTATCGCGAATAGTTTCACTTCGTTTCTCCTCTGTGTGAACGCTCGTATCATCTGCCCGTCGCGGTGCCACGCAGCGCCGCCCGGCAGCCAGGTTCTTACATTGGAAGATAGAGGCACTCCTGGGTCCATCACCCCGCCTTCGCCCACATATCCTGCGTGATGCCCTCAATACGCCAGGTTGAGTGTGCAGGTCAGCTGCGGACGGAAGACGGTTCACGGCGCCGAACTGACCGTGCGGGGTCATATGGCCAAATGCGGTCAAACCGCCCCGGGGTTCCGCCCTATCGCCGGGACGAACGTGCGCTGACCACCCTGGGGGGATGGGCGGCTGCCTTAACTGGAAGTGCCACGGCCGGAATTGTCAAAGGAGGATCAACCATCTCGGCCATTGCACGAAAGGGCATGCCCTCGGCCTCCTTGAAGAAGGTCACGCGATCGCAACCTGCATCGTAGTCGACGCGGATCAGGTCGCCACAGCGAACTTGCCCGCTGGCGATCAGATTCGATAGCGGATCTACCAGAAACTGGTCGATCGCGCGTTTCAGGTGGCGCGCTCCGTATTTCAAGTCCGTGCCGGCTCGCAACAGGTGTTCTCGGGCCGGTCCGGAGACGGAGAAGACGAACAACGTGCCGGTCATCGAATTCAAGATTCGTTGCTGCAGCAGATTCAGCTCGATCGTCAGTATCTGGCGCAATTCGGGCTCACCCAGTTCGCGGAATACGATGGTCTTGC
>Ga0335078_10016537_pt1 | contig 10950 bp, 9 predicted proteins | sample Lox_Sample_32_FD_206711 | JGI IMG/M metagenome (GOLD analysis project Ga0335078, IMG submission 206711) | Soil microbial communities from Loxahatchee National Wildlife Refuge, Florida, United States - Lox_Sample_3.2 | ecosystem: Environmental > Terrestrial > Soil > Wetlands | place: USA: Florida... | reverse complement strand
GGGCGAGTTGCTTGAACCGATCGAGGAAGTCGTCATCGACGTCGATGAGGAACATTCCGGCGTTGTCGTGCAGAAGCTCGCCGAGCGCAAAGGCGAGCTGGTCGAGATGCGTCCATCGGGCGGCGGACGCGTGCGCCTCATCTTTTACGCGCCGACGCGCGGGCTGATCGGCTATCACGGCGAGCTTCTCACCGACACGCGCGGCACCGCCGTGATGAACCGCCTGTTTCATGCCTATGGTCCGCATCGCGGCGAGATCACCGGGCGGCGGAACGGCGTGCTGATTTCGACCGATCAGGGCGACGCTGTCGCCTACGCGATGTGGAACCTGGAAGACCGCGGACCGATGATGATCGAGCCCGGCTGGAAGGTCTATCGCGGCATGATCGTTGGCGAGCACACCCGCGGCAACGATCTTGAAGTCAACGTGCTCAAGGGCAAGAAGCTCACCAACATCCGCACGCATGCCAAGGACGAGGCGATTCGATTGACGCCGCCCATTCGCATGACGCTCGAGAAGGCGCTGGCCTATATCGAGGACGACGAGTTGGTCGAGATCACGCCGAAATCAGTTCGGCTACGCAAAAAGCTTCTTGATCCGATCGAGCGCAAGCGCGACGAACGGCGTAAGGAAGCCGAGCGCGTCTGAACGTCCGAGTCCAGGCCGCCGTACGGCTATGATGCGCGAAAGCAACGGCCTGTTGCCACAACTTTCAAGCGACAGCCCGCCCCTTGGGTAAGAATCCGCAAAACCGTGTCGCTTCTGCAACAGCCCCCGCAGAATGTGATCGGAGCACACATTTTTTCGCTCCCAGTCATGGTGCAGCCGCGGCAATTCCGCTAATACTCCACATCGTTAACTGAAGGTGAATCTCGGCCCTTGAAGCCCGTGGGAACGCTTGCTTTGATCGCGCCATGAGTACCATCCTGATAGAAGTCCGTCGCGCCAAGGCTTCCGATGCCGGCGCAGTCGCGGAATGCCATGACGAAGCATGGCGTACGGCCTATCAGGGCATCATCCCGAGCACCGAACTCGAAAAGCTCATCGTCCGCCGCGGTCCGGCCTGGTGGGACAGTGCCATCCGCAAAGGCAGCCGGATCGCGCTCCTACAGTTCGGCGACAAGATCGCCGGCTACGCCAATTACGGGCGCAATCGCGCGCGCAGCCTTTACTATGACGGCGAAATTTACGAGCTCTATCTGCGGCCTGAATTCCAGGGCCTGGGCTTCGGCCGGCGGTTGTTCACCGCAGCGCGACGCGATCTGGCGCAGAGCGCGCTCAAATCGCTCATCGTCTGGGCGCTGTCGGAAAACGACAACGCGGTGGAATTCTATCGTGCGCTCGGCGGCAAGGCGGTCGCCCGTTCTTCCGAGAAATTCGGCACCCGCGTGCTCGATAAGGTCGCCTTCGGCTGGCAGAGCTGACGCGAACGCTTTTGCACTTACCCCATCATGCGCGGGAATTCAGCCCTTCCGCTCAACGATGAGATTCCCGTAGCGGTCGACCGACGCGTGCCAGCCAATAGGCACCACGGTCGTGGCATCAAACTGCTCGACGATCACAGGGCCGGCGAACGCGGTGCCAACGGCAAGGCGGTCGCGATCGTAAATCGTCGTCTCGGTTGAGCTGTCGGCGGCAAAGAAAACGGCGCGCTTTCCCTTGATCGCGGCAGGCGGCGGCGCTGCCGGCGGATGTACTTCCTGCGGCTGCGGCGAAAATTTCGGCACGCTCACGCGGACACGCAGGCGATAGCTCACCACCTCAACGCTTTTTTCCTTGGCGGCGTGGCCGTGAATGCGTTCATGCACGTCGTCGAAGCGCGCCCGCGCCGCCGCCAGCGATTTGGCGTCGAGCGCGTCGCGCCATAGGCCGCTGAGCGGCACGCGCAACTCGTAGCCTTGCCCGGCGTAGCGCATATCGAGATCGCGCTCGAAGGTAGCCGCGCTTGCAGCGAGACCCTCCGAGGCGAGTTCGCTCGCGGCCTTCGCTTCCAACTCGCGGAAAAGGCCATCGGCGCGAGCGGGATCGAGCCGGTTGAGCGGACAAAGGTCGGAGCGGATGTAGTCGTGCACCACGTCGGTGCAGAGCAACCCCAGCGCCGAGAATGCCCCCGGCCTCGCCGGCACGATGATCCTTCGCATGCCGAGTTCCTCGGCGACGGCGGCGGCATGCACGGCGCCTGCACCGCCAAAGGGCAGCAGCGCGAAGTCATTGAGATCGACGCCGCGCCGCGCGGCGAACACCCGCACCTCGTCGGCCATGCGCATGTCGACGATGCGGCGAATGCCGGCGGCGGCTTGCGCGAGCGTCATGTGCAGCGGCTTGGCGATCTTTGTCTCGAGCGCCGCACGCGCCGCGCCTGCATCGAGCTTTTGCGTGCCGCCGAGGAAATAATCCGGGTTGAGAAAGCCGCAGACGATATCGGCATCGGTGACCGTCGGGTCATCGCCGCCGCGGCCGTAGCAGACCGGTCCAGGATCGGCGCCGGCGCTCTGCGGCCCGACCGACAGAAATCCGGCGCGGTCGATCCACACGATCGAGCCGCCGCCCGCCGAGATGGTGGTGAGGTCGAGTGCCGGCACGTCGAGTTGGCGGCGCGACACGGTACCTTCGGTTACCTCCAGCGGCGTGCCGCCTTCGATGAAGGCGATGTCGCAAGACGTGCCGCCCATATCGAGCGTGACCAAGCCGCGCGCGCCCAAATGCTCCTCGCGCGGCAAATAGGCACTTGCCTGGGCGCCGGCTGCCGGTCCGGACAAGAGACTGTGCACGGTCTTGTGGCCGGTGACCGCGGCGGCGAACGGCATCACCCCGCCGTTCGATTGCATCAGGAAACGCTGCTTGGTCGTGACCCCGGCGGCGCCGAGGCGCTTTTCCAGATCGGCGATGTAGCTCACCAGCACCGGTGCCAGATAAGCGTTGAGCAATGTCGCCGACAGGCGCGGCCATTCGCGCACGCGCGACAGCACCTCGCAGGAGAGCGAAATGTACGCCTCCGGGAACACCTCGCGCACGATCGCGGCGCTGCGCTGCTCATGTACGGGATTCATGAACGAGAACAGATAACAGACCGCAACGGAAACGACGCCGGCGGCTTTCAGCTCGGCGGCGGCCCTGCGCACCGCCTCCTCGTCGAGCGGCTCGAGCACCGTGCCGATGTAATCGATGCGTCCGCCGATCTCTCGGGTGAGGCTTTGCGGCGCGATCGGCGCGGGCTTCTGAAAGAAATAATCGAACACGTTGCCGTCGCGCGCCTGCCCTTGCGTTTCCTGTACGGCACGAAAGCCGCGATTGATCAAAAGCCCCACCTTGGCGCCGCGCATTTCCAACAGCGCGTTGGTGGTAATGGTGGTTCCGTGCGAGAAAAATTCGATCGCCGAAAGATCGACGCCGCGCGCTGCGAAATTATCGATGCCGCGCATAATGCCGAGCGCTGGATTCTTCGGAGTCGTCGACACCTTCTCGACGGCAATTGTGCCGCTGCCGACGTCGAGCAGCACCAGGTCCGTGTGGGTGCCGCCAACATCGACGCCCAACCGGTATTTTGTTGCCATTGCTTAGACTCTACTTGCGCAACGCTCGGGCAATGCACCACGCCGCGCGAACATAGGGCGGGTCTTGGCTCTTGCTTGCCGGATTTTCTATAGTCGCTCGGCCGTTCTCGCAAATCATCGATGGCGGGGATCGATATGGGGTATGCCTGCGGATCGGTCTGCGGTCTCTTACTTGCCGTTCGCAGAGGCCTTTATCGCCCTACAAGAGCAACGCGGTATCGAATAATGCGTCTTGCGTTCGCTGTATTATTCGTTCTGCTCGGATTTGGCGCCATTGAGACGGCAGCCATAGCGGATGAGGCAAGGCCGGTGATTCCCGCGGAATGGCTGCAAAGGAAGTTGACTATCGCCGAGGCGGAGGCGGAACATCCCGGAATCACGGACGAGCGGATCGTACGCGTTCCAGATGCGGCGAAGCCGTTTGGCTTTCAGCATCGAGAGTGGGAAGAATTCAAGGCCTCGATGCTCCCGGGCGACGAGATCTGGACCTTCTCCAGTCCGCCAGAGACTTGGCAGCACCTGGCGGGGCGCGCTGGCCTCGCCCTGGTGCGCAAGGGCGTTCCCATCCGGACTATTGTCACCGTCATGAATTGAGACCAAGGCGATACTTTTGTGAGGACGCGCAGATGAAGCTCATTCAATTCCGCGAGCCGGGTCCGCCCAGCGTCATGCAGATTCTCGATGTGCCGATTCCGGAACCGAAGGCAGACGAAGTGCTGGTCCGCGCTCACGCGATCGGAGTCGGCATTCCGGATGTCAACATTCGCGCCGGCACCTATGCGTGGATGCCGCCATTGCCGGCGATACCCGGCACCGAGCTTGCCGGCACAATTGAAAAAATCGGAGCGAATGTGACCTCGCGATCGATCGGACAGCGGGTTTACACCACCGCGCGCGAGCGTCCGCATCGCGGCGGCCACTATGCCGAGTACGTCACAGCACCGGCGGAGGCGACATTTGTTCTGCCCGACAATGTGGAATTCGACGCAGCGGCGGCGCTCGCCAATTATCAGGTCGCCTATCACATCTTCAACGATGCGGTGCGGCCACAGCGCGGCCAGACCGTGCTCATCTATGCGGCCGCCGGCGGCATGGGCAACGCGCTGATCGATCTGGCGAAAGCCGCCGGCCTCATCATCATCGGCGTTGTCAGCGGCGAAGCGAAGGCGCGTTTCGCCCGCGAGCTCGGCGCGCATCACATCATCAATCGCAAAAGCGACATCGTCGGCGACCGCGTAAGGGACCTGACGGGCGGCCGCGGCGTCGACATCATCATCGATCCAGTCGGCGGCCCGAACATTCCCGGCAACATTGCTCTCCTTGCGCCCTGCGGGATGCTGGTGGTTTACGGTGGACTGGGCGGCAAGGCATCGCTCGATCTGCAATCAACATTGCGCGCGAGCAGGAACTCGCCAGCGATCCGGCAATTTTCAATCCACACCTGGGACCACCTAGTCGAGGAGCGGCGGGCTGGCATGCGGGCGCTGATCGATATGATGGCCGCCGGCAAACTGCATCCGCGGATCCATGCCCGGCTGCCGCTGGTGGAAGCCGCTCGAGCGCATGAGACCCTCGAGAGCGGCGCGGTTCTCGGCAAGCTTCTGCTCGTTCCCTGAAGCCGCAACTCCGCGCAAAGGTTGACTTTTTTGCCAAAAAGAACGAAATAGGAACAATGCAGATTGACCTGTTAAACAGGCCGTGACGCGACGATCGGGCAGCGCCGATCTGCCGCTCCATAACGGCTACGTGCCTAAATGGCTGGCCGACCGGATGGCGCGGCTTGGCGCCGTGATCACGCACGCCATCGTGCACCATTACGGCCGCGACGAGTTTTTGCGCCGCCTGTCGAATCCATTCTGGTTTCAGTCGTTTGGCGCGGTGATGGGAATGGATTGGCATTCGTCCGGCATCACCACCAGCGTGCTCGGTGCACTCAAGCGCGGATTGGGGCCGCTCCAAGGAGAGCTCGGGCTGCATGTTTGCGGCGGGCGCGGCAAACACTCGCGCCGCACGCCGGACGAATTGGTTGCCATCGGGGAGCGCATCGGGTTTGACGGCGCAAAGCTCGCCGCCGTGAGTCGGCTCGTCGCCAAAGTGGACACTGCCGCCGTACAAGATGGTTTCGATCTCTATCTGCACGGCTTTATCGTCGCCGACGACGGCAGCTGGGTCGTGGTGCAGCAGGGCATGAACGGCGAGCGACGGCAGGCGCGCCGCTATCATTGGCTCTCCGAAGGTTTGAAAAGCTTCGTTGACGCGCCGCACACGGCAATCGAGGGCCCTGCGCAAGGCACCATCGTCAACCTGACGGACCGGCGCGCGCAAACGTCGCGAGCGAAGCAACTCGATCTTCTGGCAACACTCGGACCCGGCGGGATTATACGTGAGCTTGCCTCCATCAAACCGGCCGACCCCGTGCCGCCACCACAAGCCACGTTGCCGTTTCTCGTCATGCCGGCGCATCACGACGTGCGCGCTGCCGACGTGCATTTGCGGCGGCTGCACGGCACGCTGGCGGCTGCCGCCGAACGCGGGGTCGCCGATTTCTCCGATCTGTTGCTTTCTCCCGGCGTTGGCGCGCGCACCGTCCGCGCACTCGCTCTCGTCGCCGAAGTAGTGCACGGCGCGCCCTGCCGATTTTCCGATCCGGCACGCTTCTCACTTGCCCATGGCGGCAAGGACCGGCATCCATTTCCGGTGCCGATCAAGGTCTACGACGAAACCATCCGCGTGCTGAAGTCCGCCGTAACCAAAGCAAAGCTCGGCCAGGACGAACAGCTCTCAGCATTGGAAAGACTCGATCGCGAGTCTCGCCGCCTTGAGCGCGTCGTCGACGGCCCGCCGCTCCAAAAAGTCATCGCGGAGGAATTCGAGCTGTCGCACAGCTACGGAGGCCGCAGCGTGTTCGGCTGGGAGCAACCCTCGCCGCGCGCCAAACCGCCACGCGATGCAGAAGTCGCCTAAAACCCCGGCGCCCGTTCGACCTGGTCGTACCAGTCGAAGCCCATATCTTTGACGATACGGTTACTCATCACGATGATGCGGCACTCCTCGCCGGGTTTGGCGAAGTGCTGGTGCATCGTGAACGGCGGGATGTAGACGTAGTCGCCGACCGTCCATTCGAACTTCTTCGGCTCTTCCGCCCATTCCCACTGAAACGCATCGAGGCAGTCCCATTTCAAGTCCCAGTGCAGATCGTAGCCCGAGCCTTCGACCACGAAGAACAGTTCTTCCCACATGTGGCGATGCTTGCCGGAGCGCTCGCCGTCCTTGAGGAACTGCATATAAGCTTCCATGCAGCATTCGCGGGTATGCATCTTCTTGTTCACGAGATGCTTGATCAGGCCGTCGGGCGAACGCTCCCACGGCATGTCCTCTGCCTTGATGACGTTTGGCAGCGTGGCGTAGTCCTCGCGGAAATTTTCCGACTCGGCAATCGCCTCGGCAAGAAAATTGCTTTGCGCGGAGCCAGACAGCGACGGCGCTTTATCTTCAAACAACGACATATCCTGCTCCTGGCTCAGATTTCCGTCGGCGGACTAAACTCGGTCACGCCGGGCGGCAGCTTGTCGGTCGGCCATTCCACCATCTTCTGAAACAGAAGGTGCATGAACAGGAACAGCGGCTTCGCCTTGAACACCAGGAGGATGGCCGATTCCTTGTCGTCGTCGTTGAAATGCTGGTGGACGCTGGCGTTCTCGACCAGCATCACGTCGCCGGCCTTCCATTTGATATAACGGCCATCGTGGATGTCGTGACCGTGACCCTTGAGCACGTAAAACACCGCGCTATTGAGATGGCCGTGCTTTTGCCCGGCGTTGAGCGGCGCGTAGCATTCGATGTGCGACTCGATCGACTGCACGATGTTGACGGCCTGCGGCGAAATGATGTGCTTGCCGTACATCGAGGGACCGCCCTTCCACGGATGGTCCTTTGAAGAGTAAACGCGCGGCTCTTCCAAAAGCTTCTTGTAGAGGTGGCTGTAAGTGCCTTCGAGCGCGCGTACGAAAGTGCGCTTCTTGGCCCAGCGCTCCCAGCGGCCGTGCTTGATCTCGTCGGCGTCTTCCGGCGACGGGTTGTTGTGGCCGAGCCCGGGCAGCTCCTGTTCCAGCATTCCGGTCATTCTGCGATCCCTAATTGTTTTTGCCGCGCCCCAGGCGTAGAGCCGGCGCGGCGTTCCGCAATTGCGCTTGGTGTCGGTGCGCTTCGTTTACGGGATTTCCGCAGTGCGCGCAACGTCATGGCTGCGTTGCAACCGGTCCTCGTGCGCGCCCAAACAGCCGTTCCGACGCGAGCCTGGCGCCGTCGCGCAGGCTTGCAAGCTTGGCGAAGACCACATCCTCGGCGACGCGGCCCCAGCCGGCCGAAGTGTCGAAGCCGCAATCGGTCCCCGCCAGCACCCGCGAGGAATTGCCGACCGCGGCGGCGACGCGCTCGATGCGGTCCGCCACCACTTCGGGGTGCTCGACGAAATTGGTCAGGCTGTCGATCACGCCGGCGACCAGGATCTGATCATCGGCCAGCGGGCGCTTGGCGAAGCAGCGGAATTCGTGAGCGTGGCGCGGGTTGGCGAACGGCAGAACCAGACCGCCGACGTTGGCAGCGAGCAGCGCGGGCAGAATGTCGTCGAGCGGCACGTCGCAATCGTGCGGCGATTCGGAATTGCCCCAGCACACGTGCAGGCGCACGCGATCGCGCGGCACGTCGACGAGCGCCTGATTAATGGTGGCGACGACTTGCTCGACGAATGCGATGAAGACCGAGACTGGCTGGTCTTTGTAGGTAATGTGGCGTTCGAGCGCGAGATCGGGCGCGTCGATCTGCAGCAAGAATCCGTTCCTGACGATCGCCTCATATTCGACCTGTAGCGCCGCACCGAGCGCCGCCAGATAGTTCGCAAGCGTGTCGTAATACTCGTTGCGAACGGCAGTGGCGAGAATACCCGGCGATGGCGCGCTCATAAACGCCTCAACGAAGACGTCGGGGTCTTCCGCGAGTACGCCGTTAAACACGCGGCACTCATCGTCGATGGCGCGATCGTCAAGGTAGCGCACCGCGCCGATCGCCTTCGGCAATCCGCCAAGCGCTGACACCTGCGTCTTGCTGGCGTGCTGCTCCGTCCACATCCGCTTGAACTCGGGGTAGCGGTCGACATCGGCGCGCGACGGCCGCTCCCAACTGCCGCCGAGACCCGACAGACGGCTCCTGAGATAGAGAAAGAATGAATCCCGCTGCTGTTCGCCGTTATTGCCGACATCGATGCCGGCCTCACGCTGCTTGCGCACGACCGCGTGCACGGCTTCACGCCCAAGCCGATCGATCGCCGCCGCGTCGACCAGTTCGCCGCGCGCCCGCAGCGCGTAAAGCCGCGTCAGCTCGCGCGGACGCGGCAGGCTGCCGGTGTGAGTGGTCAATATCCGCGAGGTGCTGCGCTGCATCGCTTTTTCCCGATCAGACGCGGGCGATTGGTCCTCGCGGGATCGAACTATGTGCTATTATTTCACAAAATCGTTCAATCGGCTCAAGGAGTTGATGATGGCTAAAATTGCGCTCGGGCTCGGATCGTCGCACACGCCCATGCTGTTGGCCTCCGACGAGACGCTGCCACGTTTTCTGGAAACCGATCAAAGGATCAAGCACCGCGACAAGGAAGGGCAGCCAACGAGCTACGCCGAACTTCTGGAAAAGGCCGATCCGAAGATGGCGGCGATGGTCACGCCCGCAGAACTCGCCTCCCGGCAGAAGAAGGTGCGCGCCGCGAGCGCACACTTGAGCCAAGTTCTTAACTCCGCGAAGCTCGACGCCCTTATCGTGATGAGCGACGACCAGGACGAAGCTTATCTGGAAGATAATCGGCCGACCTTTGCGATCTATTACGGTGAAACGATTCTCAATAGCAACGAGCAACACGAGCAGTATCACCAGCGCTTCCCCGAATGGTACGTCAAAAACCGGCAGGGATTTTTCGAGGATGCAAAGCCGCGCGCCTATCCGGTCGCTTCCAATCTCGCCCTGCATCTGATCGACTTTTTGATGGACGGCGGCTTCGACCCGGCTTCGTCGAAGTGCATGCGCAAAGGTGAAGGCGAGGGACACGGCATGGCCTATGTGCACCGCCGCCTCATGGATCCGGAACATCCGATCCCCATCGTGCCGGTCTTCCTCAACACCTACTTTCCGCCCAACCAGCCGCGGCCACGGCGCTGCTATCAGCTCGGCCAAGCCATCTGCAAAGCGATCGAGACCTATCCGAGCGACAGCCGGATCGGCATCATCGCTTCAGGCGGCCTGAGCCATTTTCTGGTGGACGAGGACTTCGACCTCGCGATTCTGAAGGCCTGCGCCGACAAGGACGCCGCGTTTCTGCAAAACCTGCCGCGCAATAAGCTGCAGTCGGGAAGCTCGGAAATCCTCAATTGGGTCGGTGTTGCCGGCGCCTGCGAACACCTCGATCTAAACTGGTTCGAATATGTGCCCGGCTACCGGACGCCGGCCGGGACTGGGACCGGCCTCAGTTTTGCCAGCTGGGCTTGACCGCGCTTCCGGCCTTCGTCCTACAACCTCCCGAGAAAGTGCGCGACGAAGCCGCATGCCGCTGCAATGTCGCTTCGCTTGCGCCAATTGCCGCTTTCGCCCTACTATCCGCGCACACCGTTGCAACGGCAAAATCCGAAAGACTGGGAGGGTAATCCGATGTCCAGACGAACGATGGCGGCTATTGCCGCACTCGCCGCCACGACCATTGCGGCCGGCGTCGCGACCGGCCAGGCGCTGGCACAGGATGTGAAGATCGGCCTGATTTTGCCCTATACCGGTCCCGGCGCCGTGCTGTCGCCTGAGATGGACAAGGCCATCGACCTCTATCAGAAGCTCAATGCCGCACAGATAAAGCCGTACAAGCTCACGATCATCAAACGCGACTCTAAATTACCGAATGGGGCCGCCGCCAAGGTCGATGCTCAGGAATTGCTCACGCAGGAAAAGGTCGATGTGCTTGCGGGCTGGATCTACTCGCCCGATGCCATCGCCTCGGCTCCGGTGGTCACTGCCGGCAAGCGGCTGGCGGTGATCATGAACGCCGGCACCTCATTCATCACGAACCTTTCCCCCTATTTCGTGCGCACGTCATTCACCCTGTGGCAGTCGAGCTACGTGATGGGAGATCAGGCCGCGAAATACATGCACGCAAAAACCGCGGTCGTGGCTTACACCGATTATCCGCCCGGAAAAGACGCGCTCGCTGGATTCAAAACGGCGTTCGAGAAAGCCGGCGGCAAGGTGATCGATGCCATTCCCGCCGGCGGTCCGGAAGCCACGCCGGATTTCACTCCGTTCTTCCAGCGCGCCAAGGACGAACACCCAGACGTGCTGTTTGTCTTCGTACCTGCCGGCGAC
>Ga0335078_10016536_pt1 | contig 10950 bp, 10 predicted proteins | sample Lox_Sample_32_FD_206711 | JGI IMG/M metagenome (GOLD analysis project Ga0335078, IMG submission 206711) | Soil microbial communities from Loxahatchee National Wildlife Refuge, Florida, United States - Lox_Sample_3.2 | ecosystem: Environmental > Terrestrial > Soil > Wetlands | place: USA... | reverse complement strand
GGGCTGGAATCAGATACTCGATAAAGTTGCCGCAGTCGTTGCGGGGCTAGCGCAGGCGAAATAAGAAGTTGAAGTTTTGATGATCGTCAGGCGCGAGATACAGCTAAGGCTGGCGGCGGAGGCTTAGTTAGGACGGGCTTCTCGTCGCTTGGCCGAACAGTCGCATTTCCGGCTAAGTGACCCTTGGCTCAACTGTGACCGCAAGCGCGTTTCACAGGACTAATGTTGAGTTCGGTAAACATTGGTCGCTGAGCGCATTGGCCTGAAGGCAACACATTCCGAATCTGACTTGCGCCAAAACCGGTAAGGCACAATTGACTTCGTGCCTCAAAAGTCCGGCCACGAGGGCGCGGTTTCAAACGCGGTAACGACAGGGTAGGATTTGTGCCAATTCCACGGAGAGCGAAAAACAATGCGCCAGTACCATCACATCGGAATTCCGGCTGTCGACGAGAAAAAGCGAATTCGGCGTGGAGCGGATGCGTTTCGAAGCGGACGAGGCAGTCCCTGATCTGGTCTGGCAAGTTCCGCATGTCGCGTTTGAAGTGGCTGATCTCGCCTCCGAGCTTGCTGGCCGCGAAATCCTGCTTTCTCCTAACAGCCATCTGACGGCGTCCGCGTCCCGTTCATAGTCCAAGACGGCGCGCCCATCGAACTGCTCGAATCCACCGCCCCCAACCACCACGCCCGCCGCCAGCAGAGGAAGATGCTGATACAAACGCCCTCCATCCAAGGCAGCTCTCAGTTGAGAGGTTTGATCTGGTCACAGCGCCTTGTATCCGCTGTCACAGCGAGCTGGGCGGTCGCAGGCGCACGATGATGTGGGAGGGATTGCTTCTGCGGCATCCAGCTGGCAGGCGGCTCAGACCTTGAAGTCGATCTCTGGCAAGGTGAGCGGTTTGTAGAGGAGGGGCGATGAACTACATGGTGCTTTACTACATTTGCGAAGGAGCCGGACTTTTGATGGTCGTGGGCGGGATTTGGCTCATTTATAAGGAGAAAATCTTTCTCGATTCACAGACCAATGTGTGCTTTCGGCAACCGTGCGTAGTTGAGAGCCTGCCCTGTGAGCAGAGCGATCACGCGGGTAACTGGAGCGGCGGAAGCGGGCAATGAGGTTTGATGGCGGAGTACAGCAGTCTCAGCCATTTCAGCGCCGCGAAACTCGTCTACTTATGTGCGGAATTCACTTCTTCCACTGTGCCATAGCCGCGGTTGGTCCCGCGCTCGTTCGTCCGGACGACGATCCCCGCAAAAACATCTGAATACTCCGGAAATCGGTGCTTGAAGTACGCAATGAGCTTCTTATTCCACGCATCAACTTGGCTATCGCTTGACCATGGCGCCGATTCGGCCTGAATCATCACGTAGACTTTACCTCCCACGGCGATTGGCCCAACTTGCAGCACCTTGAACGTCATATCTGGCGACTTCCACTCAAATGGGGGCTGCCCTTGTATTTCAGCAGGGAGGGACAACTGCGATGTTTCCTTCGTGATCGAGTCTGCCAGTCCCAACTGGAGATTCGGGCCGCGATTCGTGGTCTGTGCCGCGGCGGCATACAACAGAGCAGCATTGAAATCGTGCCCCTTGGATTTCTGGGCACGAGCACGTTCCCAAAGCTGCTCTGAATCTTCGTCTGCTAACGTTGCTACGTTCGTGGAAAAGCTCTGCACCTTCCAGGCGCCTTTCTCTGGAACCAGCCATACGGTGAATGCGAGCTGATTGTTAATTCCGTCAGCCGACAGCAGAACGTAGGCTTGCTCTGGAATGTCGGCAGCTAAGACTGATTCCCACCCGCTTGGTTTTGACAGGTCCGTTCCGCAGACGATGCGGCCGGGCGATTTGCCCGCGATGTTGATGATGTATGTGTGCTGAACAGTGACGTTCTTCGGCTTGGATGCCTGGATGGCAACTCCCACCTGTTCCAAAACCTGTGCACTGGGTACCTGCTCTCTGCCTGCATCAGACAAGAGGCCGTATGCCCCTGATGCGTTCGGACCAAGCAAAAGTTGAACAAATTTCAGCGCAGCGGAATCGACGGCCTCTCGTTTTGAACCATCTATGTGCTCATCTTCGCCGCATGAGCCCGCAAACGGGTTTTGCCCACGGCTATTTGAGCAAAATCCGAGAATGAGAAGGAGGAGAAGCAGTCTTCTGAGACTATCTGCTCTGCTCATACGAATCCCTTCATGGGAAGCCCTGGCGGCCCTTCCGTCGTTTCTGCTCCAGCCAAAACGCTCGGAGGTTCTGCGATTTGAAGGCCGCCTGTTTTCCCATCATTTTGCGGGCGCGCTCCCACTTGGCGGAGACGATGGTTTCTGGCCAGGGGCATCATCATACCGCAGGAACGAGGTTTTCCCCAGCAACTCAGCGGACAGCCGTCCGCTGCAGCGTGTGGCGGTAATTCCAAGGCATCCATTCCCCCGGTTGGCTCGCCAGTTCCTGCGCATGCCGCTGCAGTTCGCTCAGATAGTCGAACGAGTTGGCACCGCATAACTGGCAGGTGTGGATCAGGCTCATGTAGAGATCCCCGACCTGGGCTCCGTTCAGCGTTCGATAGAATAGTGCGTTCTTTCGATGAAGAACGGCCCGCTTCAAGGCCCGCTCGCAAAGGTTGTTGTCCAGGGGAGCTCGGGGCTCACGCAGGAATGCCGTCAGCCCATTCCAATGCCGCAACAGATAGGTGATCGCCTTGCCTAAACCCGAATTCGGTTCCGTCTTGTGCTCCGCCAGTTGCGCCTCCAGCCACCGGTGCAGTTCCTGCATGACCGGACCGCTGTGCTCCTGATGAAAACGCAGCCGCTCCGGCGGCGCCAAGCCCCGATCACGGACCGTGGCCTCATGGCCGTACACTTTACCCAGCGCTTCCAGCACATAGCGGCACTCGTCGGGGAAGCTTCCGGCGACGTTCACGAACTGCCGTCGTCCATGAGCCAGACAGTGGGCCACCAGGATCTCCACGCCCCCGGCGAACTTCGGCACGTTCCGCGACAGAGCATCGCACATCTGGATGGCCGGTGCGAGTTCGGCGGCCCTCCGCTTCAACACCTCGGCCAGATTTTCGCCCGCGTGCTGGCGCCCGGTGAAGAACAGGGCAACCTTCTGCCCTTGCCGCGTCGAAACGATCCCGCTGGTGAACACACCCGTTCGCTCATCACCCGGCTCCCGCACCAACCGCAGCACCTTCATGCTGGTGTCATCGTTATAGAGCACTTCCCCCTGGGCCGCTTGCCGGATCAGCTCATCGCGCGCCGGTTTAATCAACTCCGCCGCTTCGGCCACCACTTCCCACTGGGTTGCCGCCGGCAAGGGGATTCCCAGGTGACGTTCCAGGTGGGCCAGGCGGTAGAACGGAGTCCCACTACCATACTTCAGTTGCGCGATCATGGCGGCCGCCGTCTCGTCGTACCGCTCCGGCCCCACTCCTTCGGGCGCATCGGCTGTGTAGACCTCCCCGCAAGCGTTGCAACGTAATCGCTCGAGGTCATAGCGGGTGGCTTCCAGCGGTGCTTGGCCTACAATGCGCACCAGCGTCCGCGCTTCCTTCTGCCGGTAAACGTTCCCTTGCCCACAACCCGGACAGCGATCGCCATGCTTCAACTTCGGATGCGCTATTTCGACCCTCTTCGCTCCCCGAAAAGCCTCGGCGCCGTTGCGTCCGTGTCCCGCGCCGGCCGGCTTCCCAGGCGGGACTCCGCTGGAACCCGGGGGGCTGACATCCGCCTCAGACCGCTTCTCGTCCTCTCCCAGGACCGCCTTGGTCTTCTCCGTGCTCCGGGATCGCGCCCATTCCGCCAGGGCATGCAGCACTGTTTTCAGCTTTTGATAATCGTCTTCGCTCAGCGGCGCTTGCCGCGCCTCCTCCAGCACCTGGTCCAATTCTTCCAGGTTCACCTCAATCCGCGGCCGGGCCATGACCTTCCTTTCCGGCGCCCAGCAGCTCGCGAAAATGCCCCCTCAACGGATAACCCCACACTTCCTTGATCGAACGGTTGGGCCGCTTGGTCTGATCATCCTTGCCCCGGCCCGTGGTCCTCCCCATCCGCACCCAGTTGGCCGCCCGGTAACACGTCCCGCGAAAGCGCTCCGGATCGATGAAGGTCTCGAGAAAATAGATGGGGTGGCCGTAGATCCGCTCCCAATCCGGCGACAACCGTTTCGCCATGCGGCCCAGGATGTGCGAAGCCAGGTGTTCCACCTGCACCCAGGGCAGAATCAAAAAACGGGTGTTGTAGGCCAGGAAGCGGATATTGCGACTTCGAGCTTCCGCACTCCAGCCGATAAAGCGATCGCGGCTGCCCAGGTGGCGAGGCGCTGAACTCCACGCCAGGCACGCGACCGGACGCCCCTGCGCCCACACCAGGTACTTCAGGTGTTCGCCTACCGGCTGCTCATAACCGAGGTAATGATGTTCTTCGATGAGACTGTTGAAGAGGGGCTCGTCCCCGCTGCGCCGCACCGGCTGAAATTCCAGGGGTCGAAGCCGGCTCAAGGGCCCGGACAAAGGCGAGGTATCGATCAGCACCGGGGTGGGTCGCCGGCGCCGCGCCAGCGGGTTGTGGGGAGTAAAGCGAACGCGGGGCAACTCGATCTGGCCGGCCCGGTGGAGCATTAACAGCAGGCCGCGGCACACCATGTCGCGCGGAGCCCCGTTGGCCTGCTTCCATCCCCAAGCTTCACACAGCTTCGCCGACAATGCCCGCCGGCTGGCCCCGGCGTGTTCGGCGATGAACTGCCGGATGAAGACGACCTCTTCTGCGCTAATCTCTCGGCCCCGGTATCTCCAGGCAGCGGGCATGGCCGTAGTGTGGCAGAGCGGAATCTGGAACGCAAGACCCCACCGCCATTTTTTTCTACGTACCTACTCTTCGCCACACCGGCGCCGCGGCCGCCTCCGGATCGCCCGCTGCCATCAGCAACTGCGCCTGGTGAGCCTGTAACCTTCGTGTCGCTTCTTTCCCGCTCGGCCACCACACGAATCGTCCCTTCGACAGCCGCTTCTGCGCCAGCCAGAACCCCTGGCCGTCGTAACTGAGAATTCGTATCGAGGTTCCGCGCCGGCTCCGGAAAACGAACAAACATCCAGAGAAAGGATCTTCCTGAAGCTTCTCCTGACACAGCCGGGCCAACGAGTCGATCCCCTTTCTTCCGTCCACAGACTCGAGGGCCACCAGAATCTTCATCTGAGGGACGATCTGGATCACTGCGATTCCCAAAACGCCCGGCCCAGCCCACCCAGGTCCGGCGCCGCCGTCCCTTTCCAATGAATTCGCATCTTGCCGCGTCGCCCTTCCAACTCAATCTGGCACTCTGATACCGTCCCGGCTGTCGGCGAGGCTAGCAGTTCCATGAAGGCCGGCGGAGCCTCAGACCGTATCCGGCGTGACTTCAACCCGGCCGACCTCGTCGCCCCGGATCTCTTTCCGGCACCGCTCGATTCCAGCAACTGCTTCAGCTTGCTGTAATCTAATCGCAAAACCTTCGCGGTCTGAAAAACCCCGTGCTCGCCTGCCAGCGCAACCGCTGCCGCCCACAAGCGCTGCGGAATCGGCCAACGGCCGGTGTGCGCGCTCCGCCACCGCTCGAAGCGCCTCAGAACCTTCTGTACCTTTGGGGGAATGTCGGGCGACTCTGTGGGCATCGTCGATCCTCCTGAGAGAAAGACCGACGTTATCAACTCCGGCTAGGCCGAGTCACGCAGCCTCACCGAAAGGACACAGACCAATGAGGTCCTCAACGTTGAACTGCCCTTCTTTGGGAAACTCAGAACGAATGTTCCCGCGCTCGGGCTTTTCATGCTTGGGCTCATACCTCTGATTTACCCGATTGCGAAGCTTACGACACGCTACCTGCGGGTCGAGCAAGTCATCAGCTCAGATCACCACCCGGTCGCGGTGTACGTAGCGGTTCAAGCGAGGGTTTTGCAAGAGGATGGCAAGGTAATCGCCGACGTTCCGATATTGGACGTCCAGGATTACGCCCCCGAGCTGATCTACTCGGCAGGACCGATAACCATTCAGTCTGAACTTGAGCTCGATCAGGCGAAGCACGGGATCATACTCCTCGATCCAAGGCACATTCAGGACAAGACGAATCGCGGAGTCACGAAGGTCTCTAGCGAAATCGTTCCACGGCCAAGTGGATTCTAGAAGGAGCAGCTATGCGAAGGCTCTTAGCGTTCTTGATGCTATTCGAAGTAATGAACTTTGTCGGGGCTGGCCGAGGTTCGTCCACCTGTGTTTTCACTGTAAACGGTTGGGTGTTCAATGCGGGCACTTGCTCGGGCATGGCGAGCCTGACAGTGAACTTTATTCCTCCCAAGTCGAGTCACAATCCGACCGTTGACACTTTCACCGCGGGCGACGGAACCTTCCGGGTCAGCCTTGTGGCCCTAGGACAATATTACGTTACCGTGTTTCAGGGACCTCAGCAGCTCTACGGAAACGTAGTCACGGTGTCCCAAAACCTCCCGGTCCAGATCGGGTTGCGGCCGACTGCGCCACAAGCGTCCCTGCCCGCCTGCGTGATGCCGTCGCCGGCAGCCAGCATTCCCCCCCAAATTCAAGATCCTTTTTCGGGATCTTGGGAATTGGATCCGGCACACTCGCAGTTCCCTAATGGGTATGCGAATGCTAGCTGTGAAACGCGAACATATGCCAAGAATGGCGACAGCGTAGAGGTTAGCGTTGACCAGGCGCTTAGCACTGGGATCGAAAGAACGGCAACGTACACGGTACGGTGCGACGGTCAGCCCTTAACCGTGAGCTACGAGCTTCGCTCGGTCAGTGGGCCCACGACGATCCAGAAAGAGACGCTAACGTGTAACCGAAATGGCCCCGGCGTTGTGGAGGGTGAGATACTGGGACCTCCAACAAGATATTATCGACATGAGGTTCGTGGCGACACTTTGACCTTGAGTGATTTTTCAGACGCGGGACATCACAACCCAATCTCGACAGAAGTCTTCCATCGAACATCGCCGTGAGCCGCGGGTGCCGGTAGAGTAGGAGAGGAGCGTAGCACGACTGCCTCTTCCCTCGTCGAGCCAGACGTGCAGATTTCCCGTTAAGAGCGATGTTGCCTCAAAGCGTTCCACCCCCCTAAGTGTCCACCGACTAGTGTCTACCGACGTAGTGCCCCGCTGTCCCTGTGCCCCCAGCAGCCCCAGTGCCCCAGCCGGTGTCCCCCTGCCGGGTAGCCCAAGCAGCCGGTTGTGCCCCCATGGGGAACGGGGTAGGACATGTCCCTGCTTTAAAAAGAGAGTCACATCTTAGAACGAAGGCGAGCACTCGTGACAGTTTCAAAATAGCCCGATTTCAAGAATAGCCCGCTAACGAGCTGAGTTTCATCTTCCCAACCCCTACCTCCAAGCCAACCTGACTCCCGGTTTGTCAGCCATTCGGAAACAATTGCCCGCAGCGCACAGCCAGTTGACGATAAGTCGCTCACCAGAGATGTGACCCGCACGGCCCCCGAAACGGCCTTCGCCGAAATAGATCCTGCATTGAATCAACAGCACAATTCACTCTAGGCGCCCCACCTCAAAGACGGAGTGTCGACTGGCGCGTCCCAGAGCCTGCACAATTCCTGATTCATCTTCAAAAGAGTGATCGAACACCCTGCCATCTCAAGGCTGGTAATGTACGGGCCGACGAGACTGCGAACCACCTTGGTCCCGTGCTGGCTGGCAATCTCGGCCGCCTTGCGGTAGACGATGTAGAGCTCGAGAAGCGGTGTGCCGCCCATGCCGTTCACGAACAGCAGAACCTCGTCTCCGCTGCGGAAGGGTAGATCGCGAAGGACCGGCTCCATCAGCATGGCGGTAATCTCGTCGGCGGTGGCCAACGGTGCTCGCCGCCGGCCGGGCTCACCGTGGATGCCGATGCCCAGTTCCATTTCGTCATCCGCCAGTTCGAAGGAAGGCCTGCCGCTTTGCGGCGCCGTGCAAGGTGTCAGCGCTATACCCATGCTGCGGCCGGAGCTGCGGATCGACTCGCCCAGTTTCTTGAGATCACCCAGAGACACAAGTTCCTCAGCCGCCGCTCCCAGCAACTTCTCCATGAGGACCGTCAGTCCAACGCCGCGACGCCCCGCCGTATAGAGGCTGTTTTCAACGGCCACGTCGTCGTCGACCAGTACACTCTCAGCCTCGATGCCTTCGTCGCGGAGCATGTCCGCAGCAAGGACAAAATTCATCACGTCGCCGGTGTAGTTCTTCACCACGTGCAGCACACCGGCGCCGGCACTTACGGCCTTGCTCGCCTCGAAAATCTGATCGGGTGTAGGACTGGTGAAAATCTGACCGGGGCAGGCGGCATCGAGCATTCCACGGCCCACGTAACCGGCGTGCATCGGTTCGTGACCGCTGCCGCCCCCAGACACGATGCCTACCTTTCCCGGCCTTGGAGCGTCGCCCCGCACAACGTAAAAGGGCTCCAGGCTTACCCGAACACGGGTTCCGTGTGCTGCCCGTATTCCCTCGAGGGCTTCGCGCACCACATTCTCCGGAGCATTTATCAGTTTCTTCATAGAGCGCCGACTCCCCGGAGGTGCAGAGGACCGGCAATACAACACCGTCTGTTCCTGCGCCACAAACGTGGACCACGCCTCACAAAGCTCCACAGTTTCCCAGGATTGGAACCTCTTCTGCAAGAACTGGCAGGGCGTGGAGGCCGCGGTCGCCCCGGCATCTGCGCCTGTTGGAGCCTCGCCTCAGCAGGGACGGGAGCGCTGCGCCCGGCCAACCCAGGGTTTTCGACATATTTTTGTAAACGCCTTCTTTTCTAAAGCATTCCGGCTTCGTTTGCTTGCTCCTGTCGAACCTGGGGTGCGAAGTCCGCGATTCGCGTTCGCTCCCGACGCCGCCCGCGCTTTTCCGGCAACCCTGAGCCGACATATTCTCAGAACCGCTTTGCATTGTGTCATATTCCGTCTTCGTTCGTTCGCGGTTCGAGCGCTTCGGCGGGCCGAGACGGCCCGGTGGAGTGCACTGAAACCGTGATATGGGTCCTGGGCCGGGCCGGTTTGCCCGCCGTCTCCGGGCGCGGACGACCGCGATCGTCTTCAGCCCCAGCGCAGCGAGACCGGTGCTTGTCCAGTCGGGCACCGATACGCCGGGTCGCCTGAGTTTCAGCCTCTAAAAACTCGGCAGGGGGCGCTACTCAGGCGGCCACTCCCTCCCAGTCCTCTTAAGTTCAGGCGTCAATCTAACTGTCGAATAGTCCTGAGTCTTCAGTTCTCAGCGATCTCAGCGATCGCGTTCAGCCGCGTTTGGTCTCTGGCTCTTAGCGTTCGGTTCGCGTACTCAGCCGCTACGCGTAACTGGGAACTGAAAACTGAATCGCAAACTTCCAGTTGTAGCAGCTCGAAATGGGACGGTGGGTACTAGTGAGACAAAACGAGAGATATATTTTCAGGCTGTATTTACTTGAGGTTAGCCTGTGGATAAAGCACCTCACGCCTCAGACACGGCGCTTTGTGTAAACATTCTGCTCACTCTCACCTCTGGCCCGGCACGTTTCGAGTTGCGGCGGAACAAGACAGCTCGCTCTCGCCATCGCGGCTTTTCTCGGGCCGAAAACCACGGTTAAGTCACGAAGGAGAGTGACAGGGGTCACAGACCTGTTGCAGCCCGTTGCGGAGAATTTAACCGAGCGCATTGATTCGAGACCGACGTCAGAAGCGAGTTCGAATCAAGGCAGCGAGTTTTGCAGATTCTGGATGAATGAAGCGCGCGCGCCGAAGCAGCGCTCCAGATCAGCAAACGTCGTTCCGCTTGGAGGCTTGCCATGCGAGAGCAACCTAGGTTTATTTGTTCCACTCAGTCGAGTCCGAGTGGCAAACCATTTTCGGAACCAATCGGTCGATCAGTTGCCGGACTATGGAGCCGGCTGATTGGCACGTTCACCCGGCGACAGAGCGCAATGCCGCGCCTGGATCGTGGCTGGATCATCGCTAACCACAAGCTGGTGTCTTTCCACGCCGCCTTCCTCACTTCGTTGCTTAGCATTCCTCTGCACGTCGGGTCGAAGTTCGCCGTGCTACGGACGATGTTCCTGAGCAAGGAAGTCGTGATTTCGTCGCTTATGTGGTACGCGGCCTGGCACATCAACATCGCGATCCACGAGATGGGCCATTACTTGACCGCCGTCAAAACCAACAACCTCAGACCCGAGCTTGCGGGTCCTGCCGCGGCGAAGCTGAAGCAGGGCGCGGCTGGGAGATGGCGCTGGTATCTGGAGATGTTCGTCAAAATCCCCTGGGGAGCCTTCCCTGGGGTGCATAAAGAGGCGGGCAGTTTTCATCCCGCCGTCAAGACTCAGAACCTGGCGGTATCGGCCGCGGGGCCGGCAGCCAGCAAGATGCTCAGCCTGTTCACGTTCTGTCCCGGCATTGTTCTGATTCTGCTCGGCCTTTACGCGGCTGTCCCTGCCTCGGTCTACGCCGGAAGGGCTCTCTTCACGATCGGGGCCGTTGCTCTCCTCGATTTCCTGCTCTCGGACCCGGGAAAATACAAGGCATTTCAGGCCCGGCAGGAGGAAGCCGCCGAGAAAGCGGCTGGCGTGAAAGCGGCAGAGCCTGCCCGGGCGACGCAAGAAGTCCGCGCCGTGAACCCCTCCGAACTGCGGCGCAAGCTCCGTTTGCATCGGCTCCAGGAGTTGGAGCTTCCCGATGGCAGAATCGTGTTTGCGCCCTGGGAGTTCAGAAATTCCATCCAGGGCGGCCGGCACACTGAAGAGATGGGTGGCAACCTGAGTTTTCAGGAGTTGATGTTCCTGCCTCTCACCGCCAAGGATTACATCGAGGCCCAACGGTTCACCAACATGCTGCAAAGCCGGGCCATCCAGATCATCCAGGACTCGGAAGGCCTCAATTTCGTGGGCATTGGCCTGGAGGGCGGAATCGTCGGTTCCTACGCCAAGGGGGAAAGCGACTTTCTTCCGGAAG
>Ga0335078_10016535_pt1 | contig 10950 bp, 11 predicted proteins | sample Lox_Sample_32_FD_206711 | JGI IMG/M metagenome (GOLD analysis project Ga0335078, IMG submission 206711) | Soil microbial communities from Loxahatchee National Wildlife Refuge, Florida, United States - Lox_Sample_3.2 | ecosystem: Environmental > Terrestrial > Soil > Wetlands | place: USA... | reverse complement strand
GAGGGCTCGAGCTCGACTGAGCGCCGGTAGCGTGAGACGACAAGGTCGATCAGGCGGAGATCGCGCGCTCCCGCGGCCCACAGCAGGAAGCCGAGTGACCACAGCCGCGGTCCGCGGCCCGCGCCGGCCCAGTCGACGATCGCGAGCTTGGCGTCGGCGGTGGAGATCGCGTTTGCCGGGACGAAGTCCGTATGCACAAACGCTTGCGGGAGATCGTGACAGTCATCGGTTCGCGCAACCTCATCCTGCAGCCGATAGAACAGCGCCAGCTCGCGGACCCCCACTCGGGGCAAGTGCTCCTCGAGCAGGTCCGCCGCCGCTGCAATCTCTTCGCGCGGGCCGCCCGCGAACGAGAGGTGATGCCAAGCCCCGCCCGAGCGTAGGTTCGTCGCCGGGTGGGCGTGCAGGCGCCCCAGCAGCGCACCCAGGATCGCCGCCGACCGTCCTGGTCGCAACGGCCCGTGATCCTCAAGAAAATCCGTGACCAACACGCTCTGACCGAGGAACTCGGACACCGGCTCCGGATGCGCACAGCGCTCGGCCGGAAAGCCGACTCGCTCGAGCCCGCTCAGGATCGCTGCGTCCTCCTCGACCGTGACGAGCGGCCGGTCGGCGGCGAATACACGAGCCACCCACCGCGCGCCGTCCCGGCGGTCGACCCGGAACACCCCGAGGTCGAGTGGTGTGATCTGCGCCACTTCGACGTCGTAGCGATCCTCCAGATGCCTCCCAAGACCCTCGACCCGCAGTGCTTCAACCATTGCCTCGCCCACGATAACCTCCGCCGTCGCCGACCTCGGTCTCCGCGTTCCAGGCACACGCCGCCCCCTCTCGGAGGGCGCGGCAGCTGGGCTGATCGTCATGTGCCAGTGTGCGCTGGCGTGGCGGGCAGTTGCACCATGACGCGGAGGCCCCCAGCAGCCCGAGGGGTCAGGGCGAGGGTTCCGTCGTGTGCTTGGACGATGCTCTTGACGATCGCCAGGCCGAGACCGACACCGGCATGGTCGGTGCGGATGCGTTCGGAGCCGCGCTGAAACGGCTCGTCAAGCGTGGCGACCAGCTGTCGAGTGAGTTTGTCGCCGGTGTTCTCGACGGTGAGTCCTACGTTCTTGGGGTGAGCGCTGGTCGTGACCCAGACGGTGCCTTGGTCAGGCAGGTTGTGGACGATCGCGTTGTGTACGAGGTTCGTAGCCATCTGCAGCAGGAGCGCGTGCGAGCCGATGGTTGGGGTGATGTCGCCGGAGGCCTCGATGGTGACGCCATGCTTTTCGGCGAGGGGCAGGAGCGTTTCGGTGGCCTCTTCTGCCGTGAGCGACAGGTCGACCTGTTCTGGGGGGAATGAGCGCTGGTCGGCGCGGCTGAGCAGGAGCAATGCCTCGGTGAGGTCGATCGCTCGGGCATTGACCTCGTGGAGGCGGTCGACAAGCTCGCCGTTGACGCGGTTCGGATCGTTGCGGGCCACGTCGAGCAGCGTCTGCGTGAGCGCGAGCGGGGTGCGCAGCTCGTGAGAGGCGTTGGCTGCGAATCTCCGCTGTTCGGCGACGTGTGCCTCGAGCCGCGTGAGGAGGCCGTCGACGGTGTCGGCGAGATCCTTCAGCTCGTCGCGGGGACCCGAGAGCGCCAGGCGCTCGTTCAGGTTGCGCTCGGAGATGTGGCGCGTAGTCGCTGTCATCGTCCGCAGCGGGCGCAGGACCCGGCCCGCGACCAGCCAGCCGAGCGCGATTGAGACCACGGTCATGATCGCCAGCGCAATCCCCGACTCGATGAGGCCCTGGTGGAGGCCGTGCGTGTTACGTTCGACCGCCGCGGCGTACATTCGGCGCACATCGCTGAGGGCGCCCGGACCGATCGACCGATGCGCAAGCCCGGTCGGAACAATCAGGTCGACCCCGGTGCTGCCACGGAAGATCAGGTAGGTAGTCGCGAGCAGCGTCATGCCCGAGACCAGGAAGAGTCCGCTGTAGAGCAGGGTCAGGCGCAGGCGGACGGTCCGTGACGGCAGGTGGAGCAGCTGACTTGGGGCCAGCCTGGCAAGCGAGGGGCGGGGCTTCCTTAGGCTGAGCGCTCTATCCACGGTCCCCTCCTTCGGGCTCGGTCTCTGGTTGACTGTCGATGCGGTATCCGACGCCGGCGATGGTGGCGATGATCCACGGTTCGCCGAGGCGTTTGCGCAGTGCCGAGACGGTGATGCGCACGGCGTTGGTGAACGGGTCGGCGTTCTCATCCCATGCCCGGCGCAGTAGCTCCTCCGCGCTGACGACGCCGCCTTCGGCAGCGACGAGAACCTCGAGCACCGCGAACTGCTTTCGGGTGAGTGCGACGTAGCGGCCGTCGCGGTAGACCTCGCGGCGGAACGGGTCCAGACGCAGACCGGCGATCTCTCGCACGGGTGGCCGGTTGTGGGCGCGCCGGCGATCGAGCGCTCTGAGACGGAGCACGAGTTCTCGGAGCTCGAATGGCTTCGTCAGGTAGTCGTCGGCGCCGATTCCAAATCCGGAGGCCTTGTCGTCGAGCCGGTCGGCAGCGGTGAGCATCAGGATCGGCATGCCGCTGCCGGAGGCGACGATGCGTTTGGCGATCTCGTCACCGGAGGGCCCGGGGACGTCGCGGTCGAGGACGGCGATGTCGTAGGCGTTGAGGCTCAGCAGTTCCAGAGCGCCGTCGCCGTCACCGGCGATGTCGGCGGCGATCGCTTCCAGGCGCAGGCCATCGCAGATGGCTTCTGCCATATAGGGCTCGTCCTCGACGATCAACACACGCATACCCTCGGATCCTGCCAGCCCGAACATATCGTCGGCATATCGAAAACCACATACGGGCCGGCAACACCACGCTGCCTTGACTGGAGGCGTGACCGACGGCAAGCCAGCACGAACAGCAGCGCGTCGTACCCGATCGACCGTGCCCGTCTTCGGCTTGGCCTGTCTCGCTCTACTCCTCGCCGCCACGGCGTTCGCAACAGCCCGCCACCTGCACACCGACAACGGCCGCACCTACCTGTCGCCGGCCGGCTGGCCGCGGCGCGGACAGGCGGCGATCGTGCTGGGCAACGCCCGGCCGGCGGTCAGCCCGCACGAGCAGCCGGTCCCGGTCGCCAGCCTGGCAAAGGTGATGACCGCCTACCTGACCCTCAGGCGCTACCCGTTGAGCGGCGCGCAGGACGGGTTCACGATCACCGTCACTGCGGCCCAGGCGTGGGCCGAGACCCAGGACGCCGCTCAGGACCAGTCGGTCGTGGCGGTGCAGGCCGGCGAGCAGCTGACCGAGCGCCAGCTGCTCGAAGCGCTGCTGATCCCCTCCGGCAACAACATCGCCTGGATGCTCGCCTCCCAGGTGGCGGGCAGCGAGACACGCTTTATCGCCGAGATGAACGCCGAGGCGCGCTCGCTCGGGATGGCCGACACGATGTACACCGATCCCAGCGGGGTCGATCCGAGCACGGTCTCGACCGCCGCCGACCAGCTGCGCGTCTTCCAGCAGGCGATGCGCTTCCCGGTCTTCCGTCAGATCGTCTCGATGGCCAGCGTGACGCTGCCGGTCGCCGGCACGCTCACCAACTACAACCCCCTGATCGCCGAGGGCTACGCCGGCAAGACCGGGTCAGACTCCGCGGCGGAGGGGTGCCTGGCCTTCTTCACCAACGTGGCGGTTGGCGGGCGCCGGCTGACCGCGGTCGGCGTGGTGATAGGGCAGGGGCGGGGCAGCGACACGTCGGCGATCCTCGCCGCCGCGGGCAAGGCCGCCGAGCAGCTGGTCGACCGTCTAGCACCGAACGCAGCGACGCCCTGAAAGAGCCGCATTCGCCCGCGAGATCCGACTTTCGCGCGCAGCGAGCGTGCCTACCGTGCGCTGAATCAGCCGTAACTACTGATCGCGGGTGCGCCGGTCCTCGGATGTGGCGCCCAGCCGCGCGGATATACCGTCTGGCTGGAAGTAATGCGAAGACGCAGCGCATTTCGATGCGCCCTCGTGATCACGAAGAGAGATGATTTCGGTGGCGGAGCTGTCAGTTTGCAGTTTCCAGGCCGCACCCGGGCCTCGGCTTGTCATCGGCATGGTGCTGAGCGCACGCGTGCTCGACCACAATGAGTACCGCGACGTGTGTGACCGCTCCTGTACACCTGTGCGAGAGGAGAGTCGGTAATGCGCAATCGTTTTACCGGCGCTGACGCCGCGTGGCTGCACATGGATCGTGCGACGAACCTGATGGTGATCACCTCGGTTTCGCTGTTCGAGCGCCCGGTCGACTGGGAGCGGGTCAAGCAGATCCACCAAGCGCGAGTGCTGGACCGCTATCCGCGTTTCCATCAGCGCGTCGTGGAGAGTCGGCTGCCGCTGCGTGCGCCGAAGTGGGAGGAGGATCCGGATTTCACCCTCGAGCATCACCTGCACCACATCGCGCTGCCTCCGCCAGGGGACGAACGGGCGTTGCAGGAGTTGCTCGGTGATCTGATGACGATGCCGCTCGACCACAGCCGCCCGCTGTGGCAGACCTACATGGTCGACGGGTTCGGCGAGGGCGCGGCGATGATCACCCGGATTCACCACTGCGTCGGCGACGGCGTGGCGCTGGCCCGGGTGATGCTCTCGCTGACCGATTCCGAGCCTGACGCCGGGATCGAGCTGCCAGAGCCTGAGCATCGAGGGCGGGCGGTCGAGACGGGGGTGCCCGGTGTCGCTGCCTTCGGGGTGCGGTTGATAGGCGGGGCCGGGCGGGTCGCCTCGGCGGCCGTTCGCCAAGGGCTTGAGGTGGTGGTATCGCCCTCGCACGGAGCGCGTTTGGCGGGCGCGGTTGTGCGCGATGGCGGCACCGCGCTGCGGTTGGTGATGAAGCCCTCTGACGCGGACACAGCGCTCAAGGGCGACCCAGGTTTGAGCCGGCGGGTGGCGTGGACCCGTCCGCTCGCGCTTGCGGACGTCCAACGGGTCGCGCATGCCAATGATGCAACCGTGAACGACGTGCTGCTGGCCGCGGTCAGCGGTGCGCTGCGTCACTACCTGCAAGAGCGCGGCAGCACGGTGGGCGAGATCCAGGCGATGGTGCCATACAACCTTCGACCGCTCGACCAGCCTGTCCCGCGGGAGCTCGGAAACAAGTTCGGGTTGGTGTTCCTCCCCCTTCCGGTCGGCGTCAGCGGTAGCTACCGCCGGCTGACCGAGGTGCACAAGCGGATGGACGAGATCAAAGGCTCACGCGAGGGCGTGGTCTCCTATCGAGTTCTCGGCGTGACCGGACACACGCCAGAGTCCGTCGAGCGCCGGGTCGTTGACATCTTCACCGGCAAGGGCACCGCGGTGATGACCAACGTGGTCGGGCCGAGCGAGCCGGTTTATATGGCCGGCACGCCGATCAAGACGTCGATGTTCTGGGCCCCCACCTCCGGCCACATCGGCATGAGTATCTCGATCTTCAGCTACTGCGGTGAGGTCACGATCGGCCTGATGGTCGACGCGGGTCTGGTTTCCGACCCGGGGGCGATCATCGGCCAACTCGAACGTGAACTGCAATTCATGCGCGGCCTGTCGGTCGCGAGCGTGCGCCGGCCGCGCCGCCCTCGGTCCTCGAGTGCCTCGAGGCGCCGCAGGGACGCGCATCCGGTGCACCAGAGAGAAGGGACGGAGAGATGAGCCTGAATCTTGCCACGATGCTGCGTGAGTCGGCGGTGGCGCATCCAAACAAGCCCGTCGTGCTGTTCGACGGCGGCCGTCTCACCTATGCGGAACTCGACGCCTTGTCGGACCGGTTCGCCGTCGGGCTGCGTTCCACCGGCTTGGAGCCCGGGGACAGGGTCGGGCTGCAGTTACCCAATATCCCCCAGTTCCTAATCACCTACTTCGGCGTGCTCAAGGCCGGGTGTGTCGCGGTGCCACTGAACGTTCTGCTCAAGGCGCCTGAGCTTGCCTACTGCCTCGGTGATGCGCAGGCTCGAACACTGGTCACTTGGGCGGGCGTTGCCGAGGAAGCGATCACGGGTGCCGCCGCCGCCGGAGTGTCGGCCGTCTACGTCGTAAACACGCCGGGCGTTCCCGAGGTCCCAGCCGGCCGGCCGTTCGAGGAACTGCTGGGCACGGAGCCCGATACGCGCCCAATGGCTCAGACCGACCCTGGCGAGACCGCCGTGATCGTCTACACCTCCGGAACGACGGGCGTCCCAAAAGGCGCGGAGCTGACGCACTTTCAGCTACTCATGAATGCAGACACGCCAGGCCGGGTGTTCGGCATCCGCGACGACGACATCGTTATGGTCGCGCTGCCGCTGTTCCACGTGTTCGGGCTGAGCAGTGCACTCAACGTCTGCGTGCGCTTCGGCGCGACCATGTCGCTGGTACCGCGGTTCGACGCCGCCAAGGCGCTCGAGGTGATACAGCGAGACGGAGTCACCATCTTCGACGGCGTTCCGACAATGTACGTCGCGCTGCTGCGCCACCCCAATCTCGGAGACTACGACGTCTCGACACTGCGCACCGGGATCTCCGGCGGCGCACCGATGCCGGCCGAGGTCCTAGATTCCTTCGAGGAGAAATTCGGCGTCGTGATCCTCGAGGGTTATGGATTGACCGAGACCGCGTCCACAACAACCTTCAACGTGAGCGCCGACGAACGCAAGATATACAGCGTCGGCAAGCCGATCTGGGGCGTGGAAGTGGAGATCTGGGACAACCAGAATCGACCGCTGCCCGACGGCCCCGACAACATCGGCGAGGTCGTCATCCGCGGAGTCAACACCATGCGCGGATACTTCGGAAAGCCGGAGGAGACTGCCGAAGCCTTCGCCGGTGGGTGGTTCCACTCAGGCGACCTCGGATACCGCGACGAGGACGGGTTCTATTTCATCGTCGATCGGAAGAAGGATCTGATCATCCGGTCCGGCTATAACGTCTACCCGCGCGAGGTCGAGGAGGTTCTCTACACCCACCCAGCCGTCGCCAATGCAGCCGTAATTGGCGTACCAGACGACCTCGTGGGTGAAGAGATCAAGGCGTTCGTGCAACTGAAGACGGAGTCGACTGCCAGCGAAGGCGAAATCATCGACTACGTCAAGGAGCGAATCGCGGCCTACAAGTACCCGCGGATGGTGGAATTCTCGGACGACCTCCCGATCGGCCCCACCGGCAAGGTCCTGAAAAAGGAGCTCAAGACGCCCGTGGCGTGACTCGGGCTGAGACCCTGCTGACGGCGGCGTTCGCCCACCGAAGTATCGGGCTGGCCGACAAGTCAGTTCAAGGGGGAACCGGCGACGGCGATGACGCCCAGCTTCTCGAGCTCTTGCCGGAAACGAGCGGCGTCAGCGCGGTCGAGCTCGGGCGGGATGACGGTCACCGGCAGCCCGAGCCTCATGATGCGGTGCGGTAGATCCCGCCTGAGCCACTCGGCAAGATGGGCGGGCACCGTCGACACGATGATTTCGTCGACCTTGTCCCGTTTGATGGCGCGCTCGAGTGTCGCCATCGCGTCTGCGCCCGCTTTCAGGTTCCGGATTTGTGCGTGGGGAGCTGCCCTCTCGAGGAGCCTCAGCGCGACCTCAGGAGTCCAGTCAGCATCCGCGTGCTCCGAAACGGCGGGGATAAGCAGCAGGAACCGGGCTGACCCCGCCGAGGCCCGGCGGCTTATCTCCCCGAGCAGCCTCGGCGTCGACGCCGTGAGGTTGGCAATTACGAGAGTGCATGTGGAGTCTCGCGGTGCCACGCCCGATCAGGTCAGCGTGCTTGGCGCGAAGCCGCAAGGACTGCTGCGATGGCGCACCCGGGACGGTGACCCTGCGCAAACGGAGCCTCTGAGCCCCCGCATTCGGGGCAGGCGCCGAAGGACTTCGTCGGGGTCAGCCCGCTCCATTGGTGCTTTATGAGCAACCGCCGGAGCTCGGAGTTCAAGGCGCGAAGCCGCGCCATCTCTTGATCGCGCGTCTCCTCGCCATCACTTCGTCGGGCCACACTGACCTGCGTGGATGAGAGGTTTGTAGCCATGAGTTACCTCTTTGCGATGCTTGTCGACACGAAGCGTCCGCTTCGCCACCGCGGCCGTCATCCGCAGAACGCCTCACTCTTATGAAGGGGAATCCCGAGCGTTGTGGGCGGGGCCGGCCATGATGATCCGGGTTGGGTCTTCGATGTACGGAGGCCGTTCGCGTGTTTTGCACGGATGGGATGGTGCCGACACACGATCCCGCTGACCGGGTGAACTACTCCGAGCCCGGAGCGCTGGTGCCCGTATCTAGGAACATTGGGTCCAGCATCCGGTCGTTCGGAACTCCGATCGACGCGTGCGTCTGAACAGCCTTCCACTCGCCGTCTTCCTGATGCAGGACGGCGGTCATGCGGACCGTAACGCGCTTACCGGCTATCTCGAAATACCCTCGACCAGCCGCCCAACCAACGCTGCCCTCGCGGAACGCGCTCACGTTGTCGAGCTCCACCTTAACGCCGAGCTCGGCCTCCGGGGTCGATTCACTCCACAGCCGCATGAGACTTTCATAGCCCTCGCCCCACTCGGTCGGGTCCGAGCCAATCCCGACGACACACGGATCGCGCGAGGTACGCCGACCGATCTCCTCGATATCAGAACGGGCCAGCGCGTCGAGCGTATCTCGCAGGACTTGCTCAATTTCGGGTGAGGGTTCGGCCACGATCTCCTCCTCGCTCGTTTTGAACGACCCTACAGACGCGGTGCGTCCCGGTCGAGCCCGGGCGTGGAGGCGGCCCGGCCATCCGGCTAGCTCCTCTTGACTTTGTGGTGCAAAGCCTAGTATGGTTTGCGCGGCAAAGGCTACGAAGGAGCACGAGATGAACGCGATGTCCGACATAGGCGAGACCGGGGCGCACGAGGCTGAGGGCAGACTGGATCCCGGTGGTGCGGCGCGGCTACTCGTACAGACGCAACGCGAGGCGAAACGCGAGCTGGACTTCAGGTCGCCATGGCTGACGCTGATCGCGGCGGGAGCGGTATTGGTCGGCTTCGGCGCGGTGTGGCTGTCGGTCCGCGGGCAGCACCCCTTCAAGGGTCCGACCGCGGTGTCCCTGGTGGTTCTGTACGTGCTCGTGGCGATCCGGATTGGCACGGTGTTGTACGCCCATCACCGCGCCAGCGCCGGTGTCAGCGGACGGTCAATGCGGCTGCGGCGCGCGGAGGGGGCGGCCTTGGCGGTGACCTTGCTCGCGGTGTACGTGCTGATGGTTGCGCTGGTGGACCTGGGGGGCGATCACGCTTCCTTCTACTGGGTGTATGGCCTGACGGCGACCCTGATCGCCCTCGGCGGATTCTGGGCAGCCCGCTCAGCCGTGAAGGAGGACTGGCTGGACCTTGGCATGTCGATCGCGATCATGCTTATCGCGGCTGGGAGCGCGCTCGCTGGACCCCGCGGCATGTGGCTGAGCGACGGCGTGGGCCTGTGCGTTCTGCTCCTGGGTTACGCTGCCGTCCAAGCGTGGCTGCTCCACGAGTCTCGATCGGACACATGACAGCGGACGCGCTTGACCCGCTGATCCACGTCCCCGCGCGACTGCAGATCGTGGCCACGCTGGCCGCGTTGCCCGACGGTGACGCGCTGTCGTTCACGCGCCTGCAGGACATGATCGGGCTGACTCCCGGCAACCTGATCACGCACCTGCGCAAGCTCGAGGACGCCGACTACCTCAGCAGCGAGAAGACCGGGAACGGGCCGGCGTCGCGAACCTCGGTGGCGCTGACCCGCCGAGGGCGCGCGGCCCTGGACGAGTACACCGCAACGCTCCGCAGCATGCTCAACGGACTGTAGGCGCTAGCTCGCGCATCCGCCCCTACGTGTCCATGCGCGGAGCGTGTTGCGACGGCTACACCGTGATCCAGCTGGTCTCGACCGGCGGACGGCCAGGCCCGTCCGCCGCCAGAACCCGAAGGCGGATTGGGCCGCCGGCCGGCAACCGCACCCGGAAGCGTCCCAGGCGGTCAGCCTCGGCCGAGAGCGGTTCGTCGGCCATCGTCTGGATCTCGATCGTGGCGGGAGACGGGGGCGAGAGCTGCCCGAGCAGGGTTCGCTCCGGATCGTCCACGTGGACCTCGATGTCGATCGTCAGCCCGGTAGAGCTGAACGTCACCGCTCTCGCCGGCGCATGGCCGCCTCGGGCCAGGGCGAAGGGCTCTTCCTCGAGCGCCGAGTCGCTCAGAAGCTCGGCGAGATCGGCGTCGAGGCGCCGCCACCCGAGGGATGCCTTGGCCGTCTCGATGACCAGCGGCGGAACGGGATCGACGTCGGCAAAGAAGATTCGCAGCTCGGCCATCAGCAGCTCCTCCGGCTCTGTGTCCTCGGCCATGTACCGCGCTACCCGATCCCAAAGGCGGCTAGTTCCGGGGTGCGGCGGAGCTGATCGAGGCAGCGGGCGCGGGTCGGACCGATGGCGCCGATCGCCATTCCCGTTGCCGATGCGATCTCCTCGTAGGTGAACGGCTCCGGAGCCGCCAGCATGCGCAGCAGGGACTGGCAGCGCTCGCTGATCCTTGCGAACCCCTGGCGCACGGCGGTGTTGCGCTCGCGGGCGATCAGACGCTGCTCGGCGCGATCCTCCGAGGGCGCCTCGAACAGAGCGTCCTCACCGGTCACGACCTCGCGAGTTTGCAGGCGGATGTGGCGCAGAGACTCGCGCCGCGCGGTCGTCGCCAGCCAGGCGCCGAGCCGCTCGGGATCGTTGATGCGATCGAGGTTCTCGACGAGCCGCAGCCAGGTGGTCTGGGCGACGTCGGCCGCCTCGGCCGGCGCGAGCCGATGTGAGCGCGCGACCGCCCATACGAGGCCGGCGAAGCGAGCGACGATCGCTGCCCAGGCCGCGTCGTCCCCCTCGTTTGCGGCGCTTATCAAGACTTCCAGGCTTGGCGTGGTGGCGATTATGTCCGACTCCTATCGGGTCTGCAGGTACGGAAGAGACACGCCGGGAGCGCCGGACAGGGTGGCGTCGGTAACAGCCGGCCCCTTGCTCGCC
>Ga0335078_10016534_pt1 | contig 10950 bp, 8 predicted proteins | sample Lox_Sample_32_FD_206711 | JGI IMG/M metagenome (GOLD analysis project Ga0335078, IMG submission 206711) | Soil microbial communities from Loxahatchee National Wildlife Refuge, Florida, United States - Lox_Sample_3.2 | ecosystem: Environmental > Terrestrial > Soil > Wetlands | place: USA: Florida... | reverse complement strand
GCGATCGCGCAACCTCCGGCGCAAAGACGATCGGGACCTGCTGCGTGGGCACGCGGCGCGCGCCCAGGCGGCGAAGTGTTCTACGCGCGGCCTCTTTGCCGATCGCTTCGGGCGATTCCACGTCGCTGAGTCGGCGAGCGCTCGACCACCAGCCGTCGCGCTGCATCTGGCCGTCGACGTCAACGGCCAGCGGGGCGGCAGAGATTCCCGCGTAGCTGGTGCGATAGCCGCCCACGAAGCCGCGTGAGTTGGCCAGCACTTTGCGGCCGGTGGAGGCATCGAAGCTGCCCCCATCGGAGTTGGTGATGCGCGGATCGGCCGCAAGCGCCGCGGCTTCGCAACGCCGCGCCCACTCGATACGCTCGGGGCCGGGGAGTGAGTAAACGTCGTCGTAATAGAGGTGCAGGTCGCCGGACAGCGAACCGAACTCTTCGTTCTCCGGCAATCCGGCGAAGGAATCTTCCTCGGTGACTTGTGCCAACGCCATGGCGCCGTCGACAAGCTGGCGAATGCCGTCTGCGGTCAGATCGCTGGTTGAAGCCGACGCGGATCGTTTGCCCCGAAAGACGCGCAGCCCGAGCCCGCGCGAGCCGGACTCCTTCAGCGTCTCCACTTCGCCCATGCGCACGGTGACAGAGAACTCATCACCTTCGCGGACGACGGCCTCGGCATCACTCGCGCCGGCTTTCATGGCAAGGGCGACTACGTCGGCGGCGAGGGAATCGAGATCGATAGTAGTCGAGTCTGGCGAAACAGCGGATTCCAGCATACTGAAAGGCTACCAAAATTGCGCGCTTTCACGTCTCATATCAAATCGGATATACTTAGGATCGTGAAGCCTCTCGAGTTTCTCGGCGATTCGTTGAAAGTGATCAGTGAATTCCCACGAGATGCTCGCCAGGCCGCAGGCTATCAACTGCGAAGGGTGCAGGATGGAAATCTACCCGAGGATTTCAAACCCATCCCTGACATCGGTGCAGGCGTGGAAGAGATTCGCGTTTGGGTGAGCTCGGGGACCTTTCGGGTCATCTATACGGCAAAGCTGATCGGCCGAGTGTATGTCCTTCACGCTTTCCAGAAGAAGACTCAAGCCACCTCAAAACGGGATATGGAAATCGCGCGAAAGCGGTACAAACAACTCATGCGAGGTCGCCCATGAAAAAGGAAAATCGTCAGGTCTTTGCCAGCGTTTGGGATGCGATCGCCGAGTCTCCGGCAGAAGCTGCAAACCTCGAAGTTCGCTATCAGCTCATGGAGAAGATCTCGCGTGTGGTCAAGAAGAACGGCTGGACGCAGGCCGAGGCCGCGAAGCGGTGCGGCGTTTCTCAGCCGCGCATCAACGATTTGCTCCGAGGGCGCATTTCGCGCTTTTCCGTCGATGCGCTGGTGAATATCGCGGCCGCGCTGGGGCGTAAGGTCAAAGTCAATCTTGAAGCGGCGTGAAGAAGCATCCTCGTCCCTTCTCGGCCCGCGTCTTCATTTGCCAAGCGCTCCGCTGGCCCTGATGAGAAGGACAATCGCCGAAGCGGTGAGATGGAGCTGATACGCGGCTAGGTGTTCTGGTACTTCATTCGGCTTTTCACCGCTTCCGTGTCCGCCCTCGCGGTTCCGAATCGTGGGCACTCCAGCCTCAAGGGTTGAGCGAAGGCCGGCGAAATGCGTCTGAAGATAGCTCGGAATCAGATTGTTTCTGAAGATAATGTCGAGTAGCTTCGACGCGGTATCGTTTGGATCGTAAGCCCACTTTCTCCGGTTGCAGATTGTTTTCAGCGTACTTTCCAGCGCCTTGAGGCAGTTTGTCAGGCAATCGTCATAATGCTCCGGCCCCTCCCGGAAGCGCTTATGTGCCAACCGAAACTCCTCGATTGCGCCGTCGAATCCGTGCTGATAGAGGAGCCGAAAGGTGGGCTCAGTGGTTTCTGCATGAAGAAAGTCTGAATCGAGGCGCACTACCCGGTCACCCTCCATTCGGTAGCCGACCGCATTCTCACGAAACCGCTCGTTCAGTCTCCGGACAGCCTCATCTTTCGAAATCGTCGGATAGACATGAAGTACGAAATTCACGTTCTGGCGGGACTTAGGTATGTTCTCGATCGCAATCTCAATCGCTCTGAGAGCCTGTTCTGTTCCCGCTGTTTGAAAGTAGGACCAAAACGCAGCCAGAGGAGTCGTTGGCGGCTCTATGCCTGGAAGGCTCAGGACACCCAGATGTTCGCAAAGCTCCTCGCAAATTCCACCGTAGACTTCGTATATCGCCATCGTCGCGACCGCTTGGTAATCACCGAGTGGCACTTGTCGCCTGAGCGGGCCGTTCGAATAGCCGAAAACATCCTTTAGAATATGGAAGAACTGGTTCCTGAATTTTTCGGGCAAATCGTACCTATATGCGGCGGGCTCCGGTCTCAGGTTCTCGACGCCCTGCTCTTGAGGCTTCATAGAACTACCTTCCCGTGCCTCCCACGGTCATCCGGTCCAGCTTGATCGTCGGCATGCCCACGCCCACGGGCACGCTCTGGCCGTCTTTGCCGCAGGTGCCGATGCCTTCGTCGAGCTTCAGGTCATTCCCCACCATGGAGACGTATTTGAGCGCCTCGGGGCCGTTGCCGATCAATGTGGCGTCGCGAACCGGCGCGGTGACCTTGCCGTCTTCAATGAGATACGCCTCGGAAGCCGAGAAGACGAATTTGCCATTCGTGATATCGACCTGGCCGCCGCCGAAGTTGACCGCATAGAGCCCGCGCTTGACGCTGCGCAGAATATCTTCGGGCGAGTCGTCGCCGGAGAGCATGTAGGTGTTGGTCATGCGCGGCATGGGGATGCACTGGTAGCTCTCGCGCCGGCCCGACCCGGTGTTGGCCGCTCCGGTGAGCCGGGCCGAAAGCTTGTCGGTCAGATAGCCTTTCAAGACACCGCCTTCGATCAGGGTGGTCTCCTGCGTGGACGAGCCTTCGTCGTCGACGTTGAGCGAGCCGCGGCGGCCGGCCATGGTACCGTTATCGACCACGGTGACTTTCGAGCTCGCGACCGGCTGCCCGATCAGCCCGGCAAAGGCCGAGGTCTTCTTGCGGTTGAAGTCGGCTTCCAGGCCATGGCCAACGGCTTCATGCAGCAGAATGCCCGGCCAGCCGGGGCCGAGAACCACCTGCATCTCTCCTGCCGGAGCGGGCACGGCGCCAAGCTGCAGAATCGCTCCGCGCGCGGCTTCCTGAGCGAGGTGCTCGGGGCTCTTGGAGCCAACAAACTGATCCAGGCCGGCACGGCCGCCTGCGCCCGCCGAGCCGCGCGTCGAGAGCGCGCCCTCCTTGGCGATGACGAAGACGCTGAGCCGGCAAAGCGGCTGGGTGTCGCTGGCAAAGGAGCCGTCGGAGCCGGCGACGAGGATGTGCTTGAGCTCTTCGGCGTAGCCGGCGCGCACCTGCACAATGCGCGGATCGAAGGCACGGGCGGCGCGGTCGGCACGAAGAATGAGCTCGAGGCGCGCGGCCAGGTCGAGGTCGAATCCTCCCAGCGGCACGGGATAGAGGTCGGCGGCGCGCGTCTCCGCGAATCCCTGGATGGGCTGTTTCGCCGGGCCGGAGGCGATCAGGGCCGCCGTGCGCGCGGCGTGGAGCAGCCGCTCGGGGCTCAGGTTGTCGGTGTAGGCGTAGCCGGTGCGCTCGCCGGAGAGCACGCGCACCCCGCAGCCGGCGCTGGTTCCCTGGCTGGCGGATTTGACAATCTGCTCGTCGACGCCCAGCGAAGTGGCTGTAACCGACTCAAAGTAAAGGTCGGCGTAGTCGCCGCCGGCGGAAAGCGCCTCGCCCAGGCATCGCTCCATGAGCTGCTCGGTGAGGCCGAACTTATCGAAGAAGTAGCGTCTGTGGCTGCTTGGGGAAGCAGGAACCGGATGGGTCATCACTCCTCCAGTGTACGCGGGAACTCAATTCAGGCTGGTGCTCCAGTCCCTCCCTCATTCGCCTCAGGGGCTAAAGCCCAGGGGGCCTTCTTTGCCACTCATGTACGGGCTGAAACCCGTACCCTCCCCTTCTCCCAGCGGCCGATGCCGGCTGGTGGCGGCCGGCTTATCTCGACGCGCGAACCCCGTTCCACTTTTGATACGGGCGTAACATCCCTCCACGAAAGTCGCGTTCTCCCGCAATTGGGCTCATGCTACGATTCCGGCTATGAAGAAGTTTTTGGTTGCCGCCCTGTTTACGATGGTGCTTGCCAGTCCGGCGTTCGGCGCGACGCGACATCACCGCTACCACCATCACTACAAACACGTTCACCATTACCATCACCATCACGTCTAGGACGAGTTCCGGTTCCGGCTGCCTCAGGTTCTCCGGAGCCGGACCTCTCCCGCGATTCCCCTGCATCTTGGCGCCGGACCCGCTATTCTGGTTCGTGCCATGACCGATCTGGACGACCTCCGCTATCCCATCGGGCGCTTTCGTGCGCCGGCGACTTTCAGCGCCGACGACCGGGCCGCGCGAATTGAAACGCTGCGCCGATTGCCGGAACTGCTGCGGGCCGCCGTCAACGGCCTCGACGACCGCCAGCTTGACACGCGGTATCGCGAGGGCGGCTGGACGGTGCGCCAGCTCGTCCATCACATTGCCGACAGCCATGGCAACTCCTTCTTCCGCTTCAGGCTCGCTCTCACCGAAGATTGGCCGACGATCAAGCCCTACGACGAGGCGGCCTGGGCCGAGTTGCCGGATAGCCGCACGCTGCCGATCGAGCCCTCTCTCCAATGGATCGAAGCCATGCACGCTCGGTGGGTCGCCATGCTGGACTCGATGTCGGAAGAAGATTTCCAAAAGGGATTCCATCATCCCGAACATGGCCGGCTGACGCTGGCTACCACGTTGGCCTTGTACGACTGGCACTCGCGCCACCACACCGCGCATATTACAAACTTGAGAGCGCGGATGGGCTGGTAAGCGGGCTGTTTTTTCTCCTTCAGACTGCGAACAGGACGGTTTGGGTGCCCCATCCTTGCGGCGTTTTTGGTTTTTGCCGCAAGGGTGGGACGACAAATTCACCATCTCGTCGTTCCAGGATTCCGGTTGAAGGAGAGGTGTCGCACCATGGCCGATGCGATTGCAGCCAACGCCGATCAACTCTCCCGCTGCATCGAGCGCTATCTCGCGCAGCATCCGAAAGCAGCCATCCTGGAAGGCGGTCAGATGCTCTTCGACATGCGCTCTTCGCGCTACTCGGTCACCGAGTCGCACGGGCGCTGCCTGCTGCAGCTATGGAACGACGAGCGCAACCTGGTGCGCACCGTGGTCGAAGTTGAGGAGCGCGCGCAATGCCTGCGTGTGATGACGCGCCGCATGGGCGCGGCCAAACCGCTGGCGCTGGAGCTTGTGGCCACCAGCGACCGCCGCACGCCCACCGCGCGCGAGGCAGCGCGGCGCAACCACCAGCGGCTGCTGGAACGCGTTCTGGCCCGCGCTTTTCCGGGAGCGAAGCCCGATGGATTCCGCTCGGCGATGGACCTGGAGCACAGCTTTGGGCCGGCCTATGTTCGCGGGCGGCTGCTGCGCGGAACCGCGGCCGAGGCGGTGATCGGCGTGAGCGAAGCCGAGTCGGCGTCCACCGTAGACGGCATTCTCACGCTGGGAATTCTGTGGCTGGAGCATTGCCGGCAGCGAGGCGACACGCGGCGGCATTTCGGCGGGCTGAAGGTCGTGGTTCCAGCAGGGTCGTGGCGGACAACGGCCGAGCGTTTGGCGTGGCTGAACCACGCCGCCGCGGATTTCCAGCTCTTCACGCTCGATGAGCGCAGCGAAGAGCTCACGGCCGTCGATTTTCGCGATACCGGCAACCTGGAATCGCGGCTGGTGCACGCGTTTTCAGCGGCGGCGGCGATCGAGCGTTGCCGGGCGGGACTCGATCGGCTCTTCGCGCTGATTCCGGCGGAGTCGAAAGAGAGAGTTGAGATTCGGCCTCGGTCGGCGGCAGAGGTGGCCCTGCTTCTGCACGGCCTGGAGTTCGCCCGTGTGCGTCATGGCGCGGCGGCGCATTCGTTTGCGGGCCAGGACGAAGTGACCTTCGGCGCGGGCGCGAACGAGACTCCGCTCGATGTCGAAAACGAAGAGCTTGGCCGGCAGATGTTCGCGCGATTGTTCGCGAGCCGCCATCCTGACGGCGCGCCGACCGATCCGCTGTTTCGCCTGCAGCCGGAGCGATGGCTGGAAGCGAAACTGCGCGGCGAGATTGCGGAACTGCTGCCGGGGCTGCGCGCCGACGTGATGTACTCGCAGGTGCCGGCGCTCAGCAGCGGCGAGCGCGGCATGCTCGACCTGCTCACGCTCGATCGCAACGGACGGCTCACGGTGATCGAAGTGAAGGCGGACGAAGACCTGCACCTGCCGCTGCAGGCGCTCGACTACTGGATTCGCGTGCGCGCGCTGAATGCGGATCGCGAGCCTTCAGGCGGCGGCCGGCCGCTCTCCGCCTTCGAGCGCCAGGGCTACTTCGCCGGCGCTGAGGTTTCGCCGCTCGCGCCGCGGCTGCTTCTGGTGGGGCCGGCGCTGCGCATTCATCCCGCCAACGAGCCGGTGCTGCGGTACCTTTCACCCGAGGTCGAGTGGGAGCTGATCGCCGTGGCCGAGCATTGGCGGCGGGAGCTGAAGGTTGTGTTCCGAAAGCGGAGCGGCGGTTAACTCGATACAGACTCCTGGTCTGACTTATGGCGAGGTTCGGAGCGACGGAGGCTGAGTCTGAGGCCTCTGATTACAATGCATCTCATCTGAGAGAGACGGGCTGCGGGTCAGGGCATCTTCGGCGGAGCCGCCGAACCGTCGGACCACTTATCCGCCAGAACGAACAGGATCGTCGCGCGTTCCTGGGGGTCGTTCGCCATCATGAAGGGTGAGTTAGGATCGTCGGCGGCCCAGCTTTTCGTCATATCGCCCGGGGAATAAAACATCGTATGCGGGCGCCAGCTCTTGCCGCGGTCGTTCAGGTACTGCTCCTTCGACATCATGTAGGCCATCGCGCCGGGCTCGAGCGCGGGCAGTTCCTTGCTATCCAGTTGCGCCGCGATGGCCTGCGCGATCTCGGCTCTCGATTTTCCCGCGAGCACAAGCCGGGTCTTCATCAGATAAATGGGCGCGAAGCTTTTCGCGGCTTGCACGTTGAAGCAATGGGGCGCGCGCATCTTGGGATTCCAGAACTCGGCCTCGTCCGTGCCCTGGCCCCACGACCTCTCCACGATGCACAGAAAGCCATTGGTGCCCTTCACCGCGGTCTCGTATCCCTCACGCGTCAGCACCATCACTTCGGCCCCATCGGAGATGGAACCGGGTGCGGCGCTGCGAGCCAGAGCGATCTCGGCTTTTTCGTCGGATATCAGGTACCGATCGAGGGGAGCCATGGCGGGATAGGCTGCCGTCTGGGCTTGTGCAACCGCGTGCCGGCCTGCGCCAGATAAGACAATCATCTGCAGAGCAAACACCCAAACGATGATCCTGCTGTGATTCCGCATGCGATCCTCCCAATCCGCGCATTTCGCGCCAGTGAGCATTCACCCGAGATCGATGCGCAGATTGTAAACAGGACGAAATGGGGTGGGCAAACCGGATGTGCCGATACGCGAGCTGCCAACGAGCCGGTGCTGCGGTACCTTTCACCCGAGGTCGAGTGGGAGCTGATCGCCGTGGCCGAGCATTGGCGGCGGGAGCTGAAGGTTGTTTTCCGCAAGCGGAGCGGCGATGTGCGAAGTTAAAGCTCTTTACAGATGCAAACGCCGGCCCGTACCATGCCTCCACCAGCCCAAGAGCACGCGCGTTTCCCTGCGTTCGGTTCCTCCACCGCGAGCGCCCTCTGAGCATGTCACGGAGGTACATCCATGAAATTCAGCCCAGTCCTGTTGGGACTGTCCCTCGCGGTCGCAGGAAGTTCGCTGACCGCGGCGCAAGATGCATCCACCTCGTCAATTCCTGCTGTTCTGCAAATCACTCGGGAATATGTCAAGCCCTACAAGAACGGGATGGCGCACGACAAGACCGAGAGCGCCTTCGTTGCAGCCTTTACCAAGGCCAAATACCCGGCCCACTATATCGGGCTAAGTTCGATGTCCGGTAGATCGCGATCGCTTTTCCTCACCCAGTATTCCTCCTTCGCCGAATTGGAGAAGGTCAATAAGATCCTCGATAAGAACCCCACCCTGGGCGCCGATCTGGAGCGCGCCGGCCTCGCCGATGGAGACCTGCTGGACCAACTCGACACCGCGGTTTTCACCTACGATGCCGAGTTGAGCTACCACCCGCATGCCGATATCTCGCACGCGCGTTACTTCGAGATCGAGGTCTTTCACGTGCGCCCTGGCCGGCTGAAAGAGTGGTACACGAACATGAAGATGTATAAGGATGTGATGGACAAGGGCAACCCCAGCGCGCACTGGGCGACATTTGAAGTCGCTTATGGGGCCGAAGGAGGCACCTACGTCTGCCTCACTGCGTACAGCTCTCTCGCAGAGATCGATCAGGGCATCGCGGCCTTTCCGAAAGTCCTGGAAGCTGCCGGCGGCCTCGATGGACTGGACAAGCAGGACAAGATCTTCGGTGAAGCCGTTGACACCTACCGAACGGAGTTGTTCTCGGTCAATCCCAGGCAGAGCTACGTAAGCGACGAATGGATCAAGTCCGACATTGAATTCTGGAAGCCAAAGGCGGCCAAGGCAACTCCAGAGAGCGCCGCGACAAAACCTGCCGCTAAGCCGGCTCCTCCAGCAGCAAAGCCGGCGTCGCGTTAATGGCCAAGACGAGGACGCAAAGATAGAGAGCGGCTGGGAAGTACATCGGCCGCCACGCTGACAAGTTACTTCGCCGGCGTGATCTCTATCTTCCGGAACAGCACGTGGCCCTTCTCGCTGCCCTGCAGATAAATGGGTCCGGGCTGGCCTTCGTTGCTGTTCAGCGCGCCGCCGGTGATGCCGGGGATCTCCTGGTTGTCGATGACGGTGACGCCGTTCAGCACCGTAGTCACGCGCCGGCCGATCAGAGTTATATCGAAGGTCTGCCACTTATCCGGCGTGCGCGGCTGCTCGGGATTGGGAGCCAGGAAGCCGTAGATTCCGCCGGTGTGATGGCTGGGCGGCTCGCCCTCTGACTCGGTCTCGATCTGCGTCTCGTAGCGCCCGCGCAGATAGACGCCGCTGTTGGCGTTCACTCCGCAGTTGAACTCCACGTGCAACTTGAAGTCGCTGAATTTGCGGTCGCCGATCAGCTCCGGCCCGTTGCCGGGACTGACCAGGTTGCCGTCCTTTACCGTCCAGTCGGGCGGGCCGGCCTTGCTCTCGTGCCAGCCTTTCAGGTCTTTGCCATCGAAGAGCTCTATGGGCTGGCCCCAGGTCGGCGCGCCGGTTCTTTCGAGCGACGGCGCGCGCACGCCCGTCCACGACCACGGCGCATCGAAGCCGGCGATGGTGCCGCTGAGCGTCTTGCCCGACAGAGTTCCAGTGAAGACAAGGTCTTCTTTGGTCGACTCCTCGTCCTTGGGCGAGACGAAGGTGACCTTGTTGCCGTCGATTTCGATCTTGGGCAGCGGCCGGGCGTTGCCCCAGCGGCCGGTGAACAGGGCCGAGAGCTGGCCGTCTTTGTCGCTGATTTCGATCCACGAAGGATGCGGGCCGTCCGGCGCTTTCAGCGTCAGGTCCCAGCGGCCGAGGAAGGGCGCGTGGGAGGAGGTGGGGGCGGATTGAGCGGCGTAAGTCGTGGGAACAGCGCAGAACAGGCAAGCGAAGAAGGCAGAAATCGCGGCGAAAGAGAATCTTCTGAAATTCATTCTTGAAACTCCCTTGCTTTCCAAGGAATCTCCGAGCCAGCGACCTTCGATCCCTCGGGGGTTAAAGTTTGTGCGTGAGAAGCTGGGCCGAAGCCGTGACGATCGATTTCAAACGGCCCGCAGCTAAAGCCGCCTCAACGACCTTCGCTGAATCCAGCAGCCTGAAGGCTGCTGCTCCCTCCGGTTCGTACACAAAAAACATGCCGGAATGAGTTCTCACGCATACCTTAAAGCCCAGATCCATTCTTGGCCTTTTTCGGCACGGCTGAAGCCGTGCCCCTTCAAAGATCCTCCATCCCACCCTATCGGCAGTCGCCAAGGCGTCTGCCGGATAGGATGGGGCACCCCACGCGTTCATCCCACCCTATCTGCATTCGCCTCCGGCGACTGCCGATAGGATGGGGCACCCATTTCTTCCAGGATCGAACGACCCATGTCTCACGCCATCGTCTTGATCTCTCCGGCCCCCTCGTCCCAGCGGACCGGCGCCTGACGAAAATACGACTCGTTGGCCATGTGGCAGGCGAGCGCGGCGTGGTGTCCAAAGACCACATCCTGCACCACCGGCTGGCGCGACCGCACGGCCTCGAAGAACTTCCATACATGCGGGCGCAGATCGTCGTAGTCGTTGCCGTTGTAGATCTGCGACTGCGGCGCCGGCTCTTCTCCCGGCTTGGGATCGTGCTCCTCGTGCCACTTCTTCACGTACTCGTCGCGCATCTTCGCCGGGTACGAAGAGTCGTAGTAGCAGGGCGTAGAGTCGGCTCCGGTCTGCGGCGAATAGGTTACGGAGAACTCGCGCAGCTCGATGAGGCCCTTGGAGCCCTGGAAGCGCGTCACTTCGGCCATTTCGCAGTCCAGCGAAAGACGCATGTAGACCGGGATGCCCATGTACTCGAAGAGCACCGCGTGGACATCGGGCATGTCGCGGCCGTCTTTCCAGCGATAGATGCCGCCGAACGCCGAGGCCTTCTTGGGAATCTCGTTGATGCCGAGCGAGAACATCATGCCGCTGATCAGGTGCACGAGCAGGTCGCCGGCCACGCCGGTGCCGTACTCGCGCCAGCAGCGCCAGCGCGCAAAGGAGTAGGGCGCCTTCTCGTCGAAGGGTTTCTTCGGCGTCGTCCCCTGCCAGGTGTCCCAGTCGAAATTTTCGAGCGACAGGCCGGG
>Ga0335078_10016533_pt1 | contig 10950 bp, 8 predicted proteins | sample Lox_Sample_32_FD_206711 | JGI IMG/M metagenome (GOLD analysis project Ga0335078, IMG submission 206711) | Soil microbial communities from Loxahatchee National Wildlife Refuge, Florida, United States - Lox_Sample_3.2 | ecosystem: Environmental > Terrestrial > Soil > Wetlands | place: USA: Florida... | reverse complement strand
CCGATCGCCTGCTCGACCGGCATCCGCTGCTTGAGGATGGTGTGCGGCTGCTGGATCTTGCCGCAGCCCGCGCACTTCAGGTTGCAGGCGAACAGCGGCTCGAGCTCGACGAGCAGCGGGAACTTCTTATTGCGAGCCAGCTTCTGGCGCATCAGGTAGGACCCGACGCGCAGCGACTGACGCAGTGGCATAGGCATTATCCCCGTACCTCCTTGGGCAGGCCGAACCGGATTGATTCCGTGGTCGTCACTCGCTCGGAGACGGACAGGGGGCCGAGCCCTGACAGCGCCGAGATGATCTCCTCCACCACGGCAGGAGGGGCGGAGGCTCCGGCGGTCAGGCCGATCGTCGATACCCCCGCTAGCCAGCCGAGCTCGATGTCCGCCGCACTGTCGATCAGGTGCGCCGGAGTACCGGCCCGCTCGCAGGTCTCCACCAGCCGAACCGAGTTGGAGGAGTTCGCCGAGCCGGCCACGAGCACCAGGTCGGAATCGGCGGCGACAGCCCGCACCGCGGCCTGCCGGTTGGTCGTCGCGTAGCAGATGTCGTCGCTGCCGGGCGCGCGCATCGCGGGGAACCGCTCGCGCAGCGCACCCGATACCTCTGCCGCCTCGTCGACCGACAGCGTGGTCTGCATCAGGTAGGCGACGCGCTCCCCGTCGCGCGGCCGCAGCTTCGCCACGTCTTCCGGAGTCTGCACCAGGACCATGGAGTCCGGCGCCTCGCCCAGGGTGCCCTCGACCTCCTCGTGGCCCGCGTGGCCGATGAACGCGACGGTGTAGCCGTCGGCGGCGAACCGGCGGGCCTCGGCGTGCACCTTGGACACCAGCGGGCAGGTCGCGTCGATCACGGCCAGCCCGCGCCGGGACGCCTCGGTCCGGACCGCGGGCGACACGCCGTGCGCCGAGAACACCACGGTGGCCCCGTCGGGCACCTGGTCGAGCTCGTCCACGAACACCGCGCCGCGGTCCTCGAGCTCACCCACCACCCGGGTGTTGTGCACGATCTGCTTGCGCACGTAGACCGGCTTGCCCTGCAGTTCGAGCGCGCGCTCGACGATCTCGATCGCCCGCTCGACGCCGGCGCAGAACGACCTCGGCCCGGCCAGCAGCACCTGGCGTGACCCGCAGGCCGCCGCCCAGCGTTCGGCTACGGGGGCGGCGGTGCGCAGCGCGCGCAGCGCGGCCAGGCCGCCGGAGACGATGCCCGCCACCGGATGGACCGGCGTGTCCGAGACAGCCCTGATCACCGCCACCGGGCGATCCCCGGCCGCGGCCGCCAGCGGCGCCGACTCCATGTCGGCGAGCAGCGTGCCGTCGGCGGCGAGCCCGGCCCGTTCGGACCGGCGGACCAGATGGTCCACGGTGGTGATCCGGCCCGTCCGGGCGGTCAGCCCGGCCCGGCGCAGCTCGCCGGCCAGCAGCGGAGCCGACAGGCACGTGGCCACGCCGACCTCGGTGCCGACGACCAAGTCGCCCGGGCCGAGGTCGGAGGTCAGCCCGGCACCGACACCCATCACGACCAGCTGGCCGAACGGGCTGGCTTTCAGCTCACCCGCACGGTCCGCCGCCCTCGTGGTGCCGTAGCCCGTGCGCAGTACCTCGGGAGGATCCGCGCTGGTCCGGAGCCCCCGCCGGATCGCGCGGGCCTCGATGCGCAGGGGGGCACAGATGATCGCGCCGGTCATGTGTCGCCTCCGTGGACGTACCTGCCGAGAGCGCTGACGGGGAAGGCCAGCCGGTACAGGTGGTAGTTGATGTAGAAATCGCCGGGGAAGCCGGTGCCGGTGAACCAGGGCTCGTCCCAGGTGCCGTCGTCCCGCTGCGTTGCCGCCAGCCAGCGGATGCCGCGCTCGGTCGCGGGGTTCTCCCGCTCCCCCGCGGCGAGCAGCGCGAGCAGCGCCCACGCGGTCTGCGACGCGGTGGACTCGCCCCGTCCGCCCAGCGCCTGGTCGTCGTAGGAGCGCAGGTCCTCGCCCCAGCCGCCGTCCGGGTTCTGGTGCTGCTCCAGCCAGGCCACGGCGCGGCGGATGACCGGCTTGCCCGGCCGCACCCCGGCCGCGATCAGCGCGGGCACCACGGCACCGGTGCCGTAGAGGTAGTTCGCGCCCCAGCGGCCGAACCACGACCCGTCCGGCTCCTGCGCCCGCAGCAGCCAGACCACGCCGCGGCGCGCGGCCGGCTCGGCGGCCCGGCCCTCGGCGGCGAACGCCTCGACGATGTGCGCGGTGACGTCGGCCGAGGGCGGGTCGATGACCGCGCCGAAGTCGCAGAACGGAAGCTTGTTGACGAGCTCGCGGGTGTTGTCGGCGTCGAAGGCGCCCCAGCCGCCGTCCTTGGACTGCATCCCGGTCAGCCAGGTCAGCGCGCGGTCGATGGCGGCCTGGTTCTCCGGCGTCTTCGGGCCCACCCGGCGCAGGGCCAGCACCACCTCGGCGGTGTCGTCGGTGTCGGGGTAGTTGTCGTTGTCGAACTCGAACGCCCAGCCGCCGACGGCAACGTCCGGCCTGCGGACCTGCCAGTCGCCCGGGCCCCGGATCTCCTCGTCGAGCACCCACCGGGCGGCGCGGCCCAGGGACGGGTCGTCGGCGGCCAGGCCGGCGTCGGCCAGCGCGGTCATCGTCAAGATGGTGTCCCAGACCGGCGACTGGCACGCCTCCAGGCGGCGCACCGGGCCGTCCGAGGTCTCCTCGGTGATGGTGTACCGGTCGATCCCGGCGATGCCCTTGGACATGACGGGGTGGCCGAGGTCGTACCCGAGCAGGTTCAGGGCCATCAGCGAGTACACCCAGGGCGGCTGGATGCCGCCCCAGCAGCCGTCCTTCTCCTGCCGGGCGATGATCCACTCGGCGCAGCGGCGCTGCGCCGCCCGCCTAACCGACTTTACCGGTCGGTAAAGGAAGGGGGGGCGGCGGCGGAAGGACCGGTCGACAGCGTGCAGGGCCGTGTCGAGGCCGTTGAAAAAGCGGGCCCACGGGTCCGCGGAGCTGGTCGTGCCGCCTACGGGCCTGGCGTCCAGGTCGCGGCGCGGGCGGGGAGCCCGGCCATGGGGGCCGCCGGTCTTGAGCTCGTCGATGGAGATCCCGATGGGCCGCGCGGGGCGGAACGACTGGACCACGGCCAGCGCCACGATCGTCTGCCGGGCCCAGCAGCCCCAGTCGTAGATGTTGAGCGGGAACCAGGACGGCAGGTAGATCAGCTCGGGCGGGATGACCGGCAGGTCGTCCCATGACCACAGGCCGGACAGGGCCAGCCAGATCCTGGTGAACACGCGGGTCGCCTCGACGCCGCCCCGCTCGGTGATCCAGTCCCGGGCCAGCTTCATGTGCGGCGCGTCCGGCTCGTCGCCGGCCAGCCGCAGGGCCAGGTAGGCCTCCACCGTGGTGGACAGGTCGGCGGGCCCGCCGTAGAAGTTGGCCCAGGTGCCGTCGTCCCGCTGCCGGGACCGGATCCAGCGGCCCGCGGCCGCGATCACGGCGTCGTCGTGCAGGCCGAGGAACTCGCGCAGCAGCAGGTCCTCGGCGTCCATGGTCACGTTCGTCTCGAGCTCGCCCTGCCACCACCCGTCGGCGTGCTGCAGTCCGAGCAGATGGTCGCGGGCGCTGCGCAGTGCTTCCTCGGGGGGACGATCCCCCCCAGACCCCCCCTGATCACGGGGGGGCTCTCCGCCCCCCCGTACCCCCCTGACTACCATGTCCGGGCCGTGATGAACTCGGCGATCGCGGTCAGCTCGGCCCGGACGTCACCGGCCAGGTCGATGCTGGCCAGGCTGGCGTTGGCCGCGGCGAGCTGAGCGTCGGCCTCGGACTCGGCCCAGTCCTTGCCGCCGGCCGCGACCACCAGGTCGGCCGCGCGGACCAGGTTGGCCTCGGTCAGCGCCTCGGGGCTGGTGAGCAGGGCGCGCAGCTCGGTCGCCTCGGGCTGGCCGCTGTTCAGCGCGGCCACCACCGGCAGGGACTTCTTCCTGGCGCGCAGGTCGGCACGGACCGGCTTGCCGGTGACCTCGGGCGCGCCCCAGATGCCGAGCAGGTCGTCGGTGAGCTGGAACGCCAGCCCGACATGCGCGCCGAACCCGGCCAGCGCCATGGCCAGCGTGGGCGGCGCGCCCAGGTGAACGGCGCCGATGCTGCAGGCGCAGGCCATCAGCGCGGCGGTCTTGTCGCCTGCCATGTCCAGGCACTCGGCCAGGGTCACGTCGTCGCGCTTCTCGAAGGCCAGGTCCGCGCCCTGCCCGCCGATCAGCCGCAGCACCGCCGCGGACAGGCAGCGGGCCGCCCAGGCGCCCTTGAGGGTGTCGTCCTCCAGCAGCAGGTCCTGGGCCAGCGCGAGGAGCCCGTCCCCGGCCAGGATGGCCGCGCCGACGCCGAACACGGTCCAGGCCGTCGGCCGGTGCCTGCGCTCGGTGTCGTTGTCCATGATGTCGTCGTGCAGCAGGGAGAAGTTGTGCACGAGCTCGACCGCCACCGCGGCGGTCACGCCCCGCTCGGGCGGCGCGCCGGCGGCGCGGGCGGAGAGCAGGGCGAGCGCGGGCCGCAGCGCCTTGCCGCTGCCGCTGCGCATCGGGTTGCCCGCGGCATCCGCCAGACCGAGGTGATAGGCCGCGACGACGCGCACGTCCGGAGTGAGCCGGGCGATCGCGGATTCCATCGCCGGGCCGACCAGGTCGCGGGCCAGGGCCACGCCTTCGGGCATTACAGCAGTCACTGACGTTCCCCAATCGTTGAGGCGCCTATCTCTGAGGCGGGGGCTTTGAGCTGGGCTGCCGCAGCCAGGCCACTGCGCACGGCGCCTTCCATCGTGTCCGGCCAGCCGGTGTCGGTCCACGCGCCGGCCAGCACCAGGCCGGGCATCTGCGTGGCGGTCTTCGGCCGCAGCGCGCCGCTGCCCGGACTCTGGCGGAACGTCGCCCGCCGTTCGCGGGTGACGAAGAACTCGGTCACCCGGGCGTCGCGCGCAGCCGGGAAGAGTTCGGCCAGTGCGGGCAGGAACTGCTCCTGCAGCTCGGCCACTGGCGTGTCGGCGAACTGATCCGCGGCCGACAGCGAGATGGCGAGGTACTGCTGTCCCGGCCTGTCCATGCCGGAGATGCGGGTCCGGTCGAAGACCCACTGCACCGGGGAGTCGATGGCGGCCACGAACGGGAGGTCCATGACCGGCCGGTCGTAGATCACGTGCACGTTGACGATGGGCGACGCGCCTAGGCCGGCCCAGCCCGCGACGGTCCGCCCGGGCAGCGCACCCGCCGGGATCAGCGGTGCGGCCTTCTCGTGCGGGACGGCCAGGACCACCGCGTCGGCGGTGACCGGGGCGCCCTGCGCCAGCACGATGCGGAAGCCGCCGTCCTGCTCCGGCTCGATAGCGGAAACCTTGGTGCTGAGGGCAACCTGGGCGCCGAGCTTGGCCAGCAGGGTCGCGCCCGCGTCGCCGTGCAGTTCGCCCAGCGGTAGCGTCGGGACGCCAATGTCGGCCGCGTTGTTCTTGCCGAGCAGGCCGGTCTTCACCACCACCGCGGCCAGCGCCAGCGAGGCGTCGTCGCCGGCGATGTTCAGCGCCGAGACGGAGAACAGGTCCCACAGCGCCCGGCGGGTCCGCTCGCTCTGCCCGTGCCTGGCGAGCCAGTCGCCGAAGCGCTGCGTGTCCGCCACCGGGTCGGCCGGGTCGACGAAGCGCATAGCCAGCGCGGGGCGAGCCACCGAGGCCCGTTCGGTACGAGATAGAAACGGATACCGGCCCAGGGCGGGCAGCATATGCAGCGGGCCGGGCAGCGCCGTCCTGCGGAGCCTGGCCTTGCGGGGGGTTGGGGGGGTCGTCCCCCCCGAGCTAGCAGAGTCCCCCGGGGCCAGGACGGTCACGTCGAACCGGTCCTGCATGCTGGTGTGGCCGGTCATGCCGAGCCGGTCCAGCAGGCCGCGGTAGGCCGAGCAGCAGCCGAGGAAGATGTGCTGGCCGGTGTCGACGGTCAGGCCGTCCCGGCTGAACGAGCAGGTCGCGCCGCCCAGCCGGGGCCTCGCCTCGAGCAGGGTGACGTCGGCGCCCGTCTCGGCGAGCGCGATCGCGGCGGTGATGCCGGCCAGTCCCCCGCCGATCACCGCGACCTTGAAGGTCATCTGATCCTCCCCGCCATGGCGCGCACCGCGACCATGGCTTTCTCCCCCGTGGACAAGGAAACGCGGCTGTCGAGAACGGCGGCGGGCTGCGCCGCGATCCGCTCGAGCAGCCGACGGTAGATGCCGGCCATGGCGCCGGTGCAGGCCGCGCTGCGGCGGTCGAGCATCGGCAGCAACTGCCAGCCGGCGGCGTACCATTCGCGGGCCCGTTCGGCTTCGAATTCCACCAGCCGGATGAACTGGGACGCGCTGGGTGCGTCCAGGTCGATGTCGAACTTGGCCAGGTCCTCGGCGGGCAGGTACACCCGCCCGTTCTCGTGGTCCTCGCGGATGTCGCGCAGGATGTTGGTCAGCTGCAGGGCGACGCCGAGCGAGTCGGCCAGGCGGGCCGCCTCCTGCTGGTCGTGGCGGGTGCCGAAGATGCCAAGCGACAGCCGTCCGATCGAGCCGGCCACGCAGCGGCAGTAGTGGTGCAGGTCCTCGAACGTCTCGTAGCGGGTGCCGCGGACGTCGGCCACGCAGCCGTCGATGAGCTCCCCGAACGCCTCCATCGGGACCGGGAAGTTGCGCTTGACGTCGGCCAGCGCGAGCAGCACGGGGTCGTCGAGCCCGGCCCCGTCGAGGTTAAGGACGGCCTGGCGGGCCGCCTCCAGGCCGGCGATCTTCTGCTCGGCGGGCATGTCTGCCCGCTGGCCCGGCAGGGTGCCGTCGCCGATGTCGTCGATGCGCCGGGCGAACGCGTAGATGACGGCGAGCCCGCGCCGCTTTTCGTACGGCAGCAGCCTGATGCCGTAGGCGAAGTTCCTCGCCTGCGACCAGGTGATCCGCTCGCATTCGCGATACGCCTCGGTGAGGTCCACTGGCGTGGCTCACCTCCCTCTCAGATACGCCGCGACCAGTTCCGCCGCCAGCCGCGGCTTGCGGCCCCGCGGGGTCCCCGTCAGCACGTCGTAGCGCTGCCGCCTGATGGCGGCCAGCGCCGCCCGGCCGCCGGCCAGGTAGCCCGCGACCGCGAACCTGGCCGCGCCGCGCAGCGTGCCGACCAGCGGCGCGCCCTGGTCGAGCAGGCGCGAGGCCCGGTCCGTCTCGAAGATCATCAGCTGCCGGACGGCTTCGTTCGCCGCCGGCGCGGCCAGGTCCGCCTCGGTGCAGCCGAACCGGTCCAGGTCCTCACCCGGAAGGTAGATCCGCCCGTTGCCCAGGTCCTCGGCCACGTCCTGCCAGTGTTCGGCCAGTTGCAGGGCAGTGCAGATGTTATCGGACAGGGCGATGCGTTCCGGCGTGGCGACGCCGAAGATATAGAGCACGATCTGGCCAACGGGGTTGGCGGACAGCTCGCAGTACCGCTCTAGGTCGGGATACGCCGGGTAGCGGGTGACCCGCTGGTCCTGCCGGTTGGCCTCGATCAGGTCGTGCAGCGGCTGGGCCGGGACGCCGCACTCGCGGACGGTCTCCGCCATCGCCCGCATGACCGGGGACTGCGGGCTTCCGCCCGAGTAGATGCGGTCGACGTCGGCGGCCAGCTCGTCCAGCAGGCGCAGCCGGAGCGTGGTCACGTCGGCCCCTGCGTCGGCCCCTGCGTCGCGGGCCTCGTCGCCGAGGTCGTCGGTCAGCCGGGCGAAGAAGTACAGGTTGGTCAGGTGCCGCCGGTGCCGGGCCGGGAGCAACCGCAGCGCGACGGGAAAGTTCTCCCCGGAGGCGTTGGCCACCACCTCCTCGGCATGCGTCTGCGACGGGCGGACGTGCTCCCGCACGCTCGTCCGTCCGGCGCGGCCGGTACTTCGGCTTTCCCCAGTCACCCAGTTATTTTCCCGGGAGCGCGCAATTAAAGGCAAACAATGACGCATGCGTCACATGACGGGTGTGTCGGCTAGGACCTCGGACCGGCAACCCGCTGAGCGACGCGTTCACTACAGTTCGCACTGTTACAGCATCGTTCACGCAGGTTACGCCGCGGAAATAATAAGTTTGTGTTTGCGAACGACACTATGTTATTGAAAACACCTGACATGAGCGTCAGCTTTAACGCCTGCTGTCGGCAGGCAGCGATCGCCAACTCATGAAATCGGGATTCCACGGCGTTAGCACGCCTTGAAACCGGGGTTTCATGACGTCGGAAACGGGTGCCGGCCGGGCGCAGCGCCGGACGGCCAGCCGAAGGGTCAGGTGCGCCAGAGCAGGACGAGGGCGCAGTCGTCGGATCCGCCGATCTCCCGTTGCATGGCCGCGACCAGAGCGGGAGCCCCGGCGCGGAAGCCGCTGGCCAGCATGCGTTCGGCCTCGCCGAGCAGCCGGTCGGTGCCCACGTCGATGTCCCGGCCGGGCGCTTCGACCAGGCCATCGGTGTAGAGCATGAGCGCGTCGCCGCGCTGCAGCACGCCGTGCTCGGTCTCGGAGGCCGCGCCGTGCAGATCGGGCACCACGCCGAGGACGATCCCGCGGGCGCGGGTGAGCCGCCAGCGGCCTGACGCCCCGTCGTAGTGCACGGCCGGCGGGTGGCCGGCTGAGGCCACCACGTACTCCCCCGTCGCCAGGTCGAGCGACAGGTGCACGGCGGTGACGAAGCCCTCGCTGGTCTTGCCGCGGCGCATGTAGGCGTTGCAGGCGGGGAGGAACTCGTCCCTGGGCACCGAGCCGAGCAGCCCGCCGAACGCGCCGGAGAGCAGCAACGCCCTGGTCCCCGCGTCGATGCCCTTCCCGGACACGTCGACCAGCGCGACCTCGAGCATCTTGCCGTCGCTGAACGACACCACAAAGTCGCCGCCGAACGAGGAGCCGCCGGCCGGCTTGAGCACCAGGGACGAGCCCCAGCCCTCGCCGAGCTCGGGCAGCTTGCCCTGGGCCCGGATGCGGTCCCGCAGCTCGAGCAGCATCCGGTCGCCGCGCAGGCCCTGGACGCCGAGCTTCTCCCTGGTCCGCGCGAGTACGTCGGCGAAGGCCGCGGTGAGCACGATGGTGGCGACGATCCCGGCCCCGGCCTTACCCTCGGCCACGTCGTAGATCACGGCCGCCGCGGCGAACCCGAAGAAGATGCGCAGCGCCCGGGGCCACAGCAGCAGGCCGCCGGCCAGGATCGGCAAGATCATCACCCCGGGCGAGAACCACCATGCGGACACGTGCACCGAAGCCACCGCGATGGCGATCGTCAGCACCGAGAGAACGAAGGCCATCCGGCGGTTCCTGGTGATGAACTGCCTGGTCAGCTGCTTGCGCAGGGTATAGATCGGACCCAGCCCGCGTCGGCGGCCCGGGCGGGGTCGTCTCGGCTGCGGCGCGGAAGTCATGATGCGGGCACTGTATTCGATCCAGGCCGAGGCGGGCTAAATTCATTAGCGCCGACGGGGCATGCGGAGGTACTAAGGCACCATGACCCAGTCTGCCAGCAGCCCGTACCCGGTCCGGCCGATCGACGAGAACGAAATCGACGGCTTCGTGAGGGTGGACGAGCACGCGTTCAACACCTCGCCGTGGTCCGCCGACGACCGGCGCGTGGCCCTCGACCGGTTCGAGTTCGACCGCACCCTCGCGGCCTTCGACGACAGGACCCCGGTCGGCGTCACCATGTGCTACAGCTTCGAGCTGAGCGTGCCGGGTCTGGTGATGCTGCCGGCCGCCGGGGTGACGTTCGTCGCGGTCATGCCCACGTACCGGCGCCAGGGCGTGCTGAGCAGCCTGATGCGCCGCCAGCTGGCCGACGTGCGCGACCGCGGCGAGCCGCTGGCCATCCTGTGGGCGTCCGAGGCGGTGATCTACGGCCGGTACGGCTACGGCCGGGCCAGCTGGCATCTCGACTTCACGCTGCGCCGCGGTGAGGGGGGGCTGGCCGGCCAGGGCGCATCGGCCGGGGACGGACTGCGGCTGCGGATCGCCGAGCCCGAGGCCGCCATGCCCGAGCTGGCCAAGGTCTACGACGCGGTGCTGGCGAGCCGGCCCGGGATGTTCGGCCGCAACGACGCGTGGTGGCGGAGCGCGATCTTCGACCCGGCGGAGCACCGGCACGGCGCCGGCCCGCTGCACTGCCTGCTCGCCGAGGACGCCAGCGGGCCGCGCGGCTACGCCCTCTACGCGGGCGTCGACACCTGGACCGGCTTCCTGCCGGAGAACGTGCTGACGGTCCGCGAGCTGATGGCGGCCGATCCCGCCGCAAGCGCCGCGCTCTGCACCGACCTGCTCAGCCGGGACCTGACCACCGAATTCCGCCTGCCGCATCGTCCGGTGGACGACCCGCTGCTCTACCAGCTGGCCGACCCGCGGCGGACCAGGCCGAAACTGAACGACAACCTGTGGGTGCGGATCGTGGACCTGCCCCGCGCGCTGGCCGGCCGCAGGTACTCCTGCCCGGTGGACGTGGTCCTCGAGGTGCGGGACGAGATCCTGCCGGCCAACGCCGGGCGGTGGCGGCTGTCCACCACCACGACGGCATCCGGGGGCGGCCTGGCCGCTTCGTGCGTCCCGGCCAGCTCGCCGGCCGACCTGGCGCTGGACGTGACCGAGCTAGGCGCGGCCTACCTGGGCGGCACCAGGCTGGGCGCGCTGACCGGCAGCGGCCTGGTCGCCGAGCTGCGGCCCGGCGCCACCCGGCAGCTCTCGGCCGCCCTGACCTGGGACCCGGCCCCCTGGTGTCCCATGGTCTTCTAGCTCGCGCTGGAAGATGCGCCGCCCTGCTGTGCGAGCGGTGGTGCGTCCCGGCCCGATGTACGACACTGGGCTGAGGAGGGTGCCGTGCCAGCCATGAAGCTCACGCCGAACGCCGCGATGCGGGCCAGGGACGTGTCCCGGCCGCGCGCCGAGCATCTCGCCGAGGCCGAGGCGGCCGAGGCGAGCGCCGCCGCCGGATCGCGGGG
>Ga0335078_10016530_pt1 | contig 10951 bp, 18 predicted proteins | sample Lox_Sample_32_FD_206711 | JGI IMG/M metagenome (GOLD analysis project Ga0335078, IMG submission 206711) | Soil microbial communities from Loxahatchee National Wildlife Refuge, Florida, United States - Lox_Sample_3.2 | ecosystem: Environmental > Terrestrial > Soil > Wetlands | place: USA... | reverse complement strand
GCTGCCCAAGGAGAAGGTGGCGGTCTTCGGCTCCTGGGAGATGTTTCACTACATCGCCGAAAACCGCCGCGGCGAGATCTTCATCAATGCCGGCTATGAGCCTTCCGCCCTGCCGGCGGGCAATCCGCGCGTGGCCGAGTTGAACAAATTGCAAATGCAGGCGAGATATCTGGACGACAGCGCGCGGCACGATGCCTTCACCTTCGGGCTGGCCATGGAATATCTGAAAAGCGTCGAGCCGCGCGTGCTCTTCATCGCCTTCGACGAGACCGACGACTGGGCGCATGACCGCCGCTACGACCAGGTGCTCCGATCCATCCAATTCCTAGACAGCGCGCTGGAGGAGCTCTGGACCTGGGTGCAGGGCTCGCCCGAGTACCGCGATTCCACCACCCTGATTGTGACCTGCGACCACGGGCGCGGCGGCGCTTTGGACGACTGGCACGATCACGGCGAGAACGTTGCCGGCGCCGACCAGATCTGGATCGCCGTGATCGGGCCGGACACGCCGCACACCGGAGAAGCCACCCACACGGCCGCCTATCACCAGCGCGACATCGCGCCGACGGCGCTGGAGTTGTTGGGTATCGGCGCGGGCAGCTATCCCGGCGTGTTGGGCAAGCCCATCGCGGCCGCCTTGAGCAGTTCATCCAACTGAAAAGCGTGGCGGATGGGGTGCATGACAGCGTGCTCCAACATCGAGTCGATCGAGTAGCGCGTCTGCCATCGCGACGGGTATTCCGGAGTCTCCAATCTGTCATCGGTCACTTCCCTCAGCGGTGCCTGCCACCGCTGCAGGACATGCTCCATGTAATCGTCCGCATCGCGGACCATGGCAGCCGCGTCCGGAGCAGTGCGGATTCCGGGGTCGGGTAACGCCAACATTTCGCATATCCAGATCATGTAGCCGCCGGCTGCGGACAGGACGTGCCGTCCTAATGTTTCGAGCGATGCGTAGTTGGGGTCATTGGCCGGTGGCAGGCTCACTGGGCTCGCCAAGGCCAGCCTCCAGGTGTGGACGAACCGGCGAAGATGTTCGTCGTGCAGCAGCACCGTGGCGCGAACAGCGCGCGAACGGTATTGTAAAGGGTTTAAGGCTCGCGCCCTGGCTTCATTCCGGCGCTCTTCCTGTAAACCGCCATGCGTAGAATGACGATCCTGCGACATCGAGTTCTGCCTCAGCATTCAATCGTAAGGGGTAGACATCGGCGCTGCAACTTTATCAAAGAGCCGCGTCTGAGTTGCGCTTCGCTCGCAACGCGGTCGCCAATACAGCCAACCAAAAGGCCATGACTGTGCCGCAAATAGCCCAACCCGGTGTCTGACCCACCAGAGCCGCTCAACGCGATGGGTCATGTGCGGATTTCCCACCCGGCGGCGCGATGTTCAGCCGCCAACTGGTGGTGTGCGGGTGCTTCCACAGCAGGTCGCCCGAGTCCGGATTGATTCCCACAATCTCATCGCCCATCACCGCCACGAGTTGGTCCCGGCCGTCCACGCTAGTCAGGATGGGCGAGGAGGGCGAGTTCGCGAAATCCTGCTTCTGCCAGACGACTTTGCCGTCCTTCTGGTTGAAGGCCATCAGCGCGTGGCCCCGCCGTCCACCTTCATGATCACCGTGTTCTTCCAGGCGATGGGACTGACCGAATATCCGCGATCCATGGGAGTGCCGTTGAATTCGCGCCAAAGATCGTGCGACCAAACCACTTTCCCGGTCTTCTTATCCAGGCAGACCAGGTGCGCCAGGATGCCCGCGGCGTAAACCACGCCGGCGGTGACCAGCGGCGTCGCATGCGGGCCGGGGCCATTCTCCATGGCCATTCCGCTGCGGAAGGACGCGTTCTCCGTTGTTCCCAGATGGTTTGGCCCGTGGCGGTGGCCGCGGCCAGCGTGACTTCATCGGAGCCGCGGCGATACATGGTGTAGAGCACCGCGCCGTCCACCGCGATGCCGGAGTAGCCATCGCCCAGATCGCGGCTCCAGAGCTTCTTCGGTCCCGACGCCGGCCAGGAGTTGGCCAGCCCCGTGGCATCGGATGTGAAGGTGCGGTGCGGGCCGGCAAACTGAGGCCATTCGAGCGACGCGCACGGGACGGTCGCGCAGGCCGCGAGCGCGGCGAATAAGGCGGCCGTGCTTTTCATGACGGGTCCCAGAGTGCCAGGTGCGTGGCGTCTTTGATCAGTATGCAACGTCCCGCCACCACGGGATGCGCCCACGTGGCGCTATCGGCCACGCTATATTTGCGCAGCGGTTCAAAGGCCTTGCCGCTTTGGCGGGCCACGGTCAAGTTGCCGTCGGGCGTGAGGATCAGCCATACGGAACTGGCCGCTACCACCGCGGCGTTGTCCGCCTGGCGGCCATCGGACGACCACAGCGTCGCGCCGTCCGCCGGCCTCAGGCAGAAGAACTGTCCCCGCTTGCGTTCCGTGAAGCCGAACAGCAGATCGCCGCTCACCACCGGCGAGCTCAGGTACATGGAGAAATCCTCGTTCTGCCAGACTGTCTCGGTGGTCCACTGCCCGCCCTTCTTCAGCACCTTGACCCCCATCACCGGATTGCCGGTGCCGGCGAAGATCAGGATGTCGCGGTAAAGCGCCGGCGTCACGATGTTCTGCGCGAACGCCGTCTTGAACGGTATCTGCCAGAGCAACTCGCCGGTGGCGGCCGCCACTCCTACAATGTTGTGGCGGCTCTCGGTCACCACCTGGCGGGTCCCGGCCAACTCCACCACGATGGGCGACGCATACGCGGGTCCGTCGCCTTTCCAGCTCCATTTTTCAGCGCCCGTGGCGGCGTCGAAGGCGGTGAGCGCGCCTTGCGTGTTGCCGCCCACGTACACGATCGCCAGGCCGCGGTCCACCATCGGCGAGGTGGCCACGCCGAAATCGGGCGAGCCGAATTCTTTGCGCCATTGCGGCTTGCCGGTACTGGCGTCGAAGCAGGAGAGCGTGCCGTTGATGCCGAAGGTGATGATTCGGCCATCCGCGACCACCGGCGTCGACTTCACGCCTTTTCCGTGACTGACGGCCGCGGGATTCATTTTATAGGGTGCGTCGTAATTCTCCTGCCAGATGGTCTGACCGCTTTCGGGGCTTAGCGCCGTGACTACTTCACGATCGCCCTGACGCGTATGGACATAGATCCTGCCATCGGCCACCACGGGCGATGAGTGGCCTTCACCTACGTTGACTTTCCATTTCAGCGTGAGCTTTTCCGGCCAGGCTTTGGGCTCCGCGAAGCCGATGGCGACCCCGTCGCGATGCGGACCCCGCCACTGGGGCCAATCTTCGGCCCAGGCGGCGGCCAGCGAAACAGCGAGACAAAGGATCGAGCGGCGGCGCATGCTTCAGGTTAGCCCGAACCGGGAGTGCCGGCGCTCGCTCCCCGACGGTCGCGGCTCAGAACCGAGCCGCGACCGTCAGGGAGCAGTCTTAATCGATCACCGCCTGGGGTTGTTCAAGGCAGCGGGACGTGCGGAATCAGTTGCCCGCTGACCGCGCCGCTGGACAGCGTGATGGTGACGGTGCCCACCTCCTGGACGGTTGTGTAGCTGCCGCTGAACTTGGTCCCCTTACTGTTCAGCGCCACTAACATGGTGGTCACGTCCTTGGCATACAGCGATCCATCCAGGTTCAACACCAGACTGATGTACTCGACGTAAAGAGAGCCGGGCGTGGGTCCTGTCTCCCAGATGCCGTGTCCCGGCGTATGGGCGTTGATCGTCGTGGTCGAGGGATTGGGGACAAACTCCGAACCATCCGTCTCAATCGCCGAACCATCCGTAGTAAACGTCGCCAGGCCGGGAACCTGAATCACCGGCGGTGTAGGTGGGACCGTTGGCGTCAAAGTAAACTGCCACGACCCGGCCAGAGTCGGTGTCGCGGCTGCCGCGGACATGGGCTGAACGGCGATAACGATCAGCCCGCAAACGATGGATGCAAGAAACGTTCTGCTTCGCATATACCCTCCTCCGCTGCAATTGTAAACCGCCAGGCCCGCTTGCGCGCCTGGTTTTTTGCGGAGCGAGTACCGTACTGGAATTCGTAACCGGCATTACAATTCTTTACACGCCGTACAAATTGGCTTTACAGTCGCCGGCTAATCTCGAAACTGAGGAGAGTAGAAACACCATGAAAAAGACTTGGTTACGTTTTGCAGCAGCAGCGGCGATATCGGGAGGCATGCTCCTGGCCGCGCAACAAGCGGGCAGCCCACGGGCGCAACCGGCCACGCACCTTTCCCGCTACCTGAATTTGACCCCGGCGCAGGCATCGCAGGCCAAAGCTGAGTTTCAGGCGGTCCGTCAATCCGCGCAACCCATCCGCGAGCAGTTGAAACAGATTCGCCTGGCAATGTTCCAGGCGATCCAGGCGAACGACACCGCCAAAATCGACCAGTTCAGCGCGCAGGCGGCCAGCCTGAAGGGCCAGATATCGGCGCTGCGCCACCAGGCGTTCGCCAGAATCTATAGCACGCTGACCCCGGAACAGCGGGCCAAGGCCGATCAACTCCCGGCTCATTTCCGGCCGATGCGGCAGCGCTGGAACGGGTAATCGGTGGGGCAGGTTGCCAACCCACAGGCCGATGGTCAATCGACCTTCCTGATGCGGCTTGCAGCAATGCGGGGCAGGCATGCAGCCCGTCTCGATCACCGCTCGGCTGACTCGAATCCCAGACGCCAGCCGAGCTTCCCCGAATCGAACCACGAAATCTTCACGCCGAACCAGCGCGTCTCCGATGCCGCCTGATAGCGGCCGCGCCGCTGGTCCAGCACGAATGCGCAGGGCGCTTCGCCGAACTGTGCCAGGCGCCGCGCCAGCCACGAGTTTGGCGTGAGCGGCTGCGCCAGCACCACCGGCGCGCCGCCCAGCAGCGCCAGGTGCGCGCCGAAGCCCGCATCCACCTGCTTGATCGGCGACGGTGTGCCGTAAGCCTGGCTATAGCGTTTCACCGACGCTTCCAGATCGCGCACCGCGATCACCACCTTGGTCACGCCGCCGAAGTCCCTGGTCAGCGGCTTGCCCTGCGGAAAAGCGCGCTGCTCGCGGGGCGTGAAGTCGTGAATCAGAAAAGGAAAGAACGTGCCGTTAGGCTCCCTGCCCACCTGCGCCGTTTCCCAATCGAGCTTCACTCCATCCGGCCGCTCGCGCCCGTTCCGTACCGGAGCCGAAACCGCGATGCCCGCCGCGCGCAGCCGCGCGACTTCCGCCGCCACATCCTTCTCCCGCACGGCCCACGCGCACGGCCCGCCGTCCGCCCGCATGAACTTCGCCCACGGCTGGCGCGCCAGCGCCTGCGCATCGGCGTGCGCCTGCGGCGCCATCAGTTCCAGGTAGGATCCGTCCGGAAAGCTGACCAGCGCCATCTCGGTGGCCCCGTTGCTGTGCGCGCCCCCGAAGACGGTCTCGATCCCGATCGCGGCGAGATTGGCCTGCAGTTGTCTCAGGCTGCTGCCGGCGGCGGTGACGTGGTCGATCTTCAGATCGGCGGCCAACATCGCCGCGCAGAAGGTAAGCATGAAGGCAATTCGCACCATAGAGCGATTGTAGAATGCTAGGGGCGCTGCGGTCCCGGCGCGGAAACCGGCTTGACTGCCGATCGCGTATCGATATACGACCAGATCCTAGTAAAATAGATTGTCAAACCCCGCTGAAATGAACCTTGATGGATAAGGATGTGCGAGCTAGCTCGTTCCGTAATCATCAAGCAAGCATCATGAAGAAGCCGAGTACCAGGACAATCAATCCGATAATCGCGATCACGAAACCAGTAATCAAAACAACCTTATTAGTATTGGCAAGATGCTGGACATCGCCGTGGAAGTTTTGGTCGAATTCGCAAAGGTGGTTGGCTTTCACTTCGTCGAATGCGCCGCCGATTATTGGCAGATCCTTTTCGAGGGTGGCCTGTCTCGTTCTCGTTCCGCAGCCGCAGAAGGTGCGAGGGTAGACAGACTTCGGAACTGGAACGACAAGCTTCGTCGATCCATGCCCGTCGTCAGCCCCAGCCGTACGCCGCGGCTGGCCAGCGTGAGGAGCGATTGAACCATGACCAGCAAGAGCCTCTCGCGCCGGTTGGAACGGCTGGAAGAGCGCCACGCGGTAGTAAACAACATTCCTGAATTTGTGATTGTGGCCGTCGACGGAGACGGTCATGTTTCCGGGCGATACCGTTTAACCGCCACAGGCCTGCAGCCATTACCGCCGGAAGAAGAGCACCCCGGACCGAGACGCCACGAGGGCAGATGAAGGCCATCGCCAAACGACTGCGCCGGCTGGAAGATCGATTCGGGCCAGCGGGCGGGAAGCCGCGCAACTATTCCCGTCTGGTGCCGCGGCCGGCCGGACTCTGCAAGCCCGACTTGGAGAACTCAACATGCCGCAGGACCTTATGGCCGAACGGCACGGTGCACGAGAGCATCGTGCTTGCCCCGGGCAACAACGGCCGCGAGCTCACCGACGACGAACTGGACCGGTGGGTGGCCAGCTTTACACCGGAGCGTGCCACGTCGGTCCCTGTGTGTCAGCCCTATTGCGGTCCTGCAGCCGCGGACGCTATACCGATGGCCGGCGAGGAAACTTGAAACGTCGAGGTACTGTTCGTACTCTGGATGAAAACCTCCGCCGACCCCAGGCACGCCGATGCCACCCCTTGACCCCCGGCTGGGTTATTCGGCGTAATCTGGGGAACATACTCCTGGCGTCCGGATCTCGTGTACTTATTGGGATTGAATACCAGCGAGGTCCCTTGGCCCGGGCTGAGGTTCACCTGCTGCGTCGGCCCGATGGGATGGCCGTTGTCATCGGCAAAACTCAGCAGCGCCACGCATGGGCTGTCCGGCGGCGCCCACGCATTGATCTGAATGCTCTGCCCCAGCCCTACCCCTTGCGGTTGAAACGTGGGAGGGCCCGCGATTCCCGTCGCGGCCGCTATCCCCGGGTAGAACAGAGAGCCGAATCCGTGGGTCGTGGTATAGACCTCCACGCTGCTATTGATGATTCCCGCCGGAAACGGCGCGCCCGCTACGGCTGTCACCACCGGCTGTAGCTCGATCCGTCCGGAAGAGATCAACGTACTGGCATCCACGTCGAGCGAAACCGCATGGCCCGGATTCAGAGTAACTACCTGACTCGGACCTACCAAAGCACCCTCGCTGTTTTCGAAGCCGAGTTGTACCTGCACCGGTACACCCGGCCCCACCCACACCGGTCCTTCGATCACGGTAAGGCGTAAGACCTGGCTGGGATTCACACCGATGGGCAGATTAGTCTGCAGTGGTGTCAGGCTAATGTTACCGGGACCTCCAATCGCCATGAACCAATACTGGGAAGGAGTGATCGATCCAAATTGGCCCAGCAAAGAGCCGGTGAACGGGCTGTACCTGTCGAACTGAGGGGCGTCCGCCATGATCAGCGACCCGTCCAGGCCGAAAACAAAGTCGGCAAGGGAAGCGAAGCCGATACTAAACGGAAGATCCCGGGAGCCAGGAGGGTTGCCAGCCGACCCGTTGTTGGGGCCAATAAACTCATAGACCACCACGCCTGGAAATATTCCCCCCAACTCGAACTCGGGTTCAAAATACGCGGCGTACAGGTTCCCGTTGGGGCCGAAATGTAGGCCCTGCGGCGTGAATACGTCGCCTTCAGGAGAGATAGCTTGAACAAACTGACTCATAAAAGCCAAGGTAGTTCCATTCAACTGCAAGATACAGTCCGATCCAGTGTCCGAAACATAGACGTTTGAATCAGGACCAATGGCCACGTCGTAGGGTTGGCAGGGCGCGCCGACGCCATTGGTACAAGGGTAATTTCCCGTATTTGTGAACGAAGGCGGCGGACCAAAAACCCGGATATAGCCGCTCGAGTCGGCTACAAAAAGGCTGCCGGCCGGACTGAAAGCGATGCCGAGGGGCGCGGCTGTAGCGGGGAGGGAAATGGTCACCCCAGTCGGTAGTCCGCTTGAAGGATTGAGACCCACGATCCTTTCGTTGGTCGAATCGGCCACGTACAAATTGCCATCTGGCCCCACAGCCACGCCGGCGGTGGTGGAATTACTGACAAGGTTCATGGTCAGCTTGGGCGCCCCGGTGTACTCGCTATTCGAGATCACCACGGGTCCGCCGGTGGTGACAAAAATGTCCGCCCGCGCTGCCTGCAAGCAGAACATCAGCGCTGCCAACATAGACACTTTCCAGCTGGTCTTACCAATCCAGAAACTCGCTTCGCGCATCGTTATCTCCTATCGAGGCTGGAAGGACACACATCTCACGCCAGCACTCCAGCGCAGTTGGCTGCCGTCCTTCGAGCCGATTGCCCCCTGGTCCGCCTCCTCTGTGTTGGGATCTTACGGAATTTCGCGCGTCTGAGTCAAAGGACCAATTCCTGACATCGATATGACCTGCTAAGCCATCTGTATCCAAGCGCCTACAGAAGGTTGTGACCAGCAGCCGCACGTGCTAGACAGTGCTGACGCACGGGGCGAAGGCGATCGAGATCGAGGGCGTTGAGGCGCGCGTGTCGGAACTGGAGCGTGCGGCGGAGGAGACAAAGAACAAGCGGTAAGACCGGAGGTCAGTCTCACAAAAATGTCAGCCAATGTCAGTAAATTGACCCCGAAGCAGGAGTAGGCGATGCTGGCCCTACTGACGAATCAGGGCGTCGGCAATGCCGCTCGCAGCGTGGGAATCGCTCCCAGGACGTTATACCGGTGGATGAACGAGCCGCAGTTCGACAAGGCTTACCGGAAGGCGCGCCGGGCCCCATTTGGGCAAGGCACAGCGCGGTTGCAGCAGGCGTCGGGCGCGGCAGTATCCACGGTGCTGAAGGTCATGGTGGACCCGAACGTGCCAGCGTCTACTAAGCTCCGGGCGGCCGAACTGGTGCTGACACACGGGGCCAAAGCCATCGAGATCGAAGACGTGGAAGCCCGTGTGTCGAAACTCGAACGCGCGGCAGAGGAGGCCAAGCAGAAGCGATGAGGGCGATCAGCAGACGGCTGGAGCGGATAGAGGTGCAAATGCGGCCGGCTCTGGAGGCGATGCGGAAAGCGGCCGTTCCCGAAGGCCCGCCAGCCGTGGAGGTGCTCAGGGCGCATCTCGCGCGAATGGGAATCGAGCCGGAACCGGCCGAGAGCTCGGCCGAGACGACGGCGCGAGCCATGGGCATCAGTTGTCTGGAACTGCGGCGACAGTTGATCATGCGGGCGGCATCCCTTTCTCGCCGGAGCGCTCCGGATACAAGCCTCTGCGTTTATCAGGCAACTACAAGAAAGGAAATGGGTTATTCGCACACCCTAAATGTAGACAAGCATGGCGGCTTCGCGCCAGGACTTGCAGCGCGGCAGCAACCGGAGCGTGGGCGGCGCGAAACGACATGCGGCCTGAGACTTGGCATTGAGAACACAGGCATCGTATGTGGTTAATTGACCAGAAGGGAGCGCGGCCGGTTTGTGTGGCGTGCCACAAGCTCGGGCCGTACCAGGAGGTGGCGCCCGGCGCGTTTATCTGCGACGCGTGCGTGCAGGCGGCCGAACAGCACAATCGGGAGTTGATGGAAACCGTGCCGGAACTCCGGGACCACCGGCTGAAGCGCTGGCGCAGTGGCTGTGACTGCGAACGATGCCAGCGACGGAGAGCGGCACATTGATCGAACGCGGCAGTATAGGGGTATATACGTGGACCACACGGGGTGAACCACTTCGGCCCAAAAAGTGGATCACACGGGGTGAACCACTTTGGAATTACGCCCGGCTGCCGCGCGAGGTGATTTGCGATCCGGAACTGAAGCTTTTGGATATTCGGGTGTACTGCATGCTGGCAGGTTCGGTTTGGCAGGGCAACACCGCGCGGATGGGGACTCGCCTCCTGGCGAGTTATGTTAGGGCCTCAAGGCGATTGGTGGTGGAGAGTCTCCAGCGGCTTGAGAAACGGCGCTACCTGGAGAAGGCCGCAGCGCGTCGCGGCCAAAGGCAAATGTACGTCCTGCTCTCGCCGGTGTTCGGCCAGAAGCAGCGCGCCGGAATTCAAGAGGTGATCAGCAGCCCCAGCCGCACGCCGCGACTGGCCAGTGTGAGGAGTGACTGAATGCGCGTGCTGGAGAGACGCCTGCGCCGCCTTGAAGTGGGGCTGCTGCCGCCGGCGGAGACGGCAGAGTCGCGCCGCCTCCACGAGGTGGTTCTCGACATCCGGCGTCGCCGCGCGGCCAGGCTTGGCCTGTCCGTGCCGGAAGACGTTCCATCGGAACCCTATAGGCCCGGCATGTCCATCGGCGACAACATACGAGCCTGCGTGTGGAATGCTCGCGGGATGGACAACAACTTCACGAGGTGCTAAGAATGTCACGGAGGCGTTGTCAAATGAAAGCGATCTTTGCGTTGCTTTGCATGGCTGCATCCGCCACCGTGTTGATGGCGCAAACGCCAACTCCTACCTGGGAACAACGAATCGAACGGTACCAGAAAAGCTTCAAACCCGAGTTGCTTTCTGTGGGCCTGGCCTCGACGGCACCAACCCACTACTGTGTCCAGCCGTCGCCGGACAGGAAGTCCATATCGATGAAGCGGTGTCCGCCGCAGCGCCACAACCGATTTCAATTGGTCCCACCGCTGAAGCGCAACGCGCCTGACACCAAGCGAGTCAATTAGGTCGAACATGATCGCCAGAACCCTGTCGCGGCGCTTAGAACGCCTGGAAGAAAGCCTGCTTCCGGTCCTTGATGAGCCGCTCGAATTTGTGATCATCGCGGTCGATGGGGATGGGCGGCGGGAGGATAGCGGCATCCGAATAAAAGTGCAACAAACCCCGGGGCCGTTCGAGAAGAGGCGCTGGTGAAAGCCCTCGCAACGCGCCTGCGCCGGCTGGAGGATCAGTTCGGCGCTGCGGACCGCCAGCCGCGCAACTACTCTCGAATGGTGCTGCAGCCGGCCGGACTCTGCAAGCCAGACTTGGAGAACT
>Ga0335078_10016529_pt1 | contig 10951 bp, 7 predicted proteins | sample Lox_Sample_32_FD_206711 | JGI IMG/M metagenome (GOLD analysis project Ga0335078, IMG submission 206711) | Soil microbial communities from Loxahatchee National Wildlife Refuge, Florida, United States - Lox_Sample_3.2 | ecosystem: Environmental > Terrestrial > Soil > Wetlands | place: USA: Florida... | reverse complement strand
ACGCGTTCCTCGGTCGACGTTTTCCACAATTGTTAACAACGTGAGATTCGCGGCCTCAGTAGCGGGCGCCCTCGAAGGACATCGATACGATGCGCCAAAATTGCGGTCTCGAAGTTGTCAAGCACATTTTTCTTGTGCATCGCTCGTTACAGTCAAGGTTTCGCCCGCGAGCCCGCCCGGCACCCATCAATTTGTGTTATGTTACCCACGGCCGAGATGCAAGGACGCAAGATCGGCATGAAATTTTCGGTCGCACGGCAAACCAGAGCCAAGCCCGGACCGCGACTCGGCGCCGCGTAAATTTGGGGGGCGCAGCCGCCACGGGACTGGTGTCTCTCGGGAGAACGGCCAAGCTGGAGTATACCAGCGGAGGATTCTTATGAATGCTTGGCAGGAAGTCCTGAACGAGATCAAGGACCGGGTGAATCCCCAGAGTTTTGACACGTGGCTGCGACCTACGCGCCTCCTGCGCATTGTGGGGTCGAGCATGTACGTTCACGTGCCCAATCGCGAGTTCGAAAACTGGATCCAGGAAAAGTTCGGCGGTCTGGTGCAGGAAGTTCTGGTGCGCAGGGAGCCGCCGATCAAGGAAGTGTGCTACGTGGTTCCGGACGGAGCCCAGGGCTCCTGGCGCGGCGAGGCTGTGCAGGGGAAACTCGATTTCGAATCCATCCTGCATCGGCTGAATCCGCGCTACACGTTTGACACCTTCGTGGTGGGATCCTGCAATCAGTTCGCTCACGCCGCGGCCCGCGCTGTCGCCCAGGCCCCGTCAAAAGCGTACAACCCCCTCTTCCTTTACGGCGGCGTGGGACTGGGAAAAACTCACCTCATGCAGGCGATCGGCCATCAACTCTCCCAGCACAACAAGGATCTCCGCCTGACGTACGTTTCCTGCGAGCAGTTCACCAATGAGGTCGTCAATTCTCTGCGCTACGATCGCATGGTGACTTTTCGCGACAAATACCGCAGCGTCGACGTGCTGCTCATGGACGATATCGAGTTCCTCGCCGGCAAGGAGCGTACCCAGGAGGAGTTCTTCCACACTTTTAACTCCCTTTACGAGTCCGGGAAGCAGGTGGTGATCTCGAGCGACTGCCCCGCGCGGGAGATCAGCGGCGTCGAGGAGCGGCTGCGCTCGCGATTCGCCTGGGGACTCACGGCGGACCTGCAACCGCCCGACCTCGAGACCAAGCTTGCCATTCTGGCTCGCAAGGCGGAGATGCACAACGTGCAACTGTCGCCCGTCGTCGCCGAATTCGTAGCCAGCAAGATCAAGGCCAATATTCGCGATCTCGAAGGCGCTTTGACCCGTCTCATCGCTTACTCGTCTCTGACCGGCGCCAAGATCGACCTGGCCATGGCGCATCAGGTGCTCCGGCACATTGTTCCCCTCGACGACCGCCGCGTCACCATGGACCATATCGGCCGCGTCGTGTGCCAGGAATTCTCGCTCACCATGGTGCAGTTGAAATCCAGAAACAACAGCCCCACCATCGCCCGCCCCCGGCAGGTGGCCATGTACCTGGCCAAGCAGCTCACCGCGGCCTCTCTGCCACAGATCGGCAGAGAATTCGGCGGCAAACATCACACCACCGTGTTACACTCCATTCGCAAGATCGAGCGGGAACGGGAACTGAACCGCGATTTAGACAAGGCTATCCACAGGCTGACTGATGGACTGAAATCAGCTTAGGTGACTTTTCCAGAGCCTGTTGATTTAATAAGTTGTGGATCGTTCCCGGCTGCTGATCAGAAGGCGAGTTATCCACGAGAGCGGAAGTGGCGCATGCACAGGCCCGTACCGCTTTCGGCCAGCAGGGAGCCGTCCCCGAGCGCTTTTTCCAGAAATCCACAGTCCCTACTACTAAAGAGTAGGATATAGAGAGTTATCGATATGGAGTTTCTAGTAAAGAAGAGCGACTTGCTCAAGGAAATCGATCTCGCCCAGGGCGTGGTCGAAAAAAAGGCGACGATTCCGATCCTCTCCAACTTCCTGCTCGAGGTCAAAGGTGGACGTGTCCATCTGAGCGCGACCGACCTCGAACTTGGCCTGTTGTCAAGCAGCGTGGCTATGGTGAAAAAGGAAGGGGCGGGCACTGTGCCGGCCCGCCGGCTGGTGGACATCGTGCGTTCGCTGCCAGAGGCGGAGATCCGTTTCAAGGTTCTGGAGAACCAATGGATCGAGCTCAAGTGCGAACGCTCATCGTTCAAGCTCGTCGGCATGGCGCGGGACAATTTTCCGGCGTTGCCGGCGGTACCCGGCACGTTGGCCAGGCTGGCAGGGTCCGTGCTCGCAACTCTGATCAAGCGGACCAGCTTCGCCGTCTCCAGCGAGGAATCGCGGTATACGCTTAACGGCGCCCTGATGATCCTCAAGCCTGAGAGCGCAACCATGGTGGCGACGGACGGGCATCGGCTGGCCTTGGTCGAACAAGACACTCCCGTGGAGGATCTGAATAACGAGCTGCGCATCCTGGTCCCGCGCAAAGCCATGACCGAACTGGAGAAACTCCTGGCGCAGGCGGGTGGCGACGCCAAAGTCGACATCTCCAAAGACGACAGCCACCTGTTCTTCTCGGTTGGGGACCGGGTACTGATCTCCCGGCTGCTGACGGGCCAGTTTCCGAACTACGAAGCGGTGCTGCCCAAGGAGACACCGCGGGTAGCGGAGCTCGACAAAGAGGCTTTTACCGCAGCGTTGCGTCGCGTCGCACTGCTCTCGGATGAGCGCTCGCACGCCATCCGGGTACAGATCGACAAAGGCCGGCTGCAGCTTTTCTCCACCAGCGGCGAGTACGGCGAAGCCGAGGAAGCCATTGATGCCGATTATGTCGGTGAAGCCATGGAGATCGGTTTCAATTACCAGTACGTGCTTGATTTCCTGAACGTGCTCGCCGAAGGCGGAAAAGTCCGTCTGGAGTTGCAGGACGAGCAGAGCGCCGGCCAACTGCGGCCGACGGGCGAATCAACAGGCCGTTACCGGTATGTCGTCATGCCGATGAGAATCTGAATTCCCGCCTGCAGCGTTCCGAAAGCTTCCACAAGCCGCGACGCCGCGAGGAAACAGCACCACGCGCGCCACTGGCTTTTCTCAGCCTCAGCCCAGCCCTGCGCGTTCATATCGGGCGAAATTCTCCGCGAACCGACACGCACGCAAACGCGTATGACGAGGTAGAGGAGGTCGAGGTCGTGCTGGAGAACCTTGTTCTCGACCTGAAACTTGGCGCAAAGTCTCTGTTCCGGGACAAGGGCTTTACCCTAACGGTGATCCTGACGCTGGCCGTTTGCATGGCGGCGTACACCGCCATGTTCGCGATCGTCCATTCGGTTCTGTTGCGGCCGCTGCCCATACCCGACGGCGGCAGGATCGTGCTGATGGCTAACCTTTATCCGAACGCCGGCGTTACGGATCAGGACGTCAGCGCCGTGCCCGACTACTACGATCGTCTTCGCGCCGTGACCGCCTTGCAAGAACAGGCGATGTTCGACCAGACGAACATGACGCTGGAGGTCAATGGCCGGGCGGAACAGGTTCCGGGCATGGAAGTCACGCCGTCGTTCTTCAAGCTGATTGGAACTGCTCCGTCACGAGGGCGGGCCTTCACCCCGGAGGAGGGCGAGGTCGGGCACGACCGTGAAGTGATTCTCAGTCACTCTCTGTGGCAGCAACTCTATGGCGGCGATCCTTCTGCCATCGGACGCCAGCTTCGTTTGTATGGGATCCCGTTCACCATCATCGGCATATTGCCCCGCGATTTTGTCTTCCTCTACCCCGAAGTGCGCTTCTGGGTTCCGCTGGCGTTCACCCCGGAAGCAAAGACGCATTATCACAGCAACTGCTGCGAGGACATCGGCCGGCTCAAGCCGGGCGCCACAATTGCCCAGGTGCAGGCGCAGGTCAATGCGCTCAACGCCGCGAATCTCGACCGGATTCCCGAGTTGAGGTCCTTCATCATCAACTCGGGCTTCTACACCAAAGTCGAGCCGCTTCAGCACATCCTGGTCAAAGATGTGGAAGGCCCGCTGGTTCTGCTCTGGGGCGGAGCGGTGTTCGTGCTGCTTATCGGCGGATTGAACATCGCGAACCTGGCGCTGGCGCGCTGGAGTACGCGGAGTAAGGAGATTGCCACCCGGCTGGCGCTGGGCGCAAGCCGGGCTGATCTCTCGCGACAGTTGATCGGCGAGAATGTGCTCGTGGCAGGGGCAGGAGGCATCCTTGGCCTCGTGTTGGGAACAGCGGTCCTGCGCACGGTTGCGGCGATCGGGCTTGAACACTTTCCACGCGCGGAGGAAGTCCGTATCGATGCCACCGTCATTGTGGTCGCGCTGGTATTGGCCGCCGCCGTGGGCGTGCTGGTTGGGCTTGTGCCGCTTGCCAGCGCCTTCAGGCTCGATCTCAACCGCATGCTGCGCGAAGGCGGCCGGACCGGTACGGGCGGCACCCGCGCCCGGCGCTGGCGGCAGGGCTTGGTCGGCGCGGAGATCGGACTCGCCTTCGTGCTGCTGGCCGGGGCGGGGCTGCTGCTCGCCAGCTTCCGCCACTTGCTGGCGGTCGATCCAGGCTTTACGGCTCAGGGAGTGGTCACGGGTTCCACCGACGTGCCGCCTTCCTACCGCACCGACGCGGACTTGCGGAGCCTTATGGACAGGACGCTCGTTTCATTCCGGCAGCTCCCGGGAGTGGCGGCCGCCGGCGCCACCACCAATATCCCCTTTAGCGGCGGCGCCAGCGAGAACGTGATTATGGCCGAGGACTACGCGATGAAGCCGGGCGAATCCGCCATCGCCCCGAGTTCTCTCATCGTAACGACCGGCTATTTCGAAACGATGAAAGTCGCGCTGATACGCGGACGCTACTTCGATGACCGCGACAATGAGAGGTCCGCCTTGGCGGTCATCATCGATCAACAAGTGGCTCGCCACTTTTGGCCGAACCGCGATCCGATCGGACAAAGAATGTATACATCGGCCCGCCTGCAGGACCCGAATGCGCCGGGCGCGAATACCCGCTGGTATCACGTGGTGGGGGTTGTCGGCAATGTCAGGCTGATCGACCTCGCCGGCACCGGGAGTACAACCGGGACTTACTACTTCCCCTACGCGCAGGCGCCGTCTCGCGATTTCACATTTGCCGTCAGAAGCAGCGCCGGGACGGCGACTATAGTGCCGGCGCTCCGCACCGCGCTGGCCCGGATCGATCCGGACTTGCCGCTGTCCGACGTGAAGACGATGGACGAGCGCGCCACGCTTTCGATGTCGTCCCGCCGCACTTCACTGCTGCTGGCGCTCGGGTTTGGCAGTCTGGCCCTGTTCCTGTCCGCGATCGGCGTCTACGGGGTCATTGCCTATCTGGTCGGGCAGCGGAGACGCGAGATCGCCATCCGGATGGCGCTGGGGAGCACGCCGGCCGGGGTCGTAAGGCTGGTGCTCCGGCAAGGTCTCGTGATCGTGGCTCTCGGTCTGGCCGCTGGACTTGCCGGCGCCGCCGGTTTACGGAAGGCAATCTCTGCTCAGGTTTACGGCGTGCGGCCACTCGATCCGTTCGTGATTGTCATTGTAATCGTCCTGCTGGGAGCGATCGCGCTGGCCGCGTGTGTGCTGCCTTCGCGGCGCGCCGCGCAAGTGGACCCCGTCGCCGTGCTGAAGGAAGAGTGAGCCCTCGTACCCTTCGGTATCCTGACCGCGAGAACCACGGGGAGTGCTTCCGGCGATACTGCGCCAGTCAAAGTGAATCGGGGTAGGCCTCGCGGCATTTCGCCTGTCAGAATGCCCTCATGCAGCGCGCCGGGCTCCGCTAAAGAGGTTGTACAGCCATCCAAATAGAAGGCCACCGACGGCGCCATCAACGAGGCCATACCCGGTGCCGACCAGAACATCAGCAAACGTGCGCGAATCGTGAAAGCCGGGATAGATGGAACTGGTCCACTGCAGAAACACGGCGCCGTACGACGGCCAGACAAGATTCAAAAGTCCTACAAAGAGTATCGCACCGCCCCAGAGCAGCGCGATTGTGATTGCCAGAGACTTGCTCGATACGCGCATTAGAAGCACCTCCTCGATTATCTCGTTTCGCCACGATTCCAAGTCGCGATCCAACAGGGTTGATCGGACTCAACGGCAGGCATTCCGTCCGCAACTCCTGACCCGGCGGAGACTGCCCGCACCTTCAGTTTTACGCCGGACAGAGAAAATGCGCCAGAATTCCATCAAGGGTTAACCGCACAGCACTCTGCGTAGGGCTCGAACCAATCGTTTCTAATGTGGTTAACCCCAGGCCTTGCAAAGCGCCTTATGCCCTGAAATCGTGGTAATCTGATGGTTCTCAAAAATGGAATGACGGTTAAAGCGGGTCTGCTCCTGTCCCGCCTCGAATGCCAGTCCACTCCTTCGGAGTACGATCGCTTGCCTGAAAACGCTGCCACTGAGATTGCACCCCAGCGGGACACCGATGCATCAACCATCACCGTTGACGGCGTGCCATCGCTGCAGGCGGCGACCAGCGCCGGACGCCTGGCCGGAGCGGCCGGGATCGTCACCGCCAGCGTGATCCTGAGCCGGTTCCTGGGCTTCCTCCGCGAATGGACGGTCGCGCACCAGGTGGGCTCGAACGCGACTACGGACGCCTACTACGCCGCCTTCACTCTGCCGGACTTCCTCAATTACCTGATGGCGGGCGCCTCGCTGAGCGTCATCTTCATCCCGGTTTTCACAAAGTACCTGGCGCAGGGCGACGAAGATGAAGGGTGGCGCGTCTTCTCCACCGTAATCACCTTCATGTCGATCCTGCTGGTCGCGGCGATAGGCCTCGGAGAGATCTTCGCGCCCCAACTGATTAACATCACCACGCCCGGCTTCCAGCCCGCGGAAAAAGCGCACGTGATCTTCTACACTCGGCTGATGCTACCCGCGCAGTTCTGTTTTGTAATGGGCAGCATCATGGCCGCGGTTCAGTACGCCAAGCATCAGTTTTTGGTGCCTTCCCTGGCGCTGGTGATCTACAACTCGTTCATCGTGCTTGGTGGCTGGACCCTGGCGCGTTACGTCGGCATGACCGGATTCGCGCTGGGCGTTCTGGTGGGCGCTATTCTGGGAAATCTGCTGCTCCAGATCTTCGGCGCGCGGCGGGCGGGCGCCCGCTTTCGCCCGAATCTGCGCCTGGGCCATCCTGGCTTCAAACTCTTCCTCAAGCTGGCCGTGCCGATCATGCTGGCACTGTCGTTGACTTTCACCGACAACTGGATCATCCGCTGGTTCGGCTCGTACCTCCACGCCGCCTCAATCACCTGGCTGCAGTACGCCAAGATTCTGATGCAGGTGCCGCTCACGTCGCTGGGCCAGGCGGTCGGTGTGGTTTCGTTCCCCATTCTCTCACGGCTCTACTCTGAGGGGAAACTCGATGAGTTTGATCGCACCCTGAGTGCCGCCCTCAAAGGCATGTTGGCCATGATGTTGCCTGTTTCGGCTCTGCTGATAGCGCAAAGCGAACCCTTCGTCTATCTGGTGTTCTCGCATACCCGGCTGCGCGGGCCAGATTTTCACGCCACCGGCATCGCGCTGGCCCTCTTCGCACTCGGCATGTTCGCCTGGGCCGCGCAGTATCTGCTGTCCCGGGGATTTTTCGCCATTCACAACAGCTGGACGCCGGCGGTTGTGGGCACCGTAGTCACGCTGGCCAGCCTTCCGGTGTATCGCTATCTGGTTCACCGCCACGGATACTGGGGCCTGGCGCTCTCGAGCTCGATCGGGATCACCGCCTTCATGCTGGTGCTCTTTGTCCTGCTCAACCGGGCGACCAAGAGCGCTAGTGTTCGTAGCAACATCATCTTCTTCCTCAAACTCTCCGTCGCCTCCGCCGCGGCGGGCTACGCCACCTACTTCGTCGATCAGCGCCTGGAGTCCCATCTGCCGTGGCGGTCAATGACGGGCGCTTTTGTGCTGCTCGTGATCGGCAGCTCGGTCGGACTCGCCGTCACACTGGTCCTCGCCAAGCTCCTCCGGATTAAGGAGGTGACCGCCCACCTCACTCGCGTCACTAGGATGCTCCAGCGACGCGTGCTCCAAAGAGCGCAACCGCAACCGGCCGAGTAGGCACACGATGTACCCTACCTGCCGGCCTGTGACCTGCGTCAGCGAGCGCTCCGTGGCTTCGTTTGGTATCGTCCTGGAGTCTAACGGTCGAGGACCAGAAGACGACCGCTAAGAGCCGTCCACCCGGGCAGCCTCTCCGATGGTTCGATCGCGCGCGCCACGTCCCACGTTGCGAATCGTCCTAAACTTCCGCGCTTGCGCCGTCACAAGTCACACGCTTCGCGTGATACACTCGCCCTTAGCGAGTCAGATCCTCGCTTGCTGCTCAACGCGCCGCATCAGTCAAATCCAGGATACGCGGGGGTGGCGGAACTGGTAGACGCAAGGGACTTAAAATCCCTTGTCCCGCAAGGGACGTGTGGGTTCGATTCCCACCCTCCGCACCAATTGTTTGTTGAACGTACGGGGATGGGCGATAAGTTGATAGTGGTGGATTTCGCGCCGCTTGGTAAGGGATTTTGGTAGTAAGGTCTCAATGCTCTGGACCGTGCTAACGAGACGTTCGCCGGTCAGATGGGCATAGCGCTCCGTGGACCAGGTGTCCAAAGCGTTGCAGTTCGCGTCTTTCCATTCCAGCGCCGGATGAACTTCCTACAGCGAGAACCCATCGATCAAGGCGACGCGAACTCGTGCGCGATGCGCGCCGTAGTCGCGTGGATCAGCACGGTATCCGCCACGTGCCGCGCGTATCCTCCGGCGAGCGTCACCGCGACTGGCGCATTGTACTTCCGCGCGCGCTCAAATACCAGGCGGTCGCGATGCTCCAGCCCCTGCAGGCTGAGCTTCAGCCCACCCAACTGGTCTTCCCGATAAGGGTCGGCGCCCGCCAGGTAGAAAACCAGGTCCGGGCGGAATCTGCCAAACGACTCCACAAGCCCATGCTCGAGCGCCGCCAGATACTCGTCGTCGCCGGTGCCATCCTCCAGATTGATGTCCAGCGAGCTTGGAGGCTTGGGGTACGGATAATTGCGCTCCTGATGGATAGAGAACGTGAATACGTCCGGATCGGCGCCGAAGATGCCCGCCGTGCCGTTGCCCTGGTGAACATCGCAATCCAAAATCATGGCGCTGCGAATGGCGCCGTCTTTCTGCAAGCGCCGGATGGCGATGGCCACATCGTGCAGCACGCAAAAGCCCTCGCCGTGATCGGCAAAGGCGTGGTGAAATCCGCCCGCGAGGTTGACGCTCGTCCCCGCTTCGAGCGCCAGGCGCCCTGCCAGGATCGATCCGCCCGCGCAGAGCCACACGGCTTTGATAAGTTCGCGTGAGTACGGCACCTCGAGACGCAGAATCTCGGTGTAGGAAAGAGTTCCGTGCTTCAGCTTGTAGATGTAGTCCTGCTCATGGACCAGGGCCACATCGTTATCGGCCGCCGGCTCGGGCTCGACGAAGTCCTGGGCGCGCGCCCAGCCCTCTTTGATCAGTTTTTCCTTCGTAAGCCGGTACTTCACCGACGGAAACACGTGATCGCCGAGGTGAAGATCGTAGCCCTCGGAGTAGACGATGTTCATGTGAAATCCTGTTCAGCAACCGCTTCAGCGCATCGCCGTCATTCCCGCGAACGCGGGAATCCGTCCGAGCAAACACCCGGATCTCCGCCTCTGCGGGATGACGATCGCAAGAAGAGCCGGCGTAGTCTCGTGATTCGAAGACAGAGGGCTCACGCCAGCTCCCGATGGAAGAACGCCAGACTGGCGCGGGCATCCTGCTCGAAGCTGCCATCGCCCTCGATCGAGATGCCCCCGCGAAAGCGCATCCGTTTGACGATCTGAAAGAACCGCGCGTAGTCGGGATCTTCCGACGGGCTCCTGGGCCAGCGCCGTCCTTGTGGATTCGCGAAGTGAAAATGCACGATCTCACGCCGCGCCTTCCAGATGATCTCGGGGTCTTCGTTCTCTTCCCGCAGATGATAATAATCCACAATCATGCGGACGTTGGGATGATGGACCTCGTGCACCAGTTGCAAGGCCTCTGCGGCCGTGTTGATAATATTCGATTCCTGGTGCCGCAGCGGCTCGATCGCGATCACAAGACTGTGCGGCCGCGCGGCGGCACCCGCGAGGCGCAGGAACGTCTTGATCTGCTCCCAGGCACGCTCGCGCGGGAAGCCTGGCGGAACATTGCGCGATCCGGCGCTGCCCCACACCACAATCTCACCACCCAACTTCCTGCAGCGCGGCAGGCACAGGTCGAGATAGCTTTGCACCTCGTCGGCGTTAACGTCCTCGCCGACCACGCGCAGCTTGCGAACGAAACTGTTGAAACTCGTGCAGCGCAGGCGGGAGGCGAACACTCGCGCTTTGAACGCCTGAAAATCCGCAGCGCTCATGGCGGCGAGAGCAGCGGCCGGCGGCTCGAGATAGTCGAACCCGTAGCTCTCCGCCTTTTCCAGATCGCGCGGCGGCGCGCACACGCCGATCTGCACCCGGGACCTGGGAGCACGCGCATCCTGCGCGCTCTGCGCCCAACCGGACACCGTCGCAGCGGCTGTCGTGACGCCGAGTATTTTCAGGCATTGACGGCGCGAGATCATGGCAAGCGCGAGGCTGGATCGCAGATTAAATTCCGTTCAGATTCGTCCGCGATCCTCTCTCGCGTGCTAGTGTACTCGAAGAGATGAGACTTCGTCCTCACGGAGGCACCATGAAAAGATCAGCGTTGACACTCTGCGCGGCTGCACTCGCGGCGTGCGCGATCGCGGGAGCGGCCGCAGCGCAAGAATCGGCTGCGCCGCTCAAGCTGGTGACCACGTTCAAAATGCCGGCCGACGTGAAGGGCCATTTCGACCACTTCGGCGTGGATCTTGCCGGCAACCGGCTGTTTGCGACAGCGGAAGCTTACAAGGCGGTGCTGTTAGTCG
>Ga0335078_10016528_pt1 | contig 10951 bp, 7 predicted proteins | sample Lox_Sample_32_FD_206711 | JGI IMG/M metagenome (GOLD analysis project Ga0335078, IMG submission 206711) | Soil microbial communities from Loxahatchee National Wildlife Refuge, Florida, United States - Lox_Sample_3.2 | ecosystem: Environmental > Terrestrial > Soil > Wetlands | place: USA: Florida... | reverse complement strand
TGCCCCATCGGGGTGAAGTTCTCCCATCATATTTACTCTGCCACTATCTATCGTAGGATCAATAGCTTAACCCCACATCTAGCGTACCGTGGAGAAGCAGGCCACAACAGGTTGTAGTTTTTTCTTGACAAGCCCCTTCGCTTGGGTTTAGATTCGTTACCGCAGTGCGTGCTGGGAGCGAGGACTTCACCGTCGAGTGCGGGGTCACAGCAAGGCCGCGATCGGTCCTGAGGAGCGAGGGCTGACCGGCAAGGTCGCTAGTTGCGCCAGCGGCGAGCGACGTTCTTTACCACCCAACCACGGCCGCTACATTCTCAGGTTTGAGGAGGCTTCTTATGCGCGAGCATGAAGGTTTTTCCATGGCCGCAGCGGCCGCCATGACCGTTTCCAGCACGGTGGCGCCGCCCAAGAAGGGTCTGGCAGTGAAGCGTGTTTTTACCCGGCCGGGCGTCCATCCCTTCGACGAGATCGAGTGGGAGTCCCGCACCGCCAGCATCCAAAACGACAAGAACCAGACCATCTTCGAGCAGCGCAACGTCGAGGTTCCCAAGGACTGGTCGATGACCGCCACCAACATCGTGGCCTCGAAGTATTTCCACGGGAAGCTCAACACGCCCGAGCGCGAGACCAGCGTGAAGCAACTGGTGAGCCGCGTCGCGGACACCATTTCCGAGTGGGGCGTGCAGGGTGGTTATTTTCGCAGCGAGGAAGACGCCCGGATTTTTAACGCCGAACTCACGCACCTTCTGGTGCGCCAGAAGGCGGCCTTCAATTCGCCTGTTTGGTTCAATCTCGGTCTGTGGCACAAGTACCACCGCAGCTCGCAAGGCAGCGGCTGGTACTGGGACGCCGCCACGGGCACGGTGAAAACGGACTCCGAGGCCTACCGGCACCCGCAGTGCTCCGCCTGCTTTATCAATTCCGTTCAAGATAACCTTCAAAGCATCCTGACCCTGGCCAAAACGGAAGGGATGCTCTTCAAATGGGGTTCGGGAACGGGTACGAACCTCTCGCCTCTTCGTTCCTCACTGGAGTCGCTGTCGGGCGGCGGGACGGCCTCGGGTCCGCTTTCTTTCATGAAAGGATACGACGCCTTCGCGGGCGTCATCAAGTCGGGCGGCAAGACGCGGCGCGCCGCCAAGATGGTGATCCTCGACGTCGATCACCCGGACATCGTCGATTTCATTGAGTGCAAGGCCAAGGAGGAACGCAAGGCCTGGACGCTGATCGAGGCCGGCTACGATTCCTCCATCGACGGCGACGCGTACAGCTCCATCTTCTTCCAGAACGCCAACAACAGCGTGCGGGTTCCGGATGAATTCATGAAGGCGGTGGTGGAAGACCGGGATTGGACCACCCATCAGGTGAGCACCGGCACCGCCGCCAAGACCTACCGGGCGCGCGAGCTCATGCGCAAGATCGTCGACTCGGCGTGGCAATGCGGCGATCCGGGCATGCAGTTCGACACCACCATCAACAAGTGGCATCCTTGCAAGGCCACCGCGCGCATCAACGCCTCGAACCCGTGCAGCGAGTATATGTTCCTCGACGATTCGGCGTGCAATCTGGCCTCGCTGAACCTGATGAAGTTCGCGACCCCCGACGGGAAATTTGACGTTGCGTCCTTCCGCCACGCCGTCGACATCCTGATCACGGCGCAGGAAATCCTGGTGGATAACGCCAGCTATCCCACCGAGAAGATCGCCCGGAACTCTCATGACTTCCGGCCGCTGGGACTCGGCTACGCCAACCTGGGCGCATTACTGATGGCCAACGGGCTGCCCTACGATTCCGACGCCGGGCGCGACTTCGCCGCCGCCATCACGAGTATCATGCACGGCCAGGCTTACCTGACCTCGAGCCGCATCGCCGGTGAGTTGGGCGCCTTCGCCGGCTACGCTCCCAACCGCGACGCCTTCCTGGAAGTGATCTCCATGCATCGCCAGTCGCAGGAAAACATCAATCCCAACCACGTCCCCAAGCCCTTGTGGGACGCTTCGCACCAGATCTGGGATGAGTGCCTGGCGAACGGCGTGAAGCACGGATACCGCAATGGCCAAGTGACCGTTCTTGCGCCCACCGGGACCATCGGCTTCATGATGGATTGCGATACCACCGGCATCGAACCCGATCTGGCGCTGGTGAAGTACAAGAAGCTGGTGGGCGGCGGGTTCATCAAAATCGTCAACCAGGTGGTGCCTGTGGCCCTGTTGAAGCTCGGCTACAGCGAGGAGCAGGCGAGCGAGATCGTGAGTTACATCGACCAGCACGGCACCATCGAGGGCGCGCCGCACCTTAAGGCCGAGCATCTGCCGGTTTTCGATTGCTCGCTCACGCCCGCCAACGGCAAGCGGTCGATCCACTACATGGGTCACGTGCGCATGATGGCCGCCGCGCAGCCGTTCCTTTCCGGGGCCATCTCCAAAACCGTGAACATGCCCGAGGAAGCCACGCCGGAGGATATCGCCGATGCGTACCTGGAGGCATGGCGGCTGGGGATCAAGGCCATCGCCATCTACCGCGACGGGTCGAAGCGCACGCAGCCATTGAATACGTCGGATGCCAAGCCGAAGAAGGAGTCAGGAGTCAGAAGTCAGGAGTCAGAAGCTACCGCCCTGAGTCCCGAGTCCCGGGTTCCAAGTCCCGCCGTAACGCCGAAACCGTTCCGGCGCAAGCTTGCTGACGAGCGGCAGGCGATCACCCACAAGTTCTCCGTCGGCGGGCACGAGGGCTACCTCCACGTGGGCCTCTACGAGGACGGGACGCCGGGCGAGATCTTCATCACCATGGCCAAGGAGGGATCGACGATCTCCGGCCTGATGGACTCCTTCGCCACCGCCGTCTCGCTGGCGCTGCAATATGGGGTGCCGCTGAAAGTGCTCTGCGACAAGTTCAGTCACATGCGCTTCGAGCCCAGCGGCTGGAGCACCAACGGCGAGATCGGCTACGCCAAGTCGCTGATGGATTATATCTTCCGCTGGCTGGCGCTCAAGTTCCTCCCCGTGGAAGCCCAACCCAAGGAAAACGCCAGCCTGGTAGCGCCGGAGAAGAACGGCTTGGCCGAAGCCGCCCAGCTCGCCTCTCAGTTCAAGCTGGCGGCGAGCGAGCACCAGCCATCAGTCGTGCAGGCGCAATTGGCAGGGGTCAAGTCGACCGACGACGCGCCAAGCTGTGCCGATTGCGGGGCCATCATGGTCCGCAATGGGGCGTGCTATCGTTGCATGAACTGCGGGAGTACCAGCGGGTGCTCTTAGCAAAGGGAAGCACTTAAGAAATGACATGGTATGAAACGGCGCAGATTTGGATTCAGGCGGGTGGGCTCGTCGTCAGTTTCGTCACGGTGATTTTCTTGATCAAGTACGTTCGGGCTACAAAGGGAATCCAGAAGGCAGCCGTCGAGCAGTGCCGAGCGACGAACGAGTTGGTAACGGCAGCAAATGAGCAGACAAAGGTGAGCCTTGAGTTGGTAGAGGCAGCCAACGAGCAAAGCGAGGGGCTCGCGAAGCCGGTGATTGTTGTCGAGGCGACGCGCGTCAACAGCAGTGAAGAGGCGCTTCTCAGCGGCGGCCTTTTTTCGGAAATTGGCGATGGGGTCCGGCTCACAAACATTGGAACAGGCCCTGCCCTTTCGTTAGAGTGGTCAGCAGCAGGGCGACACCACTCCGACAAGAGCCGGACCTCTAGCAGGGGCGGTTCCGTGCCGTATTTGAGACCTGCCGAAACCATTCAGACTGGGTACTCGCGCGGCTACGTCTCAGGGCTTAACTCCCTCACTGTGGAGTGCAAGTATTCCAGTTTAAGCGGAACCCGCTATGTTTCTCACACAATCATCGGCGATGAGAATTCCAGCCAGCAATGGGAGCGCTTCAGAATCGTGACGTCCGATATCCGGCGCACGTAGGGGCCTCGGGTGACGGGGCTTGACCCGGAACGATGCGCGACACACGTTACCGACAGTAGCGTAAAATGGCAGAATGCAAACCTTGAGCTCCTACAGCCCGGATAAACACCCCGCAGTCTCCCGCGCTCTGGCGGCTGTTGAAAGCCCGGCGGAGGGTCTTACCGCGGGTGCGTGGGTGACGTCCACGGGGTCATTCGCCCGGTTCGTTTGGCCTGATCTCCCCATTGCAACCTCTGCGAAGCTTGGGGAGCGAATCGCGATTCTCCACAATCGGATTGCAGAGTTGGGTCTTCAACCCGTTCCCGAGGAATCTCCCGACTGGAACGCCGTGTTTCATGGCTGGCGCACCGATTTGGAATCTGCGTCGGCAGTCGAGAAGGCGTTTTCCTATTATTTTCCCCAACGCGTGCTTTGGGTTCTGTCGCAAAAAGACATCCGGGGCAGGATTGCCGCTAAGTGCCGGATCGAAGGGCTTGGAGAGACTGTCCCTGCGCCGCCTGCAACATTGCTCGGGCTCGCAGGTTCGCAGGCGCCCCTCGGCGTCGTCACACTTGACCTCTCCTGGAAAGACTCTTCAGTGCTACCCCCTAGGGAACTCTCCGATTCGGACCAGAGGTCACTGCAATCCAGCCTCAACGCGATATTTCGATGGGCGGGACACCGCATTCGTCCAGTACTGGACGCTCTTCAAGAGCGGTTGCAGCAATTATACGGCGAGCGCTTCCGAGGGCTTTATGTCTTCGGATCGTATGCTCGCCCTGACGCGGGCATCGAGTTGCCGGCGAACTCAGACCTTGACGTGGCTCTGATTCTTTCGGACTACGATGACCTGTACGAAGAGCGGGAGCGCTTCGACGACATCGTTTCTGATCTGGAGCTTGAACACAGCTTGGTCATCTACGTGGCTCCGATTCGGGAAGCAGACTACAGAGAAGGAACCACCAACTTCACGCGGGTGATATCGGAGTACGCAATTCCACTGAAATGAGTCACGCGGCTGAAGCTCACTTGCGCAAGGCATACCAGAGACTGAAAGAGGCGGAGGGAATGCTTTCCTTGGGTTACGCCGCTGCCACCCTGAACCGCACTTACTACGCGATGTTTGAGGCCGCTTCCGCTTTGCTCGCGAGGGTTGGCGTCGAGGTCGAGTCGCATGAGGGCCTCAAGATCAAGTTCGGCGAGTTGCTCGTGAAAACTGGCAAGGTGGAAGCGAGGTTTAGCCGCTATCTCAAGCGGGCCTACGACCTTCGCGATGACGCCGACTACGCGCTCGACGAACGTGCCTACCCTTCCGTTGCCGTCGGGGAAGGTGAACTCATAAAGGCGCGGGAGTTCGTGGCCATGTCGGAAGAGTTCTTGAAGTCCGAGGGGGGAACATCAAATCCGGGCTCGGGGGTCCCTTAATGGAAGAGCGCCAGATTAAGGCGTACTTCAAGCGACAGGTCCATACCATTATTCTTGAAAAGGGTTCCGATCCCGATGGTCCCCTGGACTACTTTGCCGAGCGCGAGGCCAAGGACGAGGAGATCCTCGGCCTGCTGGCTGTATCCATGAAGATGGGAGGGCAATTGCCCTTCCGGGAGTGGTTTCCTTCGCCGCTGGAGGCTCTGGCGGCGCTCTCCGGCCCCAGTCGATCGGAAATCTGCCGGGCCTTTCGCCAGGAACTAAAGTCCCGGCCCCGCGCGCTGCCCTGGCCCTATGAAGAATGGCGTAACCGCTAGCCTACAAAATAAAGGACCGCGCGTCTGCTCGCTGTCCACTCGTCACTATTCTTATCCGACCCCCACTTCCTCATCCCCAGTGCGATCGAGGGGATGTCCCGACGAAAGCCCGCGCGCGGCCGCACCGACGGGGCCAGCCCGCGAGTTTCCCGTTTCGAAAGCGTGCTCTGGTGACGGATAATGGGTTATGGCAGCCAGCGTCCAGGTTGAACGGCGCCGTCAGTTTTGTTCGCGATGCGGGCAGCTCATGTTCGCGTATTTTCGCTCGCCTGACGGTCATTTCGGGCTGGCGAGTGTACCGTGCGGGAAGGCGGAGGCGGTGGCGCAGAAGCAGGGCGAGGTTTCTTGCGCCTGGTGTGGCGCGCGGTATCGGCTGCTGGAACGGACGGACGCGATGGGGCAAGCGGTGGAAAGGCGGGTAAGGTAATTGCCTACTCCTTCTTCAGGGTGGGCGATTCCTGCCTGACAGGCGAAGACAGTCGAAGCCATGGGTAAGCGCCAAAGCAGAAGTCAAATCGCTGGCCTTCTGCTGCTCTTGGGAGTGATGCCGCTCTTCGGCGCGGAGCAAGTGCAGTTCAAGCCAGGATGGAATGTTTTTTCCCCCAAGGACGACATCCAGTTGGGGCGGCAGGCAGCGGCGCAGAATGACAAGGCGTTGCCGCTGATCGACGATGCGGACGTGTTGAACTATGTGAGCAGCCTTGGCCGGCGTCTGGCTGTGGTGGCCCCCAACAATGAGGGCTACCCCTTCACATTCCGGGTGGTAAACAGTCCGGACATTAACGCGTCCGCGTTGCCCGGCGGGTTCATCTACGTGAATCGGGCCACAGTTGAGGGGGCGCAAGACGAGGCGCAACTTGCGGGCGTGATCGCTCACGAAGAGGGCCACGTGGTGATGCGCCACGCCACCCAGCGTGCTACGGAATTGCTTCTGCCCCAACTCGGACTCAGCGTTCTCGAAGGCTGGCTCGGGCAGGGCTCGGGCTTGGGAGGCCGTTTGACGGAAATGGGTGTCAACTTCCTCGTCGGCTCAGCATTGCTCAAATACTCGCGAGACGAGGAGTCACAGGCCGACGCAGTGGGCGCCTATATCCTCTACCACGCCGGCTACGATCCGCGAGCCATGACGCAGTTTTTCGAGATTATCCAGCAGAAGTATCCGCAACGGACAACGGAGTATTTCCTGGATCATCCGGTCCCCGAGCACCGTATGCAAAAGGTGGAAGAGGAGATTCCTCATTTGGGTCCGCCGTTGGCGAATCCCAAGACCGATAGCCCGGAGTTTCACGCCGCGAAGGAGAGGCTGCTTCATCTACCGGCGCCCCCCGCGCCCGAACCGGCACGGCAGTAACGAACCGGGGAACTTGGAAGGGTTTAGCCGCATCAGCTTTACAGGCGTATCAGTCGCACCGCTGGTTGCCTCCATTCACAGAAGCGAGAGGTTACTCATGTTTGTCTCCAAGTCAGTCTATCGTTACTCAGGATTGGCGGCGGTGATCGCGTGTTCTGGCGCCCTTTACTTCATGGTCTCGTCGCCGATCGCGGCCGACGAAGGCATGTGGACGTTTGACAATCCGCCGGTGAAACAGCTTCAGGAAAGTTATGGTTTCACGCCCCCGCCTGCGTGGCTCGACCACGTGCGCCTGGCGAGCGTGCGGTTCAATGACGGCGGCTCCGGCTCCTTCGTCAGCCCTCATGGCCTCGTCCTCACCAACCACCACGTGGCGCTGGGCCAGTTGCAAAAGGTGTCTAGCCCACAAAAAGACTATGTCACCGACGGTTTCCTGGCTCGCACGCCGGCCGACGAATTGAAGTGTCCTGACCTCGAGTTGAACGTGCTCGAGTCCATGGAGAACGTCACCGAACGCGTACAAGGCGCGGCGAAACCCGGCCTGAGCGAAGAAGAGGCACTCAAGCTCCACAAGGCCGAAATCGCCAAGATCGAGAAGGAAAGCCTGGACGCCACCGGGCTGCGTTCTGATGTCATCACCCTTTACCAGGGCGGCGAATACTGGCTTTATCGCTATAAGAAATACACGGATGTCAGGCTGGTTTTTGCGCCGGAGGAGCAGATCGCCTTCTTCGGCGGCGATCCGGACAACTTCACTTACCCGCGCTACGACCTCGACCTGGCGCTGTTCCGTGTCTACGAGAATGGCAATCCGGTCGCGAGCAGGGACTACTTGAAGTGGAACGCGAAGGGTCCCAAGGCTGGAGACCTGGTTTTCGTCTCGGGTAACCCGGGCTCCACGGCGCGGCTCGACACCCTGGTCGAGCTCGAAGCGCAGCGGGATTACAGTTTGCCCGTCAGACTCAGGCTGCTCCGCCGTCAGCGCGATGTGCTCAAGAAATACGCGGCGGAAGGGCCGGAGCAAGCGCGCCAGGCGACGAACAGCATCTTCGGCATCGAGAACTCGATCAAGGCCATCCAGGGACGCTACGACGGTCTGCTGGACAAGAACCTGATCATGAAGCGGGACAAGGACGAGAGGGACTTCCGGGCGCGCATCGCGGGGAATCCCGAATGGCAGAAGGCGTACGGCGATGCGTGGGACCAGATCGCTGCCGCCGAGCGCAGGGTCGCGCAGCGTCGCGAGCCAATGATTTACCGCGAACTCCGCGGATCTCGACTGGCAAGTCTGGCCACCAGCATTGTGCTCTACGCTCAGGAAGTGACGAAGCCCAACGGCGAGCGCCTCGACGGCTACCACGACTCGCAACTGGAGTCGCTGCGCTTCCGGCTTCTTTCGCGGGCGCCGTTCTATCCTCAGATGGAGGAAGCGGTGATGACGGACAGCCTCGAGTTGTCGCGCCAGGAACTCGGCGGCGACGACCCGTTTATCAAGGCGGTCCTCGGCGGCCGTCCGCCAGCGCAAGTGGTGAAAGAGTTGATCGAGGGCACTAAGCTCGCGGACCCCGCCGTTCGCAAAGCGCTCGTGGAAGGCGGCGACGCGGCAGTGGAGGCCTCGAACGATCCCCTGATCGTCCTTGCGCGCAACATCGTTCCGCAGATCCGGGAGATGCGGAAGTGGTACGAGGACAACGTCGAAAGCATCGAAACACCGGCGGGAGAGAAGATCGGCAAGGCGCGCTTCGCCGTGTACGGCAAGTCGGCTTACCCCGACGCTACCTTCACGTTGCGCCTTTCTTACGGCACCGTGAAAGGCTACCCCATGAATGGCACCGAGGCGCCACCGTTGACCACGCTCTATGGCCTCTACGACCGCGCCTACGGTTTCGCCCTTCAGCCGCCCTTTGACCTGCCGGCACGTTATCTCGATCCGGCGCGCAAGTCCCAGCTCGACCTTTCCGCACCGCTGAATTTTGTCAGCGATTGCGACATCATTGGTGGTAACTCGGGATCGCCGGTGATTGACAGGGACGCGGAGCTGGTCGGCCTGATCTTCGACGGCAATATCGAGGGCCTGGTGGGGGACTTCGTCTACTACGAGGTGAATAATCGCGCCGTGGCCGTGGATACGGCGGCCATGACGGAAGCCCTGCGCAAGCTCTACGACGCCGGGTTCCTGGCGGATGAACTGGAAGGAAAGCGGTGACGGGACGCGGGGTCCGAATTTCGGGGTTCGCGGAGAAAACCTCTCCAGCGCCTTCTTCTGCGAACTCCGAATCCCGAAACCCAAACACCTCTCTTCTTCGCGGGGCCCGAACCCCGAGTGCGGAGTCCCGGATTCAACCAACGGTCGCGAGGTGAGACGAGGCGATCTCAAAGTTCGAGGACCGCCTTCACCGTCGGATCGTCCATCGTGCGCGCCAGGCGAAAACCAAGTTTCTCGCAAAGGTGCTGCATCTCGCGGTTTTCCGCCAGAACATCCGCCGTGATCCGCGCCAGCTTTTCACGACGGGCGATTTCGATGAGGCGGCGCAGCAACTCGCCGCCGATGCCACGGCGCTGGCAGCCATCGCTGACCAGCAGGGCGAACTCCGCTTCGTTGGCGCCGTGCGTCTTGGTCATCCGCCCCACGCCCAGGATCTCGTGCCCACCGGTCCCGGAGTCTTCGCGGTCTACCACCAAGGCCATCTCGCGGTCGTAATCGATGAAGCAGATGCGGGTGAGGCGATCGTGCTCCACGCGCTGGCTGAGATTCAGCACGTGGAAGTAGCGCATGTAAACGCTGCGCTCCGAGAGCGTCTGGTGGAACCTGACCATCTGCGGCTCGTCTTCGGGACGGATCGGCCGAATGGTGACTGCCGTGCCGTCCTTCATGGTGAACCTGCCGACGTACTCGATCGGGTAAGGACAAATCGCCAGCCGCGGCAGTTGCTCCTCACCGACTTCCGGCCCGTGCAGCACGAAGCGGGCGTCGAGAGCCACTAGGCCAACTGAGGAGGCTAGAAGAGGGTTGATATCGATTTCCTTGATGGCTCGCTCTTCCACCACGAGCTGGCTGAACCTCACCAGGAGTTGCTCGAGCGCGGCCATATCCACGGGCTTCTGCCCGCGAACCCCCTGCAAAGCGCGGTAGACCAGCGTCTGCTCCATCATGCGCCGCGCCAGGGTACTGGTGAGCGGCGGCAGCGCCAGCGCCCGGTCCCGGTAGACCTCCACCAGTTGGCCGCCGGAGCCGAACAGGAGCACGGGGCCGAACTGAGGATCCAGGCTGCTGCCGACGATCAACTCGTAACCTTCGCGTTTGATCATGGGCTGAATGGTGACGCCATCGAAGTGGCCCGGTCCGGCCTTGGCCAGCACCGAGGCTTCGATCTCGCGGTAGGCGCGGCGGACGGCTTCCTCGCTGGCCAGGTTCAGCTTCACCCCGCCGACATCCGTCTTGTGGGTGATGGTCTGCGAATGCAGCTTGACCACTACCGGGTAACCCATGTCGCCGGCGGCGCGCACGGCCTCATCCTCCGAGGAGGTGGCGAGAGTCAGCACCGTGGGGATCCCGTAGGCACGCAGCACCTGCTTCGATTCAAACTCGGTGAGCAGCGTCCTGGCGCTCTCGCGGGCGTCGCGGATGATCTGGGCCGCGACCTCCCGGCCGGATGCGAGTTCGTCACCGTCGCCCACTCGCGTCGGCGTCTCATAGAGACCGTGCAGGTTGTAGCTGTACCGCCACATGTAATGGAACACCTTAACCGCGGTGTCGGGATAGGGGAAGGTCGGGATGTTGGCCTGATTGAGAATCGCCTCTCCAGCGGCCACGCCGGTGCCGCCCATCCAACTGGCGATGAGCGGCTTTCCCACCAGCTTGGCATAAGGTTTGAGCTTCTCCGCCGTCTGGGTGGGGTCCGTCATCGATTGCGGTGTCAGGATGGCTAACAGGCCGTCGCTCGACGGATCCTTGGCCACAATCTCCACCGCCTTGGC
>Ga0335078_10016527_pt1 | contig 10952 bp, 10 predicted proteins | sample Lox_Sample_32_FD_206711 | JGI IMG/M metagenome (GOLD analysis project Ga0335078, IMG submission 206711) | Soil microbial communities from Loxahatchee National Wildlife Refuge, Florida, United States - Lox_Sample_3.2 | ecosystem: Environmental > Terrestrial > Soil > Wetlands | place: USA... | reverse complement strand
CGGCACCTACAAGGCGTTCTACGACGATCTCAGCGACGGCAAGGACAACAAGATCGACGTCTCCAAGGTGGACGTGTCGATGGACGGCATCGAGCTCGAGGATCGCGAGTTCATCGCCGCCATCCGGGAAAAACGCGAGCCCAATTCAAGCCTCGCCCAGCTGCTGCCCTGCATGAAGGTGCTGGGCCGGCTGGAAGGGATCATCGACCCGCAGCGGCGCGCCCACGCCTGATCGGCCGGCCGGCCCGATCGTCACGCCAGAAAACTTACCAGCGCCGCGGATACTTCGGCGGGCCTTTCCGCGGTCGAGATATGCGCCGCCGGCACTTCGACCACTTTCGCGTTCTTGATCAGTGCCGCGATCGCGCGCCCGGCGGCGGGCGGCGTGGCCACGTCGTGGGTCCCGATCAGCACCTGGGCCGGGCAGGCGATCCTGCGGTCGTCGGCCTCGAGGTCCATCGCCGCCAGCGCGTCGCAGCAGCCGGCGTAGCCCGCCGCCGTGCCGCGCGTCAGCATGACGGTGAAGCCGGCGATGGTGTCGGGATTTTCGGCGCGAAATTTCTCGGTGAACCAGCGCTGCATCACGCCGCCGACGACCGCCTCGAGCCCGCTTTTGCGCACCAGCGCGGCGCGGTCGCGCATGAGCTGCGGCTCGGCCATGCGGTTGGCGGTGTTGCACAGCGCCAGCGACATGACGCGGCCGGGCGCGCGCGATCCCAGACGCTGGCCGATCATGCCGCCGATCGACAGCCCGCACCAATGGAAGCGGTCGATCTTGAGCGCGTCGGCCAAGGCCAGCGCGTCGCCGGCAAGATCGTCGATGGTCCAGGTCGCGACGCCCTTGGGCGCCTCGGTCAGGCCGTGGCCGCGCTTGTCGTAGCGCAGCACGCGGAAGCGCCGGGCGAGATCCGGCACCTGCAAATCCCACATGTGCAGGTTGGTGCCGAGCGAATTCCCCATCATCAGCACCGGGGCGCCTTCCTTGCCCTCGACCGTGTAATGGGTGACGAAGCCGCCGGTGCGGATGAATGGCATTCTCGTTCCTCCCGCGCCGCATGGGCAGCCGCCCATGCGCCTTATTGTCCCGGTGCCGCTTCTTGACGGACGGGGGCCCGCCCGCGACACTGCGGCCCCGAATTTACGGACAGACAAAAACCAAAGCAAATCCCGGAGGAAGACCACGATGGCCGCCCGTACCACCCCGCCGTTCCGCGCCGACCATGTCGGCAGCCTGTTGCGGCCGAAGAAGCTGCTCGACGCGCGCGAGCAAAAGAAGAAGAACGCGATCACCGCCGAGCAATTGAAGGCGGTCGAGGACGAATCGATCCGCGACGTGGTCAAGCTCCAGGAGGACATCGGCCTCAAGGACGTCACCGACGGCGAGTTCCGCCGCGCCTATTGGCACCTCGATTTCCTCGAGCGCTTCGCCAACGTCACCATCGTGCCGCCCTCGGTCGGGGTGAAGTTCCACACCCACAAGGGCGACATCGAGTTCAAGCCGCCCGGCATCCGCGTCACCGGCAAGCTCGGCCGCCCGAAGCCGATCTTCGTCGACCATTTCAAGTATCTGAAATCGGTCGCGCACGTCATGCCCAAGATCACCATCCCCTCGCCCTCGACCATGCATTTCCGCGGCGGGCGCAAGGCGATCGACGACAAGGCCTATCCCGACATGGCGATGTTCTACGCCGACCTGGCGCGGGTCTATAACGAGGAGATCAAGGACTACGCCGCCGCCGGCTGCCGCTATTGCCAGATCGACGAGGTCAATTTCGCCTATCTGTGCGACCCGAAGCTGCGCGAGCAGGTCAAGGGCATCGGCGAGGACCCCAACCAGCTGCCGCACACCTACGCCAAGCTGATCAACGCCGCGATCGCCGGCATGCCCAAGGACATGACCTTCTGCATGCATGTCTGCCGCGGCAACTTCAAGAGCGCCTGGGTCGCCGAAGGCGGCTACGAGCCGGTGGCGGAGTCGCTGTTCAACGAGCTCAACATCACCGGCTATTTCATGGAATGGGACGACGAGCGCTCGGGCGGGTTCGAGCCGCTGCGCTTCGTGCCCAAGGGCAAGGTGGTGGTGCTCGGCCTGGTCACGACCAAGCTGCCCAAGCTCGAAAGCAAGGACGAGCTGAAGCGGCGGATCGACGAGGCGGCCAAGTTCGTGCCCCTGGACCAGCTCGCCCTCGGGCCGCAATGCGGCTTCTCCTCGACGGTCGAGGGCAACGAGGTCACGGTCGACGACGAGAAGCGCAAGCTGGCGCTGATCGTCGAGACCGCGCGCGAGGTCTGGGGCGGGATTTAGCCCCTAGGGCGTCCGAAGAAAAAAGGGCGGCGCCGTGGCGCCGCCCGAATCGCGTCTATGACCGCGTCATTGCGAGCCGAAGGCGAAGCAATCCAGCGCCAGACCGGATCACTTCGCCGCTGCGCGGCTCGCGATGATGCCCGAGGGCGTCACTTCAGCGGCGCGCCGCCCGGCTTCGACAGCCACTTCCAGCTCTTGGTCGCGGCGTCGTAGGTCGTCACGGTCGAGCCGTCGGGACCGAGGCCGCGCTCGGGGTATTTCTTGAAGTCGTAGACCCCGTCGACGCCCGGGAAGTTGCTCAAATTGGCGATGAAATCGCGGATCTGCGAAGCGCTCGCCTTGGTGCCGAGCTTCTTGAGCGCCGCGACCACGATCAGCCCGGCGTCCCACGACGTCGCGGTGGCGTTGTCGGCGCGCAGATTGTGGGCCTTCAGCGCGGCATACATCTCGGCCTGGGCCTTTTCGACCCGCGGGTCGAGCTTGAGGACGCCGGCGTGCTCGGGATAGAGCGCCGAGGCGAGGACAAGCTGCTTCGGCAGGAAGCTCTCCCACTGCGCCATCGCCTGGAAGGTCTGGTTGCCGCTGGTCGGCGCCACCGGCAGGTCCACTCCGTCCTGGACCATGCCCTTGAACACGGTGGCGGCCGGCGCGCCGGTGGTCCAGGCGACGATCGCCTGGGCGCCCGAGGCCTTGATGTTGGCGATCTGGGCCGCGACCGAGACGTCGGTCGGGGTGAAGTGCTCGGCGATCACCTTCGTCATCCCCTTGTTCTCGGGATAGGCCAGCACCGTGTCGACGGAACGGTCGCCGTCCTGGCCGCTGGCGTCGGTGGTCATCAGCGTGCCGATCTTGGTCCAGCCCTTCATCCGGTAATAGCGGATCACCGCCGCGATCTGGTCGATCGACGAGGCGCTGGTCGAGAACACGTAACCGCCGGCCTTGGGATGGATGGCGGGCGAGGTGCAGTACTGCACCGGGCCGTTGGCCACGAGGGGCGCAATGGCGAGGCACTGGCCGACCAGGCTCGAACCCATGAACACCGCCGGCTTGGCGGCGATGATGTCGGTGGCGAGCTGGACCGCGACCTGCGGGCTGGTCTGGTCGTCGCCGAAGACGAATTTCAGCTTCTGGCCCTGGATGCCGCCGGCCTGGTTGACCGTGTCCTCGAGCGCCGCAAGCGTGTCGCGCTGGCCCTGGCCGACGAAGGCCGCACCGCCGGTCAGCGGCAGGATGACGTGGATCTCGTAATCGGCGGCCAGCGCGGGCGCGCCGGCGGCAAAGACGGCGAACGCCGCGAGCGCGGCGAGTTTCGTTACGGTTTTCATTGGTTGTATCCTCCCCGGCGGGCAGGATCACCGCCCGCGCCTACGCCTGTCAACCCGAAGAACAGAGATAAGACATGACCGCCCGTGCCGCGCCGCCGTTCCGCGCCGACCATGTCGGCAGCCTGTTGCGCCCGCCCGAATTGCTCGCCGCGCGCGAGCGCTGGAAGCGCGGCGAGCTCACGCGCGAGCAGCTGAAGCCGGTCGAGGACGAGGCGGTGCGCGGCGCGATCCGGCTTCAGGAGGAGCTCGGGTTCAAGGCGGTGACCGACGGCGAATTCCGCCGCACCCTGTGGCACATGGACTTCCTGACGTCGTTTGCCGGCGTCAAATCGGTGCCGGGCAAGGTCACGGCCAAGTTCCATACCGATGCGGGCGAGTTCGAGCGCACGCCGTCGGCGCTCGCGGTCACCGGCAGGCTCGGCCGGCCGAAGCCGATCTTCGTCGACGCGTTCAAATTCGTGCGCGGCGCCGCCAAGGTCATGGCCAAACTCACCATCCCCTCGCCCTCGATCGTTCATTTCCGCGGCGGGCGCGGCGCGATCGACCGCGCGGCCTATCCGACGCTCGATACGTTCTATGCCGACCTCGCCCGGGTCTACGACGAGGAGGTGCGCGACCTGGCCGAGGTAGGCTGCCGCTATCTCCAGATCGACGAAGTCGATTTCGCCTATCTGTGCGACCCCCAGCTGCGCGAGCAGGTCAAGGCGATGGGCGAGGACCCGGACCGGCTGCCGCATACCTACGCCCGGCTGATCAACGATTCGATCCGCTCGCGGGGCAAGGACATGACGGTGACCATGCATCTCTGCCGCGGCAATCTTGAAAGCGCCTGGATCGCCGAGGGCGGCTACGAGCCGGTGGCCGAAACGCTGTTCAACGAGATCGACGTCACCGGATATTTCCTCGAATACGACAGCGAACGCGCCGGCGGCTTCGCGCCGCTGCGGTTCCTGCCCAAGGGCAAGGTCGCGGTGCTGGGCCTGGTCACCACCAAGCACGGAAGGCTCGAGCGCAAGGAAGACCTGAAGCGGCGCATCGACGAGGCGGCCAAGTTCGCTTCGCTCGATCAGCTGGCGCTATCCCCGCAATGCGGCTTCGCCAGCGGCGAGCGCGGCAACAAGCTCGCCCTCGCCGATGAAATCGCCAAGCTGAAACTCGTGGTCGAGACCGCGCGCGAGGTCTGGGGCGGCGTCTAGCGCCGGGGCTTTTGCCGCCGCGCCGGGGCCGCTAGGATGGCGGCAAGACAAACGGGGGGCTGGCGGTGCGGCTGCGTATCGCCCTGGGGTGGCTCGGCATGGCGCTGGCGGTCGCGGCCTGCGCGCCCGGCGATTCTGCCCGCCCCGCTGCCGTCTATCACCTCAACACCACCTATCGCGACCAGTTCGTCTCGCCCGATCCGAGCCCGGCCGGGTTCATGGAATGCCACGGCTTCGGCTGCGCCGAGACTTCGCGCGCCGAATTGGACGATGGCGACTGGCGGCGCATCGCCGCGCTGTTCGATCCGCCCGCATCCGATCCCGCCGCCGAGCGGCGGCAGATCGCGCAGGCGGTGGCGCTGACCCAGCTGCTGGTGGGGGTGCAGACCGGGACCGCCGCGCACCAGTGGACCCATGACCACATGATGATCCGGCCGAATTTCGGCGATCCGACGCAGCTCGACTGCATCGACGAGGCGGTCAACACCTGGACCTATCTCACGCTGATGGAGAAGGGCGGCCTGTTCCGGTTCCACCGCGTGGCGCAGCTCTCCTACGCCGGCTCGATGCTCGACCTCAACCAGCGCAACACCGCCGTGCTGGCGGAGAACGGCGGCGGGTATTTCGCGGTCGACCCCAGCCTGGTCGATGTCGGCGTGCCGCCGCCGATCCTCCCGCTCGCGACCTGGATGGGCGCGTGGCCGCCGCGGCTCCAGGCCGGCGACGCCGTGGTGCAGTCGCGCCGCTAGGCCCGGCGCGGCGGCCCGGCGCGGAAGCTGGTGTCCCCGGGGTGACTCGAACACCCGACCCTCAGTTTAGGAAACTGATGCTCTATCCAGCTGAGCTACGGGGACGCCTGCGGCCCTTATAACAAGCGGCAATGCCCGCCGCCACGCGTGGCGCCCCGCGGTCAAAGCTGCCGACTAGCCGCTTGAAATCACGCCCAGATTCGACATTTACAAGTTTTCGGGCGGGTTCCGTTGCATGGGTCTAACAACCACGTTAAGGTTTCACGCAAGAAGGCGACGCTCGAAGGGGGTGCGCAACGCCTCGGCCGCACAGAGCCTGTGCAACACAGCAGGGGGTAAACGTCCATGGCCGTTTCCGCATCCGCGATGGGCCGCCATTCCGGCGCCCAGAACATCCGGTTCATCATCGCCGCGTCCTCGGTCGGCACGATGATCGAGTGGTACGACTTCTACCTTTACGGCGTCCTCGCCGGGTTCTTCGCCGCGCACTTCTTCCCGGGCGACATGAAGAACAGCTTCCTGTTCAGCCTCGGCATCTTCTGGACCGGTTTCGTGGTCCGGCCGTTCGGCGCGATCTTGTTCGGCCATCTCGGCGACCTGATCGGACGCAAATTCACCTTCATGCTGACCCTGGTGCTGATGGGCGCCGCGACCTTCGCGGTCGGCGTCCTCCCGGTCTACGACTCGATCGGCTGGGCGGCGCCGGTGCTGCTGGTCGCCTGCCGCGTGGTGCAGGGCCTGGCGCTCGGCGGTGAATACGGCGGCGCCGCAACTTACATCGCGGAACACGCCCCCGACGGCAAACGCGGCCTCTACACCAGCTGGATCCAGACCACCGCGACCATGGGCATCGTCTTCGCCCTCCTGGTGATCATGGCCTTCCGGCTCGGCATGGGCGATGCGAACTTCACCGCCTATGGCTGGCGCTATCCGTTCCTGCTCTCGGCCGTGCTGGTCATCCTGTCCGGCTGGCTGCGGCTCCGGCTCGAGGAATCGCCGCTCTTCGCGCAATTGAAGAGCCAGGGCAAGAGCTCGCACAACCCGGTGGCGGAGACCTACAGCAGCGGCAAGAACATCGGCCAGATGCTGATCGCGCTCTTCGGCGCCACCGCGCCGGAAGGCGTGGTGTGGTACACGGGCCAGTTCTACGCCCTGTTCTACATGACCGTCGTCCTCAAGGTGCCCTTCGTCACGGCCTACTGGATCCTGATCGTGGCGTTGGCCATCGGCTCGCTCGGCTTCATCTTCTTCGGCTGGCTGTCGGATGCGATCGGCCGCAAGTGGATCATGGTCGCGGGCTTCGCCCTGGGCGTCGTCACCTACATTCCGACGTTCCAGGCGATGGCGACCTACAAGGACAGCGCCCCGGCGCTGACCCTGCTGGTGCTTTACATGGTGATCCTGGTCACCATGGTGTACGGGCCGATCGCGGCCTTCCTGGTCGAATACTTCCCGGCCCGGATCCGCTACAGCTCGATGTCGCTGCCGTATCACATCGGCAACGGCGTCTTCGGCGGCGGCACGCCGTTCATCGGCGGCATGATCGCGGCGGCCTATCCGGCGGTGACCCTGCCGGTGTTCGGGGCGGTCGGTCCGCTGGTCGGCTTGCTCTATCCGATGGGCATCGCCGCGATCGGCGTGGTGATCGGCGGATTGGCGATCCCCAACACCACCAGCCAGACCCGCATCTGGGACGAAGTGGGCGGCCGGCGGAAGATCCCGGTGGTCCCCGACCAGCCGTAAGACCGGCTGACGGAAACGAAAAAGGCCCGGGAGCGATCCCGGGCCTTCTTTTTTGGCGGCTGAAAAACGCCGGCCTCAGGCGGCGGCGCCCAGCATCTGCTCGACGCGCTTGACCGCCGCGGCCTCGTCGATCTTCTCGACGGCGGCGAACTCGCGCACTAGGCGGTCGAGCGCGGCCTGATAGATCTGGCGTTCGCTGTAGGACTGCTCGGGCTGGCCGACGTTGCGATAGAGGTCGCGCACCACCTCGGCGATGGAGCCGGGGTCGCCCGAATTGATCTTGGCCTCGTATTCCTGGGCGCGGCGGCTCCACATCGTGCGCTTGGCGCGCGAGCGGCCCTTGAGCTTGGCCAGCGCCGCGTCCATCTCCTTGCGCGTCGACAGGCGGCGCAGCCCGGAATTCTTCGCCTTGCCGACCGGGACGCGCAGCGTCATGCGGTCCTTGTCGAAATGGACGACGAAGACGTTGAGCTGGTAGCCCGCGATCTCCTGGTTCTCGACCCCGAGGATCTTGCCGACGCCGTGGGTCGGGTAGACCACGAAGTCGCCGGTCGCGAAGCCGAGTTTTTCGGACATGGGTTTTTCGTCTTTCTTGCTCATGGGGTCAGACCGGGATGCGCCCGAACGGAAACACGAATTGACCCCCGGCTGCGCTGGGCGCGCCTTGCGAACTTCAAACCCCCGGGAGAGACGCACCCGCTGTGCATCTGAAATACTAAATAACACAACCGACGCGAAATTTCCAGTCCCGGCGCTATGCGCGAGATGCAGATCCCGCCCTAACCCGCTGTAATGCCTGGCTATTCCGCCGAAGCCGGACTAGCGCTTGGCCGGATTCGGGCTGAAGAACTTGGCGAACTTATCCGGAACGTCCTTGAAGGCGTCGGCATCGGCAGGCGCCTCGCCCTTGCGGGTGATGTTGGGCCAGCTGGTCGAGAATTGCCGGTTGGCGTCGAGGAACTTCTCGGCCTTGGGATCGCTGTCGGGCACGATCGCCTCGACCGGGCACTCCGGCTCGCACACGCCGCAATCGATGCACTCGTCGGGATGGATGACGAGCATGTTCTCGCCCTCGTAGAAACAGTCGACGGGGCAGACCTCGACGCAGTCCATGTATTTGCACTTGATGCAGGCTTCGATCACCACATAGGTCATGGTTTTTTTGCTCGATTTCGGCTGCGAGAAGCCCGCTGGTAGCACGCGAAAGACGCCGGTTCAACCCTTGCCGGGCTGTGGATTTGCCGCACCCGGCGCCGGCCCGACATAGCGCTGGCGCAGGCGCAGCTTGCGCGCCGCCGCCGTCTCCTCGGCGGCATGGGCGACCAGGCCGATGGCGCGGCCGACCAGCGCCAGCGCCGCGCCGCCGCCGCCCGGCAGCCCGTCCGGCAGCCCGTCCGGCAGGAAGGGGAGCGCGGGCTCGAGCGGGAGGCAGGCCAGGCCCGCCGCCACGGCACGCCACGGCGGCGCACCCGCCGATGCCGCCGCGCGGGTCGCCACCGCGGCCGCGTCGAGCCCGGCATCGGCCGAGCGGATGATCGCCGCCCGGAGCGCCGGGCGACGCTCGCGCGGGAGATTCCACGCCTCGGCCAGCACCGCCTCGACCGGGCGCGAGGAGGGCGCCAGTCCGGCCGCTGCGCCGGCCAGGAAGCGCAGCAGCCGCGCCCCGGCATAACCCCAGGAAGCGGCTGATTTATCGGCCAAATTCGGCTCAGCTGCGGTCGCCGCACAGAGCAGCGCAAGGGCACGGCCGGCCGGCGGCTGGCCGGCGAGCGCGGCGGCGAAGGCGGCGTAGCCCGGCACCGGCGCCGGCACGTTGCTGGCGGCAAAGCTCGCCGCCGGGTTGCACTGCCAGATCAGGCAGGCGGCTTCGCGGACCGACAGGTCGCGCGCGAGGTCCTCGGCGTCGAAGCCCCGGAAATAGACCCGCCCAGCCTCGGTTTGGGTGATGGCGCTGTCGAGGGCTGCGCCGGTCGCCCCGCCGCCCTGCTTCAGCGCGGCGATGTCGGCCGGGTCGTAACGCCGTTCGCGGCCGTTGCCCGGCTCGGAGCGCAACAGGCCGCGGCTGACATAGGCGTACAGCGTCGCCCGGGTAACCCCGAGCTCTTTGGCTGCCTGTGCCGCCGTGAGAAATGCCATCCAAGCCCCCCGATTAGATTGATCAATGTATCATATATTATATTGATCAATATAAAGGATACTTAGGCCACCCTATGGGCAGTATTGATCAACGATATAGTTTCGGCAGGAATAGGGGCTGAAAGCTGTCTCCATCCGAGCAGCCTTCGGAATCATGTTGATCAACCTCAATATCCGGCGTTGATCAATACAAGACCCGGCGAGGGATTGGGCTGGCTGGGACGGCCGGGACATGGCCCGCCGTTATCGGTCTGCTATTGTCGCGCCGCTTTCAGGACCGGAGCTCTAGGGAACCATGGCCTCGCGCGGGCGGGTCGTCGTGCTGCATTTCGCGGGGCAGATGCCGCTGGCCGGCATCGCCTGGCAGGCGCTGCACTACCTCGAGGGGCTGCGGCGGCTGGGCTGGGACGCCTGGTATGTCGAGGACCACGGCGCCAACCCCTACGATCCCCGCGCCAACAGCGTCGTTACCGACAACCAACCCAACATCGCCTATCTCAAGGGCGTGATGGAGCGCTTCGGCTTCGCCGGGCGCTGGGCCTATTGGGACGCGATCAGGGACGAATACGCCGGGCTGGAGCGCCGGGCGGTCGCCGAGCTGTTCCGCGGGGCCGACGCGCTGCTCAATCTCTGCGGCGCGACCCGGCTGCGCGAGCATCACATGGCGTGCCCGCGCCGGGTCATGGTCGACACCGACCCGGTCTACGAGCAGATCAAGTACGCCGAGGGCGATGCCGGCGCGAAAGCCTATCTCGAGGCCCATACCGACTTCTTCACCTATGGCGAGAACGTGGGCGGTCCAAACTGGATCGTGCCGCTCAATGGGATTCCGTGGCAGCCGACGCGGCCGCCGGTGGTGCTCGATTTCTGGCCGGCGAGCGAGGCGCCGGGCGAATGCTTTTCGACCATCGCCACCTGGGAGAACAAGGGCAAGAGCATCGACTTCCGCGGCGAGCGCTATCTCTGGTCGAAGCACGTCAATTTTCTGCGCTTCCTCGCGCTGCCGCGGCGCGTCCCGCAATGCTTCGAGGTCGCGCTCAACTCCGCCCCGCCGGACGCGGAGGCCCGGATTCGCGAAGCGGGCTGGCGGCTCTTGGATGCGCGCGACGTCTCGCTGACGCTCGACGCTTACGGCGATTTCATCCGCCGCTCGCGCGGCGAGTTCACCGTCGCCAAGGACATCTACGTGCGGCCGCGCAGCGGCTGGTTCAGCGATCGCAGCGTCTGTTATCTTGCTTCGGGCCGGCCGGTCGTCACCATGGACACCGGCTTTGCGCGCTTTTATCCGGTGGGCGAAGGCTTGTTCCATTACCGCGACGAGGACGAGGCGGCGGCGGCGATCGCAACGGTCAACGCCGACTATCCGCGCCATGCCCGCGCCGCGCGGCGCCTGGCGGCGGAGCATTTCGCGTCCGACCATGTCATCGGGGCGATGATGGCCAAGGTGGGATCGTGAGCGAGGTCCGGGCGCTGGCGCAGGACCAGCCGCAATCCGGCC
>Ga0335078_10016526_pt1 | contig 10952 bp, 6 predicted proteins | sample Lox_Sample_32_FD_206711 | JGI IMG/M metagenome (GOLD analysis project Ga0335078, IMG submission 206711) | Soil microbial communities from Loxahatchee National Wildlife Refuge, Florida, United States - Lox_Sample_3.2 | ecosystem: Environmental > Terrestrial > Soil > Wetlands | place: USA: Florida... | reverse complement strand
GCGTTCGGGATGTCGTAGGGCGCGAACGCGCACATGCAGCCGTTCATCACCGGCGAGCCCGGGAAGGCGCCGGCCTGGAACTTGAACTCGCCGTCGGCGGCGACGATCTTGCCGTCCTTGGTGGCGCCGATCTTGACGCGCATCGACGAGCCCGAGGTCGGGCCGGTCGCCTTGAAGCAGTCCTCGCGGCTCATCACCAGCTTGACGGGCAGGCCGCACTTGCGCGACAGCGCGACGGCGACCGGCTCCAGATAGACGACCGTCTTGCCGCCGAAGCCGCCGCCGATCTCGGCCGGATAGCAGCGCACGTCGCCGACCGGCAGCTTGAGGAGGCCGCAGGTGTAGGCGCGCACCACGAAGTGGCCCTGGCTCGAGCTCCAGATCTCGCCCTGGCCGTCCTGCTCGAACTTCACCACGCAGGCGTGGGGCTCGATGTAGGCCTGATGGATCGCCGCGGTCTTGAAGGTCTTCTCGATCACGACGTCGGCCTGCTTGAAGCCGGCGTCGATGTCGCCGAGCTTGAACTCCAGGCGCTTGGAGATGTTCGACGGCTTGGTCGGCGGCGGCTCGATGCCGCGCGTGATCATGTCCTCGAACAGCAGGGGCGCGTCGGGTTTCATCGCGTCGTCGACGTCGATCGCGTGCTTGAGCACCTCGTACTCGACCTTGATGAGCGAGCACGCCTCGTCGGCGATCGACTTCGAGATCGCGGCGACCGCGGCCACCGCGTGGCCCTCGTAGAGCACCTTCTCGCGCGCCATGATGTTGCGCGTCATGTGCCAGTAGTTGAAGGCGACGCGCTCGGGGCCGATGTACTCGAACTTGTGGTCGGGGAAGTCCTTCGAGGTCACCACCGCCTTGACGCCCGGCAGCTTCTCGGCCTTCGAGGTGTCGATCGACTTGATGCGCGCGTGGGCGTGCGGCGAGCGCAGGATGGCGCCCTGCAGCATGCCGGGCATCGTGAGGTCGGCGCCGTATTGCGCCTTGCCCGTGACCTTCGGCACGCCGTCCGGACGGATCGGTCGCGTTCCTACCCACTTGAACGGTGCGACATCGTTCATGGCAAATCCCTCGTCCGGTTGGTCGAATGATGAATAGAGTCGCCCACGACGCGGCTCAACGCAAGCCCCGAGCGCAGGTGCGGCAATCCGGGCGGAACCGCCCCGATCGACTTGATAATGCTCAAATTTCAGGCGCCGGTCAGGCCGTCTTGGCGGCCACCGCCTCGATCTCGACCAGCCAGGCCGGGTTCATCAGGCGCACCACCTCGATGCGCGAGCGCGCCGGCAGCATGTCGGGTCCGAACACCTCGCGCCAGGCGCGCCCGAAGCCCTCGAGGTCGGGCCGGCCGTCGAAGCGCGGCTCGCCGACCATGAAGGCCGTGACCTTGACGAGATCGCGCATCGTGTAGCCCGCGTTGGCGAGCTTGGCGGCGAGCCGGCGCAGCACGCCGCGCGTCTGGGTCTCCATGTCGCCGTAGGCCGCCGCCGACTCGATCGGCTGGTTGGCGTCGACCACCGGCGGCACCTGGCCGCTGACGAACAGGATCGGCGCCCCGGGCGGGATCTCGACCGTTTCCGACCACGGCGCCGCCTGCGAATGCTCGGTCGGCGTGGTGTCGGCGCGGCGGACGAGGGTGGGTTTCGCGGTCATGAAGTCCTCCGGGTTCAGCCCCACTTCCGTCACCGGGAAGGCAAAGACGGCGCGCGACACCGTCACGCGAGATCGAAAAGCGTAGCCGACGACGCCGCGTTCTGCCTACGGCGCTTTCGGCTACACTCGGCGGACAAACCGGGAGAGGAGACACGGGACATGGCGAGCGCGCTCGAGGAGAAGGATGCCATTCGCGACCTCTTGTCCGAGTACTGCTTCGCGCTCGACGAGGGCCGCTTCGACGACATGGCGGCGCTGTTCACCGAGGACGGCACCTGGGACACCGCGTTCGGCAGCGCGACCGGCCGGCCGGCGATCGTCCAACTGGTGCGCGACATCCGGGCGAAGGGCGGCGTCACGCCGGCGCGCGGCATCCACATGGTTGCCAACGTCGTGATCGCGCTCGCGGGCGAGCGCGCGCGCGTGCGCTCCAACTGGACGGTGGTGCAGAACGGCCCCGACGGCCCGAAGGTCGGCTCGGGCGGCGCCTACGCCGACGAGCTCGTCAAGGTCGGCGGCGCCTGGCGCTTCCACCTGCGCAAGATCGACCGCTTCATCGCCCCGGGGAAGTGACGGCGAGCGAAAGTCCGACGCGCGGCTACCGCACCCCGGCGCCGTCGCCGACGAGGGAGAACGGCGCCCAGAAGATCGGGTGGGCGTAGCTGAACACGTCCTTGCCGCCCGCGTCCTTGAAGTCGCCGTCGATCAGCGCGAGCTCGGCCTGGCGCAGCGCCTGGGCGCGCGAGAGATGCGCGTCGGCGGCCTGGCGGCGGAACAGATCGGTCGTGAGCTTGCGCGCCGAAGTCGTCTCGACCGGCCAGTTCGACACCAGGAGCGCGCGCGCGCCGGCGTAGAAGAAGGCGCGGCCGAGGCCCGAGACCGCCTCCGCGCCCGCGCCGTCGCCCGCCGCGGTGTTGCACGCCGACAGGACGACCCAGTCGGCGTCGAGCTTGAGGCCGAGCACCTCGTCCATGGTGAGCAGCCCGTCGCCGCCGCCGCCGCTGACCTGCGGCGCCGCCAGGGCGAGCGCCGGCTCGCTGAGGCCGTTGAGGTCGCCCGGCACCAGCCCGTGGGTCGCAAACGCGATCACGCGTCGGTCGGCGAGGTCCATCGTCTCGACCGTGTGCTCGTTGGCGGCGGCGCCGATGAACACGTCCTTGTCGGGATCGGCCTTGAGCGCGCGCGCGATGCTGCGCACCTCCTCGGCGGTGTCGGGCAGCGGCGGCAGCTGGGCGAGCTCGGCGCTCGCCAGCCGCTCGGTGGTCGGCGCGCTGCGGAAGGCGAGGCGACCGCCGCCGCGCATCTGCGTGCCTTCGGGCAGCGCCGCGACCTGCGGCGCCGCCGCCTGCTGCGCCGTGAAGGCGGGATCGCCGAAGCCGACGAACGGCTTGCGCGCTTCGGCGGCGGGCGGCAGCGCGCGCAGGCTCGCCAGCGCGGCGACCGACGGCAGCTGCGTGATCGCGACCTGACGCGCCAGGAACGGCACGGTGCGGTAGCTCGCGAACAGCACGGCGCCGGCCGGATCGCGCGGCGGCGCGGTCGGTCGCGTGACCAGCACGCCGAGCGGCAGCTGCGCCAAGGATTTGTCGGGAACGACAAGCAGACTCGCGGCGCCCTTCCAGCCGGGCTCGACCGGCTTCAAGAGCGCGTCGTAGAGCTGGCCCGCGCGCGCGACGTCGAACGGCGGGATGTCGCCCAGCCGATCGACCTGCGGGTCGAGCGCGCGGCGCAGCGCCTTGACCGCGTCGGCCAGCGCCGCCGCGCCGAGCGGCACCGCCGCGAACGCGACGGGACCCGACGGGCCGACCGCCCACACGTAGGTCGCGTCCTCGACCGTGTAGGTCGTCACCAGCGCCTCGTCGGGCCGCAGCACGGCGCGCGCCTCGGCGACGGTCGCGGGCTTGGGATCGACCAGTTGGGCGTAGGCGGGGAAGCGCGTCTCGATCTCGCGCACGAGCGCGGCGTGCGCCTGGCGCAACTGGTCGATGCGCCCGCGCAACGCCGCCACGCCGGCGCCGTCCTGCTGGTCGGCGGGCGCGGCCAGCGCGTTGACCAGGGTCGCCTCGAGGCCGGCGACCTGCTCGGCGGCGTCCTGCGCGCGACGGGCGAGATCGGCGAGCGCGGGATCGCGGATCGCGGATCGCGCGTTGGCCGCGCTCAGGGCCTTCTGCACCGCGTGGCCGCGCGCCGCGTCGGCGAGCTGGAAGGCCGCGGCGGCGGCGTCGATGCGCGCGCTCGCCTCGAGCGGCGTCGCGCGGATCTCGGCGAGCAACCGGATGTAGGCGTCGAGGATCAGGCGCAGGCGCTGCGCCTTGGCGCTCTTGTCGGTCTCGCCGCCGTTGTCCTGCGCCGACAGCAGCACGGGCAGCGCGGTGCGGAACTCGTCGAGCGCGCGCTCGCGCGCGCCGGTGCGCGCCAGCGCCATGGCGAGCACGGCGTGCGCCTCGGCGGTCGCGTAATGCTGCTCGCCGCGCGCGGCGCGCTCGCGGCCGAGCAGGCGCTCGGCCATATCGACCGCGGCCGGCGCGCGGCCCGCCGCGATCAGCGCGATCGCCCAATCGGAATTGCCGAAGCCGAAGCGCTGCCGGCCCGCCTCGTCGCCCGCGAGGTCCTGCAGCATGGCGTCGTAGCTCGCCAGCGCGTCGGTCCAGCGGCTCTCGGCGACCAACGCCGCCGCGAGGGTGAGGCGGGCGTGCGCCACGCTCCACGAATGGTCCGCACCGACCGTTGCGAGAATGCCCAGCGCGGCGCGCGCCAGGTGCTCGGCGTCGGCGTCGCGGCCCTGGTCGAGCAGCACCGCGGCGAGCTCGTCGAGACGCAGCGCCGTCTGCGGGTTGTAGCGGCCGACCCGCTTCAAGGTGCTGATCAGCGCGCGCCGCGCCTCGACCTCGGCCTCGATCGGCCGGCCCTGCTCGCGCAGCATCGCGGCAACCGCGGTCAAAGTGGTGTCGCGCGCGAGCTCGAAGATCGACGGGTTCGGCACGCCTCCGTGCGTACGCGCCCCCGCCCAGTACGGCAGAGTCCTCAGGGACTCGCCGTGACCGCGCCAAGCCTCGCGGTACTTTTCCTCGGCCTCGGCGTAGCGTCCGCGGGCGGCCAAGAGATCGCCCTCGGTGTCGGCAATGGCGGCGAGAATGCCCGGCCGATAGATCGCTTGTTTGGGATGGGAGAGGACCACGTCGCTCGCCGTCCGTTGCTGGCCCTGCCAGCGTTCGGCTTCGGCGAGATTGCCGCGCGCGATGTTGAAGCGCGCGATCCTGCCCGCGGTGACCACTTGGGTCGCGTAGAAGCCATCCACACGCTGGTCGTTCTGCCAGCGCATCTCGCCATAGCGGATCGCGTTCGCGTTGTTGCCCGCGAGAGCCTCTGCCGTCATCAGGTCCTGAAGGATGCGGGTCGGCTCGGCGTGCGCGGCGGTCGCCAGCTCGTACGCTCGCCTGAGATCGGCAAGCTGCTGCGGCACGCGACCGATATTGCCCGCCGCGACACCGCGCTGATGATAGAACGCGGCGAGCTCGCTGTCCGACGCGCCGGCCGGCGGCGCCTGGTCGGCCAGCGCCCGGTCGGCCGCCGCCTTCACCGGGTCGGGCTTGTACTCGTCGAGCACCGCGGTGATGTCCGTGATCGTGCGCGGCGGCGCGACGAAGCCGCTCGGCGCGAAGTCGGCGGTGATCTGCTTGGCCTGCTCGAGTGAGACCGTCGGCTTCTGCTGCGGCGGCTGGCACCCCGCCAAGAGGCACAGCAACGCGAGCCCGACCGCGACGTGGCGCATGAAGATCCCCCCGCGCGAGGATTCTACCAGAGGCCGTCGCGCGCCGGTGTGGCGCCGTTCACAGCGCCGGCTACTTGTCGAGCCAGACGTCTTCCATGCGCCAGCCGTTGTAGATACTGTTGACCATCGGGGTCAGATTCTTGACCTGCGGCCACCAGCAGGTCGCGCCGATCAGGTGCATGATGATCGGGCGCGCGACATCCTCCTGCAGCTGCTTGTCGATCTGCCAGACCAGCTGCTTGCGCTTGGCCGGGTCGGTCTCCTGCGACTGCCGGTCGATCAGCGCGTCGATCGCGTGGTTGCAGTAGCCGCTGTAGTTGCGGATCGATTTGCAGACGTAGTTCTCGTAGAACTGCACGTCGGGGTCGTCGACCCCGGCGCCGGTCAGGTTGAGGCCGACCGCGTACTGCTTCTTGGCGACCTTGGCGGGCCACACCGCGGTCTCGACGGTCTCGAGCTCGGCATCGACATAGATCTCCTTGAGCTGGTCGATCAGGATGACGGCCGGGTCGCGATAGAGCGCGATGTTGCGCGTCGAGACCTTGAGCGGCATGCGCTTGTCGGCCGAATAGCCGAGCTTCGTCATGATGGCGCGCGCCGCCTCGCGGTTCTTGGCGACGTCGGTGCCGAAGCCCGGGATGGTCTCGAGGATCTCGGGCGGCAGGCCCCACACGCCCTCGGGCGGCGGCAGCATGGCGCCGCCGACCTTGGCCTGGCCCTCGGACAGGATTTTCGTGAAGGCGTGGCGGTCGAGCGTCAGCGCGAAAGCCTTACGGACGTCGGCGTTATCGAAGGGTGGCGCGTCGCGGTTGAGCAGCAGGTTGACCGAGACGTTGGTCGGGCTCATCTGGCAGATCGCCTTGGGCGCCTGGCTCTTGATGTCCTTCAGGTTCTCGACCGTGACCTCGTAGGGAAAGGTGACGTCGAACTTGCCGGCGATGAAGGCGAGCGTCTGGGTCGAGCGGTTGGGGATGATGGTGTACTCGATGCCGTCGAGATACGGGCGGTCGGGCTTCCAGTAGTGCTCGTTGCGCGCCAGCGTGATCGACTCGTTGGGCTTGAAGGATACGAACTTGAACGGCCCGGTGCCGATCGGGTGGCTGCGCATCTGCGCCGGCGAGACGTGGCACGGGTAGACCGGCGAGTCGCCCGAGGCGAGGAACGCCAGGAAGGACGGCTGCGGCCGCTTGAGATGGAAGGTCGCCTGGGTGTCGCTCTCGACGGTGACCGAGTCGAGGTTCTCGTACCACGACTCGCGCGGGTTGATCCGCAGCTTCGCCGGCGACTTGCCGCTCAGCATGTCCCACGTGCACTTGACGTCGTGGGCGCTGAACGGCTTGCCGTCGTGCCAGGTGACGCCGCTGTGCAGGTGGAAGGTCAGTGCCGTCTTGGCGGCGTCCCACGACCAGTCGGTGGCGAGCTCGGGCACGATGCTGGCGAAGCTGTGCTGCGCGACGTGCTGGTCGAACATCACCAGGTTGTTGAAGATCGCCATGCCGGGCGCGATCGTCGAAATCGACGATTCCTCATGGATCGACAGGTTGGCCGGGCTGTCGCGGTGGATCATCTTGAGGATGCCGCCGTGCTTCTGGGCGAATGCCGGATCGGCGGCGAGCACGAGCGCGAGCGCGGCCGCGCCGCAGGCAAACGTCTTCAGCATCGTATTCCCCCCGAACGCGCCGCTGGACTGATACCGCGGCGATGCGCGACGATCATGCCAGGGCCGCGGCGGGCTGTCGCCGTCTCTGACACGCGGCCGGGGAGGGGTCTTGGGTTTGTTCGACCGCGCGCGGGCGCGCTCAGCCGCGATCGTCGTCATCGCGCTGGCCGCGCTGCTCGCGCCGGCGGCGCACGCCGCCTATCCGGAGCGCGCCATCCGCGTGATCGTGCCGTTCCCGCCCGGCGGCAGCACAGACGTGTTCCTCCGCATCCTGGCGCCGCGCCTGACCGAGCTGCTCGGCCAGCCCGTGGTGATCGAGAACAAGGCGGGCGCCGCCGGCGTGATCGGCTTCGACGCCGCCGCCAAGGCGCCCAAGGACGGCTACACGGTCGGCATCGTGCTGACCGGCTACGTGATCGCGCCGCTCTTGCCGGGCGCCAGCATGCCGTTCGATCCGGCCAAGGACCTCGTGCCGGTGATCTGGCTCGGCAAGTCGCCCAACGTGCTGTCGGTGCCCGCCGCGCATCCGGCGAAGGACATCGCGGCGCTGCTCGCGCTCGCCCGCGCGAAGCCGGGGACGTTCACGATCGGTCATGCCGGCAACGGCACCTCGGTGCATCTGACCGCCGAGTTGTTCGCGCGCCACGCCGGCCTCGATCTCGTGATCGTGCCGTACAAGGGCGGCGGACCGGTCGTCACCGACCTGACCACCGGCCATCTCGACATGGGGTTCAACCAGCTCACCACCGTCCTCGCGCACATCCGCGGCGGCAGCCTGCGTCCGGTCGCGCTGGCGGCCGAGCGGCGCTCGCCGACGGCGCCCGACGTGCCGACGCTCGACGAGGCCGGCGTGCCCGGCGTCCACACCACCGAGTGGTACGGCGCGATGGTGCCGGCCGGAACGCCGCCCGAGGTGATCCGCCGCCTCAACACGGCGTTCGACACCGCGCTGCGCGACCCGACGGTGGTGGCGCGCTGCCGGGACCTCGCGCTCGAGATCGAGGGCGGCGCGCCCGAGCGCTTCAGCGCGCTGCTCGCCAGCGAGGTCGACAAGTGGGCGAGCATCATCCGCGAGACCGGCGCCACGAATCAGTAGCAGGCTTTAGTCGGGCACCGGATCGCGATCCCGGGCAAAATGGCGATCGAAGCCGTGTCGGGCTGAACGAGTGCCGCATCGGCACCGTCCGCTATGGATCATTGGCCGAGGGCAAGGCCGCGCCGGCCGCGTCGCGGTGATCGAGCGTCGCCCGAACCGCCTGAAGCAATTCGATCACGCGGTAGGGTTTGGCGAGCAGGTTTGCCGGTGCGCTGTCGCGGCCATGATCGTGAAATCGTCCGCCCGGAAAGCCGGAGGTCAGCAGGATCCGGATGCCGGGGCGCCGCTCGAGGGCGAGCCGCGCGAGCTCGTGCCCGTCGGGTTCGCCCGGCATGACGATGTCGCTGAGCAGCAAATCGATCGGCACGTCGCGTCGGTCGAGGATGGCGAGCGCCGCCGCGCCGGTTGCGGCCTCGATCACCCGATAGCCATGTCGCGACAGGGCGGTCGTCGCCATTTCCCGTAGCGGCTCGTTGTCCTCGACGATGAGGACGCTTTCCATCCCGCGAGGCGCGGGACCGCTTGCGACCGCGGCCGGGGCAATCGCCGCCGGGACCCCATGGCCTCTCGGCAAATAGAGTCGCACCACGGTGCCGCGACCGACCGCGCTGTCGATTTTCACGTGGCCGCCCGACTGCTTGACGAAGCCGTACACCATGCTGAGCCCGAGCCCCGTCCCATGCCCGGCCTTCTTCGTGGTGAAGAACGGCTCGAACGCATTCGCTGCGACCTCGGGCGGCATGCCGGTTCCGCTGTCCGATACCTCGATTAGCGCATAATCGCCGACCCCGGCGTCCGGGTTCGCGATCGCGTACCTCTCGTCGAGATGAATGTTGCGGGTCGCGATCTCGAGATGACCGCCGCGCGGCATCGCATCGCGCGCGTTGTTGGCGAGGCTGACGATGCAGGCGTCGAACTGGGCGCCATCGATCGTCACCGACCGGAGATCTGGCGCCAGCGACGTCGTGAGGACGACGTCCTCGCCGAGCGTGCGCCGGAGCAGATCCGCCAGCTCGCTGATTCGACGGTTTAGCTCCGTGGGCTTCGGATCGAGCGGCTGGCGGCGTGCAAAGGCCAGCAGGCTCCGGGTCAGTTCGGCGGCGCGCTGCGAAGCGGTCCGCGTCTCGCCGATCCACGCGGCGGCATCGGGATCGCCGGCGCCGTACTCCGTGAGCAGCTCGAGATTGCCCATGATGACGGCGAGATAATTGTTGAAGTCGTGCGCCATGCCTCCGGTCAGCTTGCCGATGGCCTCCATCTTGACCGCTTCGCGGAGCTGGTGCTCGGTGCGCAGCTGTTCGGTCACGTCGGTGGCGATCCCGACGATGCCGCCGCCGCGCGCCTGACGCTCCGAAACGCGCAGCACGCGACCGTCGGCGAATTTTCGCAGCATCGGCGTCCCATCGGCGCGGCGGTGTCGCGCCACGCGCTCGCCGAGCGTCGCCTCGATCTCGCGCTCGGGAACGCCCGCGACGAGGTCGCGCCCGAGGACCGCGCGGGCGAAATCCTCGAAGGGCAGGCCTTTCCTGATGAGGCCTTCGTGGTCGGCGAAAAGCTCGCTGAAATGTTGGTTGAACAGGGTGAGGCGATCGTCGGAATCCCACAGCGCGATGCCGTGCTCGATGCTCTCGATCGCATCGGCCAACTGAGCCCGCATGGTCGCGAGCTCCGCCTCCGCCGCCTTGCGCGCCGTGATGTCGGTCGTGAACACGATGTCGGCGGTCTGTCCGTCCCAGCTCGTGACCGCGGCGCTGACCTCGACCGTCAACGTCCGTCCGTCCTTGGTGATCAGCTTGGTTTCGTAGCGGCTCGGGACGTCTTCGCCGGCCAACCGGCGCCGATAGCGATCGAGGACGGCGTCCCGCGCGTCCGGATGGATGACCTGGGAGACGTCGATCTCGTTCAGCTCCTCGATGCTGTAGCCGAGTCGCTGCGTGACGTGACGGTTGGCGTAGGCGTAGCGCCCGTTGCGCAGGACCGTGATGCCGATGTGCGCGTGATCGGACAGCGCGCGCAGGTTGGCCGCGGTGGTGGCCAGCGCGGCGTTCGCCTTGGCCTCCCGTTCGCGTGTCTCGCCGAGGATCGCGCGGGTCGCCACGAGATCCGCTGCGCGCGCGTCGCGGTCGGCGATGGCCATGGCCTCGCGTTCGCGCGCCTCGCCGAGCTGTTGCTCGGCGTTCGCGAGCAATTTGGTCAGCGTCGCGTGGCTGGCCGCGAGCTCGGTCTCCGCCGCGCTGCGGCCGGTGTCGCCGTCGGTGCGGACCCGCAGGTCGGCGTCACGCGCGTCGCGCTCGGCGAGGGCTCCCAGCTGGTGCGTTTCGAGACGCCGAAGCCGACATTGCAGGTCGATCGCCAGCAGCGTCACCAGGCCCATCAAGCCGACCGCGGCGGCCGCGATGTGCGCCGATCCCACGGACGTCATCGCATTCGACGAGAGCAGAAATCCGGTCAGGGCCGCGATCGCGAGCGCACCCAGTCCCAGCAGCGCCAGGCCGCTGCGGTGACGAGAGGAACGCGAGAGTGGATTGGGTCTCATACACGCAAAGATGGAAAGGGCCCATGCACCACCTGCGCCCAATGTATCATTTCGAATCGGGCCCCACCATTTCAGTGGGGGCATCCGCAAATCAATCTACGCCGGTCGTCCGGTCTTCTGGCTCCAGGCGCGGCGCAGGGTGACGGCATCGGCATGGCGCACGCCGGTGACGAGCTCGACCGACTGGCCGCCCAGGCTCATCAGCGCCTCGAAGCGGTAGGTGCCCATGTCCGTG
>Ga0335078_10016524_pt1 | contig 10952 bp, 6 predicted proteins | sample Lox_Sample_32_FD_206711 | JGI IMG/M metagenome (GOLD analysis project Ga0335078, IMG submission 206711) | Soil microbial communities from Loxahatchee National Wildlife Refuge, Florida, United States - Lox_Sample_3.2 | ecosystem: Environmental > Terrestrial > Soil > Wetlands | place: USA: Florida... | reverse complement strand
CGGCTTTCCCAGGGACGTGATCCGCTTTCTTCGCCGCGCGCAGGGCATGCCCGCCGTGCCCGTCGCGCTGGCCGCGGCTTTCCACCGCGGTCGGCTTGATCAGCATTGTGGTCGCGGTCAGCCAGAGCCCGGCGAACACCAGGCTGCCCAGGACGTCGGTCGGGTGATGCTCGCCCCGGTACATCCGGGAGATCATGACCAGGACCGGCATGACGATGGCGGGGATCAGGAACAGGAACCTCCACCAGCCGCGGGCCGTGCCGATAACCAAGATGGCGATGGCGACGTACAGGCAGGTCGTGGCGGCCACGTGACCCGAGGGAAAGGCCGAGGTCGGCAGGTTCTTGTCCAGCTGGGTGACGTCCGGGCGGGGCCGCTTGACCACGGCTGCGGCGGCCAGGAACGCGGCCAGTTCCCCGAACATGACGGCGGCGAGGAAGACGACCGGCCGCCAGCGCCGTGTGACGGCGAGGAACACGATGCAGGTGACGACGGACACGATGAGGATAGCCGTGCTGGCGCCGAGGGTGCTGAAGATCAGGCTCCAGTGCGTCCAGCCGGGAGCGCGGTGGGCGGCGAACCAGTGCGGGATCGTCTTGTCCCCGAGCACGTTGCCGTTTCCGTCTTTGGTGATCAGTTCGCCGATGCCGACGATGATGCCCAGGATCAGTACCCAGGCCACCAGTACTCCGGCGGCGATACGGCCGTTACGGCGGACCGGTCTGTGATCCATAGCGGACTCCTTCGTAGCTGGCCGGAGGTCGGCTCCGGCCTCTGGTTCCAGTCCTTCGGTCATGGGATCGCTCACCGGCTGCCCGGCGGCGCGCCTGGTCATTTCGAAGGCGAGTGCGGTGACGCCGAGCCACACGATTCCGATCGCCCAGGCGCCCAGGACGTCGGAGAGGTAGTGCACGCCGAGCAGCGTCCGGCTGACCCCGATGAGGACGACGAGCGCGACGATCCCGGTGATAAAGGCGGTTCGCCACCGCCCGCGCGCGGCGGGCAGGAAGACCAGGAGCACCGCCCCGTAGCAGACGATCGAGCCGAGTGAGTGGCCGCTGGGAAAGCTGTCCCCGCCGCCGTGGGCGATAGGATGCGCCACTACCGGCCGCAGCCGTCCGACCAGCGATTTGAGGATCGGATCCAGAACCAGCGCCCCCGCACCGGTAACGACCAGGTAGATCGCCAGCCGCCAGCGCTTGCGGATCACCAGGATGACCGCCGAGATCCCGATGACCACCCACAGCACGCCGGTGCTGCCCAGATAGGTCACCGCCTTGACCGCCTTGACCAGCGCGGCGTGGCCGGCGACCAGGCTGTTGAGATGGGCCGCGGCGCCGTGGTCGACAGACTCAAGCGGTGCCCACTGCAGCCGCACCAAGATGAGCAGGATCGCGAAGACCAGGGCCGCGGCGGTGACCGCGATCAGCGGCGCGAGGCCGCGCCGCTGGCGGTCAGTGATACGAGACAGCATGAATCAGACCCTGCGCCAGCGAGCCTCGCACAGGCCGTAGACGCCGAAGATGAGCAGGCCGAGCGCGGCGGCCAGCATCAGGACCTCGCCGAACGGCTGGTTGCGCAGCGTCAGCAGCGCCTTGTCGATGCCACCCGACTTCGACGCCTTGTGCGTGATGGCCGCCTCGATCACCAGGACGCCGGCCAGCGCGAAGACGACGCCCCGGGCCACGGTCCCGACCGTGCCGAGCAGCCTGACGGCGCGGCGCGTCTTCGGGCTCATCTGAGCCGTCCGCAGGAATTTCATGAACTTGCGCCGGAACCCCTCGCCGACCAGGACCGCGCCCGCGATGACGATGATCAGGCCGACGATGCCGACCAGCCACTGGCCGGCCGGGTACTGCATGGCCCTGGCCGTCAGGTCCTGTTGCTGGCGGGACTGGCTGCCGTGCGCACCGGAAATCGCCTTGAACGTCAGCACCGCGAAGCCCGCGTAGATCACCGCCCGGCCGAGCGACTTCAGCCGCGGGCCGGCGCCGTTTCCTTCCCCGGTCACGCCGAACGCGGCCTCGCTCAGCCGCCACAGCGCGTAGCCGACGAAGCCGATGCCCAGCAGCCAGAGCGCGACCAGCCCGTAGGGCTTGCCCGCGAGCAGCTGGATGGCACCTTGCTGGTCGGCTTCCCGCGCGCTGTGGCCGAGCGCGACCAGGACCGCGACCAGCCCGATCAGGATGTAGATGATGCCGCGCGCGGTGAGCCCGGCCCGGGCCAGGCCGTGCGCCGCGGGACTATCGGACGCACGCCTGGCTTTCGTGCGCACGTGCGCGGCAGAGGTCGATTGCATGCTACTGCCTACCTTCGTTATAGGCCGAAAACCTGCTTCTAACTACCTTCGATTAGGGCCAGGAAACCTATAACTGCGCGTTTCGGTTTGCGCTTACCACGAACCCCATTCCAGCCGGGGTTCGGGTAGTGCCGGAGGAGTCAGGAAGGCAGGCGCGCCGGTGAGATCTAGCGCACTCAGCGGTGTACTGGCCGCGGCATCCCGCGCCGTGAGCGGCGGCAGATTCCATTTCTCCTCGATCAGCTTGAGCACCGACGTGTGGTCCAGAACCTCGGAGCAGACGTAGCCGGGCCGCGCGTACGGCGAAACGATCACGGCGGGCACGCGGAACCCGTAGCGGTCATACTTGTGCGGTCCCGTGGTCTGGTGCCGCTTGATCCTGGTCAGGCGGGGGAAAACCGGCTGGAGGAGCTTCTCGAGCGGGGTCGCGTTCCCGATCACGCTCTTTCCCTCGACGTTATCGGGCGGAATAGCCGCAGGCGGCGGCACGTGGTCGTAGTATCCGCCGTTCTCGTCGTAGACCCAGATCAGCAGGGTGTGCGGCCATCCCTTACCGTGCATGACCCGCTTGATGACCTCGGCCGCGTAGCTTTCGCCCTTCTGGATATCCTGCGGGTTCTCCTCGGAATAGGCATCGAAGTCCGGGTCCACGATGCTGAAGGCCGGCAGCGTGCCGCCAGCGGCATCCGCGAAGAACTGGTCGATGCTTCGGATATGCTGCATATAGCGGCCTATTCCGAGCGGGAAGATGTCGGCCGTGAATTTGAGATCCTTTTCGACGTTGGGGTTCGCGTTGGGCAAGGCGCGTCCCAGCCGGCGCTGAGTCATCTTCCGCTTGTGCCGGGCGTAGTGCTTCGTCCTGGTCTCGTCGGCCGTCACCGGATGGTAGTTGACCCAGGAGATCTCGTACCTGGTCAGCATGTCGAAGATGGTCCCGGCCGGAGGGTAGTCGAGCAGATCATAAGGCGAATCGTCGATAAGGCCGTGGGCCGTCCCCGCGATAAGGAAACGGCGGTTGGGGAAAGTGGGACCCAGGCACGAGCTAAACCAGTGATCGGCCAGCGGGAAAGTCCGGGCGAGCCCGTAGTAGAACGGCAGGTCGTCTTCTGACCAGTAACCCATGGCCGCCGCGACCGGGTCCACGCCGATATCGGCGCGTTCCGCCTTATCACCGGCATCGGCCAGTGCTGCCTGCGCGCTGGTCACGAACCCGTCGTTTTTCCCCTCGTCCCACTGCTGATGGGCCGCCGCCCAGCTCTGTGTTGGCACGCCGCGAATCTGCTGGGTGGCAGGCAGGTGAAACGCCCGGATGACCTCACCGCTAGCCCCGGTGTTGGAGACTTCGGGTTCGTTATCGGGGCCAAGCGGGAAGCCTTCGCCCCGCCCTTGCAGCATGCCGAGGTAGTTGTCGTAGGAATGGTTCTCCATCATCAGTACGACGATGTGCTTGATCTGCGGCAGGAGGTCCTGCCCGGCGGGCAGCCCAGGCCGGGGGAGTGGTCCTTGCTCCCGGGCGGCGCGACGACGGGCCAGGCGCTTGATCTCACGGCGTTCGAGCAGTTCCCACACTTTCGTGCCACCTTTAGATGAGATGTCCAGCGTCGTGGCCAACGGCCGAGCCACGCCACGCCTCTACCCGCCCGGGCGCCCCTTATCCGGCCTAGCCCGGCTGTCCCGCCGCGCCGCTCACCCCCGGCAGGGCACTCCCTGCCGTTCGGCAGCCCGGCAGCGCCGCACCCCCGCTCCATTCGCTAGAGCACTCGTCCTGACCTACACGCGGATCCTGCCACTGTATGCGCTTCTTTGTTCGAATCCGCCGGTATCTTGGTGGAGGGCCGAAGGTCAAATCAAAGTCATTCATCCGAACGGGCCCAGAGCATGTAACCCTGTAGAGTTCCCAAAACCTGCGTTACGTCCCTGACCTGCGGCGTCGCGGATTAGCCGCGACATGCGGAGCGGGCCCCCATGACGCCCGGATGCCAGAACATGTGTCACGCCTGCGCGGCTGTGCCGGGCGCGAGCCCGGGCGGCTCAGGCCGATTTCCGAGCTAGCGCAGGAGGCGGCAGGCACGCTCGCTTAGGGCTGAGCTGCAGGCGTGCCGTGCAGGATCCGCAATTCGATCGTCAGCCTTTGGCCTTGGGATCTAGGATGCCTGACTTACTGGATGAAAAGCCCTGGGGCCTGGGAGGAGCCTGACGACCTTGCTGGACGACCGCGCGACATCAGAGACGAGTGAGGACACCCGACGGCAGTTGCGTCGTTCTTTGGAGTGCCTCGTCGGAGTTCACTTCACTGAAGGCAACGCGGTCACGGTCCTCCGCAACGGCAACGAGATCTTCCCCGCGATGCTCGAAGCGATCAGAACGGCTCAGCACACTGTCGACCTCATGACCTTTGTGTACTGGAAGGGCTGGCCCGCTCGGCAGTTCGCAGACGCGCTGTGTGACCGGGCCAGGGCAGGGTTGCGGGTGCGGGTCCTCATCGACGCCCTCGGGGGTATCCAGATCGAGGACGGGATCGTCGAGGCCATGGAGGACTCAGGTGTCGATGTGCACTGGTACCGCAAGCTCTGGCGGAACTCGCCCTTCAAGCAGAACCACCGTGGTCATCGCAAAGTGTGCATTATCGACGAAACCATCGGGTTCACCGGCGGAGTGGGGATTGCCGAGGAGTGGGCGGGCGACGCCCGCGACGAAACACAGTGGCGGGACACGCACTTCCGGGTGGAAGGGCCGGCGGTCGACGGCTTGGCCGCGGCCTTCATCCAGGACTGGGCCGAGACCGGGCGTCCCCTCTACAATGAGCGTGATCGCTTCCCTGACCAGCCGCAACCTGGTGTGGCCGCGGTTCAGGTCGTGCGCGGTTCGGCCAGCATCGGCTGGAACGACATCCGCACGGTCTGGTACGTGCTCACCCGTTCCTCCCGGCACCGGATCCGGTTGCAGACCGCGTATTTCTCACCCGACGCGCACCTGGTCGCCGCGCTCAAGGAGGCTGCCGGCCGAGGGGTCGACGTGGACATCCTGCTGCCAGGTCCGAACGCCGACAAACGCGTTGCGCAACTAGCGAGTGAGGCCATCTACGCCGACTTGATCTCCGCCGGGATACGGATATGGAACTTCCAGCCATCGATGCTGCACACGAAGATCATGGTGGTAGACGGCGCCGCCGCTCTCGTCGGCTCGAGCAACCTCAACCGAAGATCGCTCGACCATGACGAAGAGGTCGCCATGGTGGTGATAGACCAGGCGTCGGTGGACCTGCTCGACCACCAGTTCACAGAGGACCTCCAACACAGCCGGCAGATCGACCTGAGCCGGTGGCAAGCGCGCTCGGCTCCGCAAAGGACGCTAGAGACAGCGGTCACAGCCATCCGGCGATGGCTCTGACCACATGCTGGCCTCCCTCTTCGCGATCAGCCAGTCTCTGCACAGAGTTGAACATGCCACCTTCACATCCAGCAGCGACCAGTCATTTATCAGTCCAGGAGGTGCGTCGGGGAATGCGGCCTGCGCATGCTCCGATTGTGCGTGCCGAGAATCCCGTCCACGGCTCTGACCAGCAGAGTTGTCCCGCCAGCCGTGATGATCACCGATCGTGTGCCTGCGGTTCGTCTTCCTCCTGATCACGCGCGTAGCCGCATGGCTGCGGCTGTCCCGGCGCGAGGAGGCATGGAAGACCGCAGAGATCTTGATCTTGCACCACCAGCTCGCCGTGCTGCAACGGCAGCAGCCCGCCGCCCGAAGCTGAACTGGGCGGACCGGGCACTGCTCACGACGCTGCTCAGCGTTGATATCCCAAGCGCGCCGACGGGGCTAAGGCTGCTGGTTACCCCCGACACGATCCTGCGCTGGCACCGCGACATCGTCCGCCGCCGCTGGGGCGCCAGGTCCGTGCCCGGCAAGCCCGGCCGCCCGCCGGAACATCAAGGCCCTGGCTCTCCGGCTAGCTTGCGAGAACCCCGAATGGGGGTACCGCAGGATCCACGGAGAGCTGGCCGGCCTGGGAGTAAAGGTAGCGGCATCGACGGCATGGGAGATCCTGAGGAATGCCGGGATCGACCCGGCGCCGCGCCGATCCGGGCCTACCTGGTCGCACTTCCTGCGCTCCCAGGCCCAGGCGATCCTGGCGTGCGACTTGTTTACGGTCGATCTGCCCGGCGGCACCCAGGCCCATGTGCTGGCCGTGATCGAGCACGCCACCCAGCGCATTCGCGTCCTCGGAACCACCCTGCATCCAACCGGGGAATGGACCACCCAGCAGGCTCGCGACCTCCTGATGGACCTCGGCGGACGGGCTGACCGGGTCAAATTCATGATCCGTGATCGCGGATCGAACTTCGCTGCCGCGTTCGACGCGGTCCTCGCCGATGCCGGGATCCGGATCGTGCTCTGCAACGTCCGGACGCCCAAGTCTCCGGGCACGCCGCCCGGCGACGCTGACCTTGATGCGGCCGCCGCGCACCCGGGCCAGGGCGGCGGCAGATAGCCCGCGCTGCCCGCCGGGCAACAGAAGGCGCGAGGCGCCCTGGCCACTGGGCACGGGGGGCCACGCCGCGCGCCGGCCCGGTGATCGGCAAGGTCCTGCCACCGGCCAGGCAGCACCACGGGCACAGACCCGGACGTGGCTGGACCGCTCCGTCGCCGTGCCCCAAGACTGCCCACCGTAAGCCAGGTGACCGGGCCGGAAAGACAGGTCGTTCCCTCGCGCTACCGTCGGCGCGGTCGGTCTTCCCGGTGCTCACGCATGCCGATGAGCAGGCTTGACATGCCCGTACTGTGTGGCAGGCGCTCGCGAGGCACGGCAACTGAGGGGAACCGATCTTCCATGACCAGGTACGTGATCGGCCCGGACGTCGCCATCCGCCTGGCCCGTGACGAGGCCGTGATCCGCGGAGGACATCAGATCCTGGCCCCGGTGCTGCTGCGTTCGCAGGTGCTGTCGCTTCTGTACCAGGCCGTGCGCCGCGGTGAGATGACCAGGAAGGATGCCGAGCGGCAGCTCGAGTACGTGCGCGGGCTGCGGATCCGGCTCCTCGGGGACCGTGTCCTGCTCTTCCATCGCTACTTTCACGAGGCGCAAGGCTTGGTGGCAGGTGGTTTCATTCCGGTGTACTGGCTCCATTGCGTGTCGGTGAGGGTGTGGCCCGCCGTGGTGCAGATGTTTCGAACCAGGTCCGGCGGGTCGACGGTCCACCGGATCAACTGACCGCCGGAGGTAGCGGTCAGCAGGGAGCGCCCGTCCGGCGTGAAGAGCATGGCCGTCTTGCTCCATGGGTCGGGATCCTGAATGGCAGTTGCCGGCGGTAGAGTAAAGGTGGCGAGAATGTTACCTGTCGTTATATCGGTGAGCGACGCCGTGCCATCTTTGCGCAATCGGGCGAGCATTGTCCCGTCGGGGGATACCGCCAGCGCCCCGGTATCTTCTGCGGTACCTGGCCAGGCATGCAACCGCTTCCGGCCGGCCATGTCCCAGACCTCCACGTCCCCCGTCGGACGCTCGATGATGAGGCTGTCCCGACTGAACTGCACTCCAAGCGCGCCGCCGACACCGACCTGATGGGTGATCCCAGTGCGCAGGTCCATGTATTTGACAGGGGCTGGCTCCGGCGGCAACGTGTTCGTCACCCCCGCGACGACCACCGCGCGACCGTTCGGGTTGAGTGCGGTCTCTTGAGAGGTGACGCTGATCTTCGGATGCGAGCCGCTTCGGGGCAAGCTCCGTACCGTGCCGGACTGGATGTCGTACAGCCTGATGCTCTCGTCGTCGCGGACCAACGCGAACTGCTTCCCGCCCGGAAGCATGCCCGCTGCCACTGGAAGCGGCGCCGTCGTTCCCGCATTTTGCATCTGACCAGGCCAGGACTGGATGACCTTGCCATCACCGTGGGCGAGCACTAGGTCGCTGCCCTCTGCACCGATAAGCAGGAGCTCATCGCCGGCGCTCATCGGCAGGAACCACTTCATACTCTGCCCGGCAGGCTTCTCCGGCTGATGACCGGTACGAATCAGGCTTGCTCCTGTACCTTGGCCGCCGACGAGGGAAAGCCACGTGCCGTCCGGGCTCGCCAGCAAGAACGGCGGCGGTCCGCTGAGGCTGTCGAACGGGACGGAAATGCCGGTCAGCGTAGCCAGGCGGGAGAGTTGGCTAGTGTTCCACAGCGCAATCGTGGCGCCGGATGCGGAGGCCAGCTGCCCGCTGGTGCCAAGAAAGGTGACCAGGACCGTATCACCGCCACCCGTCAGCCGCGCCACTATGCCGCCCGGCGGCGGGGTACCGCCGCCTGCCAGGATGTCGTACGGGGACCGGGACGACGCGATAAGCCGGGTGACGTAGATAGTGCCGCTCTCGGCGACGGCCGCTTCCTGAGCGTCGGCGCGTATCGCGAGAGCGGAGGCGGGCGAGGCGGGAACGGTACTGGCCTGACCGCCAGCGGCATGCGCGGTGCTGCTCGTGCGCCACACCGCTACCACGCCGTACCCGACGGATCCTGCGTAGGCGCCGTCTCCCGACATTCCCGCCAGGTAATCCCCGGCCGGCGCAGTGAATGGATCAGATGCCGCTGCGGCCCGCAGGCTCAGGCTCGGCGCGTCGCGCACCTGCCGCGCGCCGTGATCATTCGCGAGCACGACAGACGCGTTGGTCGGGAATCCCAGCTCGTCATATATGAAGGAGACCGGGACACTGGGTTCACTCCCATCCGCCGCGCGCAGCACGAGCCGCGCGGTCCGCGTCGTCGTCTTCTCCAGGACGGCGATCAGCCGCCCTGACGGCGAGATTGATACAGCGGCAGGAGGACCGACGGTCTTCACGTGGACCGCTCGCGGCGCCCCCGGCGACCAGGCGACGGCCTGTACGGCATCCGCAGCGGCGACCATGCGGCCGTCCGCGTCCACTGACAGCCCGGTGACGCTTCCGGCGGTGGCGTGTACCTCGGCATGGTGCCCGGTTGCCAGGTCGAACCACACAAGATGACCATCAGCGGTTCCGGCTACCAGCGTCTTGCCGTCCGACGAACTTGCCAGTGCGGTGACCGTGGCACCGACCTGCAGGAAGCGCGCCAGGTACGGGCTCGCGGTGGCGGCCTGCAGCAGCGCGCTTTCGGTCTGCGTATCGCGGTCCGTCTGGTACGCACCGACTGCGAGCAGTTGCGCGACATCGAGGTTGGTGCCGAGCAGCGTACCGGAAAGCGCCGCCAGTTCCCTGGCCGTAGCGATCCTGGCCTCCGTTCGGGCGGCGTTCCGCTGCCCGAACGCGACAATGGTCGCCGCGAAAGCGAGAAGCAGCAGCGCGGTCAGGGCCGCGACGACGGTTCTGGCCACGCGCATCGTCCGACGGTGCTGGCGCAGGTGCTCGCCGATCAGCGTGTCCCGGTCTATGCCATGCAGTGCCGCAGCCAAAGTGGCGAGGGCCTCGTCGGGAATGCGTACCTGCTTGCCGTCGCCCTGCCTACCGGTCAGGTCCACCCACAGCGGCTCTGCCCGCAACGCGCCTCGCAGGGACGGGGGAACTGGTGCACCCTGGGCCCAGTCCCCCGTGTCTTTGTCCCAGCGCAACCGCTCGGCCGTCGCCACGATAAGCAACCGCTCCACGGAACGATTGGCCAGCCACCACGCCACCTCACGATCGACCCACTCCGACCGCGCCGCTTCGGGAGACACGAGCAGGATGAACCAGCGGGAAGCGCGTAACGCCTCCTCGACCGATCCCCACAATTCCGGGCTGGCCGCCAGGCTCGCAGTGTCGCGGAACATCCGCAGCGCCCGCACCTGGTGCCACGGCTTTGCGAACCGTTCGAGGCCAACCTGCAACGCAGGAGCGAGCCATGCATCCTGGCGACGGTTATAAGAAATAAAAGCGTCATACCCAGCAGAGGATGGCATTCGCGAATGACCCCCATCCACACAGTGATACCCTGATCGCGATATTACCCCGAGCGTTTCATCCTAATCCTCCTGGCCAGGCCTGTCTGTCAAGGATGGTAAATGCGCGGCGTGATGCTGCTGAGGAAAGCGAAGCTCAGTCCGTAAGCTACGGCATCGTCCGTTACTGGGAGCCGTGGATATGATCCCTGGCGTTTGCAGTCTCAACTGAGACGCCTGCACATCGTGATGAATGACATCTCCGACGTTCCAATCCGAAATCTGTTGGAAAGGTAACAATCCTACCGAATGTGCATGTATCGGATAGCTGGCTATACCTCAACCACGCATGAAGCCCATACTCAGTTGCTGACAGGGTCGTCCGGATTGCTGTGGTGCTGGCATCCCCCTGTGTCATGCCTGCTGCACGGGTGCAGGTCGCCCTTGGCGGCGAAGCTGGTCGCGGGTCACGGCGCAGGGGATGAGCGAGAACCCCGGCCAGGACGCCCGGATGTCGCTGGGGTTCAAGGATGGGTTCCCGGATGGCCGGGATGTCGGCCGGGTGCATGGAGACTCCGGGCGATCCGGGGCCGGGGACAGGCGCAGGAGGGTGCGGCTGCCCAGCGCGCCCGCATCCCATCCAGCCGTCACGCTGAGTGATATAAGAGGTCGGGGAGAACGCGCACATTCCCGCCGTTCGGTATTAGAACGATCCTCCCAGCGCCATTCGTGAGAGGCACGCCGAACAGGTCGTTCGGTATCTGTGCGCAGCGCCAGCACGGGATGGCCG
>Ga0335078_10016523_pt1 | contig 10953 bp, 8 predicted proteins | sample Lox_Sample_32_FD_206711 | JGI IMG/M metagenome (GOLD analysis project Ga0335078, IMG submission 206711) | Soil microbial communities from Loxahatchee National Wildlife Refuge, Florida, United States - Lox_Sample_3.2 | ecosystem: Environmental > Terrestrial > Soil > Wetlands | place: USA: Florida... | reverse complement strand
AATCCACCACCACTAGCGTCGCGTCCGCGCGGCCATAAGCAAACTGGGAGTTGTCCGGCGAGTAGGCGACCGCCAACACTCCTCCGCTTTGTGCGTAAGTCTCCTGGTTGTACTGTGCGAGTTGACCCCAAGTCGAGGTGTCCCAGACGTCAACCGTGCCATCGGGGTTGGCCGAGATCAAGCGCGTGCCGTCCGGCGACCACGCCACCGACGTGTTGTTTTGCGTATGGGCATTGAGCGTCTGTACGGGAAGGGAATTACCCGTGTCAAAGATCAATACTTTGCTCGTCCATCCAGCTGCGATCTTGGTCCCATCCGGCGAGTAGTCGATGCGCATGGCACCCGCGGTGGGGCAGATGTAACTCGTGATGAGGGCCCCCGTCGTGACGTTCCACGCACGCGCGATACCATCGTCCGCACCGGCGACGACCGTTTTGCCATCGGGGCTGAAGCGGATGGATCGAATACCGCCGGACGCCCCAGTCAACGTTCGAACCAGTGACCACGATTGCGTGGACCATAACTTTACCGTCTGTTCGGGACTGGCGCTGCCGCTAGCCACCAAGGTTCCATCTGGAGAGAAGGCGACTGCTACGACCGGCTGGGTGTGACCGGTTAAGGTCGTGACGAGATTGTAGCCGGCCGTATTGTAAACCGAGATGTTATTGTCGACGCCGGCCGCAATAAGTTCTCCATCCTGAGAGAAGGCTAGGCTGATGTTGCTGCCGTCAGATGTCGAAGTCTTCGCAGAAGTTACACTCGCCAAGACTTTACCCGTGGAGGAATCCCATACCGTGAACTTGTAGTCTCCTCCACCAGTTGCGATCAGGTTGCCGGCGGACGAGTATGCCACAGTGCCATCAGTGCCAACGTTGCTTGTCAGATTGGGAGAGAGTGCACCTTGCGGCAATGAAAAGTTTCTGAGGTACCATGATTGACTAACAATCAACCACTGATCATCCAGAGTGAAGTTGACTGCCGGGACGCCGCTTGGCGGGTCATTGGAGTTTACAGTCGTGACCAGCGAACCGTCGTCCACACGCCAAACGAAGGCGGCGGGGCCGCCGCCGACTCCATTGCCGTAGTCGCCTGCGCCGAAGGCCACGAATTGGCCGTCACGCGAGATTGCAGCGCTGTGGTACTCCGCACCACCAGTGGGCACCGCTATGCTTTGGAGTTGCAGAAAATCGGAAAGCCGCCAGACCTTGAGATCTGTAGAGCTTGCGGTCATCAGCAGATTGCTGTCCGCCGCCCACATCAGCCGATCCGGGAAAGCGGCTTGGCCGCTGAATGATCGCACGTAGGAACCATCCGAGGTTCGGTAGATACGTACATCGCTCTGGTCGGCGCCTGGATTTAGGACGGCCAGCCATTGGCCGTCCGGCGAAATCGCGACTAGCCCGCATCCATTGGAGATATTGATCGTACTTCCAGTCGCAACATTGCCGATCACTACTGGGCCGTAGAAGCCGCCACAGAACGCAAGTGTCTGGCCGTCGTCGGATATTGATGGCGAATACCCGCCGCCGAACTGCCTCACTGAGGAGCCGTCGGAGGCGCGGTACACCGCCACCGCACTGGCGGAGGCGTAACTGAAGTACTGCCCGTCTGACGTGACTGCGAAAACAGGCGCTCCGTTTGTGAATGAGACGTCCGGGGCCAGCGTCTGAATGAGTTGCATATCCGACGTTCGCCATCGCATCAATTCTTTTGAGTTGGCTGTCCAGGTCACACCATCAGAAGTCGGAACGATGGTGTAGGCGACACTGTCGCCACCCATCCATAGAATTGGCGGCATTCCGGCTGGCAGCACAGTTACTGTTACCGTGGCACTGTTGTTTCCCGGATTAGGGTCGCTCTGCCCAGGATCCACCGCGGCGCTGTTGGAAATCAAACCTGTGGCTATCGGCGTCACGTTGATTGTGACCGTGGCACTTGCCCCAGAAGCGAGAGTACCGAGTGGGCATGAGATCTGTACCGTTCCAGAGCAGTGCCCTTGACTGGCTGTAGCGGAAACGAAGCTTAGAGCAGATGGAAGGTTGTCGATTAGGGTCGGGTTGTCGGATGTAGCCGGCCCAAGATTAGTTACCGTAACCGAATAGGATAAAGGCTTCCCGCTGTTGATCTGACTCGCCGAAGAGACCATGCTCACTGCAATGTCCGCCATCAAAACGGTGCTGAAGATCGCTGTCACGTTATGCGGTTGCGTCATGGATATCGACGTGGGGTTGGAAGTTCCGCTCAGATCGACCGACCATGAGGAGAACAGATAGCCAGAGGCCGGTATCGCTGTAAGCTGCACCTGTTGTCCGGCCGCATAGTAGCCCTTTTGCGATGGCGGGGATGCCGAGATACTCCCACCTGCTGGCGGTTGGGATTGGAGTGTGAGTTGATAGAAAGTAGTAAAAGTCGCGGCATAAATACGACTAGATGCGGGCATCACCGTGTGTGTTTGGGCACCTCCGTCGCTCCATGTTTGGAAGACCTGGAATGCGCCAGTGGAACCCTGCGGCGACTTGACGCCGATGCTGTGGCTGGAACCGGGCGTCCAGGAGAAGGTGTGCGGCGCTGTGTACGACGCGCCGTCTACCGAAACGGCCAATCCGGAGGGAGTGGTAGTGACGGTTACCGTAGCGGGCAGCGCTGTTGCACCAGTGGTTGCCACTCCGATCGTGGCGTCGGCCCGCCCGTAGACGAAGCGCGTGTTATCAGGCGAATATCCAACAGCCGTCACACCCAACCCGACGGCGTCTGTCTCCTGGTTGTATTGAGTGATGAGGCTCCAACTGGCCGGACTCCATAACTTAAGCGTCCCATCCGCATTGCCCGAGAGCACCTGCTGGCCGTCCGGCGAGAAGGCAACAACCGTACCGTTCTTCGCATGAGCCGGTATCGTAATTATCGGTGCGGATTCGGGACCTTGAAAGACCAATATGTCCTGTAGCCAGCCGGCGACTAATAATTGCCCGTCCGGTGAAAAGGCTAACGACATCACGCCGTTCGACGGAGCCAGATATGTGCGCAGCAGCGCTCCACTGCTGACCTGCCATAGACGCACAATGCCGGCGTCACTGGCCCCGGCAAGTGTCTGTCCGTCTGGCGAAAACTGCACGGAGGTCACGTTGCCGCCCGCTCCCGTGTATGTTCCGACATTCGACCACTGCCCTTGCACAGACCAGAGTTTGACGGCCTGCTCCGGCAGTGCACTCCCACTCGCCAAAAGGCTTCCGTCAGGAGAGAATGTTACTGTAAGGACAGCCTGTGTGTGACCGGTGAGCGTAGTGACGAGCGAGAAGTCTGAAGTGCGCCAGATGCGAATTGTCATATCAGAGCTGGCAGTGGCTAACATGTCGCCGTCGGGTGAAAAGGCTAGTGAGTTGACGACTCCAGTGTGACCGGTCAAATTGGCGACTAGAGATCCATCCGAGGCGCGTCGCAATTTAATCGTCAGGTCTGTGCTTGCTGATGCTACTAAATCTCCTTTGGGAGAATAGGCGACCGCCGTAACAGTTCCGAAGGGAGGTGCGATCGTGGGCAGCGGCGAGCTGGTTGCAACCAGCCAGAGCCTTACATTTTGGGACGTCCCTACGGCGAGCCATTGGCTATCCGGTGTGAAGTTGACTGCGAATGTGTTGCCCGCTATGCGCGCAAGGGAAGTCCCGTCCGGTACATGGAAGATATGGGCGGCAACGCTATCACCTTCCGCAATCATCGTGTCGTCTGTCGAGAACGCTAAGGCATTCCCAGTCATGGCTTTCCCGTTCTCGTAGACGCCAATGCTGCTGATCACGACGAGGTCGCTCAGGCGAACTATGTTGATTTTTCCGTCGGTACTCGATGAAGCAAGCAAAGTGCCGTCGGGCGAAAACGCCAACGCCGTGACCGGGGCAACGCTATACGTGAGAGTCCGAATCTGGGTTCCATCGGAAACGCGAAACAGCCGAATGTTTTTGGGATCAGCGCTGGATGTGTTGAATACACTGGCGACGTATTGTCCGTCGGCTGACACCGCAATTGCATTAAGGGTGCCGAATCCGTTAGTGCCCTTGAAAATTCTCTCAGGTCCCTGCCCGGCAGCAAAAACCAGGTAGTCTGCCGTCCATGTGGATCTGGCAAATGCGTACGTCTGTCCGTCCGCGGAGATCGCAGGGAAATAGGCTCCGGCGCCGTAGTTGCCGAGCGAAAACGTGCGGACGATGGAGCCATCGGTTAGATTGGCAACTTGGACGCCGGCGGAATTGACCAGAATAGCCTGTTGGCCGCTGCTCGCGAACGCTGCGCCATTTGTTTGAGCCAGCGGTAGCGTCCGCAGCATCCCCATTGTCGAGGCGCTCCACTGCTTGATGGTGCCGTCTCCACCGGCACTCCAGACCGTTGCGTCAGGGGCAGCGCCCACGGCGTGCACCCCTCCAGTGTGTCCGCCTCCAAGCCAAACAAGCGGAGGAGCACCCGGCGCTGCGGAGGGCGTTGATGGAGTGGTCGGTTGAGGGCTTTGCGCAGACAAAGTGACGCATAGAGCGCAGATTAGAACCATTACAACATTGGCGGGGCGCATCGCCCATGTCACGCTCAGCAATCCGGTGCTAGTTCGATTCATGGCCTTGATTAGATTTCGCAGCATGGTTTCGCCTTTACTTACGAATTACGCCCTTTGTTTTCAATCGAGAGGGACCGGCTAAGCAGTTGGGTCGTCGACGCCGAAGAGGGTAGCGGCACCGAGGGTGACCATCCGCCTACCTCGGACCTTGAAAAGTCGAATATGCCCTCCCGACGCGGCCGCAAGTCGGCGCCTTCGAGATCGAGAGCATCGCACGCATCCGGATTGATCAATTTCGTGCCGGAACCGCGGATGATGTTCCCAAAACCCGCCTGTTTGCCCCTAGAGATGGCTTGCAGGAGTGATTGATATGCCCCTGTATCCACCTCGACGAACGAGTCGTGGGGTGACCCCTTCGTGAAACAGCCGATGTACCCGGGAAGATTCGCTTCATCGCCATCGTTGAATTGCGCGGCCACCGGCTGAGCACTCTCAAAAATCGCCGCGTGCTGCCGGATTCGGAGGGATTCCTGGTCTCTACTGCCAGGCTCCGAGGGGCCGATTGCGCGACCCTCCCCTTGCATTCGGGCTGAAGGCAAGACGGCGAGCGTCGCAGCGAACGTCTGGAGAAACGCCCGCCTGTCTCGATGAAGTATCCGCGGTGAAATCACGGGCGAGCCGGGCAGATTATCCATTGAACCCTCTGGCAGTTAGGCCTAAACCGGGCTTTGGCACGATACGCCAACACCCGCAGATAATTGGGACCGACCTGGTACCGGCGGCAGACGTCGGCACTGCTGATCTCGTCCAGATACAACGCTTTCAGGATGTCGCGATCCTTCTCCCGCAACCCGTTCAGCGCTTCCGCGATTGTTCGTCTTAAATCGGCGCTTACCAGCTGGGCGTCCAGATCGACAGAAGGATCTGCCATCTCGGCCACGTGGTCGTCCAGGGGCGTTAAGCGCCGATCCTCCCGGATCCTTTCCAAGATCACGTGGTTGCACACGGAGTTTACGAACGCCTGGAGGCGATCGGGCCAGCGGACCCCTTCTCCTTGTCGCAGAATCACAAGCACGCGCGTCATCGTCTCCTGAGCCACGTCGTCCACTGCATCGGAGTTCCGGAGTCGGACGCGCAGCTTTAAGCGCAACAGTCTCCCGAAATAACGTGCGAAGTGCTCCTCTACCTGTCGATCGCCGTCCGTCAGGCACCGCACGTATTCCTCGTCAAACGATTTGAATCCCAAGAGGGTCTGAGCTTGATCAAGATATGCAGAATTCGTCACGTCAGCTTGTCTCCGACAAGAAACCAGGTCATCACCCCAAATTGCGGCCTGTGCCACGGTCCCGTCCCCTCCTCAACCCGGCTACTGCCTGGAGAAACAATCCGGTCCCACAAGTGGGCTGGTCGTACCCTTAGAAACGCACATGCTACGCTATTGATTCTGAAAGACGAGAGCGCCCGTGGGATCCGGCCTGGATCAAGAGCCGGACGGCCGCTGCTTCTGAACGACAGCGTGCGAAGAAACGTCGTCTGTAAGGCGTAACGCCCAGCACGAGTAGGAGGGGTCGCCTCGCTCGGCTTCCTCTGTCGCTCCGGTTCAACCTTACGGGCATCCCGAGGCCCAATCATACGTGCGTACAGCCCCTGCCTCTGTCGCCTCATAATGTGCTGTTTTACCCCGCCTCACCCGCCCCGGCATAGTGGCGAGAAATGACATGAGATGACATAAAACGGTAGACTATCCGGAAAGCCCTTTTCAGCGGAGTCAAGATGGCCCAGAACCAGCCCCGGCTCGACACCTGGAAGCAGATCGCGGAGTACCTCAAGAAGGACGTGCGCACCGTGATCCGTTGGGAGGCGGAGCGGGGGCTGCCCGTGCATCGGATGCCGGGCCAAAAGCGGTCCAGCGTGTACGCCTGGGTGTCCGAAATCGATGCGTGGCGAAACAATAGCGGACTTGGCAGGTCGTCCTTGGACGGAAATGGGCGCGAGGCCGCGCTGTTGGTCGCGCCTGCAGCAATCAAGGTTCGGCTTCGCGGGGTTTGGCTTGCGATGGTTGCGGTGCCGGCCCTGTCAGTGGTAGCCGGCCTGTTGGCATTTGGCCCCCGCCCACAACACCCGAGGCTTGGGCAGAGGGTACAGGTCACCTCTGACGGACTCGACAGGTCTCGCTTGCTGGTCGGCTCAGCAAGTCTTTATTTCAGCACACAGAGCGAAAGGAACACGATTGGCAGCCTCGGCTTCCGAGGGAGTGAAGCGCGCTTGTTGTATTCCTCGGATCACTACCCCTGTCTCGCCGACGTATCGGCAGACGGGTCCAAGTTGCTGATTACGGAGCGCGAAACGGAGACTTCCGTCGCACTTCGGATTATCCCCGGCAGCGGTGGTGTTCCGCGAACCGTAGTACCTTCCGTTAGAACGGGTGTTTGGTCACCTGATGGACGGAGCTTGGCGTACGTACGTGGAGCCACATTGTACCTCGCTCACTCCAATGGCGCGGAGCCCCATAGGTTGGTTTCCGTGCCTTTGTTTCCTGAAAACATGCGATGGTCTCCAGATGGAAAGCGAATCGTATTGTCGTGCTCAAACAGCAAGTTGGGCGCACAAAGCCAGTTGTGGGAAGTATCCGTGGACGGAAAGTCAATTCGCAGGTTTGAGCCGGGCTGGAATCACGCGGACCAAGATGCCGAAAGCGACGGGGACTGGACTCCAGATGGAAAATATTTCGTCTTCGCCGCAGACCATAACGGAACTCATGCGCTTTGGGCGGTTCGCCAAGGGACCGGATGGTTCGACTGGACGGATCGAGGCCCATTTCAACTAACCGCAAGCCTGTACACGATCACGCATCCCACCTTCAGCAAGGATGGGAAGAAACTGTTTGCAATTGTCGATGAACCGGAACGCGGTGAACTGATGCGATATGATCCCCGGGAAGGGCGCTTTAGGGCCTACCTCGATCGGATGGGACTGGGCTTTTCGGGCGCGCACGTCAGTTTCTCGCCCGATGGCAAGCATCTTGCCTACGTTTCTTATCCCCGGATGGAACTCTGGACGATGAGCGTGGATGGCTCCAGCCGCCAAGAACTGGCCGATCGCGCGTTCTTACCTCAATGGTCGCCAGACGGGCGGCGAATCGCATTCATGAGCGACGCCAACACGACAAAGACCGCGAAGATTTATATCATCTCAGCGGATGGAGGAGGGCTGGAGCAGCCCGTCCCATCGCCTGAATGGCAAGGGGTTGCGACCTGGACACCTGACGGCAGATCTTTGATATTTGGTGACAACGCTCCAACTCAAATTTCTTCAGCCTGCACCCTACACAGGTTTGACTTCGAATCCGGCGCCGTAACCGATCTGCCTGGCACAAGAGGCCTTTGGACTGCTCGCACATGTCCTACGGGCCGGTACGTTGCCGCCTTAACGCACGACAATCACGCACTTGTCCTATATGACCTGCGCGCAGCCACCTGGACCACGCTGGCGAGCTTTCCCGATAGCCTGATTGGCGACAACCCGACATGGTCTCGAGATGGCAAGTTTATCTACTTCGATGCACCCGGATCGGCCAACCCGGCAATCTATCGCACCTCGATCGCCACGAAGCAGATGGAACGTGTCGCCAGCTTGAAGGGAGTTCAGCGCCAGCTTTCAGGCGGGCAGATCGGTTTATGGATTGGGTTGACTCCGGACAACCGACCCTTGATCTTCCGCGCGATTCAATCGAACGACATTTACTCTTGGGATTGGATTGCGCCGTCCCAGAAGTGATGATGAGACAAATCTCGAAAGCTCAACAGATGCTCCCGCCGCAGTTCGTCCACGACCTTGAGATAGCATACGAACGGGTTGCCACCCGCGTTGATCATCCGCGGTCGCGGATGATGCGGAGCCGCCACTCTCTGCAAAGGAATTGCTTGTCGGCAGTTCGTCGGCCGGACCATCTCGCTTTGACCGCGAACCGTTCACGGTCATGATGGCGGGCAACTCGCTCTCGCCGGCCGGGCGTAGCATCAGCAACAAGCCGGGGCGGATCATGTCGCACAGCGCGCCGTTGGCCTGGATCAATCAACCGGTCATATCCCAAAGCGCCCGGCTGAGGATGGTCAACTCCGCCGCAGTTGCCGCCCGGCAATAGATTTGCAGCTTTCCGCTTCGCCCTTCCAGTTCGAGTGTGCACTCCGGCAGGCGGGGATCAGAGCGTGCCTGGCTGGGTGCCAGCAACTCGACAAGAGCCGCCGGCGACGGCCGATGAGGGCGGTTTTCTTGGGCTTACCTGTCATAACGCGTAGGTTTAAGTCCTCTCGATTGCAATACTACTCCGGGAGGAGCCTTTCCATCGTTGTCGGGACTTGTAAATAATCCCCGACGTTATGTAAAATCGAGTAGTGCCTGTTGCAGGACCCATCGCCAAAATCACGGAGCTCGCTAAGGCCGCCGGCGTTCTCCGTCCGCGCGACCTCGCGGCTCACGGAATCGCCCGCCAATATCTCCGCCTTGCGCAGCAGCAGGGTCTCGTCGTCCGGTCCGGACGCGGGCTCTACACGCCAGCCGATGCCGCAATCACGGAGTTCCACACCTTTGCTGAGGCAGCGAAACGCGCACCGCGAGCCGTTATCTGCCTGCTCTCCGCCCTCCGGTTTCACGATATTGGAACCGAGAGCCCATTTGAGATCTGGATGGCAATCGGTGAAAAGGATCGCCGGCCGCGTTCGGACAACCCGCAGATGCGTATCGTTCGCTTCTCAAAACAGTCGCTTGAGTTCGGTCAGAAGACCCACTGCGTTGAGGGAGTGCCGATTCGCGTTTTCTCCGTTGCCAAGACCGTTGCGGATTGTTTCAAGTATCGAAATAAGATCGGGCTCGATGTCGCACTGGAGGCCCTCCGCGAATCGATCAGGAACCGAAAAGCAACCACGGCTGACCTCTGGCAAGCCGCCAAAGTCTGCCGGGTCACAAACGTGATGAGGCCGTACATGGAGGCTCTCAGTTGAAGCCGGTCAAATCGCGGAACATCGCTGCATCCGTCCGCCAGAAGCTTTTGAATATCGCCACCAGCACCAGCGAGGATTTCGGCCTTGTTCTCACGCGTTACGCACTGGAGCGCCTCCTCTACCGCCTCAGCCAATCGAAAGACCGAGACCAGTTCATTCTGAAAGGGGCCATGCTCTTTCAGGTGAGGAGCCGCACACCGCATCGACCAACCAGAGATCTCGATCTGCTGGGCCGCGGCGATCCTTCGATTGAGCACTGTCAGGAAGTCTTCGGTGAACTGTGCCGAATTGCAGTTGAGTTGACACTACCGATTGAGCGCTTGCAGGTCGCGATAAAACTCAACAACACCGCGGCTGTCCGGCCACCGCGGTCGCTGCCGAAGAACGTCCAGTTCCCACGCCTATGGAATTGAATCCATAGTGCAGCGCATTTTTAGCTTGAGTGCAGCAGCCTCGGGCGGGAGCCCTGCTGGAAATGCGGTCAGTCCGCGAAGTCAATGGGCTCGCGGTCTGCGCACTACACATAATTCTCTGCTGAACATAACCACGCCCGACGGCGACACCCCGATTCGCCCGCTCGCTGGCGCCGTTGTCGATCTCCAAATCACCATCCTGGAGAAACCGCGTCAGCGCGTCCCACTGATTCAGCGCGCAGCGCACCGCTCGCGCCCCAGGCTCTTCGGCAGCAGTTCGCCCCGGATCTTCTCCAGATAACCGCGCAGTTGCTCGGCCACCGGCACAGACAACCGCTGCCGCAGAGCCAGGCGCTCGCCAGGAGTGAATTCACGCGCGCGCTCTTCGACCCTGTACAGGCGCGCGATCAAATGCAATGCCGGACCCATGTGCTGCTCGTCCGGCTCGAGCGCCTTGAAGAAATACCTCCGCGCGTTTGCATCCAGCATCCGACTTCCACCAGCCCACGCACCTCCGTAAAAGAGGCGTCGTAAACCGAGTAGGCGTCGGCTTGCAGATATCCCTCGTATCCTTCCAAGACCTTCGCTGGGCCATCCCGACCGCGCGTCGCCGTGTAGTCGAAAAGCACCCCCGGATGGTGCGCGGCCCCCGTGTTCCCAGTCGTTCCCAGTCTTGTGCCCAGTACCGACGCCGTCCAAGTTATTGACTCTTACTACTTGTTCCCACTGTTCCCAGTTTTCCCGGTAGCGTGGACATATAAAGAACTGAACCGCTCGTCTGCTTAATGCGTATGCGCGGGCGACTGAGAGCGGGAACACTGGGAACAACCGCGCCCAGAGCCTATCTGCCGCGATTTCCAACTGGGAACACGACTCGGAACACTGGGAACATTTGCGCTGGTGTCTCACTATTCTCCTTTCCGGTAGAGCCATTCCAACCGTGCTCCCTGGCGCTCCCGGTACCGCTCCCATCCCAGAGCGCGCAAGCACCGGGCCGCCCGGT
>Ga0335078_10016522_pt1 | contig 10953 bp, 15 predicted proteins | sample Lox_Sample_32_FD_206711 | JGI IMG/M metagenome (GOLD analysis project Ga0335078, IMG submission 206711) | Soil microbial communities from Loxahatchee National Wildlife Refuge, Florida, United States - Lox_Sample_3.2 | ecosystem: Environmental > Terrestrial > Soil > Wetlands | place: USA... | reverse complement strand
CGAACGCCGGCTCGGGCTCGATGCCGATGCGCCGCAACAGCGGCATTACCTCGCTGAGGATGCGGCCGTTGGGCAGCGCCATGATCAGCTTCTCGTTGTCGAGCCGCTCGCCGCGCAGATCGTTCACGGCGTGGTGTCCGCGGTATGGTCCGGTTGCCAGGCGGTCGGCCACGGCTCGCCGACATCGGCGAGCCGGACGGCGATCGCCGCGACCGCGAGCCGCACCGTTGCGCTGCCCGAGAACTCGAGATCGATCGTCCCGGGCTTCTCCCCCGCGCGAATCGCCAGCAGCGACAGGATGCGTTGCTCGTCGCTGCGCCGGAACCCGCGATACGACACCTTTTCCACCGTGTCGACCGCGAGCGCGCAATGCGTGCGCTCGAACGGGAGTGCCGAGCCATCGGCGGCGCCATCCCGGGCGTTGGGCGGCTTGCTCTCCCAGCGAAAGCGGTTGGCGACGAGCGTGAAGCGCTGCGCGGCGCGGTCGTAGATCAGGTCCCGCACCGAGACGAGCGCGTCTTGCACGACGGCCGATATCACTGCCAGGTCGTCGGGGTCTTCGGCGCGCAGCTTCAGCAAGGCATCAGGAGCCACTGCGCAGCCTCTCGATGCGCGCGCCGCAGGCGGCGAGCTTCTCCTCGAGCCGCTCGTAGCCGCGGTCGAGGTGGTGGACGCCGCTGATCACGGTCTCGCCCTCGGCGAGCAGTCCGGCGATGACCAGCGACACCGACGCGCGCAAATCGGTCGCCATCACCGGCGCGCCGGTCAGCCGCTTGACCCCGCGTACCAGCGCCGAGGGACCCTGGATATGAATGTTGGCGCCAAGGCGCATCAGTTCCGGCACGTGCATGAAGCGGTTCTCGAAGATCGTCTCGGTGATCATCGCCGCGCCGTCGGCGATCGTCATCAACGCCATGACCTGCGCCTGCAAATCGGTGGGGAACCCGGGATAGGGCTCAGTCATCACGTCGGCGCCGTCGATGCGCCCGCTGCCGCGCCGCACGACGATGCCGCCGGCGACCTCCCGGACCGAGATGTAGGCATTTTCGAGCAGCCGCACGACCGCCTCGATATGGTCCATCCGGGCGCCCGCGAGCTCGACCTCGCCGCCGGTCGCCGCGACCGCCATCAGATAAGTTCCGGTCTCGATCCGGTCGGGGATCACGCGGTGCCGCGCGCCGTGCAGTGCGGACACGCCGCGGATTGTCAGCCGGTCGGTGCCGATGCCCTCAATCTGCGCGCCCATCGCGACGAGGCAGTTGGCGAGATCGACGATCTCGGGCTCGCGCGCGGCGTTGCTCAGCACCGTCTCACCGTCGGCGAGCGAGGCCGCCATCAGCAAATGCTCGGTCGCGCCGACCGAGACGCTGGGAAACGCGATCTCGGCGCCTTTCAAGCCCCGTGGCGCGCGCGCCTCGATATAGCCGCCGCTGAGCTCGACCTCGGCGCCGAGCCGCTGCAGGCCCTTGATGTGCAAATCGACCGGTCGCACGCCGATCTCGTCGCCACCCGGGAGCGACACCCGCGCCTCACCGCAGCGAGCCAGGAGCGGGCCCAACACAAGGAACGAGGCGCGCATTTTGCGCACCAGGTCGTACGGTGCGGTCGTCGAGGCGATCTGGTGCGCCCGCAGTTCGAGCACGCCCGGCGGCATCGGATCGCCGGCGTCGCCGGTGCAGATCGTCACCCCGTGCTGCGTCAGCAGCGCCGCCATTGTCTCGATGTCGGCGAGGCGCGGCAGATTGCCGAGAACGAGCGGCTCCTCGGTCAGGAGGCATGCGACCATCAGCGGCAGGCCGGCGTTTTTTGCGCCGGCAATCGGGATCGTGCCGGACAGCGGCAGCCCCCCGCGGATCAGGATCTTGTCCATGCCTACGGCTCCATCGCCCCGTCCGTCCAGCGAACGCGGCGCGTTCAATCGGCCGTTTCCCCCTTGGGCAAACTTTTACTGGAGCGGATGGCGCTGCTCAACCCCGCGGCGTTTCCGTCCCTGTCGGGCGAGCGGGCGGCGGTGTCTCGCCGTCGCGCGCCCGCGCCTGTTCCTTCCGCCGCTGCAGATTGGCGCGCAGCGCCGCGGCGAGCCGCCGATCGCGGGCGGCGTGCTCGGCACGTCGCGCCGGCGTTAGGGTCGGTGTGTCGGATGCCGGCTTCACTCGCGATCCCGCACGCTCAAGGGCCGAGCTTTTTGGCAATCGCCTCGGCGACGCGCGCATTGTGGCGCAGTTCGACCGCCATCTCGCGCGCCAGGTGCTTGGCCCGCGGGTCCTGCCCGCCGTTCGCCTCGCTCTCGAACAGTGCGATCGCGCTCTGGTGCGACTTGAGCACCAGGTCGACGTACTGCTTGTCGAACGCGGGGCCGCTGGTGGTGATCAGCTCGGGGGGCGGCTGGTCCGGCGTCGGCGACGGGTCGATCTTGAGCCGCTTGGCGAGCGCCACGAGGCGGTGGTTCGCCTTGGTGTAGTCGGCGATCATCCGTCCGGCAAACGCGTACACCTCGCGCGATTGCGCCTTGCCGCGCGCCAGCCGGCCCATGCCGATCTCGCTCGCGCCCAGGCCCAGCGCCTGATTGATGAAATCCTGGTCCGAGCCTGCCGTCGGCGGACCTGGCGGCGGGGGCGGGGCCTCGGTCGGCGGCGGCGCGGGCGGCGGAGCCTGCTGGGGCTGCGGCGCGACCGCGCACCCGGCGAGCGCGGTCAGCGCGATCAAGGGCACGGCAAACCACGCCGATCTCGGCATCTCCACCTCATCGCGAAGGGGCGCCTGTCACGCCCGTCTATGTCGGTTTCGCGGCAACCCTCTATCGGGCCCGCTTGCTTGTCAATTGGCGGGGCGTCGTGTATGTCCGGCGCGCCCATTGCGGCCTGCAAGGCGCTGCCGTAGCTCAGTGGTAGAGCACCCCCTTGGTAAGGGGGAGGTCGAAAGTTCAATCCTTTCCGGCAGCACCACGCGTGAATCCGGCTTGTGTCGAGCCTGTTTCGCGCCCGGACGGCCCGGCGCAGCCGGTCCTAGCGCCGCTTGAGCGAATGGGAGTAAACGATCAGCGCCAAGGCGCCGAACGTCAGCGCGAGCGCAAGATTGGCGAGGGCGGCCATTGATGTTCTCCTTTCGAGAGTGCCGGATGATCGGGCGCCCCGGTTAACTTGCCGCTAATGCGCAGAGGTTGACGACAAACCGCCCGGCCAATTGGGGGGCATCCTGGGCAAGCGGAGGCCTCGCGAGGCGATCCATCTTCATCATATGGCAAGGTTTTTTCGACAGTGTTGGCAGCACCACCGGTATCAGAACCTTGTGGCTCGCGATCTCATGCGCTTCCCGGGCATTCCGAGATGATCTGGGCCCTCCGCTCCGCGGCAATCCTCGCCGCGATTGTCGGCTGCCTTGTCTGGGCCGACGACCCGACCGTCATGTCGCTCAATTGCGCGTTGGTGCATAGCGACGGCTTTGCCCGAAAGGCGTGTCAGATCGAGATGACGGGCGTGGTCAGAGCCTTTGTCAGGGGACTGACGTCCCTGGCGCGGCCAGGCCCGGCGCACGAGGAGGAGTACGTTCCTTCGTCGCTTCCCCCGCAGCGCCAGGGCGGCTCGGCTGAGCGATTGGCGGGCTGAGGGCAACGCCCCGGAACCGGCCGAGTTTCGAACGCTGCGCACGTCGTTACTGCGAATCCCTCGGCCTTTTACGGCCCGTTAATTCCGCCGGCGCACAGTGGCGCAGGTTTGGGTTTTGCCGGCGGCGGGTGCCATGTCACTGCGCGACAACAGGTTTCTTGAGTCCGAAAAAAGCGGTGGGATCGTCGGCTGGGCCGCACGACAGCTCGCCATATGGGGCGGCATCGCGCTGGTGGTGTGCCTTATCGTCGGCCATGGCGTTTCGCTGCCCGCGCGCCAGTCGGCCGCGGTGGCGCCGCCGCCGGCCGCCGTCGAGGCGCCCGACAAGGCCGCGCAGCCGGTCTCGAACTCGCTGATCCTGCGCGCCGGGCGCGACGGGCACGTCTACGTCGAGGTCTACGTCAACGGCGAGCCGATCCGCATGGTCGTCGATACGGGCGCGACCGCCGTGGCGCTGTCGTTGCGCGATGCCCAGAAAATCGGCTTTTCCCGCTCCCAGCTGTCGTTTACCGGGAACGTCAACACCGCGAACGGGGTGGCGCGGTTTGCGCCGATCGAGCTGCACGACATGCGCATCGGCCAGCTCGTGATCAACGATGTCAAGGCCGCGGTCGGCGAGAACCTCGATGTCTCGTTGCTTGGCCAGACCTTTCTCAACCGGCTCACGAGCTACGAGATGCGCGACGGCACCCTGACGATGTCCTGGTAGCCGGCGCCCCGCTATTCTATTCCTTCAGCATGGCCTGGACCCGGGCGACCTGATCGGCCGCCGCGTCCGGGCGCGCGGCGCTGCGTTCCCGCTCGGCCTCGCCGATCGCTTTGTCAGCCTCGTCCATCCGCTGCGCGCCGTCTTCCCGCGAGATCGCGCCGCCGTCGATCTGCGACGATAGCCGCGAGCGCACCTGCTCTTGCAGCCGTAGCAGGTCGGGGTAACGCGCACCCGGCAGCGCGTAGCGGTCGACCGCCGCGTTCACGCATTTCGCGTGCAGGGCAAAATTGCCGACCTGCGGCGGGTACTTGCGGTTGCACGCCAGCCGCGCGGTCTCGAGCGTGTGGCGGTGGGCGGTCGCTGCCAGGGGTGGCGCCGCTGCCGGCGGCGTCACGCACGCTCCCAGCCCGCTGCACAGCAGAACGGCCGCCAGCTCCCGCCGCATGTCTGGCCGCACCCCGCTAATTGATCGCGTAGAGCAGTTCGGGGCTCGCCTTGGCGCGGCCGAGCTCGACTGCCTTCACCGCCGCGATAAGCTTCTCGTGGGTCGGCGCCGGCCGCCCGATTGCCGCGCCGCGCTCGACGATGACGCCGTTGATGAAGTCGATCTCGGTGCGCCGCCCCTTCATCATGTCCTGGCCCATCGAGGGGCGCTGAGCTTCGCTGCGTCCTTGTGAATTGCGCAGCGCCAGCATCAGCGCCTCGACCTCCTCGAGCGCACCCTTGTCGCCCTCGGCGGCCCGCGCCAGCTTCTCGGCGTCCTGGCCGGCGATGTCTTCGAGCTTGTAGCCTTGCGCCTGGCCCACCCGCACCGCCTCGCCGCCCAGTTTGATGATCAGGCGTCGAATCCGGTCGTCCTGCCGCATGTCGTTGCCCGACAGGCCCGACGCCGCCGAGACCCCGTTGTGCATACCGTTGACGCACAGCTTGGACCAGCGTTCGCCCCAGAGGTTGTCGGTGACCTTGCACGTGTCGACCGTGCGGATCATCGCACCCAGTTCCTCGATCCGCGCGGTAATGCGGCCATGCACTTCGCCGACGCGGTAGACCTCGTGCCCCGGCGGGTTCTTCGCCCCGGTGCGGCGGATTTTGCCCGGTGCGTAGAGTTCGGCGGACAAGAGCGCGGCGATCGCGCCAACCGTCTTGCCCCAGCCGACCACGCCGGCGATGCGCTCCTCGTTGATGCAGTTCTGCAGCGACACCATGTAGCCGCCCGGCGCCAGGTACTGACGCATCATCGTCGTCGCCCATTCGGTGTCGTAGGACTTCATCGAGATGAAGCAGATGTCGATCGGCTTCTCCTTGGCGAGGTGCTGCACCTCGGTCAGGTGCAGCGTCTTGGGATGCGCGACCACCGACTCGCTCTCGACCACCCCTTCGAGCGACAAGCCGTCCTTGCGGATCGCCTCGACATGCTCGGGCCACGGGTCGATCAGCGTGACGTCGAAGCCGTTATGCGCGAGGTTCCCGCCCGTATAGCCGCCAATCGCACCGGCGCCGAACACCACAATGCGCTTGTTGTCCGCCATCGTTTCGCTCCCTCGGTGAGCCGTGAGCCCGCATGATAGACATCATCGCGCGGCGCGGAAAACCCCGGCAGAAGCCGGCTAGCGGGTCCGGCCGCGGCGGTCGATGCCAGGCCGCGCCGGCGACCGTCGCGGCGTTCCAGGCGCCGGGGCGCCACGCCAGCTGCCGCCCGGTCGACCACGCGGCGACCGCGGCCGCCGAGGAGAGCGCGATCATCATGAAGTAGAGCGCGGTCCGCGGGCCGAGCGCCGCCGGGTCGCCAATCCCCGGCGGGTTGCCGGTTACTTGATCTGCGGCACGAGGATCAGCACGACAAACCCCGCCGCGGCGAGCAGCGCCGCGGTGCCGCGCGGGCCGATCCGCCCGACGCGGGCAGCACGCCGAGCCGCTCGGCGAAATTCACCACGCCGCGCGCGCGATTCAGCAGCGCTTTTTCTCCGTCGCGCCGGATCGATGACACCCTTTGACCCGCTGGCGGACATGCTAAGCTTCCATCTCCCAACTGCAGCCGGAGGCACGACGATGGACTGGACCGACCGCCGCGAGCGCTTCCGCGCCCTGCTTGCCGGCAACCGGTGCGTGCATACCGGGTCGGTCTATGACGCGATCTCGGCGCGCATCGCCGAGGATCTGGGGTTCGAGGTCGGCATCTTTTCCGGCTCGATCGGTTCGATGGCGGTACTCGGCGCGCCGGACATTGTGGTGATGACCTTGACCGAGTTCGCCGGCCAGGCCAATCGCGTCTGCCGCGCCGGCAACCTCTGTCTCCTGGTCGACGCCGATCACGGCTACGGCAATGCGCTCAACGTGCGCCGCACGGTCGAGGAGCTGGAGACCGCCGGCGTGTGCGCGATGTCGATCGAGGACACCGTGCTGCCGCGTCCCTTCGGGCCCTCGGGCAAGCCGACCTTGATCCCGGTCGAGGAGGGCATCGGCAAGATGAAGGCCGCGCTGTCCGCCCGTCAGGACAAGAAGCTGGCCATCGCCGGGCGCACCAGCGCGCTGGCGATCACCGGCCTCGACGATGCAATGGCGCGCGCCAAGGCCTATGAAAGGGCCGGCGTCGACGCGATCTTTCTCGCCGGCGGCGTGACCACCGCGGCGATCGAGGCAATCTCGGCCGAGATCAAGATCCCGCTGATCACCGGCGGCGGTTCCGGTCCGCTCGGCGACCTCGACTGGATGGCGGCGCACGGCGTGCGCGTCGCGCTGCAGGGGCACGCGCCGTTCAGCGCGGCGGTGCAGGCGGTGTACAATACGCTGAAGGCGCTGCGCGACGGGACAAAGCCCGCCGATCTCGCCGGCATCGCCTCGCCCGAGCTGATGCGCCGGGTGACGCGCGGCGACGATTACGCGGCGTGGACCAGGGAGTTTCTGGGTGGCGCCTAGCATCGAGGGGAGGGGGTTGGTGCGCATCGTTCCTTCGGCCGCGGTGTTGCTGCTCGCGGCGGCTTGCGGCCCGCTCTTTCCGGGACCCGGCGAGCTGACCGTGAGCAATTTCCGCTTTCCCAGCGCGTCGGTGCAGGTCGCCACCGCCAACCCGGACTGCGGCGGCCAGGGGTTCGGCGTCGCGGCGCTCGCCTTCGACCTGCCGTTCAAGGGGACGCGGGTGATCCCGGCAACCCCCGGCACCGACATCTGCTGGCGACGGCAGATGCCGGGCGGCCAGTGGAGCGAGTGGAACCGCGCGTTCACCGCGTCCGGCCGCTCGATCGACCTTCAGCTTTGACCGCTGCCGCCGGCCGCTTAGACTAGCCGGCGATGCCCGGCCGCCGCGATCTCTACCCGCCGATCGAGCCCTATCGCACCGGGCGCCTGAGGCTCGATTCGCTGCACACCATGTACTGGGAGGAGTCGGGAAACCCGCGCGGTCCGGCCGCGCTCTTTCTGCACGGCGGACCCGGCGCCGGCGCCACGGCGGTGCACCGCCGGTTCTTCGACCCGGCCTATTGGCGCATCGTGATCTACGACCAGCGCGGCGGCGGCCGGTCGACGCCGCTCGGCGAGATCAGGGACAATTCGCCCGCGCATCTCGCCGCCGACATCGAGCGGCTGCGTCACGAGCTGGGGATCGAGCAATGGCTGGTGTTCGGCGGCTCGTGGGGCTCGACCCTGGCGCTGCACTACGCCGAGACCTATCCCGAGCGCTGCCTCGGGCTGATCCTGCGCGGCATCTTCCTCGCGCGCCCGGTCGAGATCGACTGGTTCCTCTACGGGCTCGGCGCAATTTTTCCGGAGGCGTGGCGCGCCTTCGCCGGTTTCATCGCGGAAGCGGAGCGCGGCGACCTGCTGGCCGCCTACTACCGGCGGCTCGTCGACCCCGACCCGCGCGTACACATGCCGGCCGCGCGTGCCTGGAGCCTCTACGAGGGCTCATGCTCGACCCTGCTGCCGAACCCCGAGACCATCGCCGCCTTCGGCGAAGACCGGCTCGCACTCGGCCTGGCGCGGATCGAGGCGCACTTCTTCACCTATCATCTGTTTTCCGGTGCCGACGATCTGGTCGCCCGCGTCGGCCGCATCCGCCACCTGCCGGCGGCGATCGTCCAGGGGCGCTATGACATGGTCTGCCCGATCCGCAGCGCCGACGAGCTGGCGCGCGCCTGGCCCGAGGCGGAATACGCGATCGTACCCGACGCCGGGCATTCGGCGATGGAGCCGGGCATCCGCGAGCAGTTGGTGCTCGCGAGCGAACGCTTGAAGCGCGGCTGAAAGGCCCGCGTCATGGTTTCGCTTGCCGGTCGTCGGTCGCCCCGTAATTATGCACAAGGGCTGGACCACTGCCGAGGAATGCCGTGAGCCTTTCGACAATGGCGGCGCGGGCGCTGCTGATCGCGGCGACCGCCATCGGCTTCGCCTCGGCGCAGCCCGCCTCGGCGCAGCTCTCGCTCGGGTCGCCGGGCGAGCCGCCGCGCCTTGAGCTCGGCGCCGGCGCCTTCGATATCAAGCCGAGCCACCAGAAAGATTCGGTTACGCAGGGCATGCTCAGCGCCGAATATCACTTTGGCGATCTGCTGTGGATCTGGTCGCCTTTCGTCGGCGCCGAGGTGACGACCAAGGGTGCCACCTACGCCTATTTCGGCTTCGGTTTCGACATCAATTTCGGACCGAACTGGGTGTTGACCCCGAACGGCGCCGCAGGCTGGTACCAGCGCGGCGACGGCAGCACGCTCGGCTCGTGGTGGGAATTCCGCACCGGCGCGGAGCTCGACTACAAATTCGCCGATCTGTCGCGGCTCGGCTTGTCGTTCCACCACATCTCGAATGCGGGCCTCACCCGAATCAATCCGGGCGAGGAGGACATCGAGCTGGTCTATTCGATCCCGCTGCGCTGGTAGATCGCGGCCGCTCGTCCGATGGACATTTCCGGTCATGCGGCCCTGATCAGCGGCGGCGCCTCGGGCTTGGGGCGCGCGACCGCGGCGGCGCTGGCCGCCGGCGGCGCCAAGGTGGCGCTTCTCGATGTCAACGGCGCGGCCGCGGAGGAAGCGGCCAAGCCGCTCGGCGGGTTGGGCATTGCCTGCGACGTGACCGACGGCGCGGCGACCGAGCGCGCGCTCGCTGTCGCGCGCGAGCGCCACGGCGCGGCGCGGATCGCGGTGAATTGCGCCGGGATCGGGCGCGCCGGCCGCATCGTCGAGCGCGACGGCTCTGCGATGCCGCTTGCTCAGTTCCGGCAGGTCGTCGAGGTCAACCTGATCGGCAGCTTCAATCTGCTGCGGCTTGCCGCGGCCGACATGGCGACGCTCGACCCGCTGGCCGATGGCGAGCGCGGCGTCATTCTTCTCACCGCCTCGGTCGCCGCCTTCGACGGTCAGATCGGCCAGGCGGCGTACAGCGCCTCCAAGGGCGGGATCGTCGGGCTCACCCTTCCGGCGGCGCGCGAGTTGGCGCGCTACGGGGTGCGGGTCGTGGCGATCGCGCCGGGCGTCTTTGCGACGCCGATGCTGGCGGGCTTGCCGCAGGCCGCACAGGACAGCCTGGCGGCCAACGTGCCGTTTCCGCACCGGCTCGGCCAGCCTGAGGAGTACGCGGCACTGGCGCTGCACATCTGCGCCAACCGGATGCTGAACGGCGAGGTCATCCGGCTCGACGGCGCGCTGCGTATGCCGCCGCGGTGAGGTCGCTCAGCTGCGGTCGCGCTCGGGCGCGATCTCGTCGATCGCCTCGGCCTGCTTGATATCGCGTTCGCTCAGGCCGCCCGCATCGTGGGTCGATAGGATGATCTCCACGCGGTTGTAGACATTGAAGATTTCCGGGTGGTGATCCATCTTCTCGGCGATCAGCGCGACGCGGGACAGAAAACCCCAGGCCTCGGAGAAATCGCTGAAGTGATAGCTCTTGCGGATCGCGTCGCGGTCGTCGACCTCGCTCCAGCCATGCAGTCTGCCGAGCGCGGTATGCCGGGCCGCGCCGACCAGTCTCTCGACCATCTGCGTCCTCCTTGCGTTGTTGCGACAGCAAGTGAGCGGCGACGCGTTCCCGGTCAAGCAGGAATATCGGCGTGAGCGCGGCGCGCGCGCCGTCGCTGGCCGATATCGAGGCGCTCGCCCGGCGCGCGCTGGCGACGATCCCGCGCGAGCTGAAGCGCCATCTCGGCCCGCTGATCATCCGTGTCGACGAATTCCCCGACGGGGAGACCGAGGCGGCGATGGAGCTCGAAAGCCCATTCGACATTCTCGGGCTCTATCGCGGGGTCGCGTTGCCGCATAAAAGCGTGAGCGATCCGCGCGCCGCGATCGACATGGTGTTTCTCTATCGTCGGCCGATCCTCGATTACTGGTGCGAAACCGGCGAGGATCTCGGCGATGTCGTCCGTCATGTGCTGATCCATGAGATCGGCCACCATTTCGGCTTCAGCGACGAGGACATGGATCGGATCGAGGTGGAAGGCTGAAACGGGGTTCGCGACGAGGTGGCAGTTCGCACTCCGTTCCCGGCGGCGAGTTGACTTGCCGCGGCTGAAACACTAGAACCGGGGTTGCATGCGCCGTGCACCACTCTTCGGTGGAGGGGTGGCCGAGTGGCTGAAGGCGGCGGTTTGCTAAACCGTTATACGGTTAACCCCGTATCGTGGGTTCGAATCCCATCCCCTCCGCCACCTCCCTGTTT